>Ga0335071_10008250_pt1 | contig 10707 bp, 10 predicted proteins | sample Lox_Sample_15_FD_206724 | JGI IMG/M metagenome (GOLD analysis project Ga0335071, IMG submission 206724) | Soil microbial communities from Loxahatchee National Wildlife Refuge, Florida, United States - Lox_Sample_1.5 | ecosystem: Environmental > Terrestrial > Soil > Wetlands | place: USA...
CCGTATCCCTTCGCGCTCAATCCCATCCACCGTGACCCGACCGGATTACCCTTGCCCGCCGCGATCACCTGTCCCTTGTGGTAATAAGCCGGGTCCTTCACGCGGTTCACGATCTTGAACGACCCTACCGGGCTGGGAGTCGAGGCCCTGCCAACTGCCACGCGATAAATCCGAACCACTTTCCCGTTCTCCATCAGGGCCAGCTTGCGATCGGGAATGCTCACCAGGACCCAGTGCACAGTCGCTTCGGCGAACTTGGGAGCTTTTGCCAGCGGAGAGCCAGCCAGAGCGGTCGAAGACGGAGCAGTTTGCAGAGCTACGCATCGAGCCGCCGTCATCGCCACCGCCAGAACCCATCCCGCTGTAGCTGTCCGTTTCATCGCTCTTCTCCAAACCGCTTGCTTCATTTGCCAATAGAGAGAGCATCCAGGCAGCCGCCAATAGGTCGCTGAAATAAAGAGGGTTACAGGCTCGGCTCGAGGTAAGAACGTGTCCCGAAACACCGCCTGTGTCTAGCCAGACACGACAAGACAGGTGCTTTCTAAAGAGCGCTGCTACGAAGCAAGAGGCAGGTCAACACAAGAGAGACCGAGCGGTGTGACTTTTAGTGGTTGGTTGCTGTGTATCGGTATGCGGAGCCTCAGTAGAATGAGTCGTACTTCGTCACCACCCACCCGGCAGCCTTCTTCTCTTCCGTGATCGAGAAGAGGTCCTTATACGTGGCATTTCGCGCGGGTGTCAAGTAGCGCTCGCCCTTGTAGTGCAGGATTACCAGCGGCGGCGCGTCTTCCCATTCCACGATATTCCACCCAATCAGCGGATGCTGCGTTTCGGAGTCGCAAATGAACTGTGCCCGCTTGCGGCGGTAGTCTTTCGTCCAGTCGGCCAGCAGTTGGCGGCAGTTGCCGTCGCGCATCTGCTTGACGAAGTCGGCCGCCGTACGCTCGATCGTTCGGTCGCGCAGCGGATTCATCGTGATGTTGACCGGCATATTCGTCAGCGGATCCCGTTCCTCCGACCGTGCCAGCACCGGCCCTTGATTGCTAAGCCAGTTCAGATATCCAAGAAAAACGGCGAGCAGCAGGCCGCCGGCACACAGCGCGATCGCGAGGTGGGTTTTGGAAACCTGCATTCCAAGAGCTTGCGGCAAAGGTAATGGGGCCGCAAGGTTACGATGGGCACAAGAGTAACGGCGTCCGAAAGCCAGCCTCTGGCGGTCATTTGCACCGCCCCGCGTTTCCTGCGAATACTTAGCGAACTCTACGTTGAACGGCTTCTATCAGTTCTTCGGTAATAGGAGCCGTCAGACCATGCTGCTGAGCCGCCCGGACAATCGCCCCACCGATCGCATCCACCTCCGGCTGCCGCCCATGCTCGACATCCTTCTGCATCGAGCTGCGCATTCCCGGCGGCCCTTTCTTCAATGTTTCGAGCGCCTTGTCCGCATCGACTTTAGCGCCTTCCGCGCGGGCGGCGGCGCTAGTCTCGCGCACGGCAGCCTCAAATTTGCTCCACGAAACCGGGTCGGCGATCACCTCGCCCACGTTACGATTGAATGCCGTCGTTGTCAGAGCAATGGGCCCGAGAAAGACCAGCTTGCTCCACATCAGCGTCGGTTCATCGTCGACAAAGTTGCACGTCAACCCAAGCGCGCGCAACCGGTCGCTCAAACCCTGCAACATCCCCCGTCCCTCACCCGAAAAGTTCAGTACCGCAAATTTCGTGCGATGCACAAAGTTCCCCACGCTCACTTTTTCAAACTCGCCGGCAATCGTTGCAGGGATCACTCGCCCGCCGCCGAACCTCTCGCGCAACATGGCCAGATGCTCGATTCCATTCAGCAAAGGCACAACCGCACCAATGGAGCCGCTATCTTGCACCGCCCGCAACGCACTCTCAAGTTGCGTGGCCTTCATGGCCAGCCACAACAAGTCGCAGGGCGGTACAACCGATGCCCAAGTCACGTCTACCGTCCACTTCCCGTATGGACTTTCAAGCTGAAGTTGTGCCGGATGAGCGGCCAGCGTCTGCGGTCGCACCACCAGCGTGACGTTTTCGCCCAGATGCCCGAGGCATCCCCCAATAAATCCGCCAACTCCGCCGGCTCCAAGAATTGCGTGTCGCATAAACAAAGAATACATCCGCCCTTCGCCATTAGGTCACCGGGCGAATCCGCAGCGGACTGAAACCGTGCTGCCTCATCAGCTCCTAACTATGCGCGGCCTTCTTCCTTTAGGGGAAGAAGTGCAATGCGTTCGTCTTTTCGGACGTGTCCGCATCGTTCTTTCGGAATCTATACCGCCGGCTCCCAAGCGAGTAATCTCCACTGTTACTGTGGAGGCATTTTGTGATTCGCAAGTCCGCGCAGATTCCCGTATCGAAACGTCTTAAGGCCGCAATGGCCGATTTGAAAACCTTGCAGTGCATGCTCGCCACGGACGATCTCGATGCCCGCCTGCTCTCCGATTTTCGTGACGCACTGAATCGTGTTCGTAATGTCGCATGGGCCGCACAACAATCCCTCGAAGTTCAGCTTTCTGGAAACGACTCTACGACCATCGACTCACTTCTTGCTTCTGAGCGTGTCCGCGCCGCCTACCAACTGTGCCGCTCAATTCAAGGGGACCTTGGTAGGGAGGAAATTGAATTTCAAAAAGGACAGCTCGCTGAACTCCAGGCCGCCGCTGCAGAGCTGACCACGGACATCCAGTCGCGCCTTTCCTAAGGGCCTTCCGTCCGGCCCGTCCACTCTCACCCCGCAACTCGCCTGCCCGATCGGTATTTATAGATTTAGCGTGAAGGCGTCTGAATTGATCTGAAGAAATGGAGCCGGCTGATACGTTTCGGGACCAATTGTCGCCATTAAGAGTGAGGTGCTTTATGGCAAAAATTATTGAGTTCTATGTACCCAGCAGTTTCAGGAAAAAAGCGGAGAAGTGGGTCCCAGTAGATCAGTACGGAAAACTGATTCCCTTTGCCTTGCCGCAGAAGAAGACCGCGTGATGAGCGTCATTTGGAGTGGAGGTTTTACGGCGGCGGAACGCGGACAAATCTTGCCATTACCGCTTTTGGAATACGCGCGCAAAAGTGCCCGTGCGCGAGACCGGAGGATGCTCAATCCTCCCTTCGTTAGTCGTCATCCGGATCGATCGGCGGTGCGTTGTCGAACAGGAATTCCACTTCGTTCTTGTACGTCGGAATCGCCTGAAACGCTCTCGGCTTCTGATGCAGGTTGTAGAACGTGCTGAAATCTGTGGTCGCGCGGCTGTCGGCGAAGCCAAGAGATCCTTCTCCCAAGTTGAAGTTGCCCTCAATAAACCGCAGCACGGATCCAAAATCGTACGTCAGGTTGTCGATGTAACCCACCGGCGTATACGCAGAAACAAAAATCAGCGGCACACGGAATCCCATCTGGTAGCTGCCCTGCACACCGGGCAGGATCGGCGGCGGAACGTGGTCATACCATCCACCCCAATCATCCCAAGTCACGACGACCGCCGTCGTATCCCAGTAACTGGTGCCGTCCGGATTCTTACAGGTACTGGTTCCGAGAGCATTGATGATGCTCGCCACCCACGCCGGACCGCCCCAATTGCTCCCGTGATCCGAGTCATCTCCGTTCGGAATCGACCAAGTCACAGCCTGGAGACGGCACGGATTGCCCGCCACTCCAAGGTCGCTCAGGATGTCTTTTGGGTTGAGGTCGACATGCTTCTGCCATTCCGTGCCCGTGCAATTCTTGTGGTTGCCGTCCGGCACGCAGATCGCCTCGATTGAATTGGGCGCCGTCCACCAGGAACCACCTCCATCTTCGCCGTTCTTCTTCAGGCTGTAATATTTCCAACTGATCCCAGCATTGTCGAGCAAATCCGCCATCGTAGTCACATTCAGGCAGATGCTGACGCCCGAAGCATAATTAATGGTCAAGACTGACTCGTGTCCATTGCCGTCGATCCAGTGAACCTTTTCTCCATTCTGCCCATAACATCCCGAGGGGCCGCTGGGATTCTCTGACAGGAACTGGCCTTCCGCATCCCCGTTTGCATCAATGGCCGATGTTCCTCCAAAAATGTATTGGTGGGCGGGAAAACTCGGGCCTTGGTTCGTTTGGAACATGTAGTTTGCCCAGCCATACTGCGGAATCATCGTCAGATACGGCGTCATAACTCCACCAGGAAACTTGCCGTTCACCGTGTTCAACACATAAGCGTAAGCGCCATGGTCCGGACTCGCCGAAGCCGCGCCATCCATACGGCATGCGTTGGCCTTCTTGTCAAAGTCACAGGTTCGCTTCCATTGCGGGTGGCTGTGAACGACGCTGTAACGGCTGGCCAACTCGACGCCCTTCGGTTGCGCTACTCCGCTCGGGGATGTCGAGTCATACCAATTCGAGGTCTGGATGTTGTACTGCGTGTTATTGGGCGTCGTGCTGCAAGGATGATTTGCGCACAGCATGTAAAACAGATTGTCCGGCGTCCGGTTCTCCATGAACACGATGATGATGTGCTCGAACCGCGAAATCTGAGCGTGGGCGGGCATGACCGCAAGTCCCAAAATAAGCAGGGAAATCTTCAATGCAATTTTCATATCGGTCGTTTACTTACTAACGGGGGCGGGGGGATGGTCGTACAAATGGTCTTCGATATATACACCATTCCGGAAGGGCAGTAAAGGCAAATTCAGGGTGTGTTTGCGCCATGACTCTTGGCTTCGGAGGCGAGCACGCAGAAACAACTCCCTGACGGCAAGGGACGGCCTAATTCTTTATCGCCCGCACGCTATAGTTAGCCGTGAACTGGTCGTTCGCGGTTAGTCTAAGCTTCTCAATCGCCAGGCCCAGTATGTTCAGTAGTGGGCATAGCGTCCTGCGGTGAATCCATCGGGCAGCAGAGAAGTGAACAAACGAATCACACGCTAAGTTGACCAGCCGAATGACGCCGCCAAGACTGTAGAGCTCTGGGACGATCTCCACCTGGGCAAATTCGGAAAGCAACGTGCGCAAGCCAGTGCCTGTGAACCTCCAAAGTTCCTCTTCCACAAATCGCGGGGCGCATGCCGCTGCACTCGCAATGAAGACCCCGCCGGGTTTCAGTGCCTCGTGGATTTCTGTTATCGCCTTCCTTGGATCGCGGAAATACTCAAACACCTGTGTCGCGATTATCAGATCAAACGATTCCGCCGCAAATGGCAACCGTTGTCCGTCGGCCACCACGTTGACTAACCCCGTCTTCACTATGTCCACTGCAATATATCGTCCAGCATGCCTCTCGAACAGCGGACGATAGGGTTGGTATCTCCCTCCGACATCCATCACCGTGAGATCCCTCCCAAGCCTCTCTGCCCAACCTGAAAAAATAAGCCGACGCGAACGCAAAACCAAATAGTTCGGGTTCGTGAGAGACGGATGCAGACGTTGCGCGGCGGTCTGCAGTAGCTCACCATTGCGTTCCTCGGCCCTTTGCTGTCCTGCTGCGTTCATCGCTGACAAGACTATGGGAACCAGCAGGACAATGGAAGCCCGACCGATGCACATGCGATTAACAAATCAGCGCAAGAAGCCAAGATGCGCCCGTTCTTCACGCTAATTCATCGCGAGGTCACACCATCATCAGACGTTTTTGCGGCCGTTTTTTCGATATTAACTGTAGGAGCCTGATACAGGGCGACTTGCCCAATGGAGATTCTTTATGTCCGTCGTAATGATGCTCATGATCGGAGGGTGGGCGGCCACGTTCTCCTTAGTAGGTATTTGCGCCTTAAACGAATCGGGCAAGCTGCACCGCATTCGCCGGCGCCTAGCCTTGTGGTTGGATGCCTCGCTGGCCGAAGAGGCGCGTGTATCAGCCCGACCTCTGCCAGACGGCGCTGTGAACTTCCAGTAGGCGCGCTCGGCGCACCTAGCGGACGAAACTCAGGCGAATCGGGCGACTTGCCCCAGGTTCGAGCATGGGTTGTGGGTGCGCGAACCTGTAATCCTCGCAGTCTCTACTAACCTCTACCGTGCTCCCACCGGCGTCGGGCTCCGCTTCTCCATCGGCACGAACTCGCGCGTCTCGTGCCCAATCCAGACTTGCCGAGGCCGGGCGATCTTCTGCTCGGGATCGCTTAGCAGCTCCTGCCATTGCGCCAGCCAGCCGCATGTGCGCGGAATGGCGAACAGCACCGTGAACATCTCTGGCCGGAAGCCCATCGCCTGGTACATGATGCCGGAGTAGAAGTCCACATTCGGATACAGCTTGCGCTGGATGAAATAGTCGTCCTGCAGTGCGATGCGTTCGAGTTCGAGCGCAATCTCAAGTTTCGGATTGTGCCCCGTAACCTCGAACACCCGGTCCGCTGTCCACTTGATGATCTTGGCCCGCGGATCATAATTCTTGTAGATCCGGTGCCCGAAGCCCATCAGCTTGTGCTTGCCTTCCTTGACTTTCGCGATGTAGGCGGGAATATTTGCCTTCGTGCCGATCTCGTCGAGCATGCGCAGCACTTCTTCGTTTGCCCCGCCGTGCAGTGGACCAGAGAGTGCCGCCGCCGCCGATGCCGTCGCTAGGTAAGGATCGGCGAGTGAACTGCCCACCGCCCGCATCGCGTTTGCGCTGCAGTTCTGCTCATGGTCGGCATGGAGGATAAACAGAATGTCGAGCGCCCGCGCGATCACCGGGTTCGCCGCATATTTTGGCTCGACCATCTTCCACAACATGTTCATGAAGTTTTCGGGGTAAGTGAGATCGTTGTCGGGGTACACGTACGGAAATCCTACGCTGTGGCGGTACGACATGGCCGCAATCGACGGCACCTTGCCGATCAACCGCTTGATCTGGTGCAGCCGGTTCGCCGGGTCATGCACGCTACGCGATTCCGGATAGACGCTGGAGAGCGCTGCCACCGTGCTCACGAACATCACCATCGGATGGGCATCGTAACGAAAACCCTCCATGTACTTCTTGGTGCTCTCGTGGATCATGGTGTGGTGTGTGACCTCATACTCCCAGTCCTTGAGCTGGGTCTCCGTTGGCAGTTCGCCAAAGAGGAGCAGGTAGGCGACCTCCAGGAAGGTGCAGTGCTCGGCCAGCACCTCAATGGGATAGCCGCGATACCGCAGGATGCCGCGGTCGCCGTCGATATAGGTAATCGCGCTGCGGCAGGAGGCCGTATTCATGAATGCGGGATCGTACGTCATCAGCCCGAAATCTTCCGGACCGGTCTTGATCTTGCGCAGGTCCATTGCCCGGATCGTGCCTTTTTCGACGGGCAGCGTATAGGTCTGGCCCGTGCGATTGTCTGTGATCGTCAACGTATTCTTGTCGTCCGGCATTGCGGAACTCCTCACGGTGTAGATCGGGCATGAAACGGCCTGCGGAACGCACGCCCGTGGCAGAGAAAGTAGCCCGGTATGTACACCCGCGCGGTGAGCTACGTCACAGGCCCATGTTCATCCTGCGTATGTTTATTATGCCACTGCCGCCAGCGAGCACGCCGCACAGGCGCGATTTTCCTGCCAAATGTGGGGAAGCTCTCAAGCCCTGAGAATGGCCTCAAGAAAGATTGTTGCGCTATTCGTTCGCCGCCTTGCGCGGCGGCTTCAGGCAGCGCGCAAAGACCGCCGAAACTGCCGGAATATCGTCGTCCTTCAACCGGATGGCGCTGCCCAGCTTCTTCAGCGCTCCATTGAACGCCGATGGCTCTCCATGCGTCAGATCGAGCACCTTCTGCCACTCGCGCGCCACCGGAATCCGCTCGTCGGTGTCCGCATCCTCGCAGAACTGGTCGGCCGCCTCAGGCGGTGTGCCGTATTCGTCGGCCACGTCTTCGTGAAAATAACCGCGCAAAAACGTGTGCAGCGCGGAGAAATTCTCCACGGTTATTTCCACCTTCGAATTGATCTCGTGCGGTTTCATTAGCGGCACTCCGGATAAGAAGTCAGAACATAGTACCGGTTCGAACCCGCGTACTTTAACACTACCAGCGCGTGCGTGCACGGCCTCGAATGGATATCTCCCCTTGACATACTCCTCCCAATGGCTTCCGTCCCGTCGTAGTCAAGCACGAGGTTCGGATGCCGATCCTGCGCCAGCCAATCGCGAATCTGGCCCTGCGACTGCTCAATGGCTGCGCCGACTACATGCTCGGCCGTCGTGCGGTCCGTGTACGTTGACGCAGCGGTAATATTCCCCTCGCGCCGCAACCTCCGCCGCAGATCCTCTTCGCTCTGCCCGACGTGCTTGCGAAGAACATGCCCGCCAAGTCGCTCATCCTGGCTCAGGTCGCGCGCGGGACCATCGAGCAGCCGCGTCTCGCGGCGAGCTTGCTGGCTGCCCGGTGCCGAACCCGAATTCGAGACGCTCGGTCCAGCAGACGGTTGGCAAGAAATCAAAATGAGCGCCCAAAGCCCAACCCCCACAGCCCAAAGCCTAAAGCCAAAAGCCGGTTTTCTCTTCGTCGCGATCTGTCTCATTCGCTCTCGTCCACTTCCGGTCGCTCCCTGCATACCGCGGCTGGCTGCGCTCTTACGGTAAAGATTCAGGAATTGTGCTACTAAACAGGGAGTGCCGACAAGTCTGCTCGACCATCTCGACGGTTTCTACCGCTGGGGAAACAGTCCGGCGTTCGTGTTTCCGCGCGGCTATCGCCATCAGCGCTGGAGCTACGCGCGCGTCTGGACGACCGCCAATCAGTTTGCCCGTGAACTCGCCGCTCGCGGGATCGTCAAAGGCGACGCCGTTCTCTTGTGGTGCCCAAATTCCGCCGAGTGGGTTGCCGTGTTTCTGGGATGTGCTTTTTCCGGCGTGATTGCTGTGCCGGTGGACGATGCCGCTGCGCCAGATTTCGCCCAACGCATCAGCCGGCAGGTTCGCACGAAATTAGTGCTGTGCCCGCGCGAGCGTGCGTCGCTCTTCGAGCCAGCGGGAGTCGCGACCATCGATCCCGCCGATCTGTCATCCGCTCTCGCCCATCATTCCGCGGAGCGATTTCGTCCAGCGACCATTCAACCTTCCGACACGCTCGAAATCGTCTTCACCTCCGGCACGACCGCCGAGCCGAAAGGCGTGGTGCTCACTCACGCCAACGTTGCGGGCAATCTCGCGCCGATTGCGGCCGAGATTGAGAAGTATCGCAAGTACGAACGATTCTTCCATCCACTCCGTTTTCTAAACTTGCTGCCGCTCAGCCACGTTTTCGGACAATTCCTCGGAATCTTCCTCCCGCCGCAACTCGGTGCGACTGTCGTTTTCCAAGACAGTTTCAATCCCTCCGAGATCGTTTCCACCATCCGCCGCGAGCGCGTTTCCGTGCTCATCGCCGTCCCGCGCGTGTTCGATGCGCTGAAGCAGAAGATCGAGCGCGATCTCGAAGAGGCCGGCCAGCGAGAGGCGTTTGACGCCGACTACTCTCGCGCCACGAGTCAGCACTTCCTGCGGCGCTGGTGGACGTTTCGCTCGATTCGCCGTCAATTTGGGTGGAAATTCCTGGCGCTCATCAGCGGCGGCGCCGCGCTCGACCGCGACACGGAAGAGTTCTGGCATCGCCTCGGCTATGCGGTTGTGCAGGGCTATGGGCTTACAGAGACCACTTCGCTCATCAGCCTGAATCATCCTTTCCACACCAGTCGTGGCTCGATCGGCAAAGTCCTGCCCGGTCGCGAGTTGCGTCTGGCCCGTGACGGCGAAATTCTCGTGCGCGGCAGTGGCGTCGCCAGCGGCTATTGGAATGGCCGGGAGCTGGTACCTGTTACCGGCGAGGAAGGCTGGTACGGCACTGGCGATCTCGGCGCGTTCGATGCCGACGGAAATCTGTTCTTCAAAGGCAGAAAGAAAGAAGTCATTGTTACACCCGCAGGGATGAACATCTATCCCGAGGACCTCGAAGCCGCTCTCCGCGCCCAGAAAGAGGTGCGGGACGCCATCGTCATCGGCCTCGACCGCGGCGGCAATGCCGAACCCTGCGCCGTGGTGATCCCAAGCGACCGAGACGCTGACAGCGACGCCGCTACGACAAAATCCGCGGTGGAACGTGCGAACAGTACCCTCGCCGAGTTCCAGAAGATGCGCCAGTGGTACGTCTGGCCGGAAAACGATTTTCCGCGCACCAGCACGGGCAAGCCGCGCCGCAGCCTGATTCGCGATGCGGTGATGGCAGCGAGCGGCGGCGACAAAGACTCCGCACGAAATATTGCCGGCAGCCCGCTTGCCGAACTCGTCTCGAAGATCACCGGCCGGCCTGCATCCAATTTCACCCCCGGCGCCGATCTCGATCGCGACCTTGGCCTCAGTTCGCTCGAGCGTGTGGAGCTGCTGGGCGCACTCGAGGATCGATACCAGCTCGAACTAAGCGAGACTCAATTCGCGAGTGTCTCCACCGTCGCGGAAATCGAAAAATTGCTGCAGGCGCATCCCGCAACCGGAAGGCAGGTCCTCCGTGTCTCTGCGGACCTCGCAGAATCCCGTTCCTTCCACTATCCGCGATGGACGCTGCGCTGGCCCGCCACCTGGCTACGTCTCGCCGCGCATTACCTGCTCATGCGACCGGCGGTCTTTCTTCTCGGCTGGCCGCAAGTCACGGGGCGCGAGAACCTGCGCGGCGTTGAAGGTCCGCTTCTCGTCATCTGCAACCATCTGGGCGATGTCGATGTCGGCTTTGTGCAGACTGTTCTTCCGCCCCGCATTCGCCATCGCCTGGCGACCGCCACTGGAGGCGAAGCGCTGGAAGCAC
>Ga0335071_10008252_pt1 | contig 10706 bp, 7 predicted proteins | sample Lox_Sample_15_FD_206724 | JGI IMG/M metagenome (GOLD analysis project Ga0335071, IMG submission 206724) | Soil microbial communities from Loxahatchee National Wildlife Refuge, Florida, United States - Lox_Sample_1.5 | ecosystem: Environmental > Terrestrial > Soil > Wetlands | place: USA: Florida...
ACGAAGCCGGCGCGCAAGGCCACGCTGCCTACTTCCCGTACTCCGCCACGAATTCCTTCCACGCCGCCTCGGCCCGCTCGGCCGAGAACGGCCCGTGCAGGATGAGCAGCCGGTGGCGGAAGCGTGCTGGAGCACCCGGGTCGAGGCCGAAGTCGATGCGGTCCTTCCCGTTGCTGAAGGTCTTCGCCCCGAACGGGTTCGCGGCGAAGAGGCCGTAGCTGCGGGCGTGCCAGTAGGTGGGGAAGCCGGGGTTCTGCGGGTGGTCCATCAGCACCAGCACCAGGTCCTCGCTGCCCACCCGTCCCGAGAGCGCGACCCAGCGGTTGCGTGTCCCCCACACGGCGTCACCGCGGCGGCCCTCGCTGCCCGTGTACACGCCGTTGACGCCGGCGTTGTCCAGCACCGGTACGGTGGTGGCGTGGCCGCTGGCATCTGTGAAGACCTCGGGCTCGGTCGAGGGCCCCTCGAGCGGACGCGCCACCCGCAGCCCCAGCATGCCCTCCTTGGTGTCGCCGAACGCGACCCGGCCGCCCACCGCCGTGAGCGTCGTGACCCGGTCGATCAGCCGCCGGTCGGCGGCGCCGCGGAAGACGAACCTCGTCCGCTCCTGCAGGGCGACCGATCCGTCGGGCATCACCCACTCGAGCCGGACCGCGAGCTCGCCGCGGTCTGCGCCCCCCTGCGCGGCGTCGATCGCCGCCTGTCGGATGTGGCCCATCTTCGCCCGCTCGGCCGGCGGGATCGCCTCCGAGTTGCCCCAGAAGTCCACTCCGTTCACGTCACCGTAGGTCAGCCAGAAGCCGACCTGGTGCGGGTGGTCAGCGCGCTCGCCCGGCCGCGGCTGCAGCGGGAAGCCGCGGGTCACCAGCGTGCCGGCCGCCGAGCGGATCGGGAAGAGCACGGGCTTGGCCAGGCGCTCCGGCCAGACGTAGGAGGTGAAGGGCTGGCCGCCGATGCTGACGTCGACGCGTCGCTCGGCCGGGCGCGCCCGGACCTCCACGCGTTCGTCCTCGCCCGCCGAGGCCACCGGCCTCGCCGTCGCCAGAGCCGATGCCAGCCCCAGGCCCAGCACGACGACCGTCGATCTGGTCATACCACTCACCTTGATTGCAGGGACAACGCTCCTTGTACTTCCCGCGACAGCCGGCTGTCAAGCACTGCAGAACAGGGTCGAACAGCAGTTTCGTACAGCCTGGGCACGGCCTCCATCGGCGCATGGCCGGTTTGCGTCCGGTCCTCAGCCGATGGGCGCGTCTCCGCGGCGGTGCCCACTCCCAGCCCACCGGTCAGACCAGTGATTGACGGCCCCCTGCGCCTCGGCCTAAGCTTGGGGTCTCGGCAGCCCACGGCAGCGGGCAGGAGGCGGCGGTGAGCGGCAGGCTGGACGCGCTGAACCTCGAGCTGGTGCCGGCGTCGCGGGTGCTCGCGGCCGGGGCCGAGTGGGCGCTCGCCGCCGGGGCGCGGCTGGCCGTGTCGGTCGCGGACGAGCGCACCCGTGTCCTGGACGACCTCGAGGGCGAGACGCTCGACCATCATCACGGACCGGTGCTGATCGGGCCGATGTCCCCGCGCAACGCCGCCGCGCTGCGGACCCACCTTCCGTGGCTGCGGCCCTGTGCGTGGGGCACGCGCACCTCCGCCGGACTGGGCGACCGCCTGGGTCTCGCCACGCCGGGCCACGTGCGTGCCGTGCGGGCGGTGGGCGGCGGCATCGCGCCGGTGTTCGCGCAGCAGTCCATCCGGGAGATGACGCGCACCGGCCGCACCCCGGGCCAGGTTATGGACGACGCCACCTGGGGCATGTTCGCCGAGGGCTGGCGCGACGGCACCGGCGCCGACGCGGACCACCTCAAGGCCACCGAGGACATCGATGCCTGCCTGGCCGCCGGCTTCACCCTGTACACCATCGATCCGGGCGAGCACGTCGACGGCGGCGCGGACGCGGCGGACCTGCTGACGCTGCGCGCCGCCCTCGCCAACCTGCCCTGGGCGGCGCTCGAGGACGCCGAGGCGGGCCTGCGCGGGCGCTACCTCGGCCGCGCCGTCGAGGTCGAGCACCTGAAGCTCGTCTTCGACGAGGCCACGCTGCTGCGGGCGGCGGTGAAGTACGGCCGCGCCGTGGCCCACGTGGCCCGGATGGCGCGGCACCTGCTGCGCGCCGCCGGCCGGCGGCCGGTGGAGCTGGAGGTGTCGGTCGACGAGACCGAGACGCCGACGACGCCGGCCGAGCACTACTGGGTGGCCTCCGAGCTGCGGCGCCTGGGGGTGGCCTGGGTGAGCCTGGCGCCGCGGTTCGTGGGCCGCTTCGAGAAGGGCGTCGACTACATCGGCGACCTCGCGGCCCTGGAGCGGGACCTGGCGGCGCACGCGGCCGTCGCCCGCCAGCTGGGACCCTACAAGCTCAGCCTGCACTCCGGCTCCGACAAGTTCAGCGTCTACCCGATCGCGGCGCAGCAGACGCGCGGCCTCGTCCACCTGAAGACCGCGGGCACCAGCTACCTCGAGGCACTGCGGACGGTCGCCGTCGCCGACCCGCCCCTCTTCCGCGCCGTCTACGCCTTCGCGCGCGAGCGCTACGAGAGCGACCGGGCGAGCTACCACGTCTCCGCGCAGCTCACCCGGGCGCCCGGAGCGGGGGAGCCGGCCGACGCGGAGCTGCCGGCGCTCGTCGAGCAGTTCGACTCCCGCGAGATCCTGCACGTCACCTTCGGCTCGGTGCTGAAGGCGACGGCCGCCGACGGCCGGCCGCGCTTCAAGGACGCGCTGTTCGACCTGCTGCAGTCCCGCCCCGAGGCCTACGCGGAGAACCTCCGGCGGCACTTCGTCCGGCACCTGCAGCCCTTCGTCAGCGTCGGGCGATGAGCCCGGCCGTCGCGGATCCCGTGGTCGGCCGCGGACTGGACACCGGCTACATCGCCACCCCCGAGGTGCGCGCCCTCGCCCGCCGGGGCCTGGCCGCGCTGCCCGTCGACGGCGGCCGGGTTCTGGTGCTGATCCCCGACGGCACGCGCACCATGCCCATGCCGCTGCTGTTCGAGGTGATCGACGAGTCGCTGGGCCCGCGCACCGCGGCGCTCGACTTCCTGGTGGCCCTGGGCACCCACCCGCCGATGAGCGACGAGCAGCTCAGCTCGCTGGTCGGTCGCGTGGTTCGCGGCGGCCGCAGCGGCCCGCGGCGCGTGCTCAACCACCGCTGGCAGGACCCGGCCGCCTTCGCCACCCTCGGCACCATCCCCGCCGCGGAGGTCGAGTCGCTGAGCGGGGGCCAGCTGCGCCACGAGGTGACCGTCAGCCTGAACCGTCTGCCGCTCGAGTACGACCACGTGCTGGTCTGCGGGCCGGTGTTCCCTCACGAGGTGGCGGGCTTCTCCGGCGGCACCAAGTACCTGTTCCCGGGCATCGCCGGGGCCGAGATCATCCACTTCACCCACTGGCTGGGGGCGCTCATCACCAGCTACGAGGTGATCGGCCGGCGGGACACGCCGGTGCGCGCGGCGATCGACCGGGCGGCGCGGATGCTCGACCGCCCGCTCTGGCTGCTGGCGCCCGTCGTCACCCACGACGGCGTGGCCGGGCTCTTCTGCGGGCCGGTGCACGAGGCCTGGCGACGGGCGGCGGACCTCTCCGCGCGGCGACACGTGGTCTGGCTCGAGCGGCCGGTGCGGCGGGTGCTCTCGGTGATGCCGGCGATGTACGAGGACCTCTGGGTGGCGGCGAAGGGCATGTACAAGGTGGAGCCGGCGGTGGCGGACGGCGGCGAGGTGGTGATCTACGCCCCGCACGTCCGCGAGGTGAGCCGCACGCACGGGCGCCTGCTGGACGAGGTCGGCTACCACTGCCGGGACTACTTCCTGGCGCAGTGGGAGCGCTTCCGTGACGTCCCCGGCGGCATCCTCGCCCACTCCACCCACCTCACGGGCCTCGGACGCTACGACCCGGCGACCGGGCTGGAGACGCCGCGGGTCCGCGTCACCCTGGCCACCGGCATCCCCCGCGATCGGTGCCGGAGGCTCAACCTGGGCTACCTCGATCCCGCCACAATAGAGGTCGAGCGCTGGAAGGAGGACCCGGACACCCTGATCGTCCCGCGCGCCGGGGAGACGCTGTACCGCGTGGGGCGGCCGAGCTGACGGTGAGGAGAGCATGAGCCACGCGATCGGCGTCGTCGGGCTGGGCGTCATGGGCCGCAACCTGGCCCGCAACATCGTCGGCCACGGCTTCTCGGTGGCCGGGTACGACCTCGACCCGGCCAAGGCGGAGGCGCTGGCCGAGCTGCCCGAGGCGGACCGCATCGAGGGCGTCGCCTCGCCGGAGCGGCTGATGGAGGTCCTCGAGCGGCCGCGGCGGGTGCTGGTGATGGTGCCGGCGGGCAAGCCCGTCGACGACGTGGTCGCCCACCTCTCCGCCCACATGACGGCCGGGGACATCCTGATCGACGGCGGCAACTCGTTCTTCCTCGACACCGAGCGGCGCTGCCGCCAGGCGGAGGCCGCCGGCCTGCAGTTCGTGGGCTGCGGCGTCTCCGGCGGCGAGGAGGGTGCTTTGCACGGGCCCAGCCTGATGCCGGGCGGCCCGCGCGCCGCCTGGGACGCGCTCGTGCCCATCCTGTCGGCGATCGCCGCCAAGGCGCCGGAGGACGGCGAGCCCTGCGTGGCCTACATGGGCCCTCGGGCCGCGGGCCACTACGTGAAGATGGTCCACAACGGCATCGAGTACGGCGACATGCAGCTGATCGCCGAGGTCTACGATCTGCTCGGCCGCGGCCTGGGCCTGCCGGCTGCCGAGCTGGCCGGCCTGTTCGCCGAGTGGAACCGCGGCGAGCTGCGCTCGTACCTCATCGAGATCACCTCGCGCATCCTCGCCTACGCCGACCCCTCCACCGGCCGGCCTCTGGTCGACCTCATCCTCGACGAGGCCCAGCAGAAGGGGACCGGCAAGTGGGCGAGCCAGAACGCCTTCGATGTGGGCGCGCCCATCCCCACCATCAACGCCGCGGTCGAGGCCCGGATCGTCTCCGCGCTCAAGGCCGAGCGGGTCGCGGCCAGCAAGGTCCTGCGCGGCCCGGCGCCGTCCTTCGACGGCGACCGCAGCAAGCTGGTCGACGCCGCCCGGCAGGCGCTCTACGCCAGCAAGGTCACCTCCTACGCGCAGGGCCTGGCGCTGCTGCGCCTCGCCTCGAAGGAGTACGGCTACGCCCTCGACCCGGGCGAGATCGCCCGCATCTGGAGGGCGGGATGCATCATCCGGGCCCGCCTGCTGGGCGAGATCCGCGACGCCTACCGCCGCGACTCCGGGCTGGTGAACCTGCTGCTCGACGGTGCGTTCCGCGCAGCCGTCGAGGAGCGCCAGCGCGCCTGGCGCTTCGTGGTGCAGTCGGCGGTGGGACTGGGCATCCCGGTGCCTGCGCTGTCGGCGTCGCTGGCCTGGTTCGACGCGTATCGCAGCGAGCGCCTGCCGGCCAACCTCACCCAGGCCCAGCGCGACTACTTCGGCGCCCACACCTACCGGCGCGTCGACCGCGAGGGGAGCTTCCACACCGAGTGGCCCGGGGCGAAGTGACGGCGGCGCGGGCCCGCTGACCGCAACAGGGAGAGAGCGATGACACTCAGCATCCGCAGCGACGGCGCACTCGACTTCCTCTCGCTGGGCGCCCTCGTCCACCGTCTCGACCCCGGCCTCATCCCCTTCCGCAAGGCGAGCGAGTGTCGCATCCACGTGAGCGGCGGGGAGTTCAACTGCGCCGCCAACCTGGCCGACTGCTTCCGCCTGAAGACGGCGGTGGCCACCGCCATGGTCGACTACCCGATCGGCGACCTGATCGCGGAGCGGGTGCGGGCGATGGGCGTCCAGCCCTTCTACAAGCGCTTCGCCCACGACGGCGTGCGGGGGCCGAACATGGCCACCGTCTACTCCGACCAGGGCTACGGCGTGCGCGGCCCGGTGGTCTTCTACAACCGCTCGAACGAAGCGGCCGCGCAGCTCGCGCCGGGCGACTTCGACTGGCCGGCGATCTGCAAAGGCGGCGTGCGCTGGTTCCACAGCGGCGGCATCTTCGCCTCGCTCTCGCCGACCACCCCCGAGCTGATCCTCGAGGGCATGACGGCGGCGAAGGCCCAGGGCGCCGTGGTCTCCTTCGACCTCAACTTCCGCGAAAAGCTGTGGAAGGTCGCGGGCGGCGCCGACCGCGCCGTATCCGTCCTGCGACGGATCGTCGACCGGGTCGACGTGCTGGTGGGCAACGAGGAGGACCTGCAGAATGGCCTCGGTATCCCGGGGCCGGAGGTCGCCGCCCGCTCGAAGCTCGACCCGGCGGCCTTCTTCGCCATGATCGACAAGGTCGTCGCCCAGCACCCCAACGTCAAAGTGGTAGCCACCACGCTGCGCGAGGTGCACTCGACCAGCCGGCACTCCTGGAGCGCGGTGGCCTGGATCGAGGGACGGGCCCACCGCGCCCCCGCGGCGGAGCTGGACGTGCACGACCGGGTGGGCGGGGGGGACGGCTTCGCCTCCGGGTTCTTCTTCGGCCTGCTGACCGGGGAGCCGCCGGAGGAAGCGCTGAGGCTGGGCTGGGCGCACGGGGCGCTCGTCACCACCTTCCCCGGGGACACCACGATGGCAACGCTGGAGCAGGTGCGGGCCTTCGCCAGAGGCGGCTCCGCGCGCATCCAGCGGTGACCGCAGCCGGCGGAGAGTCGCCCCGGCGGTGAGGTGCCGGCAGGCGACGAAGCGCCACCCGAAACGGTAGGATCGGTTGTTCAACGAGGAGAAGACCATGGCCACCGCGGACCCGCGGCTCGAGCAGCTCTGCGTCAACACCATCCGCGCCCTCGCCATCGACATGGTGCAGAAGGCCAACTCGGGGCACCCCGGGTTGCCCCTCGGCGCCGCGCCGATGGCGTACGCGCTGTGGATGCGGACGATGAAGCACAACCCGGCCGACCCGCACTGGCCGGACCGGGACCGTTTCGTGCTGTCCGCGGGCCACGGCTCGGCGCTGCTCTACAGCCTGCTGCACCTGACCGGCTACGACCTGCCGATGGAGGAGCTGCAGCGCTTCCGGCAGTGGGGCAGCCACACCCCCGGCCACCCGGAGTACCGGGAGGTGCCGGGAGTGGAGGTCACGACGGGCCCGCTCGGCCAGGGTCTCGCGAACGCCGTCGGCCTGGCGATCGCCGAGCGCCACCTGGCGGCGCGCTACAACCGCGCCGGCCACGAGGTGGTCGACCACTACACCTACGTCCTGGCGGGGGACGGCGACCTGATGGAGGGCGTCGTCCACGAGGCCGCCTCGCTGGCGGGACACCTGGAGCTGGGTCGGCTGGTCTGCTTCTACGACGCCAACCACATCTCGCTGGCGGCCTCCACCAACATGACGTTCACCGACGACGTCGAGCGGGTGTTCACCGGCTACGGCTGGCACGTGCAGGCGGTGCGCGACGGCAACGACCTCGACGCGCTCACCCGGGCCACCGACAACGCCCGGGCCGAGGGCTCGATGCCCTCGCTCGTCATCGTGCACACCCAGATCGGCTTCGGCAGCCCCAAGCAGGGGACCTTCGCCGTCCACGGCTCGCCGTTGAACGCCGTGGAGGTGGCGGAGACCAAGCGCAGGCTCGGCTATCCCTCGGAGGAGCCGTTCTTCGTCCCGCCCGAGGCCCTCGCCCACCTGCGCAGCGCCGCCGATCACGGCAGGCAGGCCCAGGCCGAGTGGTGCGCCCGCTTCGAGGCGTACCGCGCGGCGCACCCGGACCTGGCGGCCGATTTCGAGCGGGTGATGCGCCGGGAGCTGCCGGCCGGCTGGGACCGGGACATCCCGTCCTTCCCGCCGTCCGACAAGCCGACGGCCACCCGCTCCGCCGGCGGCAAGGTCATCAACGCCATCGCCGCGCGCGTCCCCGAGCTGATCGGCGGCTCGGCCGACCTCAACCCCTCGACCGACACCGCCCTCAAGGGCGGGGGAGACTTCCAGAGCCCGGAGACCGCGGGCAGCGCCCACCAGGGTGCCGTCGGCGGCGAGTGGGGCTACGGCGGGCGGAACATCCACTACGGCGTCCGCGAGCACGCGATGGCCGCGATCTCCTCCGGCCTCGCCCTCCACGGCGGCGTGATCCCCTTCGCCGCGACCTTCTTCACCTTCTCCGACTACATGCGGCCGGCCGCCCGGCTGGCGGCGATGATGAAGGTCCACTCGATCTTCGTCTTCACCCACGACAGCATCGGGCTGGGCGAGGACGGTCCCACGCACCAGCCGGTCGAGCACGCGATGGCGCTCCGGGCGATCCCGCAGCTCACCGTGATCCGTCCCGCCGACGCCAACGAGACCGCCAGCGCCTGGCGCTTCGCCATGACCCACCCGGGGCCGGTGGCGCTGCTGTTCACCCGGCAGGCCGTGCCGGTGCTGGCCGGGACCGCCGACGTGGCGCGAGGCGGCTACGTGCTGGCCGAGGCCGAGGCCGAGGGCGGCCGGCCCGACGTGATCCTGATCGCCACCGGATCGGAGGTGGCGGTGGCCCTGGCGGCGCGCGAGCAGCTGGCCGGCCGCGGCCTCAAGGCCCGGGTGGTCAGCCTGCCGTCCTTCGAGCTGTTCGAAGCGCAGCCGCAGGCCTACCGGGACTCGGTGCTGCCGCCCACCGTGCTCGCCCGCGTCTCGATCGAGGCCGGCATCGTCCAGGGCTGGGAGAAGCACGTCGGCCCGGTCGGTACGAGCGTCGGCATCCACGACCGCTTCGGCGCCTCGGCCCCGCTGAAGGACGTGATGACCCACTACGGCTTCACGCCGGAGAAGGTGGCGGCGAAGGCGGTGGAGGTGGTCGAGCAGCTGCCGGCGCGGCTGGCGGCGCTGGGGCTGCGCACGGCCTGACCCGTCCGCTGGGGGTGCGACCCGGCCGGAGGCGGTGAGACGCTACGCCCGCCCGAAGTCGACGAATCCCTTCTCCACGTCGGTGTGCAGGAGCTGCACGGGGACGCGGTCGCCCACGTCCAGGCCGTGCTCGCCCCGGACCACCCGGCCCTCCACCGGAGGCTGCAGCAGCCGCACCCAGGTGCCCTTGGGCGAGGCGCCGGTGACGATCGCGTCGAAGCGGTCGCCCAGACGGGGCGCCAGCAGCAGCGCGGCCGCCGACTTGCGCACCTGCCGCTCCACCTTGGCCGCGTTGTCCTCCTGCAGGGTGCAGTGGACGGCCAGCTGTCCCAGCGCCTCGGGCGGGTACGGAGAGGCCGCCCCGGCCAGGGCCGCCTTGACCAGCCGCTGGGTGACCAGGTCGGGGAAGCGGCGGTTGGGCGCCGTCGAATGCGTGTAGTCGCGGATGGCCAGGCCGAAATGGCCGTCACCGCCCCTGCCCGGCGTCTCGAGGGCGTACTCGCCGGAGCCGAGGAGCTTGACGACCGAGAGCGAGAGGTCGGGGAAGCGCAGCGGGTCTTCGGCGCGGCGACGGGTGAGGAAGTCCTGCAACGCCGGGGCGCTCGGCTGGTCCGGCAGCCGCTCGCCGTAGCCGGCGGCGAGGGCGACGATGCGCTCCCAGCGCTCGGGCGAGCGCAGCACCCGGCGCAGGGCCGGCAGGCCGCGGCGCTCGAGGAACTCCGCGGTCGCCACGTTGGCCGCGATCATGAAGTCCTCGATCAGCTCCTTGGCCCGGTTCTTGCGGTCGGGCCGCAAATCCGCGAGCACGTCGCCGTCGAAGACGACGTGGGCCTCCGTGCTCTCCAGGGTCAGCGCCCCGCGCCGGTGGCGCAGCGCTGTCATCGCCTGCGCGACGCGGTCCTGCAGCCGGAGCTGCTCGGCCATGCCCGGCGCCGCCGCCACTGGCACAGGCGCCGGGGCGGTGCCTTCCAGCCAGGCGGCCGTCGAGTCGTAGGCGAGCCGCGCCCGGTTGCGGACGCGGGCCCGGTATACGTCCGAGGCGGTGACCGCGCCCCCCGCGTCGACCGCCATCTCGACCACCAGCGCCAGGCGGTCCTGGTCCTGGCCGAGGGAGGTGAGGTCGGTGGAGAGCCGCTCCGGCAGCATCGGGAAGGTCTCGGCCGCGGTGTAGACGGAGGTGGTGTTCGCCCGCGCGTGGGAGTCGATGGCCGTGCCGGCCGCGACCGCGGCGTCGACGTCCGCCACCGCCACCCACAGCCGCACCGCGCCGGCCTCGCGCGGCTCCGCCACCGAGAGCTGGTCGAGGTCGCGGCTGTCGTCGTTGTCGATGGAGACCCAGGGCAGCGTGCCCAGGTCGCGCACGGAGCCGTCGGCCGGCGCCTGGCCGGCGAGCGCCCCGGCCTCGGCCAGCGCGGCGGGGGGGAAGTCTGGCTGCAGCCCGCGCTCGACCATGGCGCGGCGCGCGATCTCGCGGAGCTGCTCGCGTCCGGAAGCGCTCACGGACGGCCACTCCCGGCACGCACCTCGTAGTGGTCGAGGATCGCCTGCAGGCGGCCCTGGGCCTCCAGGATCAGCTCCACCGCCTCCCGCACGGCGCCGTGGCCGCCGGGCCGGCCAGTGACCCAGTGCGCCTCGGCCTTCACCGCCGGCCGGGCGTTGGCGGTGGCGATGGCGAAGCCGACCCGGTGCATGATCACCACGTCGGTGTAATCGTCGCCGACGTAGCCGACCTGGGACGGCTCCAGCGCGGATCTCTCCAGCACCTCGTCCAGGATCGGGATCTTCTCGAGGTGGCCCTGGCAGACGAACTCGAACCCGGCGCTGCGCGCGCGCTCCTCGGTGGCCG
>Ga0335071_10008253_pt1 | contig 10706 bp, 10 predicted proteins | sample Lox_Sample_15_FD_206724 | JGI IMG/M metagenome (GOLD analysis project Ga0335071, IMG submission 206724) | Soil microbial communities from Loxahatchee National Wildlife Refuge, Florida, United States - Lox_Sample_1.5 | ecosystem: Environmental > Terrestrial > Soil > Wetlands | place: USA...
CGTGCTCGCGAGCAGGTCCGGGAAATCGATCCAGTAGACGTTGTGGTCTTCCGGGTCGTTCTGCGGGACGCCGTTGATCATGACCGAGATCCGGCGCTGATCGAACCCCCGGATATTGATATAGTTGTACCCGATGCCGTTGCCGTTTTCCGAATACGTCGTGACGGAGGGGAGCTCGGCCAGGAGGACGGGGACGTCCTGGAGCGAGTACCGCTCGCGGAGGTCGCGCGGCGCGAGGTTGGAAAACGTGACCGGCGTCTTCCGCTCCGTGGCCTGCGTCGCCGTCACGACGACGGGCGACATCTGGTAGACGGTGTCCCGGGGGGGAGCCCCCTCCTGCGCCCGGAGCGCCCCGGGCAGGGCACAGGCGACCAGGCCGAGTGCGATCGTACCGGCTGGCTTCATGCTTCCTCCAAAAAAAATCCCGCGGACCGAACCGGCGCGGGAAATGGGAGCGCAAAGCCTCCTGGTTCCGTTTCCCTACGCTGGCATGATCCAGATCAGGTTACAGGGTGTGTTCTCAGTCCCGCCGTGCTGCGGCGGGACACCCCTAACGGTATACCGCAACCTAGCCACTTCACGCGCCAATGTCAAGCCGCGGCGCGTTCATTTGTCGTGCCAATCCATTACATTTCCCGGGAATCATCAACACGCAGCGTGCTGACCGTGCCCGAACTGCCGGACCTGATCTACATCCGCTCATACCTCGAGAACACGCTCCCCGGTCGCACGGTGACGGCCGTGGAGGTGAAGCAGCCGGTGCTCGTCCGGAACATGCTGGACGAGCCGCTGGAGCGCGCGCTCGCCGGCAGATCGTTTGCCGCCGTCGGGGGCCGGGGGCCGTTTCTGCGCCTGGCGATGGCCGGGGACGTGGAGCTGATCATCAACCTGATGCTCGCCGGGCGCCTGCAGCACATGCGCCCGGGGGAGAAGCCGCTCGGGTACCTCGGCCTCGCGCTCGCGCTCGACGACGGCAGTGCTCTCCGCCTCTGCGACGAAAAGAAAATGGCGAAGCTCTATGCCGCCCGCGGGGCAGACACCGCCGGCATCCCCCGCTATGCCACGCAGGGGGTGGACATCCTCTCAAGCGGATTCACGCGCGAAAAATTCCACGCGCTCCTCGCCGCCAACGCGCGGCGGCAGGTGCGGGTGATGATCAACGACCAGGAAACGCTGAGCGCGATCGGGAACGCCTATGCCGACGAGATCCTGTTTGAGGCCAGGATCCACCCGAAGACGTTCACCGGCCGGCTGAGCCCGGAGGAGCGGGACCGCCTCTACGACGCGATCGGGAGCGTGATGGCGTGGGGGACGCGGATGGTGCGGGAGGCGGCGGAGCCCATCCATGTCAAGGTGCGCGGGCACCTGAAGGTCCGGAACCGCAGGGGGGAACCCTGTCCCCGCTGCGGCATGACGATCCGCAGGGAAGGGGTACGGGGCCATGACACGTTCTTCTGTCCCTCCTGCCAGCCCCCTTCCCGCAAGCTCTTCATCGACTGGCGTGTGTGACCCGGCACACACACCGGTGACGGAAAGGCCCTCTTCTCCGCGCGTTTTTGCGCCCCCCGGCACGGCGCGTTGATTCAGAAGAGCACCGCGCGTATATTACGATACACCCACTGCAATCGACGCAATTTCCGTATGACACTCAACGAACTGTTACAGGACCGGACCGCCGCGATCATCGACGATGCCGCGGCAATGATGGCGCGGGCCCACCTCCGGAGCTATGAGAAAGCCGGCAGCGGCTCGACACACCAGCGGCTGAAGGCGCTCTTCGTCCTCACCGCCCGCGCCGTGAAAGAGAGGAACCTGGGACCCATGGTGGCGCACAGCGACGCCATCGCGCGGGAACGCTTCGCGTCCGGGTTCGACCTCTGGGAAGTGCAGACGGCCTTCAACGTGCTCGAGGAGGCCATCTGGAGCCGCATCCTCAAGGAACTCCCCCCGTCCGAGTACGCCGAGGCGCTCGGATTGATCAGCACAGTCCTCGGCACCGGGAAAGACACGCTCGCACGGCGCTACGTCTCGCTGGCGAGCAAGACGAAGGCGTCCTCGCTGAACCTGCAGTCGCTGTTCACGGGGATGGAAGGGGTCTGACGTCCCGGCAATCCCGTATCACGATGGCCCATTCCAGGACACTCCACTCGGGGGACATATGATTCCAGGCGCTTTCCGCCGATTCCGCGCGGCCGGAGGGGAGATTCGCGCGGCGTTCTGCATCATGCTCGCGGCCTGTGCCGCGGGCGCAGCCCGCGCCCAGAGCGATATGCACACGCACCTCTTTGCGCCCGCCGCGGCGGCCATGACGCGCGCCCGGCAGGCGAACGCCGAGCTCCTCGCCCCCCGGTCGTTCGACAGGGGGACGACGGCCTTTGGGAAGGCGGACGATCTCTTCGACCGGCACCAGCCGGTGGATGCCATCAAAGAGGAGCTCCTCCTGGCGTCCACCTCCTTCAGCCAGGCGATCGATGCGGCGACGACGGCACAGGCGCAATTCGCCCCGGTGATGAAGGCGCGCACCGACGCCCTGAGCGCAGATGCCCCCCGGTTCTCCGCGGACCTCTGGGCACGCGCCGAGGCGCGGCTGCGCTCGGCCGCTGCGCTCATGGAGGACGGGAAGCCGGGGGACGCTCGCTCCGACGCCGGCGAGGCCCAGGGCATGTACCGCTCGGCTGAACTCGAAGCGATCAGGGAGACGCTGGTGGGGCCCGCGCAGGAGCTCCTTGACCGGGCCGAACAGATGCACGTGGCCACCACCGCCCACAAGACGTTCGAACGCGCCAGGCTGATGCTGGACCGGGCGGAAGCCCTCATCCGGCAGAACCGGTACGACCTGACCGACGCGCGGCGCCTGGCCGGGGAGGCGAAGTACGAGGCGGCGCACGCGATCTACCTTCACGGGATCATCACCCAGCTCGAGGAGCAGAAATCGTCGCTCGAAGACGCGATCCTCCTTTCGGAGAGCGCCATCGGCAGGATCGCCACGGCGCTCAACACGCCCGTCGCTTTCGACGCGGGCTGCGACCCGGTGGTCGATCAGATCATCGGCACCGTCACGAGCCGTGACTCGTCGCGCGCCGCACTCGCCGACAGCCTCCGGCGGCTCCGGGAGGAGAACGCAGAGCTCCGGCTGCGGCTTGCCGGAGCCGGGCGGACGGGGGAAGGCGCGCCCGCGCGGGCGAACGAGGACCTGAAGGCGGACGAACGGCAGCGGGTGAACGCGGCCCTCGCGCACGCCGGGAGGTTCTTTGCCCCGCGCGAAGGGCGCGTCCTGCGCGACGGGAACACGGTGGTCCTCCGGCTTTACGCACTGGAGTTCACCCCCGACAGCAACGCGCTCGAGCCCGGCTCCGCGGAGGTGCTGGCGCGGGTGGACAAGGCCATCCGGCTCTTCCCGGACTGCCACGTGATGGTGGAGGGGCACACGGAAGCCGGCGCGAACGAAACGCTGAACCAGAAAGTCTCGGAGGCGCGCGCCGCGGCGGTGGCCGGCTATCTCCGGGCCTTCCCTCCCCCCGCCAAGTTGATCGAATCCGAGGGGTGGGGGAGCAGCCGTCCCATAGCCGAAAACGCAACCGCCGGGGGGCGGGCCCGCAACAGGCGGATCGACATCGTCATCTTCCCCGGCGGCGCAGCGACGTCGCGCCACGAGTAACGTCCGTTTACTGCAGGAGCAAATGCATGATCGGCACGATCAGCGATTTTGAGCACCTCTGGTCCCGCGAGCTGGAGGGAACACAGAAGATCTTCAAGCACCTGACCGACCGCGCCCTCTCCCAGCAGGTCAATCCCCAGGGGAGGACGCTGGCCCGGCTGGCGTGGCACATCACGACGACGATACCCGAGATGATGACGCGCACCGGGCTCACGCTCGCCGGCCCGGGGGAACACGACCCCATCCCTCCCACCGCGCGGCAGATCGCGCAGGCGTACAGCGAGGCGGCGATCTCGCTCCTGGAGCAGGTGAAGGCGCACTGGACCGACGCCTCGCTCAAAGAGAAGGACGACATGTACGGCGAGAAGTGGGCGCGGGGCTTCACGCTGACGTCCCTGATCCTGCACCAGGTGCACCACCGCGCCCAGATGACCGTACTCATGCGGCAGGCCGGGCTCGAGATACCCGGCCTGTACGGACCCGCGCGGCAGGAATGGGCGGCCTTCGGCATGACACCGCCGGAAATCTGACGCCCGGCTGCGCGCCCCCCGGACGATTCACGGAGCGGCAGTGACTAATGTTATCCTCCTGGGGCTCACCTCGCTCCTCAACGATATTTCGAGCGAGATGGTGTACCCCCTCATCCCGTTCTTCCTCACATCGCTCGGCGCCGGCCCGGCGGCCCTCGGGCTCATCGAAGGCCTCGCGGAGAGCATCGCAAGCCTGCTCAAAGTCGTTTCCGGCCGCCTCTCCGACCGGTCCGGCAGGCGGAAGGGCTTCACGGTCGCGGGGTACGGGTGCTCCGCAGCGGGAAAACTCCTCCTGGCGGTGCCGGGCGGCTGGCCCGCGGTGCTGGTCGCGCGCGCCGTCGACCGGTTCGGCAAGGGGATCAGGACTGCGCCGCGCGACGCGCTCATCGCCGAGAGCACGAGCGCCGAGACGCGCGGGCGCGCGTTTGGACTCCACAGGGGGCTGGACACGGCGGGCGCGGTCGTCGGGACCGCGATCGCCCTCGCGATCGTCCTCGCCGGCGGCACGAACTACGTCCTGATCTTCCTCCTGGCGGTGATCCCCGCGGCAATCGGCATGGCGTTTCTCATCCCGGTGAAGGAGACGACGCGCCGTGCGGGGGACGCTGCTCCCGCGCCGCCGCTCACCTGGCGTTCGCTCCCGCGCACGCTCCGCCTGTTCCTCGGCGTCGCGCTCCTGTTCACGCTCGGCAACTCCTCCAACACATTTCTTCTCCTGCGTGCCGCGGGCGCAGGGAGCACAACGGCGGGGGTGATCCTTCTCTACCTCGTCTACAACGTCTCGTTCATGGCCTGGTCGTACCCGGCGGGGTGGCTCTCCGACCGCCTGGGAAGGAAAACGCTCCTCGTGTCCGGCTATGCGCTGTACGGGCTGGTCTACTGCGGGTTTGCGGCGCTCCGGGAGAACGACGCGGGGTGGCTCGCGTGGATCCTCTTCATCGCGTACGGCGCGTACAGCGGCCTCACCGACGGAGTTGAGAAGGCGCTGGTCGCGGACCTCACGCCGCCGGGCGTGCGGGGAACCGCGATCGGCCTCCACGCGACGATCAAGGGGGCGGGGCTCCTCCCCGCCTCGCTGCTTGCGGGACTCCTCTGGAATTTCGCCGGCGCACCGGCGCCGTTCATCCTGGGCGGCGTGACCGGTCTCGCCTCCGCCGCGGCGACCGCGTTTTTCCTCCGCCGCGGAACTTCGGCCCCCGGGCCCGCATTGTAAGAGTACATGTCGGACCTGACACAGGAGTATGTTGATGAACATCGGGATACTGGGGACGGGCAACGTCGCCCGTTCCCTCGCGGCGGGATTTCTCCGGCTCTCCCACGCCGTGCGTCTCGGCACGCGCGACCCGCACAGTGAGAAAGTGAAGGAGTGGCTCGCCTCCGCGGGCAAGGGGGCGAGCGCGGGGACGTTCGCGGAAGCGGCCGCATTCGGCGAGATCGCCGTCCTCGCCACGAGCTGGAGCGGCACGGAAAATGCGCTGAACCTCGCGGGACGGAAGGCCTTCGCGGGGAAAGTCGTGATCGACGCAACCAACCCGCTCATCATCAGGCCCGGCGCTCCGCCCGCGCTCGCGCTCGGACACACGGACTCGGGGGGCGAGCAGGTGCAGCGCTGGCTCCCGGAGGCGCGCGTCGTCAAGTGCTTCAACATGGTCGGGCACGCCCACATGGTCTCCCCCTCCTTCCCGGGAGGGCCGCCGGACATGTTCTACTGCGGCAACGACGCGGCGGCGAAGGAGACGGTGGCGAAACTCCTCACCGGGCTCGGCTGGCCGTCGACGGACCTGGGGGGGATCGAGTACGCACGCGTGCTTGAACCACTCTGCATTCTCTGGGTCGCGTACGGGATGCGCACGGGCGGCTGGAACCACGCGCTGAAAATGCTTCGCAGGTGACCGCCCCGGGGGCGCTCCGCCCCCCGGGGACTTCCCTTGCAAGTTGTCCCGTCGAGTGATACTTTAACACCGGTTGACTCCCTCCTCACCCACCCGGAGAGGCCCATGTTTTACCTCAAGTTCATCAAGGACTTCATTAATATCCTCCGCGCGGGGCAGACGCCCGCACAGGTCGCGGGGGGGTTCGCGCTCGGCTCGATCCTGGGGCTTTCGCCGATGCTGACGCTGCAGGGAGCACTCGTCTGGCTGATCCTCCTGGCCATCGACGTGAACTTCGCGGCGGCGGGCGTCGCGATGACGCTCTTCAGCCTGATCGCGTTCATCTTCGACCCCGTCTTCCACTGGCTCGGGTACCAGCTCCTCGTGAACGTGGACGGGCTCCGCGGCCTCTGGACGTGGCTGTACAACGCGCCGGTCGCCCCCCTCACGCGGTTCAACAACACCGTCGTCATGGGGAGCTTCGTCGCGGCACTGGTGCTCTTCGTCCCGATCTACGCCGGCATGAAGTCGTTCGTCGTGGCGTACCGGACGCACATCCACAGCCGGCTGGAGCGGTGGAAGGTCTATCAGGTGCTCGACCGGAGCAAGCTGCTCAACTGGTACCGGCGCATCCGCGACCTGAAAGGCTAGCCATGAGAAAGAAATTCCTCTACTTCGTGCTGATCCCCGCCGTCGTTGTCCTCCTGGCGGTCTATCTCTTCATCGACACGTGGGTGCGGCTCGGCCTCGAGGCCGGGGGGGAAGCGGCCGTGGGGGCGAAGGTGGAGCTTGAAGGCGTGCACGTGTCGCTCTCCCCGATCGGCATCCGCTGGTCCCGCCTCCAGGTGGCCGACCCCCACGACGGCTGGACAAATCTCTTTGAGACGGGCCCTGTACGGTTCGCAATGGACTTCGGCCAGCTCCTGCGGGGGAAATACGTCATCCACGCGATGACGATCGAGGGGCTGATCCTGGGGACGAAACGGACGACCGACGGCTCGCTCCCTCACCCCCCCGCGGCGGAGGCGGCGCCCGCACCGGGGACGTTCACCGCGCAGGCGCAGGGGGCGCTGGATAAGGCCGCCGCGAAGCCGCCGGCGGGCTCGTTCAATGTCGCCGGGCTGCACCTCAACGTCGACAGCCTTGTCGGCAAGCTCGACATCCAGTCGCTCAAGGCCGTCGATTCCCTCAGGACGCGCGCCCTCGCCTCCTCGGCACAGTGGAACGCGTCGCTCGCCGACCTGGAAACATCGAAGAAGAAGCTCGCCGACATCGAGACCGGCCTCAGGTCGATCAATACCGCGCAGCTCAACTCGATCCCGGCGATCACGGGGGCGATTTCCACGGTGGACAACGCGGTGAAGGGGATTCACGATGTGTCATCCGCCTTCGACGCGCGGAAGGCGTCGATCCAGTCCGACGTCCAGGCGCTGACCGCCTCGGCCGGGGCGATCGACCGTGTCGCGGCGGAGGATTTCGCCCACCTCAAATCGATGGCGAAGCTGCCCAATCTGAGCACGGCGGGCGTCGCGCAGCTCCTGGTCGGAGCGGAGACGGTGAAGAAGGCGGAGACGTACCTCGGGTACGTCGACTGGGCCCGCGCGCACATTCACAATTCCTCCCCGAAACCCGATTTTACCACGCCCCCCCGGATGAAGGGGCAGAATATCGTGTTCCCGCTCGAGCACGCCTACCCGAAATTCCTGATCGAGAAAGCGCTGATTTCGGGGGGGACCGACAGCGCGTACTCCACCGGGTACATTCGCGCGAAAGGGGAAATCGACAACATCACGAACGACCAGAGCGTGACGCACGTCCCGATCACCGCGTCGCTCGAGGGCGTCCAGGGGGGAGGCCGGACGTTCACGCTCAGGGCGGTCTTCGACAGGACGAAGGAGACGCCGTACGACAGCTACGAGGCCTCGCTCGGCGGCGTGCCCCTGGCGGAATTCCCGATCGGCTCCCCGGATTTCCTCCCGGCGAAGATGGTCGGGGCCCGCATGAGCTCATCGGTCAACGTCGTGGTCCCCGGGAACGGGTTTGACGCGAAGGCGCAGACCTCGCTCGCGGGGTTCCACATGAACTACGGCGCGGAACCGAAAGGGGTGCTGGAGGGGATCATCCGCGAAGTCCTCGGCACGATCAACGAGTTCGAGGTGACGTTCCGGCTCTGGAATACCGGCGGGAAGTTCGACATGGCGCTCCAGACCGACCTGGACGAAAAGATCGCCGCCCGCGCCACGGCCGCGCTCGGGGCGGAGTTCGCGAAGGCGCAGGACGCCCTCAAGGCGAAGCTCGACGCCGTGATCGGGCCGAAGAAGGCGGAGGTGCAGAAACTCGTGGGGGACAGGACGGCGGACATCCAGAAGCAGCTCGGCGCGTACGGGGCACTGATCAGCGACAAGCTGGGACTCGCTGACGCAAAGAAGAAGGAGCTGACCGACCGCCTGACAAAGGAGCAGAAGGGGAAGGTAGGAGACGCGCTGAAAGGTCTCTTTAAGAAATAATCCGCATGCCCACACAGGTCACAGGCATTCTCGAAATCGACGCGCGCCGTTTCGGCTTCATCCGCACGCTCTCCCACGGGCTGGCGCGGGAGGCCGCGGACGCGTACGTCCCGGCCGGCCTCATCACCCGGTACAACCTCCGCACCGGCGTGCTCCTGGAGGCCACGGCGGAGACTCCTCACGGCAAGAGCCCCCAGGTCACCGCCCTTGCCTCCGTCAACGGCCTCGAGCCCGAAGCGTGGAAGTCCGTGAAAGAATTCACCGCGCACGAGGTCGTGCAGCCGGACGAAGTGATCCGGCTCGAGGGGAAGGGAAGCGACCGGGCGATGCGGATTGTCGAGCTGTTCTGCCCCGTCGGCAAAGGACAGCGGGCGCTCATCGTCTCCCCGCCCAAGGCCGGGAAGACGATGCTCATGCAGCAGCTCGCCCACGCGGTCAGCCTTCACAACCCGGCGATCGATCTCCTTGTCCTCCTGATCGACGAGCGCCCCGAAGAAGTGACCGACATGCGCCGCTCGATCCGGGGCGAAGTGTTCGCCAGCTCGAGCGACAGCGAGCGCGGCGCGCACGTCCGCCTCGCTCAGCTCGTGCTGGAATACGCCAGGCGGAAGGCGGAGGCCGGCCGCGACGTGATGATCCTCCTGGACTCCCTCACGCGGCTGGGGCGCGCCTTCAACATCCACCAGAAGAGCAGCGGGCGCACCATGTCGGGCGGCGTCGACGCCCGCGCACTCGAAATCCCCAAGCGGATCTTCGGGGCCGCGCGGAACCTGGAGGACGGCGGTTCGCTCACCATCATGGCGACGGCTCTCATCGACACGAACTCGCGGATGGACGAGCTGATCTTCCAGGAATTCAAGGGGACCGGGAACATGGAGCTGGTACTCGACCGCGACATGGCCAACGAGCGGATCTTCCCTGCCATCAACCTCGGCGCGTCCGGCACGCGCCGCGAGGAGCTCTTGTTCGGGCCCGCGGTGGCGCAGCACCAGGCGCTCCGGCGTTCGATCGCCCGCCTTGCGCCCCGGGACGCCATGCTCGCCGTCCAGAAACTCCTCGACCAGTACCCGACGAATGAGCTCCTCCTCGCCAGGTTCTGACACGTTTCACATCGCTGCTCCCGCCGGCTTCGACTTCTGGCACACCGTCTTCAGCCACGGCTGGTGCGCGCTTCCCCCGTTCGCCCACGACCCGGATGCGCGGACGCTGAGGCGCGTGTTCGCGCTCCCCGGCGGGCGCACGGCGCTGTGCACGCTCACGGGGGAGGACGGCGGGGTCTGCGTCGCCGCCGCGTGGTCGGCGGCGCCCGACAGGGCCGCCCGCGATGCGCTCACCGCACAGGTCAGGACCTGCCTCAGGATGGACGAGGATTTCACGGAGTTTCACAGGGAAGCGCGGCGGTACCCGCGTTACCGGTGGATCGCCCGGTGCGGGGCCGGCCGGATGCTCCGCGCGCCCACGGTCTTCGAAGACGCCGTCAAGATGATCTGCACCACCAACTGCACGTGGGCGCTCACCACGCTCATGGTCTCAAACCTGGTGGAGGCCGCCGGGGTCGCGCACCCGGGGGGCGGGCGCGCGTTCCCCACGCCGGAGGCGGTGGCGGATCTTTCCGAAGCGCGCCTGCGGCGCACGGTCAAGGCCGGGTACCGGGCGCCCTTTATCCGCGCCCTGGCCCGGAGGATCGTCCGGGGGGAACTGGAGATCGAATCGTGGCGCTCGTCGCCGCTCGCCACTCCCGAGCTGTTCGATGCGATGCGTGACGTGAAGGGGATCGGGCCGTACGCGGCGGGGAATCTTCTCAAGCTCGCCGGGCGCTACGACGAGCTGGGGCTCGATTCATGGGTGCGCGCACAGTACGCCGAGCTGCGCCGGGGCGGGAGGCGTGTCAAGGACGCGACAATCGCCCGCGACTACGCCGGCTTCGGCCGCTGGCGCGGGCTCTTTTTCTGGCTCGAGATGACGCGGAGCTGGCACGGGGACAAGTTCGCGCTCTGAATTTCCTGCGTGATCGCTGCGCTGCGCTCGCGACGACAACAAGCGTCGGATTGCTTCGTCGCTGAGGAGCGCTCCTCGCAATGACACGTCATTGCGAGTGGCGCCGCAGGCGCCACGAAGCAATCCCGCGCCCACTGGATGG
>Ga0335071_10008254_pt1 | contig 10705 bp, 6 predicted proteins | sample Lox_Sample_15_FD_206724 | JGI IMG/M metagenome (GOLD analysis project Ga0335071, IMG submission 206724) | Soil microbial communities from Loxahatchee National Wildlife Refuge, Florida, United States - Lox_Sample_1.5 | ecosystem: Environmental > Terrestrial > Soil > Wetlands | place: USA: Florida...
TGCCCGTCTTCCCGTAACGGCTGCCCTCCCGTGCCGTATACTGCAACATGCCTTTTCCGTTATCCTGTTCGAGGACCGCGAATCTCTCGCGAATGCCAGCCGGACAAGGGAGCGCCGGCATCGTGCCGGCTAACAGAATGCCCAGGATACACACCAATGCTACGAAGGTCATGTCACCGTTTTTTATCCCCTTTCCTTTTATCCAACGTACCTCCCTCCCTATCTCCTTTGTATTGATAGAGCTAACGAGAACTAGGCTGATGTCACGCCAGTTCCAAAATGAATCGCCCCCTTCGTTCGCTTCACTTTCGCCCCGCTTTCCGCTACATTGGTCCTTTCCCTTTTCTCTCTCTCGATTGGAGCAACCATGAACCCCCTTTGGATTGCCGCCGCTTTCTTTGGCCTGATCCTCATTGGACTCATCGTCTGGGTCCTCGTCCAGAACACCCAGGATCAGAAAAAGAATGAAGCTCTCGAATCCCAGATGAACGAACTTCGCCGGGATCTGCTGACTCTCTCCAACTCTCAGGCGCAGTCCGCTGCCACCATGCAGACCATCGCTTCCACCGTCGCATCTCGCCTCGAGGCTGTCACCACCGCTGTTCAACAGGGCGCCAAGGATTCCGCTGAAATCACTTCGCAGATCACTTCCCAGGCGCAAGCCGCCATGTCCACCGAACTCCGCAACACCCGCGAACAGATCAATCAGATCCAGCAGCAACTCGGCCAGGTTCAGGAAGCCGGCCACCTCATGCACGAGAGCGCGTCCAAACTCGAAAGCATTCTCGGCGGCACAAAAACCCGCGGCAACTTCGGCGAGACCACCCTGGAACGCCTCCTCGAAGATTGTCTCGCTCCGTCCCAATACACCACTCAATATCGCTTCCGCAGTGGCGAGGCCGTCGATGCCATCGTCCGTCTCCGCGACAAAAAAATCCTGGCCATCGATTCCAAGTTCCCTCTCGAGGCCTTTCAGCGCCTCGACGTCGAGGGCGATCAGGCTCGCAAGGAATTCGTCAACGCCATCAAGCTTCACGCCGATTCCATCGCCAAAAAGTACATCGTCCCCGATGAAGATACCCTCGAACTCGCTCTCATGTTCGTTCCCAGTGAATCGGTCTACTACGAACTCCTCCGCAGCTCCGACTCACGCGGTATCGCTGCCGATGCCTACTGCCGCACTCGCAAAATTATTCCTGTCTCGCCCAATACGCTCTATGCGCATCTCTCCGTCATCGCCATGGGGCTGCGCGGCATGCAGATTGAAGAAAATGCCAAGCGCCTTCAGGCCAATCTCGCTGGCCTTCGCAAACAGCTCGATCAATTCTCCGAGAGCTTCGAGAAAATCGGCACGCATCTGAAAAACGCGGGCCTCGCCTATGCCGACGCCGACAAGCGCCTCGACAAGGCTTCCGGCTCGCTCGACAATCTTCTCGATAACCGCGACACCATTGGCCTTGTCGATGACCGCCAGGGCACACTCGCCCTTCCGCCGGCCAACAACACCGCCGCAAACAAAAAATCCGCGTGATTCTCTGAGGCTTTTTCCTTCAGTCGATTTTCATGGCCGCGGAGGACTCAGCGGCGCCACCAGCCGGATCGATATCGTGAAGTTCCCCCGCGTTCTTCCCACCAACTCAAACTTCGCCTCGTTCTCCGCTCCCCCGCTCGACATCGCCCGCACGATTCCTCCGCCCACCAGTTCCGCCACATCCGCGCCCAGGTTCCGCGCTTCTAAATTGATCTTCGCGCTGCTTCCCTTCACCCGCACCACCAGCGTGCGGCGCTCTCCGGGTGACAGCGTCGCGCTGCTCGCTGCCAGCTCCAGGCTCACAAACACCATCGTGAACGGCTCACTCATCTTTGGCCCGCATCCCACCTGCACCCGCATCGGCCCCGGCTCCAGATCCGCGGGAGGCAACACCACCAGATTCCCTGGCGACGATGCCAGCACCAATCCCGCCACGCCCCCGATCGTTACGTGATTGGCGTCCGCATCCCCGCAAAACCCGTGCCCCTGCACGTCAAACCGGTCACTGCTTGTCGCCACGCGCGGCACCGCCGTCACTTCCAGTGACGACGACGGAATCTCCGCCGGCGTGACGATCATGCTGCTCACTTTCCCGCGTCTTCCTTCGATCCACGCGTAAATCGTCTCTGGATTCAGCGGCGCCACGAACCGCGCCCGTCCTGTCGTATCGGTCTTTACCTTCTCGCCGTAGGAAAACTCTACCGTAACTCCGGGCGTCAGCCGCCCATTTACGTCCAACACCGCTAATGTGGCGCGCTCTCCAATCACCAATCGTCTCGGCAGCAACAGTATCCGCGCTCCGCTCGCCGCTGGCGCTTCTTGAGCCCGGCAAGCAGATTCGTAGGCAAATCGCATGCTCAGCAGGAAGCAAATCGCGGCGAGAACACTTCTTCCGCGGCACATGTGAGGGCGCACATGAGGATTGTAGAGGACTTTGCCCCTTCGCAGAAAGACGTCCCTTGGCAACACGACCGCCCCTCGTTAACGCAACATTCACATGCCTTTCCAGCACCCTCCCGCCGCTGTGGGATTTCCCCCATTTCGGGTATCCTTTCCAACTGTCCTTCCGGACAGCTTCTCCGGAGGCGGTTAATCACTTGGGCGCAAAGCCTTTTACAGTTCGCGGGCCTCTGCTAGCGTGGATTAGAAGTGGTCGGTGGATGTGTCCACGGCTGGGGTGTGGCCTGTGCTCACGAAGAGCTTGGAAGGAGACGTCGTGCAGATCGTCAGCAGTGGTGTGACCGACGTAGGGCGGGTCCGGACCAACAATGAAGACTCCTTCCGCATCCTGGAGCCACTGAATCTCTTCATCCTCTCCGACGGTATGGGCGGCGAAGCTCACGGCGAGGTGGCCAGTTCGATGGCTGTCGAAACAATCGTCAAGTATTGCACTGATCCGGACGAGGGAACTGACGAGACTGGAGTGACCCTGAGCGGCGCCGATTCCAATCAATGGACACCGGAAACGAAACGGCTGCGCAACGCCGTGTACCAGGCTAACTTCAACATCTACCAATCCGCGCAGAAGCATCCTGAGCAGCGCGGCATGGGCGCCACTCTCACCGCCGGCTGGATTAATGGCACTAAGCTGAGCATCGCCCATGTCGGCGATAGCCGCGCCTACCTGCTCCGTACCGGTGGCCTTCAACAGCTCACCAACGATCACTCTTTGGTTGCCGAACAGGTCCGTCGCGGTATCCTCACTCCTCAGCAAGCCGAAGAAAGCGAAATGCAAAGCGTTCTCCTCCGCGCTCTCGGAGCGCACCCTGAAGTTGACGTCGATCTGGAGGAAATCGACCTGATGGCGCGCGATGTTCTCCTCTTTTGCTCCGATGGCCTGACCCGTATGGTCACCGAGCCCGAAATTGCCGGCAGCCTTCAGGCTGAGACAGTCCCCATGGCTGCGGCTCAAAAATTGGTCGATCTGGCAAATGATCGTGGTGGTCTCGACAACGTGACTGTCATCGTCGCCAGGCTCGAAGACGAATCCAAGGGCTGGTTTTCCTGGTTACGGCGCGACTCGGGTAAGAAGGCATAGACCTTCCCAGGGAGGAACTCTTCATGGCGAAGCTCAGTCTGATGTTCGAAAACAAGTTGATGAAGGAAGTGCCCATCGGCTCTCGCGCGGTGACGATTGGCCGCTCTCCCGATAACGATCTCGCCGTCGATAACCTCGCCGTCTCGAATCATCACGCCCGCGTCTATTACGAGGGCTCCCGCCTCGTGGTCGAAGACCTCGATAGCCTCAACGGCACTTTCGTCAATGATCTGCGCGTTGAACGCGCCACTTTGCACGACGGCGATTCCATCTGGATCGGAAAGCATCACATCAAGGTCGATGCCACGGCGGACAGCGTCCTGCCGTTTGAATCCGGCGGTCGCAAAGCTGCCGCACCCAAAATCAACGAGACCATGGTCCTCGATACCAAGGTTCGCCGCGAGATGCTGCAGCAGGCTGCCGCCCTCGGCGAGCGCTCGCAATTCTCGCCCAGTCGCCTCAAGATGCCCACCCTGATTGTCCTCGATGGCCGCGTCGACCAAAAGGAATACGTCCTCACCAACAAGCTCACTGTGATCGGCAAGTCTCCGATGGCTACCGTCCGCTTGCGTGGTTGGTTCAAACCTCAGGTGGCGGCGCAAATCAATCAACGCGACGACGGCTACTACCTCGGCACCGGCGCCAAGATTCCCTCCGTCAACGGCACGCCCATTCAGGGCCCTGTCCGCCTCAACGACGGCGACCTCATCGAGGTCAGCGGCATCCGAATGAACTTCGTCTTTCGTGAGTAGCGTCGCGCCGAAACTATCAGTTCTTTTGCACGATTCCGGTTACGCCCGCCACAAACAACGTTGCCAGAATCCAACCCAGCAGTACCTGCAAGCGCTGAAACCCGAAGAGCAATCGGGCCGAACTGAAAATCGAATCGCTCACCGGTGGCTTGGGATTCGGTTGCCAGTAATCGATCTGCCCCAGTCTCACCAGTGGTAGCGAGTTTTCAATTGAAAAGACCAGCGGACTCAGCGGTTCGTAATATGCCGGGGGGTGCCCATTCGCCGCAAAAAACTCGTAGGCCTTCTGCTCTTTCGGCACCAGCGAACCTGCTGCACTCGCGCCGGCAAAGATCGCCCAGCCCATCATCACGAGTATGAACAAACCGGCGAGCGCGCGCAGCGGATAATAGCCATACCCGACCACCAGGCTCAGCGGCCAGCGTACCCATCCGACCGGGAATGTCCCCTCTTCTCTCCACAGCTGGTCTTCCATGCTGAACAGCACGCGTCGCGCGCCGCGATCCACGCCGGCGTTTCGCATCACTTGTGCCAGTTGCCGGTAAGGTTGTGGCGTGAAAGGCTCCTGCAACGCCAGCCATGCGAGCCGGCTCTTCACATCCGTCAATCCCGACAGAATGTGCTGATACACGAATCCGTCAATCGAGAGCTTTCCCGCTCCCGGCCAGCTTGCCTTGTCGTCGCGAATCGCTCCGGCCGTGGCGTGGCTCAGATTCAGCGAAGCGCGCTCTGGATTTGCCACGGCTGCCCACTCCACTGTTCCCTTCGTTACCGAACTCGACAAGCTCACTTCCCCGTCCGCACGAAACCCGTTCCGTAACAGCAGGTCTCCCTGCACGCTGATGCGATCGGCATGCAACGCTTTGCCGCCCGCATTCCGGAAGGACCCGCCGTCGCACTCGAAGTTATCTCCCAGTTGCGCGCTCAGCAGGTTCACCTCCCCGTCCGCCAGAAACCCATTTCTCATGAACACGAAGCCGCGCACATTGATGCAGTCGGCGTTCAGCGCCGTGCCGCCGGGATTCTTGAACACGCCGGCATCGCAAGTCAGGTTGTTCCCGATTTGTGCTCCGACCAGGTGCACCTCGCCCTCGGCAGCAAATCCGCTGTGCAATAGCACGTTTCCCTTCACACCAATGCGATCTGCGTTCAACGCAATTCCCGAGCCCGCTTTGAACCTGCCCCCGTTGCACTCCAGATTCCCGCCGATCTGTATCCCCACCAGCCGCACTTCCCCTTCGGCTGAAAATCCGTCTCTCAAAAACACGCTTCCGTGTACGTTGGCACGGTCCGCGCTCAAAGCATTCCCGGTGGCATTCAAGAAGGCTCCATCGTTGCACTCCAGGTTTCCGCCGATTTCCGCGCCGAACAATCGCACTTCCCCTTCCGCCGAAAATGCATTCCGTAAAAACACACTCCCGCGCACGCGGATCCGGTCCGCCCGCAATGCTTTTCCGGGAAAGTTGCGGAATCGCCCGGCGACGCAATCCAGATTGTTTCCAATGCGGGTCCCCGCCAACTGGACTTCTCCGTCGGCGCAGAATCCGTTTGCAAGCGACAGCGTTCCCTTGACCTTGGCGCATTCCGCGTTGATGGACCGCACCGAACTCCCGTTGAGGCTGATCGTCGGAATACGAAGAAAGCGCAGCCGGATTTCGTCACGCAAACTGCAGTTCTGGACCGACAGCGGAAACGGCACGCGCACAAACGAAAGTTCCAGGGGCCCTTCGATTCGCGCCCCATGAATTTGCAATCCGCGCGGGTCGACGTGCTGCCGCGCTTCGCGGTCGATGCACAGCCAGCGGATCAATGTTGCGCGTACATTTCTTTCGTTGCCCCACGCGTTGGCTTTTCCCGGATCGTTGGAGGGATCGAAATCTTTTTGGCTTGGCCCGCACCACGCCTCTTCTCCCACGGGAGCAGCGCGCAAGACCCTCAGTTCCGCTTCGCGCAAACCGGGAAAGCGCGTCTCCGCCAGGAGCATCAACTCTTCCGCTTTATTCGCAAGGGGCAAGCTCGACATGATCGATCGGTCTACCGCCTTATATCACGGAAACCTCGCATTCGACTCGGCTTGATGTTTTTGCCCAGATTCATTAGCCAGATTAATGGGCACTATCAGAATACTCAGCTTATGTACCTAAATTGGGCGCTTCCGTAGTCTAATAACTGAACACAAGATCGGAAGCTCTTGCGCAACGCGGGCTGGTACCCGCAGGTTTTGCGCTCTCCGTACAATCAAGGTAGCGACTGCGCCTATGTGGATTGTTCGACTCGCTCTCTCCAGGCCTTACACGTTTATCGTGATGGCTCTCGTCATCGTTCTGCTGACGGCGGTCGTCGTTCCGCGCACGCCCACGGATATCTTCCCCGAGATTAATATTCCCGTCATCGCGCTGGTCTGGACTTACACCGGCTTGCAGCCGCAGGAAATGGAGCGGCGCATCACCACGAGCGTCGAACGCGGCATCAGTGTCCTCGTTAACGACGTTGAGCACACCGAATCGCAGTCGCTCAACGGTATCGCCATCATCAAGATTTTCTTCCACCCCGGCGCCAACATTCAGACGGCCCTCGCCCAATCGACCGCGATCTCTCAGACTTTCTTGCGTCAGTTGCCGCCCGGCACCACTCCGCCTCTGGTCATCATCTATTCAGCTTCTACGGTTCCCGTCTTGCAGATCGGCCTCACCAGCGACCGGCTGAGTGAGCAGCAGCTCTTCGATTACGGCAACAACTTCATCCGGACTCAGCTGGCGACGGTGCAAGGTGCTTCCATGCCTTTTCCGTATGGTGGCAAGCAGCGCCTCGTTTCCGTCGACGTTGATTTCGCCGCGCTTCAGGCGCGCGGTCTCTCCTCGGTCGACATCGTCAACGCCGTCAACGCGCAAAACCTCATTCTGCCCACCGGCACAGCGAAACTCGGGCCGCTCGAATACAATGTTGAACTCAACGCCAGTCCGCTCGTCGTCAACGAACTGAACAACCTGCCCGTCAAAACCGTCAACGGATCCACCATCTATCTTCGCGACGTCGCTCACGTTCGCGACGGCTTCTCTCCGCAGACCAATGTCGTGCTAGCCAACGGCCAGCGCGGCGTGCTCATGAGCGTCTACAAAACCGGCAATGCCTCCACGCTCGAAATCGTCGATCGCGTCAAGCAAACACTCAAGGACTACCAGTCTTCCCTTCCGGAAAGCTTGAAGCTCACGACGTTTTTCGATCAATCGCTCTTTGTGCGCGCCGCCATTCAGGGCGTTATCCGTGAAGCACTCATTGCTGCCTGTCTCACCGCGATCATGATTCTGCTCTTTCTTGGAAACTGGAAAAGCACGCTCATCATCGCCATCTCGATTCCTCTTTCCATTCTGGTCAGCATTCTCTGCCTTAGCGCGCTCGGCGAAACGATCAACATCATGACCCTCGGCGGTCTCGCTCTCGCCGTCGGCATCCTGGTCGACGACGCCACCGTCGAAATCGAGAACATCAACCGCAACCTGGCCATGGGCAAGGAAACCGTTCAGGCCATCCTCGACGGCGCCCAGCAGATCGCCCTTCCGGCATTCGTTTCCACTCTTTGCATCTGTATCGTCTTTATCCCCATGTTCTTCCTCTCCGGCGTCGCCAAGTACCTCTTCGTTCCGCTCGCCGAAGCCGTGATCTTCGCCATGCTCGCCTCCTATATGTGGTCGCGAACCATCGTGCCCACCATGGCGATGTATCTTCTGAGCGCCGAGGACGAGTATCACGCCGAAGAACACGCCGGCGAGAAGATGGGCCTTTTCCGCCGCTATCAGCAGGCCTTCGAGCGCGCTTTTGAACGCCTCCGCGACCGCTACCACCGCGCCCTTAGCACAGCCCTCCAGCACGCCAAGCTCTTTGCCTTGTGCTTTCTGAGTTTCTGCCTTCTCTCTGCTGGTCTGAACGTCTTTCTCGGCCGCGATTTCTTCCCTAGCGTCGACGCCGGCCAGATTCGCCTTCACATGCGTGCCCGCACCGGCCTGCGCATCGAGGAATCCGCTCGCCTGGCCGACCAGATTAATTCGGTCGTTCGCGAAACCATCCCCGAGCACGATCTCCAGACCGTGCTCGACAATATCGGTCTGCCCTATTCCGGCATCAATCTTACTTACTCCAACTCCGGCACGATAGGCACCGCCGACGGCGAGATCCTCGTTCAACTCAAGCGCGAGCCCAGTCATCCGACTTCGTTCTACATCAACGAACTCCGCCGCCGGCTCCCTGTCGAGTTCCCCGGGGTGCAGTTCTTCTTTCAGCCTGCCGACATCGTCACGCAGATCCTCAACTTCGGCACGCCCGCTCCCATCGATATCCAGATCACCGGCATGAATCAGCCCGCCAACTATGCGGTCGGCTTGAAGCTCGCCAATCAGATCCGCCACGTTCCCGGCGCTGTCGACGTCCACGTGCAGCAGGCTTTCGATTCACCCACGCTTTACATGGACATCGATCGCACCCGGGCACAGTACGTTGGCCTGCAGGCACGCGACATCGCCCAGAACGTGCTTGTCGCGCTTTCCTCCAGTTTCCAGACCTCTCCTAATTTCTGGCTCGATCCCCGTAATGGCGTCAGCTATCAGGTCGCGGTGCAGGCTCCCCAATATCGCGTCGACACCTATCAGGCCCTGCAGAACGTTCCTGTGAACTCGCCTTCCCCCGGCGTTCCGGCTCAAATTCTCAACAATCTCGTTTCGACCTCCACCGTCGCCCGGCCCGCCTCGGTCTCGCACTACGACGCGCAGCCCATGATCAATGTTTACGCGTCCGTGTCCGGCACAGACCTTGGCACCGTGGCGACTCAAATCAACAAACTCGTAGCCGACATCCAGAAAGACCTGCCGCGCGGATCCCGCACCTTCATCCGTGGCCAGATCCAGACCATGAACAGTTCGTTTCTTGGCCTGGGTATCGGCCTGATTGGTGCAATCATCCTGGCCTACCTGCTGATCGTCGTGAACTTCCAGTCTTGGCTCGATCCCTTCATCATTATCACCGCCCTGCCTGGCGCTCTCGCCGGCATCTGCTGGATGCTCCTCTTCACCCACACCAGTCTCAGCGTTCCCTCCCTCACTGGCGCTATTATGTGTATGGGTGTGGCCACCGCGAACAGCATCTTGATGGTGTCTTTCGCTCGTGAACAGTTGAACGAAGGCAAGACTGCCTTCGACGCCGCACTCGAAGCAGGTTTCGTGCGCATGCGCCCTGTCATCATGACCGCGCTCGCCATGATCATCGGTATGGTGCCGATGGCCATCGGCCTGGGTGAAGGCGGTGAGCAGAACGCCCCGCTCGGCCGCGCTGTCATTGGCGGCTTACTGTTCGCCACCATCGCCACTTTGTTCTTTGTCCCCTGCGTCTTTTCGATCATTCACGGACGTCTCGAGCGGAAACGCCATCGCGCTCTGAGCACGTGAGCTACAACAGCGGCTTTTGGAGCACTTGCATATGACTGACGGGACTTACAACGAAACGCACAGCGACCAACCCCCGAAATCGGGCAGCCGCCAACTCTTCGTCGTGTTTTTCTTTGTTGCCGCCGCACTGGTGATCGCGGGCGCGGTTCTCCTCGTTTTGCGTCGCGGCGAATACCAGACTCTCGCCAAGAACACCGAAGCTCTTGCGATTCCCACGGTCGCCGTGATCCATCCCATCCCGCAACCCGGCGATGAGAAACTCGTTCTCCCCGGTACCATGCAGGCTTACGTCGAATCTCCGATTTATGCGCGCACCAACGGGTACCTGAAGAAGTGGTATTTCGACATCGGTTCCCGCGTGAATAAGGGCGACCTGCTTGTCGACATCGATACACCGGAAGTCGACCAGCAACTGTCGCAGGCCCGCGCCGACCTCAACACCGCGAAGGCCAACGAAAGCTTGTCGCAGATCACCGCGACCCGCTATTCCGAGCTCCTGAAAACCGACGGTGTCTCCAAGCAGGAAGTCGACAATGCCATTGGTGACCTCGAGGCCAAGCGCGCTATCGTCCAATCCGGTGAGGCGAACGTCCGCCGCCTCGAAGAACTGGAATCCTTTAAGCACGTCTACGCCCCCTTCAGCGGCGTCATCACCCGCCGCAACGTCGATATCGGCACTCTCGTCAATGCAGGCAACGGCGGCGCCTCCCAGCAGCTCTTTTTCCTGGCGCAAACCGATCCCATCCGCGTTTTCCTGAACGTTCCTGAAGCCTATGCTTCTTCGATCAAACCGGGCCTCGGCGCCTATCTCGAGCTCACACAGTTCCCCGGACAGAAATTCCAGGGCAAAGTCGTGCGCACTTCGGAATCCATCGACATTGCCACTCGCTCCTTGCTCACGGAAGTCGACGTGCCCAACAAATCCGGTGTCCTCCTGCCGGGTGGATTC
>Ga0335071_10008255_pt1 | contig 10704 bp, 8 predicted proteins | sample Lox_Sample_15_FD_206724 | JGI IMG/M metagenome (GOLD analysis project Ga0335071, IMG submission 206724) | Soil microbial communities from Loxahatchee National Wildlife Refuge, Florida, United States - Lox_Sample_1.5 | ecosystem: Environmental > Terrestrial > Soil > Wetlands | place: USA: Florida...
CGGATCGGCGGGACGATCGGCGAGGTGAGCACGGTTGCAACCTCGATCGCCTCTGCGGTCGAGGAGCAGGGGGCCGCCACGCAGGAGATCACCCGCAACACCCAGCAGGCGGCGAGCCGGACCAAGGACGTGTCGGCGCATATCGCGGGGGTGAGCGAGGGGGCCGCGGCGACCGGGCAGGCGGCGCACGGTGTCAAGTCCGCAGCCGAGGCGCTCGGCACCCAGGCCGAACGCCTGCGCACCCAGGTCAACGACTTCCTCGCCAAGATCAGGGCCGCCTAAGCGGCGACAGATCCGTCGCGCCTGGCCTGCTCAGCGCTTCGCGTCCAGATTCTTGCCGACGATCGCGGCGATGATCAGCAGGAATGCCGCGATGCGCAACAGCCATACCCAGCCCAGCTCCTCGCGGCCGAGGTCGACGAGGTAAGCAAGGGCCTGGTTGATCGCGAGCAGGGCGAACGCGCCCGCAAAGGCGGCGAACAGCCCGTCCTGCGACCGCCTCCAGAACCGGAGGAAGAACAGGGCGGCGACCAGGAAGCCCATGGTCACGACGCCCGAAAGAAAGATCAGCTCCATATCACTCGGCCTCCCACACGAGGCCCCACAGGAGGACGATCACGGCGAGTAAGCTTGCCGCCAGACGCACAGCCCTGAGGTCGACCTGCGGCAGCATGACGAGGTCGACGAAAACCAGGACGTTGTTGGCGGCCAGAAACACGAAGCAGAGCGCGCTCCAGAACAGGAGCCGTGTGCCCGTCCGGCGCCAGCCGCGGAACAGCAGCCACATACAGACAACGCTCGTCGCGATGCAGATCAGGAACACGAGCGGCTGGAAAACGTGCATCGGCAGCCCTTTTTGAGCCTGACGGGTCGCAGACACCATATCGCTTGCTTTACGTCTGCGCGATCCGGCATTAAGCCGGGAACGCCAGCGGTAGTGCGGGGGGTGACGCGTGCAAGGCACATTCCGGCCTGATGTCCTGTTCGGCCTTGACCCGATGTGGACGTCGACCATCCTGTTGGTCGCGGTCTACGTCGTCATCATCACGGAGCGGGTGAACCGGGCGATCATCGCGCTCCTGGGTGCGGGGCTGATGATCCAGTTCGGTGTCCTCGACCAGGCCGAGGCGGTCAAGGGGATAGACTTCAACACGATCGCCCTTCTCACCGGGATGATGATACTGGTTTCGGTTTCCCGGAAGTCCGGGATGTTCCAGTTCATCGCGATCTGGTCCGCCAAGAAGGCGAAGGCAGAGCCTTGGCGGGTCATGTTGATGCTGTCTCTGACCACGGCGGTGCTGTCGGCGTTTCTCGACAATGTCACGACGGTCCTGCTCGTCGTCCCGGTGACGCTGGCCATTACGAAGACGCTGGACGTTCCGCCGTTCCCTTTTTTATTTGCCGAGGTGCTTGCTTCCAATATCGGCGGCACGGCGACGTTGATCGGCGATCCGCCGAACATCCTGATCGGCACGCAGGCACATCTCAGCTTCGACGAGTTCGTGCTTCATTTGGCACCGGCGATCGTCCTCGTCATGGCGGTGCAGGCGCTGATGACCCATCTCGTTTGGGGGAAGAAGCTGCGGGCAACCGCCGAAGCCGAGGCCCGCGTGATGGCGATGCGCGAGATGGATACGATCGAGGACTGGCGTTTGCTCAAGCAGTCCTTGTCCATACTCGCGATCGTGATGGTTGCGTTCGTACTGGCGAAGCCGCTGCGCCTCGAGCCAGGCACCATTGCGATGTTCGGGGCGGCGGTCCTGATGTTGTTGGACACGCATGAACATCATCCGGCGCATCAGTCTGCGCGTGTGACGCAGACATTCAATGAGGTCGAGTGGATCACGATATTCTTTTTCATCGGCTTGTTCGTCATCGTTCGCGGCGTCGAGGTCAGCGGCCTCTTGCAGTGGCTTGCCACACGGCTTGTCCAGGCGACCGGGGGCAACAAGGAAGTCACCGCCTACGCAATTCTCTGGGCGTCGGCGGTCCTCTCGGCGATCGTCGACAACATCCCCTTCGTTGCCACGATGATTCCCCTGATCAAGAGCATGGCGCCGGCTTACGGCGGCCCTGAAAACATCGAGCCGCTTTGGTGGGCGCTGTCGTTGGGGGCTTGTCTCGGCGGCAACGGCACGTTGATCGGCGCGTCCGCGAATTTGACGGTGGCCGGACTCGCGGACCGGGAGGGCATCCCGTTCCGCTTTGCGACCTACACGTATTACGCCTTCCCGATGATGCTGGTGAGCATCGCCGTCTGCCAACTCTACGTGTGGCTGCGCTATTTCTGAGTGCTGCGCCGGGGCGCGGGCCCCTCAGCGGTAGCGGACCTTGGTGATCTCGTAGGCCTTCGAGCCGCGCGGCGTGGTCACCTCGACCGAATCGCCGGTCTGCTTGCCGATCAGGGCGCGCGCCAGCGGCGAGGTGACGGACAGCCGGCCCTCGTCGATATCGGCCTCTTCGGCGCCCACGATCTGATAGGTGTTCTCCTCGCCCGTATCCTCGTCGGCCAGGGTCACCTTGGCGCCGAACTTGATCACCTTGCCCGACAGCTTGCTGACGTCGATCACCTCGGCGCGGGCGATCTTGTCCTCGAGCTCGGCCACCCGGCCTTCGAGGAAGCTCTGCCGCTCGCGAGCGGCGTGATACTCGGCGTTTTCGGAGAGGTCGCCATGGTCGCGCGCCTCCGCAATGGCGCGGATGATCGCGGGACGCTCGATCGTCTTGAGCTGCTTGAGCTCGGCCTCGAGGCGCTGGAGGCCTTCCAACGTCATCGGAATCTTGTCCATGGCAACAACCCTTACGGCCGGATACCGGCTTTTTGAGCGGTATTCGGTGGCTCAGACATCGCTCGGCGGTAAACTCTAAAAGGAACGCCTAAAATACGACTGCAACGGCGCAACTTCAAGGCTGCCCGACCGCAAGGCGGCGATGGCCTCGACGGCCGCCTTGGCCCCGGCAACGGTGGTATAATAGGGCATGTTTCCTAAAAGGGCGGTCTGACGCAGGCTGAAACTGTCGGCCATGGCCTGCGCGCCCTCGGTCGTGTTGAAGACGAGCTGGACGTCGCCGTTCTTCATGGCGTCCACGATGTGCGGCCGGCCCTCGAGCACCTTGTTCACGCGCGCCACCTCGAGCCCGCGGGCGCGCAGGTAGTCGGCCGTGCCCGACGTCGCCAGCAGCTTGAATCCCATGGCGGCCAGCTGGCGGGCCGGCTGGACGATCGCCGCCTTGTCGCGGTCCTTGACCGAGACGAACACGGTCCCCGACAGCGGCAACACGCCGCTGCCGAGCTGCGACTTCGCGAAGGCGAGGGCGAAGTCCGCATCGATCCCCATGACCTCGCCGGTCGACTTCATCTCGGGGCCGAGCAGCACGTCCGAGCCGGGGAAGCGGGCGAACGGGAACACCGCCTCCTTCACCGCCACGTGGCCGTTGGCGGGCGGCTGCAATTGGAAATCCTTGAGCCGCTCGCCCGCCATGATTCGCGCCGCGATCTTGGCGATCGGGTTGCCGGTGGCCTTGGCGACGAACGGAACGGTGCGCGAGGCGCGCGGGTTCACCTCGAGGACGTACACGACGCCGTCCTTGACCGCGAACTGCACGTTCATCAGGCCGACCACCTTGAGCGCCTTGGCCAGCACCTGCGCCTGGCGCTCGATCTCGGCCACGATCTTCTTGGAGAGCGTGTGCGGGGGGAGCGAGCACGCGGAATCGCCGGAGTGGATCCCGGCCTCTTCGATATGCTCCATCACGCCGGCCACGAAGACCGTCTCGCCGTCCGCCACCGCGTCGACGTCGACCTCGGTCGCATCCTGCAGGTAGGAGTCGATGAGCACCGGGTTCTTGCCCGAGACCCGCACCGCCTCGGAGATATAGGCGCGCAGCGCCTCGGGCGAATGCACGATGCGCATGCCGCGCCCGCCCAGCACGTAGGACGGCCGCAGCAGCACCGGGTAGCCGATCTGCGCCGCCGCTTTCTCGGCCTCGGCAAGCGAGGTCGCGGTGCCGCTCGCCGGCTGGCGCAGCTTGAGCTTCTCGAGCAGCTTCTGGAAGCGCTCGCGGTCCTCGGCCACATCGATGGCGTCGGGCGAGGTGCCGAGGATCGGGATGTCCGCGTCGTGCAGGGCATGCGCGAGCTTGAGCGGGGTCTGGCCGCCGAACTGCACGATCACGCCCAGCACGCGGCCGTTCGACTGCTCGCGGCGGATGATCTCGATCACGTCCTCCGCGGTGAGCGGCTCGAAGTAGAGCCGGTCGGAGGTGTCGTAATCGGTCGACACCGTCTCGGGGTTGCAGTTGATCATGATCGTCTCGTAGCCGGCCTCGCGCAGCGCGTAGACGGCATGGACGCAGCAATAATCGAACTCGATGCCCTGTCCGATGCGGTTCGGGCCGCCGCCCAGGATGACGACCTTGTCGCGGCTGCTCGCCTCGTCCTCGGATTCCGCCGGCGACAGGCCGTCGCCCTCGTACGTCGAGTACATGTAGGGCGTGCGCGACGCGAACTCGGCGGCGCAGGTGTCGATGCGCTTGAAGACGGGGGCGAGCTTCGCCTTGCGCCGGGCGGCCGAGACCTGCGGCTCGCTCATCCCGGTCAGCCGGGCGAGGCGCGAATCGCTGAAGCCCATTTTTTTGAGCCGCACCCAGTCGGGCGCCGTCTTCGGCAATCCGTTCTCGCGCACCAGTGCTTCGGCGGCGACGATCTCGCGGATGCGCTCGAGGAACCACCTCTCGTAGCGGCAGGCGGCATGGATCTCGTCCGTCGAGAGCCCATACCGATAGGCCTGTGCGATGACCAGGATACGGTCGGGCGTGGGCTTGGCCAGTGCTGCCCGGATCGCCTCGCGATTGGCACCGCCGTCGACACCCGCGATCTCGATCTCATCGAGGCCCGTGAGGCCGGTTTCGAGCGAGCGCAGAGCCTTCTGCAGCGACTCCCCGAACGTGCGGCCGATCGCCATCGCTTCGCCGACCGACTTCATCGACGTGCCGAGGAGCGGCTCGGCCCCCGGGAATTTCTCGAAGGTGAAGCGCGGGATCTTGGTCACGACGTAGTCGATGGTCGGCTCGAACGACGCCGGTGTCACGCCGGTGATGTCGTTGTCGAGCTCGTCGAGCGTGTAGCCGACGGCCAGGCGTGCCGCGACCTTGGCGATCGGAAACCCGGTCGCCTTCGAGGCCAGCGCCGAGGAGCGCGACACGCGCGGGTTCATCTCGATCACGACAAGGCGCCCGTTCGCCGGATTGACCGCGAACTGGACGTTCGAGCCGCCGGTGTCGACCCCGATCTCGCGCAGCACCGCGATCGAGGCGTTGCGCATGATCTGATATTCCTTGTCGGTCAGGGTCAGCGCCGGTGCGACTGTGATGCTGTCGCCGGTGTGCACGCCCATCGGATCGACGTTCTCGATCGAGCAGACGATGATGCAGTTGTCGGCGCGGTCGCGCACGACCTCCATCTCGTATTCCTTCCAGCCGGCGACCGATTCCTCGACCAGCACCGAGCCGACGGGCGAGGCGCGCAATCCGCCCACCACGATCTGCTCGTATTCGTCGAGGTTGAACGCGATGCCCCCGCCCTGGCCGCCGAGGGTGAACGACGGCCGCACGATCGCCGGCAGGCCGACCAGCTCGAAGGCCTGCTTGGCCTCGGCGAGCGAGGTCACCAGCATCGATTTCGGGGAGTCGAGGCCGATCTTGGTCATCGCGTCGCGGAACAGGAGGCGGTCCTCGGCCTTGGCGATCGCATCGCGCTTGGCGCCGATGAGCTCGACCCCGTGCTCGGCGAGCACGCCCATGTCGGAGAGCTTGAGGGCCGTGTTCAGCGCCGTCTGGCCGCCCATGGTTGGCAGGAGGGCGTCCGGCTTCTCCTTGGCGATGATCTTGGCCACGAAGTCCGGCGTGATCGGCTCGACATAGGTGGCATCCGCAAGACCCGGGTCGGTCATGATCGTCGCCGGGTTCGAGTTCACCAGCACGATCCGGTAGCCCTCGGCCTTCAGCGCCTTGCACGCCTGCGTGCCCGAATAATCGAACTCGCAGGCCTGCCCGATGACGATCGGCCCGGCGCCGACGATCAGGATCGATTCGATGTCCGTGCGCTTAGGCATGCTCGTCCATCAGCGCCACGAACCGGTCGAAGAGGTAATGGCTGTCCTCGGGGCCGGGCGAGGCCTCGGGGTGGTACTGGACCGAGAACACCGGCTTGCCCTTGACGCGCAGGCCCTCGTTCGTCTTGTCGAAGAGCGAGATGTGCGTGACCTCGACCTCGGCCGGCAGGGAGTCGGGCAAGACCACGAACCCGTGGTTCTGCGAGGTGATCTCGACCTTGCCGGTGGCGAGGTCCTTCACCGGGTGATTGGCGCCGCGATGGCCGCGCGCGAGCTTCTCGGTGCGGCCGCCGAGCGCCAGCGCCAGCATCTGGTGGCCGAGGCAGATGCCGAACAGCGGGACGTTGGTCGCGAGCAGGGCCTTGATCACCGGGACGGCGTAAGCGCCGGTTGCCGCCGGATCGCCGGGGCCGTTCGACAAGAACACGCCGTCCGGCTTGTGGCGCAGCACGTCCTCGGCGCTCGCGGTCGCGGGCACCACGGTCACCTTGCAGCCGGCGGACGCAAGGCAGCGCAGGATGTTGCGCTTGGCCCCGTAGTCGATCGCCACGACGTGGTGCTTGGGTGCCAAGAGCTTTCCGTAGCCGGTCCCGAAGCGCCAGCTCGTTTCGTCCCAGGAATAGGTCTGCCGGCACGACACCTCGAGTGCCAGGTCCATGCCTTCGAGACCCGGCCAGTCCGCCGCCTGCGCGCGCAACGCATCCGCATCGATCTGGCCATCGGGCGCGTGGCACAGCGCCCCGTTCGGCGCCCCCAGGTCGCGGATGCGGCGGGTCAACGCGCGCGTGTCGAGCCCCGCAATGCCGACCAGGCCGTGCGAGGTCAGCCACGCATCGAGATGCTGGGTGGCGCGGAAGTTCTGCGGCTCGGTGATGTCGGCGCGCAGCACGAGCCCGCGTGCCGCCGGCGTGATGGTCTCGATGTCTTCGGGGTTGGCGCCGACATTGCCGATATGCGGAAAGGTGAAGGTGATGATCTGGCCGGCATAGGAGGGATCCGTCAGGATCTCCTGGTAGCCGCTCATCGACGTGTTGAAGCAGACTTCGCCCACCCGGATCCCGGCGGCACCGATGCCGCGGCCCCAGAAGATCGTGCCATCGGCGAGCACGAGGGCGGCCGTGGTATTCGGCGGCCGGCCGTCGGAGCTGCGCGCGTGCGCCGAATCGGCTCGCCCCGTGCGTTTGGGGCGAGGCTGGGTGACGTCCAGCGACATAAGGCGGAGGTCCTTATCGGGTGCGGTCGCGCGTGACTCGACTGTCGGCGAACTGACCGCGTTGGGCGCGCTGTCTACGCCACGAGGTGCTGTCCGTCAAGCGAATCCCGGCAGCGAAAGGCGAATAAAATCAATTCGTTGTGCGTCGTTTCGGGGTTGCCCTCGCGGCCGATTTCGGATAGGTTGCGAGCTTTCCCGCACCTCATCCAGAGTCGTGCCCAGAGAGTCACGAACATGCCGCTGCGCCAGGAGCTCAACGACGCGCTGAAGACCGCCATGAAGGCGAAGGACGAGCGCGCGGTCTCGACCTTGCGCATGGTGCTGGCGGGCCTGAAGGACAAGGACATCGCCGCACGCACCAAGGGCGTGACCGACGGGATTTCCGACGACGAGGCGCGCACGGTCCTGCAGAACATGATCCGCCAGCGCCGCGACAGCATCGCGATGTACGAGAAGGGCGGCCGCGCCGAGCTCGTCAAGCAGGAGAGCGAGGAGATCGCGGTCATCGAGCGCTTCCTGCCCAAGCAGATGGGCCCTGATGAGATCGAAGCTGCGGCCAAGGCCGTGATCGCCGAGCTGGGGGCGAAGGACATCAAGGACATGGGCAAGGTGATGGGCGCCATGAAACAGCGCTACGCCGGCCAGATGGACCTGAGCCAGGTCGGCGCGATCGTGAAGAAATCGCTGGGCGCTTAGGGCTTTCTCTCGTCGTCATCGCCGGGCTTGTCCGGAACAAGTCCAGGCATGACGGAATTGCTCAGTATCTCAGCGCCACTTTCTGACTGGGTGCCGGGTATTCCAGGAACTGTCCGGCCTGGATCTCGAGCTTGTCGCGCTTGCGCAAGCGGCGCGCCTGGGCGCGCGTGACCAGCGGATAATGCGGGCTCAGGTCGAGCGCCTCGGCCACGTCCCAGCAATCTTCGCTGTTCGTCACCCACAGCTTCGGATCGAGGAAGCGCAGGTCGAACGGCCGCGAGTACTTCCACAAGGTCTTCTGCGAGCCGCGGACGTATTCGTGGAAGTAGGAGAGGGCGACCTCGCGCGGGCTGCGATAGATCGGATCGCGCCAGCGCAGCCAGATGTGATTGCTCTTGGAGATCGCACCCCAGTGGCGGCCGCGCCGGAAGACGGCGATCACGTGGTCGTCGTCGCCCATCGCCTGGAAGTCCATGAGCAGCGGGCGTGCGCCGTTCAGCCAGAGCGAACAGGCGGCGACGAAGGCGCCTTCGATGCAGTGGGCGCGCCGCTGGCGCAGCACCTCGGCAACCGAGAGGCAGGAATCGCCGTCGGGCTCGAAGTTGATCGGGATCGCGCTGACGAAATCCTGGATCATCTCGGGCGTGCGCAGCCGGGCGAGGGCGTCGGCATGCGCCGGGGAGAGGCCGAGCTTCAGCCCACGGGCGATACGGGTGCGGATGGACGACGGCATTGATTCGTCAAACGCTGCTTTTGCGACTCGATGACGGGGAAAGTCTACCAGAATACGTTAGCGCTCCGCCGCGCTGGGCAGTTACCCTCGCGGCGTCATTGCCTACATACCCTTGGAGCTATTTGCCTATCGCGAGGTTCTCCACATATCCCGGGGGTGTTTATAATAATTAGTGTATAAGACGTTGACGGAGTTGCACTTTTTTGCGCTGTGGGTAAAACAAAGCCGCCATTACGATTTCGTATTCAGGCGACTCGCAAGTGCATAGGCGAGTGTCGTGCGGGTCAATCGAGCAAATGACGATCACTCCGCAATTCTTAGAGGAAATCCGAACCCGGCTGCCGTGTTCGGAATTGATCGGCCGGCGGGTGAGGCTGGTCCGAAAGGGCCGCGAGTATTCTGGGCTGTGCCCGTTTCATAATGAAAAGACGCCGTCGTTCACGGTTAACGATGACAAAGCTTTCTTCCACTGCTTCGGCTGCGGCGCGCACGGTGACGTCATCGGCTTCACAATGCAGATCGACAACCTCACGTTTCCCGAGGCAGTCGAGAAGCTGGCGGGCGAAGCTGGACTCGAAATGCCGCGGCTCACCGCGCAGGATCGCGCGCGCGCTCAGATACAAAAGAGCCTACACGAAGTAGTCGAAATTGCCTGCGCTTGGTTCGAGGCGCAGCTTCGCGCACCAGTAGGCAAAGTAGGTTTGAACTATCTTTATAGCCGAGGCCTCGATGATAGCACTATCTCAAGATTTCGGCTCGGCTACGCCCCGGATAATCGCGAGGCTTTAAAGGCAGCCCTCAAGGCCGAAGGCATAGACGAGACGCTTATGCTGGAAGCGGGCCTCATCACGAAGCCAGAAGGCATTCGCGGTAGTTTCGATTTTTTTCGAGGCCGAGTGATTTTCCCTATCATGGATACACGAGGTCGTCCGATCGCATTCGGAGGACGAATTATCGGTGACGGCCAACCAAAGTATCTAAATTCCCGCGATACACCGCTATTCGACAAGGGCCGAACTTTGTACGCGTTGGACAAGGCGCGTCCTGCCGTTCTCGGAGGTCCCGGGAGAGTTCCCGCAGATTTAATCATCGTTGAAGGATACATGGACGTAATCGCGCTCCATAAGGCGGGTTTCGAAGGAGCCGTTGCACCGCTTGGGACCGCTTTAACAGAGAATCAGATTGAGATTTTGTGGAAAATCGCTAACGAGCCGCTGCTATGTTTTGACGGAGATCAAGCGGGCGAGCGGGCCGCAAACCGTGCGGCAAATCGCGCTTTGCCTCTTCTCCAGCCCGGCCGTAGCTTCCGTTTCATTTTTTTACCGAAGGGCGATGATCCAGATAGCTTCGTTCGGCGTGCAGGGGCCCTAGCATTTCGCGAGTTGCTGGCTAAAGCGCGGCCGATGTTTGAGGTCGTTTGGGACAGTGTGGCGGGCAATGCAGCAATCGACACACCCGAGCGTCGCGCAGGTCTTGAGCACAAATTTGAAGAGATAGTGCGGCTAATCGCTGAACGCGGCGTCCAAGCTCAATACCGTCGGCACTATAAATCGAAGCTCTGGTCGGTCTTTTTCAGCGAGATCACGGGTCGGCGCGTAACTAAAACTTACTCAACTGTAAGAGCTCCGGGCGATCTTTCCTATGCGGAGTTCCACAATCAGCGGCTTCTTATTGCGGCCATCCTCAACAATTTCGACCTCTACGGAGAGGTTATTGAGGAGCTGTTGAAACTTGATCTGGGTAAGCCTGAATACAATCGCATCCCACGGGAGATGGTGGAAGCCTTTGCGCGTCAACCTCCCGATCTGGACAGGGATTCTCTTGTCCGAGAGCTAACTAACCGTCACGTGGCTTTGGACGAATTTTTGGATCCGCAATTGGAGTTGTTGGGTCCATATGCGAGGCCAGGCGTTCCGTTTGATGAAGCCCTCAAAATGTGGCGGCTAACG
>Ga0335071_10008256_pt1 | contig 10704 bp, 8 predicted proteins | sample Lox_Sample_15_FD_206724 | JGI IMG/M metagenome (GOLD analysis project Ga0335071, IMG submission 206724) | Soil microbial communities from Loxahatchee National Wildlife Refuge, Florida, United States - Lox_Sample_1.5 | ecosystem: Environmental > Terrestrial > Soil > Wetlands | place: USA: Florida...
CGCGCGCGCACCTGCCGTTCATCCGCCAGCGGCACGCCGGGGTCCGCGGCGCCGCGCAGCTTGCGCAACCGCAGACTCAGCTGATGGGCCAGCAACTCCTCGAAGGCCAGGCGCCGCTGCGCGGGGTGCCGCCCGGCGAGGAGCGCGCCGTGGTCCTCGTCCCGCGACGGCCGGTGCAGCAGCTCCAGCGCCGCGCGCAGCGGGGGCAGCCGCAGCGAGCGCTCGACCTCGGCCGGCAGCCAGTCGCGCACCGCGATCGGGGTGCCGGGCTCACCGAGGGCCTGGCCGATCAGCATGCGCAGCCGCGGTTGGGTCACGCCTTCGGTGGCCGGATACATCGGTGTGAGGGACTCATCGAGCGCCTGCGGCCCGGGGGTCACGCGCCGGTATTCGGGGTGGACCATTTCCAGGCCCGAGGCGCCGCGCCGCACCTCGCCGTAGCAGCGCAGCCGCAGCCCGCGCGTCAGGGCCTGCTGCTGCGCCGAGGTGAAGTGGAAGAAGCGCAGGGTGAGGAACCCGGAGCCGTCGCTGATCCGGCACAGCAGCTGCCGCCGCCTGCGCCAGGTCACCTCGGTGAGCTGGACCTCGCCTTCGACGACGGCGTGCCCACCCGGGGCCAGCGCGCCGAGCGGCGCGATCCGGGTACGGTCCTCGTAGCGCGTCGGCAGGAGAAACAGCAGGTCCTGAACCTGCCGGATGCCGAGCCTCGCGAGGCGCTGCGCGAGCGCCGCGCCCACGCCGCGCAGCGCCGTGACCGGACGCCGTTCGGTCGCCTCAGTCAAGGCAGAGGATGCACTCGATTTCCACGCGCGCCCCCTTCGGCAGCTGCGCGACGCCGACGGCGGCCCGGGCCGGATAGGGCTCGCGGAAGTAGGTCGCCATGATCTCGTTGACCTTCGGAAAATGCGCCAGATCGCACAGGAACACGGTGACCTTCGCGACCTGGGAGAAGCCGCCGCCGGCCGCCTTCACGATGGCCAGCAGATTCTCGAAGCAGCGGCGGATCTGCGCCTCGATGTCGCCGGTCACCAGTTCGCCGGTGCGCGGATCAAGCGGAATCTGGCCGGAGACGTAGACGGTATTGCCCACGCGGACCGCCTGGGAATAGGTGCCGATGGCCTTCGGGGCGTCGTCGGTGTGGATGATGGAGCGGGTCATGGTTTGTCTTCGGGCCTCTTGCGTGAATGCGCCGCCAGCGTGCGGGTGACCCGCAGCACATCGGGCATGCGGCGGATGGAACGGATGACGGTGGCCAGCTGCGCGCGGTCCCGGACCCGCAGCTCGAAGTCGAGCTCGGAGGTCTCCGATTCGCGCTCCTCCACCGACACTCTTTCTATGTTGGTTTCGGTGGCCGAGATGGCCGCGGCCACGGCTGCCAGTATGCCCATGCGGTTGGGCACGTCGACCTGGATCCGCGAGCTGAAATACCGGTCCGGGGTCGCCTGCCAGGTCACCGGCAGCCATTTTTCCGGATGCTTGCGGTAGTCCTCGACGTTGACGCAGGTCTCCCGGTGCACGACCACGCCGCGGCCGCTCGAGAGGAAGGCGATGACCGGGTCGTTCGGAATCGGGAAGCAGCAGCGCGCGTAGCTCACGAGCAGCCCCTCGGTGCCGGCGATGGCCATGGCCCCGGGGGCGGCGACTTCGCCGGCCTCGGGCGGGGCGGCGGGCAGCAGGCGCCGCGCGACCAGCGGCGCGAGCCGCTCGCCCATGCCGATGCGTTCGAAGAGCTCATCGATGTCCTTCATGCCGAACTCGCCGACGGCGCTCTGCATGAGCGCGGGGGTGACATCCTCCAGCGCGAGGTGGAACTCCCCGAGCGACTGGTTCAGCAGCCGCTTGCCGAGGGCGATGGCCTCGGAGCGCCGCAGGCCCTTCAGGTAGTGCCGGATGGCGTTGCGCGCCTTGGCGGTGACCACGAAGTTCACCCACGAGGGATTCGGCATCGCGCCCTTCGCGGTGATGATCTCCACGGTCTGCCCGTTGCGCAGCACGGTGCGCAGCGGCGTGAGGCGCCGGTCCACCTTGGCCGCGACGCAGCGGTTGCCGATGTCGGTGTGCACCGTGTAGGCGAAGTCGACCACGGTGGCGCCGCTCGGCAGGCGCAGGATCTCGCCCTTCGGCGTGAACACGTAGACCTTGTCCGGGAACAGGTCGACCTTGACGCTCTCGAGGAACTCCTCGGAGCTGCTGCCGCCGTCCTGCAGCTCGACCAGCCTCGAGAGCCATTCGCGCGCGCGCTCCTGCTGCGAGGAGCCGGCGCTCTCGCCGGTCTTGTAGCGCCAGTGGGCCGCGATGCCGCTCTGGGCCACGCTGTGCATGTCCTCGGTGCGGATCTGCACCTCGATGGGCACGCCGTTCGGCCCGAACAGGGTCGTGTGCAGCGACTGGTAGCCGTTGACCCGCGGGATCGCGATGTAGTCCTTGAAGCGTCCCGGCATCGGCTTGAAGACGCTGTGTACGCTGCCGAGCGCCCGGTAACAGGTGTCGGCCTTGTCCACGACGATGCGCAGGCCGTAGACGTCGACGATCTCGTTCAACGTCGAGCGTTTGCGGCGCATCTTGCGGTAGATGCTGTAGAGGTGCTTCTCGCGCGTCTCGACCCGCGCGACGATCTGGTTCTTCATCAGCGCCGCGGTCAGCTGCTGCTCGATCTTCTTCAGGAATTCCTTCTGGTTGCCGCGGGCGCGCTTCAAGGCGCGCTCCAGGACCCGGTAGCGCTGCGGGTACAGCGCCGCGAACCCGAGGTCCTCGAGCTCCAGCTTCAGGTCGTACAGCCCGAGGCGCTCGGCGATGGGCGCGTAGATCTCGAGCGTCTCGCGGGCGATCGCGCGCCGGCGCGGCACGGCCATGGCCTCGATGGTGCGCATGTTGTGGGTGCGGTCGGCGAGCTTCACGAGCACCACGCGCAGGTCCCGCACCATCGCGAGCAGCATCTTGCGGAAGCTCTCGGCCTGCGCCTCCTCGCGGCTCTTGAACTTGATCTGGTCGAGCTTCGTGACGCCGTCGACGATTTCCGCGACGTCGGCCCCGAAGCGTTGGGCGAGCTGGTCCTTCGGGGTGGGCGTGTCCTCGATGACGTCATGGAGGATGGCCGCGATGATGGTGTCGGAGTCCAGGTGCAGGTCGGCGAGTATCGCCGCCGCGGCGACCGGGTGGGCGATGTAGGGCTCGCCGGTGAGGCGGGTCTGGCCCTTGTGGGCCGAGGCGCCGAATTCAGCGGCGTCCCGGATGCGCTCGACCTGCTCGGGCGGCAGGTAGGTGCTCACCGTGGCCAGCAGGTCCTTCAGCCCCGGCGTGGCGCGCCTTGCACCGGGGATCAGTCCCAGGAGCGAAGACGCATAGTCCATAGGTTGCGCCCGGGCGTCAGTCTCCGAGACCGAATTGGGGGGCCCGGAACACCATCGACTCGGCGTCCGGCATCGGGGCCTCGACCGGCGGCGGCTCCGGCTCGCGCAGCATCTCGGCCGTGATCGAGCCTTCGGCGATCTCGCGCAGGGCGACGACCGTGGGCTTGTCGTTCTCCCAGGCGACGGTCGGCTCGGCGCCATTGGCGAGCCGGCGGGCCCGCTGGGAAGCCAGCAGGACCAGCTGGAAGAGGTTATCGACGTTCTGGAGACAGTCTTCGACGGTGATTCGGGCCATATCGTGTTGACTTCGGTGAGTACCGCCGCGATGGGCGGAAGAGGTCCGCAAGTCTACGGCAAAGGCCGCCGCTTTGACCAGACCGCCGTCTACGGTGCTCCGATCAGGTCCCGAAGCAGCGGCGCGAGCGCCTCGCGATCGCTTTCGAGGCCCCGGCCGCCTCCCGCGAGGATGCTCTGCAGCTGCCCGCAGGCGGTGTCGAAATCGTCGTTGACCACCACGTAGCCGAATTCACGGTAATGCGACATGTCGCCGACCGCGTCCCTCAGGCGACGGGCAATGACCTCGTCGGAATCCGTCCGGCGGTCGCGCAGCCGCTGTTCGAGGGCGGCCCGCGAGGGCGGCAGGATGAAGATCGTCGTGCATCCGGGCGCGGACCGGCGCACCTGCCGCGCACCCTGCCAGTCGATCTCGAGGATCACGTCCCGCCCCTGCGCGAGCACCGCCTCGACCGTGGCCCGGCCGGTGCCGTAGAAATTGTCGAACACCCGGGCGTGCTCGAGGAACTCCCCCCGGGCGAGCTTTTCCTGGAATTCCTGCCGGGTCACGAAGAAGTATTCGCGGCCCTGCACCTCGTGGGGCCGCGGCGCGCGCGTGGTGTGGGACACGGAGACCGCGAGCGCCGGATTGCGCGCGAGCAGGGCCTTCACCAGCGACGTCTTGCCGGCGCCCGAGGGCGCCGAGATCACGAACAGTCCGCCCTGGCGCGAGGTCTGTTTCCCGGGGGTCATGACTGCCTGCTGCTGCACGTCGTCATTGTAGCGAAGCCGGTTTTTAGCGTTTATCTGTATTGCGCCCCCGGGGGCAAGTGCTCATTCTGGCGCTCTCCATGGGAATCTCACGCAAGCAACCGTACCGCAGCCTGGTTGCGCCGTGCGCCGTGGCCATGATCCGGATGGCCGCCGCGGCGGATGCGCCGGATCAGGCCGCGACGGCCGAGCTGAACCCGGTGGTCGTGACCGCGACTCGCATCGCGCAGGGCAGCCTCATGCTGCCGATGTCGGTGGATCGCATCGACGGCGACGCGATCCATGTGGGGCAATCGCAGGTGAACCTGTCGGAGTCGCTCGACACCGTGCCGGGGGTGTCGGTGCAGAGCCGCCAGAACTATGCGCAGGACCTGCAGATCTCCTCGCGCGGCTTCGGGGCGCGCTCGAGCTTCGGCGTGCGCGGCGTGCGGCTGTACTCGGACGGCATTCCCGGAACGATGCCCGACGGCCAGGGGCAGTTCTCGCAGTTCGACCTGGGGTCCGCCGATCACATCGAGGTGCTGCGCGGACCGTTCTCGGCTCTCTATGGCAATTCCTCGGGCGGCGTCATCGCGGTGTTCACCGAGGATGGTCCTCCCGGTTTCGAAATCGGATCGACGCTGGAGTACGGCTCGCTCGTGACCCAGCGCTATGCGGGCCTGCTGGCCGGCGACACCGGCAAGGTCAACTACGTGCTCGACGTCTCGCACTTCCAGACCGACGGCTACCGGCAGCACAGCGACGCGGAGCGCAATCTGCTCAACGGCAAGGTGCGCGTGCAGCTCGATGACGTCTCGCAGCTCACCTTCGTCGCCAACGGCATCCAGACGCCGTACGTGCAGGATCCGCTCGGGCTCACCGCCGCGCAGGTCGTGGCGAGTCCCGCCCAGGCGGGCACCGGCGCGGTGATGTTCGACACCCGCAAGGAACTGGCCCAGGAGCAGGTCGGCCTCACCTACGAGCGGCGCTTCGGCGCCGACGACAGCCTCGTCGCGATGGTCTACGGCGGCCACCGCGAGACCACGCAGTTCCAGGCCATACCGCTCGCGACGCAAGCCGCGTCCACGAGCCCCGGCGGCGTGATCAACCTCGCGCGCAACTACAGCGGCACCGACGTGCACTTCAGCGACCGGAGCGAGCTGTTCGGCACCACGCTCACGACCACCGCGGGCGTGAGCTATGACGGCCTGGACGAGCACCGGTACGGGTACCTGAACTACATCGGCACGGACCTCGGCGTCGAAGGCGCGCTGCGCCGCGCCGAAACGAACCTGGTGCATGACCTCGACGAATACCTGCAGCTGCAGTGGGATCCGACGCAGCAGCTACACGCGACGGCCGGCGTCCGCAACAGCATCGTCGACATCAGTTCCCACAGCCATCTGTCGGTGAGCGGTGCGCTGCCGCTCTCCGGCACCCGCTACGCGGCGACCAATCCGGTCGTGGGCCTGTCTTACGGCCTCACCGGGAACCTGAATACCTACGCCTCGTTCGGGCGCGGCTTCGAGACTCCGACCCTGAACGAGCTCGCGTACCGTTCGATCAACGGCAGCCTGCCGGGCCTGAACTTCGGCCTGCGGCCGGCGCGCAGCAATGACTATGAGGTGGGCGTGAAAGCCCGCGGCGCGTGGTTCCGGACCGATGCGGCCGTGTTCCTGATCCACACCGACGATGAACTGGGCGTGCTGCAGAGTTCGGGCGGCCGCTCCGTGTACCAGAACATCGGCCCGACCCAGCGCAAGGGCCTCGAGTGGGGCCTGACGGCGGATCTGGCGCCCCACTTCGAGGCTCGCATCGCCTACTCCTACCTGCGGGCCGTCGTGCAGGATCCGTACCGGGGATGCTCCGGTACGCCGTGCACCCCGCCGAACATCGGCACCGTGGTGATCCCGGCCGGCAGCTACCTGCCGGCGATTCCGAAGAACATCCTCTATGCGGGCTTCACCTGGCGCCATCCCGCCTCGGGTTTCACGGCCACCGCCGAGACGCTCGCACGCTCGGGAATCTACGCCGATGACCACAGCAGCGGCCACGCCGGCGGCTACTGGACCGAGAACCTGCGCGCCGGTTTCGAGCAGCGCAGCACCGGCTGGGAGACCCGCGAATTCCTGCGCGTGGAGAACCTGTTCAACAAGGCCTACATCGGTTCGGTGATCGTCAACGATGCGAACTCGCGCTTCTTCGAACCGGCTCCGGGCCTCGGCTTCTTCGTGATGTTCGAGGCGAAGTACCTCGATCCGCGCAACTGAGGATCCCCGGGCCTCAGGCCCGATGCATGTCCCCGTCGATCGGCAGTACCTGACCCGAAATCGACTTGCCGGCATCCGAGGCCAGGAACACCGCCAGCGCCCCGCGAACACCCGTTCGGCGCGCTCGCCCGCGACGGCGCCCGGCCGATCCCGGCACAATTCACGAGCACATCCACGCCGCCGAGCCGGCCATGATGAGCACCGTTTTCATGGTTATGATAGTGCCCGGTGGCCAGGGGGGGGAAACCATGCACCGCATCGCGCGCGCCGCGTTCATCTTCGCCGTTGCTCTGACCGCAAGCAGCTTCGTGTGCCGGGCCTGGCCGCAGACGGACAGCGGACGCGGCGCCCGCGACCCGCTGCCGGCGCGGGTGATCGTCGGGTCCGAAGGCAAGGGCCTGTTCACCGGTGCCGGGGTGCCGCCCGGGAATACGCCGGTCTTCGCGGCGCGCGACGGCGCCGTGCCGGCGGGCATCACACCGCTGCCGGTCGACATCTTCTCGACACACGACTTCTACCAGGATCGCGCGCTGTGGCTCGATCCGCGTTACTACCGCTGCAATTCACCGGTCGGCATCGAGCAGATCTGGGGCGCCTACGAAGTCCCGCTGATCGGCAGCGACCCGCCGCGCACGGCCGCGTGGGGTTACTGCGACCGCGACTATCCGCGCGCCGAAATCGTCAGTCCCTATCCCTTCCGCAGCGCCCGGGCGCATTACGAGGCGTTGCAAAAGGCGGCGCGCGCGCACGGCGGCCCGACGCTGTACACGCAGGCCACGCTGCCGGACTGGAGCGGGCGCTACCGGCGCGACCAGAGCAAGACCGCGACGTGGTATTACGGCGCGGTGCTGCAGGTTCCGACCTACCTGTCGCTGCTGACACCGCAGTACCAGCAGCGCTTCGTGCAGCAGATGTATCACGATGCCGCCAACCAGCCGCAATGGCCCGGCGGGTACTGCTGGCCCGAGGGGTTCATGCGCCGCTTCGCGCAGTACGGCGGATTCACGATCAGCCTGCTGGTCACGCGCGATCTGGTCCTGGAAATGCGCGACGCGGCTGAGACCCTCGTCACCCAGATCCACATCGGACGCGAGTTCAACCAGACCGGCTCGGTGCCGCGCCTGGGTCCACCGATCCCGCGCTGGTTTGGCGAGACCGTCGGTTTCTGGGACGGGGAGGCGCTGATCAGCTGGACCTCGAATCTCGAAGGCTGGATTTCGCACGGTGGCGCCGAGTACAGCAACAAGCTGCAGACCATCGAGATCTACACCCCCCGCAAGGACGCCGGGGGCCGGGTCATCGGCATCCGGCACGAGGCGATCCTGTACGACGAGGATGCCCTCGTCGATCCGGTGCGGATCGTCGAGCAGTGGACCCGGACGGCGAACCTCAACGAGGGTAACCCGTTCGAGATCCTCGACTGCGTACCGGCCGCCTATCCCGTCAAGGGCGTCCCGACGCCGAAGCTTCCGGGCCAGACCTTCGAATACACCATACCCGACGTGTTCGCGCGCCCCTGGGCGCAGATCTGGGAGCAGTACCAGGAGCAGGGCATGAAGAAGCCCGAACCGCACGACGACGTGTTCGATTTCGACAAGTCGAAGTGAGGCGCCATGAAGACGCTCCCGGTCCTGCTCGCCGCCGCCATCGCCCTGCCCCATGCGGTGCGCGCGGCCGATGCGGATGCGATCCGTGGCGGCTGGGTCGCAGAGGTCACCGGGCGCACGCAGGTCTACATGCTCATCGTGCGGGGCGATGCGGTGACCGGAACGCAGTGCTTCGATTGCGCGGACCCCGCGAATCTCGGATTCATCCACGGCCGTCTCGATGCGCAGGGCGTGCAGTTCACCCTCCGTCACGAAGACCGGGCGGGCAAGGTGACCGTCGATGACGCACAGGGCAGGTTGAACGGGAAAGAACTCGTACTGACTCTGCAGCCGCACGGCAGGCCCGCGCACCCGACCACGCTGACGCTGCACCGGCCACCGCCCCTGCCGCCGGTGCGGATTCTCACCAACGACGAAGCCGAGCTGCCGGGCCTCGCGCCGGGCAAGCGCCCCGCCTATGTGCTGCCCGGTGCCCCGGAGCGCTGGAGCCCCGGCAAGGTGCCCGGGCTGTGGCTGTGGGGAACGGGGCCGGGCAAGCAGTACTTCATCATCCGCAGGGTCGATGGCCAACTGCTCGGCATGGTCTGCGGCCCCTGCGACAATCCGAACGCGATGGCGCCGCTCGACGGCTTCGAGATCGACGGCGCCGACCTCAGGTTCAACATCGTGCACGAGGACACCGGCGCGGCCGTGCAGCACGGCCCGTTCAACAACGTCGCGCACGCGACTCTCGCGCGCAACGAGATGCACATCAAGGTCATACCGAGCTTCGACCCCAACTCGAAGCCCATCGAGATGACGCTGCTCGGACCGGTGGCGTTCCAGCCGCCGGATTGAGGGACCTGCCGGAATTTCTATTTACTTGAATGCTCTTACGTGGAAGAGCTTGCATCGGAGTTGGAGTCACAGTGGACAAGCGTAAACCTGAACACGGTACCCCCCAATGCGGAGGAACGCACTGCGACCTGCCCGCCGTGCGACAGGGCGATGCGCCGCGCGAGGCTCAGCCCCACCCCAGAGCCGCCTGACTTGGTCGTGAAGAAGGGCACGAAGATGTGCTCGCGCGCCGCATCGGTCAGGCCCGGCCCGTTGTCGGTGACCTCGATGTAGCACAGTCCGGCGTCGATGCCGCAGCTCACGTCGATCCGCGCTCCGTGCAGGCCCTCGACCGCGTCGCGGGCATTGCGCAATAGATTGATGAGCGCCTGTTCGATCAGGTCTGAATCCGCCTGCACCGTGAGGTCGGGCGGTGACACACTGCTCGCATAACTCACCTCACCGTGATCGAATACCGGTGCGAGCAGGCGCTCGACGCCCGCCAGCACGTTCTTCAAAGACACAGGCCCAAGGCGCGGCTCGGGCAGCTCGGCGACCTCACGGTAGCGTTCCACGAAGCGCATCAGCCCGAGACTGCGCCGGCGGATGGCCTCCAGTGCCGCGGCCACCTCCTCGGTGTGGCCGCCGTCCCGCAGCAGGGTATCGAGGCTTTCCGACAGCGAGGCGATCGGAGTGAGTGAATTCATCATCTCGTGCGCGAGCACTCGCGCCATGTCATCCCAGGCCTTGTGTTCCACGGCATCGAGCTCGCCCGCCAGGCGCTGCAGGCAGATCAGCCGCTGCGCCGCGACGCCCGGGGCCTTGAACTGCGTCGCGGATGCGAGCATCGGCGAGCCGTTTGCGAGCTGCACGATGTGCTGTGCGCCTGGTGGCAGCTGCGCCAGTATCCCCGCCGCGCCGCCGCCGAGCGTCTGCAATTGCTCGAGCCTTGGCACGGGATCGCCGAGCAGCTGATGCGCGGCGCGATTCACCAGGCGCAGCGCGCCCTCGTCGTTCACGACGAGTAGTGCCGCCGGCACGGTATCGAGCAGGGTCTGCAGATAGTCGCTGCCCTGGCGCTGCACGCGCCGGCTGGCGAGCAGAGACTCGCGCGCACGATCGAACGCCGCAGTCGGATGACCGGGAGTGGATTGACCCGACACCGGCAGTTCGAGTGCACCAGCCGATATGCTCTCGAGGAAGCGCTGGGTCGAACGGTCGGCATGCCGCACCACCCGCACCAGATCGGCCACGACGAGGGCCGCGCACAACATCACGACCAGCACGGTCGCGTAGAGCTGCGTGTTCGCGAGCAATCGCAGCACGAGCACCACGAGCACGGCCAGGATCACGGCCCGCGCGACCACGGCCCACTCGAAATGCCGCGGCAGGGCGCTAGAGTCCATGCTTCGAGATCCGCCGATACAGCGCCGCACGGCTCAATCCGAGCGCGGCGGCGGCAAGGGAGATGTTGCCGCCGTGCTGCAGCAACGCCCGCTCGATCGCGCCGCGCTCGAGCGTCTCCAGATTCAGGGTCTCGGCGGCGCGGCGCCGCCGCGTGGCTGCGGCCGCGGCGAGTACCGTGGCAATGAGCTTGTCGTTGCGCCAGGGCTTGAGCACGAAATCCACGGCGCCACG
>Ga0335071_10008257_pt1 | contig 10704 bp, 9 predicted proteins | sample Lox_Sample_15_FD_206724 | JGI IMG/M metagenome (GOLD analysis project Ga0335071, IMG submission 206724) | Soil microbial communities from Loxahatchee National Wildlife Refuge, Florida, United States - Lox_Sample_1.5 | ecosystem: Environmental > Terrestrial > Soil > Wetlands | place: USA: Florida...
ACTCCCCGGACTTGACAACACTGCTCAATGGTCGCAGAATATAGGGTCCTCAACTAGGAGGCCTACCAGTATCACTTAATCAATGGATTGAGCCATTGACGAAAGGGACTTTCCAAGCAAGCAAGTCGTGCAGGTGCGGGCATGAAAAGAAGCCAAGTCGAAAACCCTATATTGGTGTCGGATCTGGACATAGTTTACGTAGGGACGTACGTTCCACGAAAGTGTGGAATTGCGACATTTACTGATGATCTCGGGACTTCCATCGCCCAAGAATTGGGCGGTAAGCCGTATCGAGTCGTTGCCCTTACTGATCGAGTAGGCGAGTATGACTATCCGTCTGAGGTTACCTTTGAGATCCGGCAAAACGTAATTCGGGATTATGCTCGTGCGGCCGAATATCTTAATGGTTCATCGGCTCAGGTGGTGAGCCTGCAGCACGAATTCGGGATCTTCGGGGGCGCGGCCGGCAAGTATCTTTCCGTGCTGCTGTGCCATCTAAAAAAACCTATAATAACAACTATGCACACGATTTTGGAAAATCCCCTCAAAGATTACCGAGAAGCATTTGAAGACGTAGTGAATTGTTCTCAACGGATTGTTACCATGAGTCAAAGAGGCGCCAGGATGCTCCAGGAGATCTATGGCGTTCCCGAAGACAAGATTTCGATAATACATCATGGCGTTCATGACGTTCCTTTTGTCGATTCCAACTTCTACAAGGAAAAATTCAATGTGGAGGGCCTGACGGTTCTTCTTACGTTTGGGTTGCTCAGCCCCAACAAAGGCATAGAAACTGCCCTGGAAGCACTACCTGAGGTTGTGGAAAAATACCCAGACACCGTTTACATCGTTCTTGGCGCAACGCATCCGGAAGTTAAAAAGGTCTACGGGGAGCAATATCGCTTATCCTTGGAACGAAAGGCCAGGGACCTGAAGATAGCCGATCATGTGGTATTCCACAACAGATACGTTGATCTGCAGGAATTAACCGAATACATCTCATGTTGCGACATATATTTGTCTCCGTATTTGGCCAAAGAGCAGATAACTTCCGGAACACTTGCCTACGCCGTTGGAATGGGCAAGGCTGTAGTTTCTACGCCGTACTGGTATGCTGAAGAATTGCTCTCGGACTCAAGAGGAGTCCTGGTGGACTTCCACGACGCCAGAGGCATGGCAAAGGCCCTGAAGGACTTGATAGGCGACTCCATGGGGCGGAACAGAATGAGGAAGGCGGCTTATGAGTACGGTCGTACAATGGTGTGGCGAGAGGTAGGGCGTCAGTACGTAGAAATGTTTCTGCAAATGCTCGGCGAGCGGAAGGACCTGGAGGTTAGGGCGGTCTGGAAGCAAAAGATGCTTCCTCTGACCACTCTCCCGGAGATCAAACTCGATCATTTGATATCTTTATCGGACGATGTCGGTCTGTTGCAGCACGCTTGCTTCGGAGTACCGGATCGTGATCATGGGTACAGCGCTGATGATGTCGGTCGGGGACTTGCCGCAATAATGACCTGTTATAATCAACAGAAAGATGAGCAGATACCTCCTTTAATGCGCACTTACGTAAGCTTTCTGCGTCATTGTCAGACGGAAACAGGGCATTTCCACAATTTCATGTCTTATGATCGACGATTTCTTGATCACCAAGGGAGTGAAGATACTCTGGGCAGGGTCCTTTGGGGTCTAGGGACAGTTGTGAGGTGGGGCCCGAAAGAGGCGATAAGGGCCCTTGCCCAAAACATGATGTTGAAGGCCGCACCGCGGGTGCTCGAACTTGAAGCGCCGAGGGCAAAGGCCTACGCCATTATAGGGATGTACCATCTTCTCCAAAAATTCGAAGGAGCGAGCCAATTCAAGCGACTTGTGATTCAGTTGGCGGATGATTTGGTAAGCCTTTATAAAGAAAACAAGACCCAGGACTGGCACTGGTTTGAGGATACAATGACTTACGGGAATGGTAAAATCCCTGAAGCATTGATTCGTGCGTACCAGGTAACCCAAAGTGAAGAATATTTGGATGTTGCTCTGGAATCATTGGATTTCATTACCAAAGTGCAGATAAATGGGGTCTATTTTGAGCTCATCGGTAATGAAGGTTGGTATCCGAAAGGTGGAGAGAAAGCCATCTTTGGACAACAACCCATAGACGCAGGCTATCTGGTCGAAGCGTACGTTGCAGCTTCAGAAGTGACCAACGGACGTAAATACCTTGAATGCGCTCGGCTTGCCTTTGAATGGTTCCTCGGCCGAAACAGGCTGAATGCTGCGCTCTATGATTTCTCCGACGGTTCGGTGGCCGACGGGATCGACTCCAACGGGATCAGTGCCAATCAGGGTGCGGAATCCGTGGTGTGCTATCTCTTGGCGGTCCTCGGTCTTTCCGAGTTAAACGCTCAAAGAATCAGCCTTGAAACAGAGAACGGAGACATTTGCAGGCTGTCTTAATTATTACGATTGAAACTGTTGTAACCACAAATGTCCGAGTCTTCTGGTCTTAATCACCAACTGACGAATATCCTTCGTGCTGTTTTTCCCAGTTGAAAAAAGAGACCTGGTGAGGTAGAAGCGGCCTGCGTGGTGGAGGTTTTCCAGGTAACAGGCGCATAGTGCGCCTTGAAAAACCAACAACGCCTTCGCTTTTGAGAGCGAACACAAGCAGATTCATTCGAGGGAATCCGCGTGTGCTGGGTGTGAAGAAGGGGACTTTCGATGAAAAACTCCGGTCCCATAGTCATCATTTCTAGCTATCCTCCGCGCTTGTGCGGAATAGCTACCTTCGCGGAGGAAGCGAGGGAATTTATCCAGAAGGCGAATCCTGGGAAAGAAGTGTTGGTAATAAGCCACACGGACGGCCAGGGAGACGGGGTGTTCCCTATCGTTGACATGTCCAGGAGGGACTGGTGGAAAGTTGTGGCTGAAAAGGTCAAACAACTGAACCCCACCGCAGTACATCTCGAGCATGAGTACGGCCTGTACGAGTATCTCGACTCCAGAGGCCAAGGGGACGGAAACGAGGGTTTCCTGGAACTGCTCGATGCCATAAATGAATTCCCGTTGGTCGTGGAGCCACACACTATTCACGGGAGACTCACCAATTTCGAGGCGAATTTCGTCTATCAGTTGTGCGAGCGCGCCCATGTGGTGTTGTTCAAGTGTCACTATCAAAAATGGCGACTGGATTGGAATTTTGTCGGGCGTGGTTGGAAGACTCCCAAAAATGTAATGGTGGTTCCACACGGCTCAAGGCCCGACCGTCGTTGGGGAATGGAGGATGTCGCCGCTCTCCGACAGGAATTGGGTTTAGATAAGTTCCCTCATTTGGGCGAACACATTGTGGGCCTGGTGGGCTGGATTCAGTCCAATAAAAGGTGGGATATTCTCACTTCGATGTGGGAGGACATCCACAGGGAGATCTGTGAGAGGTCGGACCAGAAGTGGGATCTCTTGGCTGCGGGTACCATGCGGGACCCGAACCATACCAAAGACTATGAATCCTATCGCAAGCAGCTTGAAGTACTTGAAGGAAAAGGCCTGGCACATTACTTTGAATTCGTCCCCCGCGGTGAGATCTACTACAAAGTCTCGGCTGTTTGCGACTTCATTGTTTTGCCTTCCGTCGACGAGACTCAATCAGGCACGCTGGCAAGAATCATTGCGCTTAACAAACCGTTTATCACTACGGCCCCGATGGAGGGCCTTACCGCACAGACCCTTGAAAGTAAGGGCGGGCTCCTCTTCACAACAAAGCAAATGCTCAAGGAAGAGGTCATAGAAATGGCCTGTAATGAACAGATGCGTCTAGAGCTTGGGGAAAATTTAAAAAGGTATCTCGAAGAAGTGGTGTCCTGGGAAGTGGTAGCGAACCAGTACAATCGTGCCTACGAGTTGGCTCGGGAAGCTTGCTCGTCAGGCAAACCCGTTGAACTGCCGTTTGAGTTCTGATAAATATGCCGTAAGCGTTGCTTTCCCCCGAGAATCCGCGCTCGAATAGTTTGCGTGATTCTTGTTTCAGATAGACGACTGGAATTCTAACGTCAGCACATTCTATATGTCTAATAGTACAGGATGTGCGGGTGCGTTCTTTGTCAGTTCAAAAGGCTTGACAAGCGCCGTTGCCGAAATTATAAGCACACCCGCTGAAAACAGGTGCTCGGTCAGCTTTGGAGAGCATTGGCTGACTAAACAATCGAATAGGACACATTCCGAATGCCTTAGATCTTGTTGGAGGCTCGTAAAGATATGAAGAAGTCGAACGCTAATGGATATCACGATATATTTCAAAGGCATGAGAAAAACCCTCTCTTAACGGCGGATGATTGGCCATACCCGGTCAATTCGGTGTTCAATGCCGGAGCAGTGAAAGCCAATGGTGACCACTTATTACTGGTGCGCGTTGAGGATCGAAGAGGTTTCTCTCATCTTTGCGCGGCGCGGAGCAAGGACGGGTTTAACAATTGGATTATAGATCCAGAACCGACGCTTGCGCCATCACCCGTAACAAACCCTGAAGAAGTCTGGGGAATTGAAGATCCCCGACTGACCTGGATGGAGGATCTCAATCTCTGGGCAGTTGTCTATACGGCGTATTCCAGAGGAGGTCCTTTAGTTTCAATAGCCACCACGGAAGATTTCAAGAAATTTACCAGAATAGGCCCGGTCATGCCGCCGGAAGACAAGGACGCCGCTCTGTTCCCGATAAAATTCAAGGGCAGGTACGCGATGCTCCATAGGCCGGTTTCCACATTCTCCGGAACAGGGGCACATATTTGGATTTCCTTTTCTCCGGACCTTAAGCACTGGGGAGACCATCAAGTGCTGCTGCAGGCCAAAAAAGGGGGATGGTGGGATGCAGATAAGATCGGCCTATCTCCGCCTCCTCTTCAAACTGATGATGGCTGGTTGATTCTTTACCACGGTGTTCGAAAGACCGTTAACGGCGGCATCTACCGACTCGGCGTAGCCCTGCTGGATCTCGAAGATCCCACGCGAGTTTTGCGACGATCCGATCAGTGGATTTTTGGCCCGCAGGAATCTTACGAACGGGAAGGAGATGTAGATGACGTAGTATTTCCCTGCGGCTGGATTGCGCAGGGAGATGAAATCCGTCTATACTACGGTGTAGCAGATAGCTCTGTGGCCCTAGCTACTGGAAAGGTCAGCGATTTAATGGAATTTGTGAGAAATTGTCCGGAGGGACCAGGATCTGAGTGGTGATACAAGCATAGGACCAAACAGTTAATCTACGTGGAATACGGTACCGCTCCGGAGCCCGGTCAGGTTGCCCCCCCGGAGCGAAGAAGCATACCGTCCCACCATGGGGGTGAAACCGGGTCTTTCTTCACCAAGGGGGCAAAAGGATGCGTATTGCCATTTTATCTCCAATCGCGTGGCGAACTCCACCTAGACATTACGGCCCATGGGAAAGAGTGGTCTCTCTACTAACCGAGGGGCTCGTTCGCAGAGGAATTGATGTTACTTTGTTCGCTACCGGCGACTCGATGACCGGCGGCAAGTTGCATTCAATTATTCCCAGGCCCTACGAAGAGGACAAAAGCCAGGATGCAAAGGTGTCGGAGTGTCTTCACATTAGCGAACTTGTTGAGAGGGCGGATGAATTTGACTTGATTCATAATCATTATGATTTTTTGCCCCTTACCTATAGCGGTTTGATAAACACTCCACTTGTGACAACAATACACGGTTTTTCTTCTCCGAAGATTCTCCCGGTTTACAAGAAATACAATAAGCGAACTTATTATGTATCCATAAGTTATGCGGACCGCTCACCGGACCTGGATTATACAGCCAATGTCTATCATGGGATCGATCTTGAGAATTTCACGTTCAGAGAAGAAGAAGGGGGATACCTGCTCTTCTTCGGCCGCATCCATCCGGACAAGGGGACTCGTGAAGCCATCGAGATCGCTGCGCAAGCAAATATGAAGCTTGTAATTGCCGGTATCATCCAGGACGAGCGGTACTTTGAAACCGAAGTCAGGCCTCATTTCGGAGACAGGGTCAATTATATAGGGAGCGTGGGTCCGGACTCACGAGATCGGGTTCTCGGAGAAGCTTATGCTCTTTTGCATCCTATACGATTTGAAGAGCCTTTCGGGCTTTCCGTGGTGGAATCCAATGCTTGTGGAACACCGATAATAGCCTTTGACAGGGGTTCCATGCGAGAAATCATTATTGATGGCGTAAACGGCTTTATTGTGAATGACGTGGCCGAAGCCGTTGAAGCGGTCCGGAAAGTCCGGACAATCCCTCGAGAGGCTTGCAGAAAAACCGTTGAAGAGCGTTTTTCCCAAGATCGGATGGTGGAAGGATATCTCAAGGTATATTCACAAATCCTCGAAGAAAATAAGAGAGAGGATCATCGTCCATGGGGATACTATGTGATCCTCTCTGACCTTCCCGATCATAAAGTGAAACGCATAGTAGTCTATCCCGGCAAAAGACTCAGCCTGCAACGCCATCGCCATCGCTCGGAGCATTGGAACATTATCAGCGGCTCAGCGGTCGTCACACGTGATTCAGAACAAATCAGCCTGACAGGCGGCGATTCCGTAGATATTCCGCGAGGGACCGCTCACCGGGTCTTCAATCCAGGGGAGAACCCGTTGGTCTTCATTGAGGTGCAGACTGGCGACTACTTTGGGGAAGATGACATCGAACGTCTTGAGGACGATTTCGGAAGGCTATGAAGGACCTAAAATGACGTATCCATCCAAAAGAGACCTGGTTCATCGCTATGAAGGCAATCCGATAGTCACAAAACATGATGTGCCATACGCGGTTGAGACCGTTCACAATGCGGCGATGACTAAATTTGGTGATGAATACATCATGGTCTTCCGCTCTCATCTCCGAAATGGTCGCTCCATCCTAGGGTTGGCCAGAAGCGACGACGGCTTCCATTTCAGGGTTGACCCTCAGCCTTTCATGGTCCCGAGCAAAAGCGGAATATTTGCCGAATACGAAGAATTCGGGATAGAAGATCCTAGAATATGCCTTATCGAAGGCCGGTTCCTGATCACATACAGCGCTTATTCGAAGCATGGCGTCAGAATAGGGTTGGCCGCGACCACCGATTTCGTTTCTCTGGATCGAATCGCGCTGATTACACAGGCTGATTATCGGAATGCCGTCATCTTCCCGAAAAGATTTGCGGGCCGGTTCGCGCGTTTGGACCGCCCTCACACGGAAATAAGCCCTTGGTCAATCTGGATCTCGTATTCTCCCGACCTTATCCACTGGGGTGATTCCAAGGTGATAATGGGGCCCGCCCAATATCATTGGGACCAGATGAAAATCGGTCCGGGAGCGACTCCGTTCGAAACCGCCGCGGGGTGGCTCCATATATATCACGGGGTCTTCCAAACCATGGACGGAGCCATATACAGATTGGGGGTGGCTCTGCACGACATTGATGATCCCTCAAGAATTTTGGGCATTGCAGATGATTGGATCCTTCAACCAGAGCAGGCCTGGGAAGTAGCCGGATACGTTCACAATGTGGTATTTACTTGTGGCGCCATCCCGGAAACCGACGGAACTGTAAAGATCTATTGGGGAGGCGCCGACACAGTGATGTGTGTTGGAACGGCTATTATAGACGATCTGGTAGATTTATGCTTGAAGAATCCTCGAAAAGCCTAGCTTATCTCTCCGATCCTGCTTGATAATCGGCTAAGAAACCTAGTTTCATCCCTTGACAAACCGGGCTGTGATGAACAAACAGATTTTCGGGATTAACCTTATGGGTTAACCCGGATGTCAAGGACGACAATCCCTGAATCGGAGGTGCTGATAATGGCTCAATTGATTCCTTGGAGAAGAAATCGAGAGGAAATGGTCCCCACGATCTGGAAGGATTTCCAGCAGGAATTCGATGAATTGACGAGGCGATTCTTTGGGGAAGACCCTTGGATGCTGCCGGCAAGGATGTTCGATCGAGTTTTTTCGCCGACTGTTGATATACTCGAAACCGACGACGAAATTGTAGTGAAAGCGGAAATGCCCGGCATAGATGAAAAAGATATTAAGGTTGAGATGAGCGGAAACATGCTCACAATAAAAGGAGAGAAGAAAGAGGAGAAAAAAGAGGACGGAGCGAATTACCACAGACACGAGCGGTCATTCGGCAGGTTCTCTCGCTCTTTCACTCTGCCGAGCGGCATCAAGGAAGATCAGGTAAAGGCCAAATTCAAGGACGGGACTCTCTCCTTAACGGTTCCGAAGGCGGAGTCCAGTAAAAAGAAGTCCATAGAGATTAAAGTCGAACATTAATGACTGGGCTAGGGGGAAGCTTGGAAAGTGCTTCCCCCTGAACAAGCTGTCGCTCTTTCTCGGAGTGACATTTGGCCGAGTTCTATCCTGCGGTGATAGGTATTTTACGCGGAATCGCCTTAGCGGACTTCGGCAGCGTCAGCTTTAGGACCCCGTCTGAGATCGCAGCAGTGATCTTGCTTCTGTCTATGTCCTCGGTGAGCCGAAACGTTCGAAAGTAATTTCCGGTCCTATACTCCGTGAGAACAGTTTGGCCCTCGGCTCCTCCGGAAGGCACCTTTCCCAATATGGACAGGATATCCTCTCTGAGGTCTATCTCTACCTGGTCGGCTCCCACGCCCGGCATGTCAGCCACTAACACGAGTCCTGTTTCGGTGCCGTAAATGTCCACAGCAGGTGAAAAGTAAGGGCCTTCCAGGGTCAGCTCGGGACCGACTTCTTGTTTCTCATGGATCTCAAGCGTCTCATCAGCCATTTCAGTAATCCCCCTTTCCATGATCCCTCTATTCGGTCTTTACAGGTATCTGTTTAGGCAAAGCCTCTTTTTCTTTTTGCAAGGTTACTGTCAATACGCCGTCTTTATACGTGGCGTTTACGTTTTCAGAGTCGATTTTGGTGGGAAGCGTCAGGCTTCTCTGGAAAGTTCCCGTGGCCCGTTCGCGGCGATGATAGCTGGCCCCTTCATTCAGTTCATGGGGTTTCCTTTCACCTTTCAGGGTGAGAGTATCCCCTTCGATCTTGATTTCCAGGTCTTCTGTTCTCATTCCCGGAATTTCCGCAGTTACTACATACGAATTTTCGATCTCTTTCAGATTCAACAGAGGGAAAATCCGGGCCTGCCGCCAAGGGGCTTCCAAAGTCGGTTTCCGATAACCTGTAAGAGCGGTGAACAGCTCGTCCACTCCCCGTTGCAGCCTATCAAATTCACTCCAGATCGGACCTCTATCTATTCTCCATCCCAACATTTTTCATCCCTCCTCGGTGATGATTTCAGCTCGTCGGAACTCATAACCGACGAATTTCGCATAGTAATTTGTTGATTTCACAAACGCCGCCCCTCCTCCCCGCGAAAATAGCGAAGTCGGGGAAGATTCCTGGAGCGCATGCATGTAAGTCCAACTAAACATGAGCAATTGCCATCCAATCTTGACATCGATTCTGAGATATTCATTATCACCCGATTGTCAAGCGTGGAGCCCCAAGCCCAAAAGAGGTTTTGTGGAACAGGATTCACCACAGAGTTCTCCGAGAACGCAGAGAAGAGGAGCTTGAGTGTTTCAAGACAGGGTAAACCGGTTTCAAATGACGAGTTCGTGAATGGGGGTCAATATACAACACGCATCTAAATGCAGGTTAAAAGCAGGCTTTGGCGCTTTTAAGTCAAACTCCACAGGAAAAAGTTGCTTTTTCCTACTATACTTTCTCACTCTGAAGTATTAGCTCTAACATAATGAATTTGGGTTTTGCCGGCCGGTCGCATATTCAGACGGATAACGTTAAAGAGGGTTCTCCGTCATTGATAAGTCGGCCTGCGGCTCTAAAGGTTTGCAGCAGAAGCGCTATCTTGGCGATCAAGGAGATTGCACGTTGAATTTGGCTCTATGGCCGTTGGCACTCTATTTTTTCGCGGTCCTGATTTTGGCTTCGGTAATGATCGGGCTTTCACATTTCCTTGGGGAGCAGCACAAGGAAAGAGCGACCGGAGAGCCTTACGAGTCGGGAGTGGTGCTGACAGGCTCGGCCCGGATCCGGTTTGATGCCAATTTTTATCTGATAGCAGTATTTTTTGTCATCTTCGATCTGGAAACCTTGTTCATTATCTCTTGGGCCGTAGCTGTCCGCGAGCTTGGATGGACAGGTTACATCGAGGTTCTGATTTTCATAGCGGTTTTAATAGTGGCGCTGATCTATCTCTGGCGAGTTGGGGCGCTCGAACTCAGAGGCAAGAAGGGGAGCGTGCCCTGAATTTGGCTTCTCAGGGTATGACATCATAGCAGTGATACGAATTTGTGGGGGGTCCACTGACCGAGATCAAGGCATCATGGGTAAATGACTTCCTGCAACCGGAAAAGACACGAAGAGGAAAGCGAGAATCATGCGGTGGGGGTTAAGACAACCGAATTCGGGTTTGTTGAATAAGAGCGGAGCTTCCGAAGATGATGTAGTCCGCCAGAGCGTCCTCACTACGCGACTGCAGGACCTCTTGGCATGGGGACGTAAATACTCCATGTGGCCTTTTAATTTCGGGCTTTCTTGCTGCTACGTAGAAATGGCCACAGCCTTTACCAGTCGGTATGATTTAGCCCGGTTCGGCGCGGAGGTACTTCGAGGAACGCCGCGTGAGGCTGATCTGATGGTCATTGCCGGGACGGTCTTCATCAAAATGGCCCCCATAATCAAACGAATGTA
>Ga0335071_10008259_pt1 | contig 10701 bp, 8 predicted proteins | sample Lox_Sample_15_FD_206724 | JGI IMG/M metagenome (GOLD analysis project Ga0335071, IMG submission 206724) | Soil microbial communities from Loxahatchee National Wildlife Refuge, Florida, United States - Lox_Sample_1.5 | ecosystem: Environmental > Terrestrial > Soil > Wetlands | place: USA: Florida...
GAGTCGTGGGACCTCGGTTACGCCGCGATCGCGTCGGCCGCCGAACGGTCCGGAATTGCCCCGCGCGAGCTGCTTTACGCGCGCGCCGACGTGGCGGGGGACCGGCTGGTGTGCCTCGACCTGGTCACGCCGTCGCTGGGTTGGTCGCACCTTGACGCCGACGCCCGTGAGCGTGCCCAGCGCGAGTTCGCGGTCGAAGTGGAGTCAGCCTGCGAGCGGCTGGGGCTGGGCCCGCTCTCGCACCCGTTCCCGCATTGAGGCCCATAGCGCCGCGGTCGCGGCCGTGCAGGCCGCCGCGCCGGCGACGTGCACCGCGACCAGGGCGGCGGGCACGCCGGTGAAGTACTGCGCGGTGCCGACGGCCGCCTGCACGCACACCAGCGCGAGCAGCACGCCGAGCCGCAGCAGGATGGGTCGGGCGGCGCCCACGGCCAGCAGCCCGAAGCCCAATCCGACCAGCAGGGCCAGGTAGGAGACCAGCAGCGACGAGTGCGCGTGCACCAGCGTGGTGATCTCGACCTTGAGCCGCGGCACCGTCCGGCTGGGGCTGCGGTCGCCGGCGTGCGGGCCGGCGGCGGTGACCAGCGTGCCGGTCACCAGCACCGCCGCCAGGTTCACCGCGCTCAGCGCCGTCAGCGCGCGCAGCGGCCGCGCCACCCGCTCGTGCACCGCCCCATCATCGGGCTCTCCGACCTTGACGTAGAGCAGCACCGACAGCCACACCATCGTCATCGACGTCAGCAGGTGGATGGCCACCGTCCACCACAGCAATCCGGTGCGCACGGTGATGCCGCCGATCACCGCCTGCACGACCGTCGACACCGGCATCAGCCACGCATAGACCAGGACCTCGGTGCGCCGTCGCGCCCGGGTCACCGCCAGCACGGCCAGCGCCGCGGCGATCACCACCGCGAAGGTGATCATCCGGTTGCCGAACTCCACGGCCTGGTGAATCCGCGGCACCTCGGCGTGGGCCACCGGGGTGAAGCTGCCCGGGAAGCATTGCGGCCACGTGGGGCAACCCAGGCCCGACGCGGTGACGCGCACGATCGCGCCGGTGACCGCGATGCCGCCCTGGGTCAGGACGACGAGCGCTGCGACGGCCCGCTGCACGCGCAGGCTGGGGTCGGGGAGCAGGTCCACCAACCGCAGCAGCGTTCGTCTGAGCACCGCCCGATGGTAAGCCAACAAAACTACGGCCTGTAGTACGGCCCGGAGTCAGGTGAAGCGGAACCAGCGCAGCGCCGCCAGCGCCGCCACCGCGCCCCACACCGCCAAGACGACGATCCCGAACCAGTCCACCGACAGCGTCATCGCCTGCGACAGCGCCTCGGTCAGCGCGCCCGACGGGGTCAGCCGGGCCGCCCACTTGACCGCCGTCGGGATCATCCTGGATTCCAGGGTCAGCGCGCCCAGTCCGGCGAACACGAACCACATCAGGTTGGCGACCGCGAGCACGATCTCGGCCCGCAGCGTCCCGCCGAGCAGCAGCCCGAGGGCCGCGAACCCCGCGGTGCCCAGCGCGATGACCGCCGCGCCCAACAGCAGCGCCGCCGGAGCCGGCCGCCAGCCGAGCGCAAAACCGATGGCGCCCAACAGGATTGCCTGCAAGAACACCACCGTCACCACCGCCAGCGACTTCCCGGCGATGATTCCCCAGACCGGCAGCGGGGTGGCCCCGAGCCGTTTCAGCGCGCCGTATCGGCGGTCGAACGCGACCGCGATGGCCTGCCCGGTGAACGCGGTCGAAATCACCGCCAGGGCCATGATCACGGGCACGAAGGTGGCCGCGCGGTTGCGCCCGAACGAGCCGAACGGCAGCAGCGTCAGCCCGACCAGCAGCGTGATCGGGATGAACATGGTCAGCAGCAGTTGCTCGCCGTTGCGCAGCAGCAGCTTGAGCTCGAGGCCGTACTGCGCGGCGAGCATCCGGGGCACCGCGTTGGGGCGCGGGTCGGGGGTGAATGTCCCCGCGGGGAAGACGCCGGATTGGGTCCCCGATTCGGTCATTGGCGTAACTTCCTGCCGGTGAGGTCGAGGAACACGTCCTCGAGGCTGCGTTGCTCGACGCGCATGTCGGTGGCCAGCACGTCGATCTGCGCGCACCACGCCGTGACCGTCGCCAGCACCTGTGGGTCGACCGGGCCCTCGACCAGGTACTCGCCCGGGGTCACCTCGGTGACCTTGTAGTCCTCCGGCAGGGCGGAGGCCAGCAGGGTCAGCTCGAGGCGCGGCGGCGCGCTGAACCGCAGCTGGTCTTTGGCGCCGGCGCGCATCAACTCCGTCGGTGTGCCCGAGGCCACCGTCACGCCGTGGTCGATGATGACCAGGCGGTCGGCGAGTTCCTCGGCCTCCTTGAGCTGGTGGGTGGTCAGCACCACCGTCACGCCGTCGCGGCGTAGCGCGTCGATCAGCTCCCAGACCAGCAGGCGGGCGTGGGCGTCCATGCCCGCGGTGGGCTCGTCGAGAAAGACCAGTTCGGGGCGGCCGACCAGCGCGCACGCCAGCGCGAGCCGTTGCTGCTGGCCGCCCGAAAGGCGCCGATACGTGGTGCGGGCCGCGTCGGTGAGGCCCAGGGTGTCCAGCAGCCACGCCGGGTCCAGCGGGTCGGCGGCGTAGGAGGCCACCAGGTTGAGCATCTCGCCCGCCCGCGCCGCCGGATAGCCGCCGCCGCCCTGCAACATCACGCCGATGCGCGCGCGCAGCCGGGCGTTGTCGGCGATCGGGTCCAGGCCGAGCACCTCGATCGCGCCGGCGTCCGGGCGCACGAAGCCCTCGCACATCTCGACCGTCGTGGTCTTGCCGGCGCCGTTGGGGCCGAGCAGCGCCAGCACCTCGGCCGCACGCACCTCCAGATCGAGGTTGGAGACGGCCTCGACGGCGGCCGCGCCGGACCCGTATCGCTTGGTGACCCCGCGCAGCCGCACCACCGTGTCGGGCGTTTCGGGGACCGGGCTCACGTGGAATCAGCGTAGGCGTCGGGCGCCGCCTCCGAACTGGGGGTCTCGGCAGGGACCGGGGCGGGCAGCTTAATGACCGCCTCCCCGTTGGTCTCTGGGCTCATCGGCGGGAGTTGGCGCCACGGCAGGCGGTGATAGGTCAAGGCGATGAGCGCCAGCACGATGAGGCTGCTGGCCAGGGTGGCGTCCAAGATCTGAAACAGCGCGAAGCGGTCGCCGTTGGCCGTCGGGCCGAAGATGCCCACGATGAGGGTGATGGCGATGACCGCCACCCGGAACCCGGTGCGGGTCGCCCAGGCGGCCAGCGGGATGATCGCCCACAGCAGATACCAGGGCTGCACGACGGGAAACAGCAGCACGGTGATGCCCAGCGCGACGCCCAGGCCGCCGATGGGGTGCAATCGGCCGCGGAAGACGGCCACCAGCAGCCAGGCCACCATCACCGTGATGATCAGCACGCCGATGGCACGGGTCAGCCCCAGCACAGCGGTGGTGTGATCGCCCAGGCCCAGCAGGATCCCCACCTGCCCGGTCCCGAGGGCCAGCAGCGTCGGCGGCGACATCCAGCTGCGCACCACGTTGGCGGTGCCCAGCGTGTAGACCCAGCCGAACCCGAGCCCGCTGGCCCAGCCGACGATGGCCATCACTGCCAGTGCCAGTGCCGCCATCCCGCCGCCGGCCAGCAGCAGGGCCCGCAGGTTGCCGCCGCAGCGGTAGGCCAGCGCCATCGTGACGAATCCCAGGGCCAGCAGCGACGGCAGCTTCACCTGGGACGACAGCGTGATCAGGATCGCGCCGGCGACCAGCATCGCCAACGGTTCCCAGTCGGGGCCGGGCCGCCACGACGTGGGCAGCAGTCGCGGAGAGTCGATGCCGCGCAGCGCGAACTCGGCGCCGGCCAGCATCAGCCCGAGCATCAGCGCCTCGTTGTGCACGCCGGCGACCAGATGCATGATCAGCAGCGGGTTGGCCGCGCCCAGCCACAGGGCGCTGACCTCGGCGACGCCGCAGCGCCGGGCCAGCCGGGGGATGGCCCAGACGATCAGGCCCACCCCGGCCAGCACGACGATGCGGTGGCAGAGCACCGCGGCGACGATGTTCTCCCGGGTCAGGGAGGAGATCCCGCGCCCGATCCACAAGAACAAAGGGCCGTAGGGCGCCGGCGTCTCGCGCCACAGGGTCGGGACGGACAGCGTGAACACGTGCCCGAGGCCCAGCCCCGATGCCGGGCCCACCTTGTAGGGGTCAAGCCCCTGCAGCGAGATCTGGCTCTGGGCCAGGTAGGAGTAGACGTCCTTGCTGTACATCGGCGGGGCGGGCAACAGGGGCAGCACCCACAGCAAAAGGGTGCGGTCCAGGTCGCCGCGCGACATCCGCCTGTTGCCCAGCGCGAACCGGCCCAGCATCAGCCAGGCGAGCGCCATCATGACCGCCCCGGTCGTCGTCATGGTCAGCGACACGGTCTGGATGCGCGACGGCAGGTTGAGCAACCGGACCCCGAAGGTGGGGTCCTGGACGACGGGCCGGGCCCCGGCGCCAAGCGCGCCGATCGCCATCAGGAAGGTGCCGGTCGCGCCGAACAGGCGGGTGCGGCGCAGCGCGGTGAGCTCGGTATCGTTCAGCGGCGAACCCACAGCCTGCTCGTCGCCGTGCAGCTTGGCGATCGACGAGCTGAGCGTGTGGTGGCGCGCTGCCATCAGAGCAGCCTAGCCTCGTCGACGAGACGGGCCGCACGGCTCGGCCGGGCGCTGGGGGTCGCCGCGCATTCGACCCGGCGGCGATCGCAAGCGCGGCGCAGCCGGGTGCAGCCGGTCGTCGCGCATTCGACCCGAGTGTGAGCAGCGCAACGCCCGGACAGGGACCCTTGGTAGACCGATTCCCGGAATTGCGTCACACTGGTGTTGTGAAAATCCGAACCAGCCTCCCCGAGGCCCCTGCGGCCGCCACCGGCGGCGCGGCGGTCCCGGATGGTCACACCCGGCGCGCCATCGTGCGCCTGCTGCTGGAATCCGGATCGATCACCGCCGTCGAGATCGGCGACCGGCTGGGCCTGGCACCCGCCGGGGTGCGGCGCCACCTCGACGCGCTGATCGAGGCGGGCGACGCCGAATCGGTGGCCGCGGCCTCATGGCAGCAGGTGGGCCGCGGGCGTCCCGCCAAGCGCTTTCGGTTGACGTCGGCGGGCCGCGCCAAGCTCGACCATGCCTACGACGACCTGGCGGCGGCGGCCATGCGGCAGCTGCGGGAAATCGGCGGTGAGGACGCCGTGCGCACGTTCGCCCGGCGCCGCATCGATGCGATCCTGAGCGACGTCCAGGCGGCCGACAGCCCCGACGACGCGGCTGTCGAGGCCGCCGCCGAACGGGTCGCCGGCGCCCTGACCAAGGCCGGCTACGTGGCCACCACCGCCCGGGTGGGCGGGCCGATCCACGGGGTGCAGATCTGTCAGCACCACTGCCCGGTTTCCCACGTCGCCGAGGAATTCCCCGAGTTGTGCGAGGCCGAGCAGCAGGCCATGGCCGAGGTGCTCGGCACCCACGTGCAGCGGTTGGCGACCATCGTCAACGGAAACTGCGCCTGCACCACCCACGTTCCACTCACTGCGCCCATCACCGGGTTCAGTTCAAAGGCGCCCAGCCCGCGCCGCGACACCACGAACATCGAAGGAGCGTCGTTATGACCCTAGAGGCCGGCAGGGCCCCTGCTCAGCAGCTGACGCAGGAAGAAGCGATCGCCTCCCTGGGCCGCTACGGCTACGGTTGGGCGGACTCCGACGTCGCAGGCGCCAGCGCGCAGCGTGGGCTGTCCGAGGCGGTGGTGCGCGACATCTCCGCGAAGAAGAACGAGCCGGAGTGGATGCTGCAGACCCGGCTCAAGGCGCTGCGCATCTTCGAGCGCAAGCCTATGCCGACGTGGGGCTCCAACCTCGGGGGCATCGACTTCGAGAACATCAAGTACTTCGTGCGGTCCACGGAAAAGCAGGCCGCGACGTGGGACGATTTGCCGGAGGATATTAAAAACACCTACGACCGCCTGGGCATCCCGGAGGCGGAAAAGCAGCGCCTGGTTGCCGGCGTAGCCGCCCAGTACGAATGCCTGGCTGGTGACACGCTGGTGTGGACGGCCAACCGTGGGCAAGTTCCAATCAAGGAGATCGAGTTCGGCGATCGGGTGTTTGCTTACGACGAAGACGCCGAGAGATTTACCGTCGCGCCGGTCAAGGCAGCGGCGCAGACGGATACACGCCAGACATATGCGGTCAAGACGACGCGGCGTAGTATCCGCGCGACCGACAACCACCCGATGCTGGTACTGCGCGACGAGCGCAAGCCGGGTCGCCAGCGCAGCCGGTATGCGCGACGGTGGGTCAATGTCGGCGAGATCAAGCCGGGCGACTTCATTGCCGTTCCACGGCAGGTGCCCGAATTCGGTGCGAGCGTTGACCTTCCGAGCTTCCCGGGATTCATGTCGCCGTCGACCAGTTCCGTCGACCTGATGTGGCTGCTCGGGTTGTACATCGGCGACGGCAACCTGCACCTCTCGACACGGACGTATCGTGTCCAGTTCGCCATTCCCGCAACCGATGTCGAGCTGCGCGCGGAGCTTACCCGCGTCATAAAGCAGCTGTTCGGCCTGCGCTGCATTGAAGCTGACGAATACCGCATTGTGGTCAACTCCAAGGCCTTGACCGAGTTGATCGTCGAGCTGGGTTTCAGCGGGTTTTCGCTGACTAAGCGGGTACCGGGCTGGGTCTACGGCCTCCCCGTCGGTGAGCGGTTGGCCTTCCTCGGTGGCTGGGTCGATGCAGATGGCTACGTGGGCCCGGCTAAGAGTGGGTCAATCCTGTTGACCTGCGCCAATGAAGCTCTCATCGGTCAAGCACGCGAGCTGGCAGAGTTGTCTGGTCTTCGCGCGGGAGGGCCATGGTCGTTTACTCAGCCGTATCGCCACGCGCCGGAGCGCTTGCAAATCGCTTGGCGGCTGGGCATTTCGGGCGACTTCGAGCGGCTTGGGTGCCGCAACCTCAAGCGAACCGAGCGCTTTGGGCGTCGCAGCTACAAGCATTCGTCGAACAGCTCACGCGGGACAACGATCCGCGTGCACTGCAACGAATGGCTCGGCTTTGAGCGGGTCAAGTCCATCGAACCGTATGCGGTGGAACCGGTGTACGACATCGAGGTCGACGGACCGCACAACTTCGTCGCCGAAGGTCTCGTCGTGCACAACTCCGAGGTCGTGTACCACCAGATTCGCGAAGACCTTGAGGCGCAAGGGGTTGTCTTCCTCGACACCGACACCGGCCTGCGGGAACACCCCGAGGTATTCAAGGAGTACTTCGGCACCGTCATCCCGGCGGGCGACAACAAGTTCTCCGCTCTGAATACCGCGGTCTGGAGCGGCGGCAGCTTCATCTACGTTCCGCCCGGCGTCCACGTGGACATCCCGCTGCAGGCCTACTTCCGGATCAACACCGAGAACATGGGCCAGTTCGAGCGGACGCTGATCATCGTCGACGAGGGCGCCTACGTGCACTACATAGAGGGCTGCACGGCTCCCATCTACAAGTCGGATTCGCTGCACTCGGCGGTGGTGGAGATCATCGTAAAGCCCGGTGGCCGTTGCCGTTACACCACCATCCAGAACTGGTCGGGCAACGTCTACAACCTGGTCACCAAGCGGGCCCGCGCCGAGGCCGGCGCCACGATGGAATGGGTCGACGGCAACATCGGGTCGAAGGTGACGATGAAGTACCCGGCGGTGTGGATGACCGGCGAGCACGCCAAGGGTGAGGTGCTGTCGGTGGCGTTCGCCGGTGAGGACCAGCACCAGGACACCGGCGCCAAGATGCTGCACCTGGCGCCGAACACGTCGAGCAACATCGTGTCCAAGTCGGTGGCGCGCGGGGGCGGCCGGACCTCCTACCGCGGCCTGGTGCAGGTGAACAAGGGCGCACACGGGTCGCGCTCCAGCGTGAAATGCGATGCGCTGCTGGTCGATACGATCAGCCGCAGCGACACCTACCCGTACGTCGACATCCGCGAGGACGACGTCACGATGGGCCACGAGGCCACCGTGTCGAAGGTCAGCGAGAACCAGCTGTTCTACCTGATGAGCCGCGGGCTGACCGAGGACGAGGCGATGGCGATGGTGGTGCGCGGGTTCGTCGAGCCGATCGCCAAAGAGCTGCCGATGGAGTACGCGCTGGAGCTCAACCGGCTGATCGAGTTGCAGATGGAGGGCGCGGTCGGATGACCGCTGCCGCACTGAATAAGGGAGAGCTGTTCTCCTCCTTCGATGTCGACGCGTTCGAGGTTCCGCACGGGCGCGACGAGCTCTGGCGGTTCACCCCGCTGCGGCGGCTGCGCGGGCTGCACGACGGTTCGGCGAACGCCACCGGCAGGGCGCGGATCGACGTCAGCGAGCGGCCCGGTGTCCACACCGAGACCGTCCGCCGCGGCGACCAGCGGCTTGGCCAGGGCGGCGCCCCCGCCGATCGCGTTGCCGCCCAAGCGTTTTCGTCGTTCAACTCCGCGACGCTGGTCACCGTCGGCCGCGACACGCGGATCGCCGAGCCGATCAACATCACCGTCACCGGGCCCGGCGAGGGCGCGGTGGCCTACGGGCATCTGCAGATATGCGTCGAGGAGCTCGGTGAGGCGGTGGTGGTCATCGACCTGCGGGGCAGCGGAACCTACGCCGACAACGTCGAATTCATCGTCGGCGACGCGGCCCGGCTCACGGTCGTGTGGATCGCCGACTGGGCCGACGACATGGTGCACGTCAGCGCGCACCACGCCAAACTGGGCAAGGACTCGGTGCTGCGGCACGTCACCGTCACGCTCGGCGGCGAGGTGGTGCGAATGTCGGCCAACGTGCGGTTCGGCGGCCCCGGCGGGGACGCCGAGCTGCTGGGCCTGTACTTCGCCGACGCCGGCCAGCACCTCGAGTCGCGGCTGCTGGTGGACCACGCCCAGCCCGACTGCAAGTCGAACGTGCTGTATAAGGGTGCGCTGCAAGGGGATCCGGACTCGGCGCTGCCCGACGCGCACACCGTCTGGGTGGGCGACGTGCTGATCCGGGCCGAAGCCACCGGCACCGACACCTTCGAGGTGAACCGCAACCTGGTGCTCACCGACGGGGCGCGCGCCGACTCGGTGCCCAACCTCGAGATCGAGACGGGCGAGATCGTCGGCGCCGGGCACGCCAGCGCCACCGGGCGTTTCGACGACGAGCAACTGTTTTACCTGCGCTCCCGCGGCATCCCGGAAGAGCAGGCCCGCCGCCTGGTGATCCGCGGGTTCTTCGGCGAGATCATCTCGAAGATCGCGGTACCCGCGGTGCGGGAACGCCTGACCGCAGCCATCGAACACGAGCTGGCCATCACCGAATCGAGAGCAACAGCGTAATGACCACATTGGAAATCAAGGACCTGCACGTCAGCGTCGACAACCCCAACGCCGCCGAGGGGGAGCGCGAGATTCCCATCCTCAACGGCGTGGACCTGACGGTGAAATCCGGTGAGACGCATGCGTTGATGGGCCCCAACGGCTCGGGCAAGTCGACGCTGTCGTACGCCATCGCCGGTCATCCCAAGTACCGCGTCACTTCGGGGTCGATCACGCTGGACGGCGAGGACGTGCTGGCGATGAGTGTCGACGAGCGCGCGCGGGCCGGCATATTCCTGGCCATGCAGTATCCCGTCGAGGTGCCCGGCGTCTCGGTGTCCAACTTCCTGCGCTCGGCGGCCACCGCCGTCCGCGGCGAGGCCCCCAAGCTGCGGCACTGGGTCAAAGAGGTCAAGGCGGCGATGACGTCGCTCGAGATCGACCCGGCGTTCGCCGAGCGCAACGTCAACGAGGGTTTCTCGGGCGGGGAGAAGAAGCGCCACGAGATCCTGCAGCTGGAGCTGCTCAAACCCAAGATCGCGATCCTCGACGAGACCGACTCCGGCCTGGACGTCGACGCGTTGCGGGTGGTGAGTGACGGCGTGAACCGCTACGCCGAGTCCGAGCACGGCGGCGTCCTGCTGATCACGCACTACACCCGCATCCTGCGCTACATCCACCCGGAATACGTGCACGTGTTCGTCGGCGGCCGCATCGCCGAATCCGGCGGGCCGGAGCTGGCCGACGAGCTCGAGCAGAACGGCTACGTCCGCTTCACTCAAGCGGCGGCCGCAGGAGCATAACCGTGGCCACCACCGCGACACCGCTGGACGTCGACGCGATCCGCGCCGACTTCCCGATCCTCAAGCGCGTCATGCGCGGCGGAAATCAGTTGGCGTACCTGGATTCCGGCGCGACGTCGCAGCGGCCGGTGCAGGTGCTCGACGCCGAGCGGGAATTCCTGCTCACCTCCAACGGCGGGGTGCATCGCGGGGCGCACCAGCTGATGGAGGAGGCCACCGACGCCTACGAGCAGGGCCGCGCCGACGTCGCGGCCTTCGTCGGGGCCGACGCGCAAGAACTGGTATTCACCAAGAACGCCACCGAGGCGCTCAACCTGGTGTCATACGTGCTGGGCGACAAGCGCTTCGAGCGCTCCGTTCGGCCCGGCGACGTCATCGTCACCACCGAGCTCGAGCACCACGCCAACCTCGTTCCGTGGCAGGAGCTCGCCCGGCGCACCGGTGCCACCTTGCGCTGGTACGGCGTCACCGAAGACGGGCGCATCGACCTGGACTCGCTGCAACTCGACGAGCGGGTCAAAGCCGTTGCCTTCAGCCATCATTCGAACGTCA
>Ga0335071_10008260_pt1 | contig 10701 bp, 8 predicted proteins | sample Lox_Sample_15_FD_206724 | JGI IMG/M metagenome (GOLD analysis project Ga0335071, IMG submission 206724) | Soil microbial communities from Loxahatchee National Wildlife Refuge, Florida, United States - Lox_Sample_1.5 | ecosystem: Environmental > Terrestrial > Soil > Wetlands | place: USA: Florida...
GCCGGCCCCGGTTCACGTTCACCACCGGGCGGCGGGCCACGACGATCCGCTTCCCCAGCTTCTCGCGGATGAAGAGGCCGAGGAGGTGGTCCTCGGCGAGGACGTTCTGCACCGCCTCGAACCCGCCCAGCCGGAGGAGGTCCCGCTTCCACAGGGCCAAGGACTTGCCCACCACGACGGGCTGGCGCAGGAGCCGGGGGGCGGCCACCATGCCCGGGCCGACCGAGCCGGCCAGGTGGAGGTTCTCGAGGACCGATCCCAGCCGCTGCTCCCCCGCGCCCACCACCGGGTGGGTGACGAGCCCCACCGACCGATCGCACAGCTCCGCGGCGATGCCGGACAGGTAGTCGGGCGAGGCCCGCACGTTGGAGTCGGAGATGACCCACAGTCCGTGCCGGGCCGCCCGGGCCAGCCCCACGAGCTGGTTCACCTTGGGATTGTGGCCGGCGTGGTAGCGCTGGACGACGAGGCGCATCCGGCCCGGGAAGCGGCGCACGGCCCGGCTGGCGACGGCGAAGGCCTTATCGCCGACGCTCGGGACGCCGAGCAGGACCTCGTAGCTCGGGTAGTCGAGCCGGGCGAACGAGGCCAGGTTCTCTTCCAGCTCGTCATCGAGACCGCAGAGCGGCTTCAGGATGGAGATGGGCGGGGCCTGCGAGGGCGGCGGGGGGGAAGGGAGCGGGTGACGGAGGTGGGCGCGGAGGAAGGCGTGCTGGAGGGCCAGGGCCAAAAGGCCCAACCCCGAGAGGAGGAAGAGGAAGCCGCCGAGAAGACCGAGGAAAACCATGCGATCCGCTCTACCTGCCCATCCCCCACCGCGAGCTGGCCGATGTTAGGGCGACGCCGGTGCCGGGCCGGTGGAGCGAGGGTGACGGTTCCGGGGCGCCGGGCCGGCCCTCCTCCATGAGTTGAGACCCGGACCACACCCGAACGAGGGATCCCGACCGGGGCAAGGAGCGAGGGAGTTCTCTTCAGGCTTCGCCTTCGCGCCGGGCGATTTCCGGGGAGCGAGGCGGCGAGTGGAGGGGCGAGGCGGAGGCTGTCACCCGAACTTGGGACCTGCTCCCGGGAACGCCGGGCGCCGCTATCGCGGCGAGTGAATGCGCTCGCCCCCGGGACAAGAAACCGGGCTGCCCTTCGGGGACAGGCGTCTCGACGGGTCGGCGAAATTGGGATAGCGTTTTTCGTCCGCTCGATAGGCAGGTGGACCGAACGTCATCATGACGGATCGTCAACGAAGAAAAGAGAAGTAAATGGCGACTGGTACCGTGAAGTGGTTCAACGACGCGAAGGGCTTCGGCTTCATCACGCAGGACGATGGTGGCGAGGACGTCTTCTGCCACTACAGCGCGATCCAGGGCGACGGCTTCAAGAGCCTCTCCGAGGGTCAGAAGGTGGAGTTCGACGTGGTGAAGGGACCGAAGGGCCTGCAGGCCGCGAACGTGCGAAAGCAGTAGCGTCAGGCGGGCGGCCTTAGGAGCCCGGCTTCTCCCGTGGGAGGCCGGGCTTTGAATTTGGGTCTAGGGAAGGTCAGCGGCCCCGCGAGAGGAAGAGGAGCGCCGCGAGCAGCGCGGCGAGGACCACCGCTGCGCCGCCGAGCAAGCGAGGCAGGCGGCTCCGCGGGGCGACGAACCGCTCGATCCCCGGGCTTCCCAGCCGGGCACGCCGCGTCTGCTCCACGTAGTGGCGCCCGGTGTCCGCAAGCGCCGGCATTCGCCGCCTCATGGGCGGTGATCCTAACCCCCGCTGCGACGCGGCGCGAAACCGGGAGGGGGAGCTCGACCTTCCCGCCCGCGGGAAAAGGGCGGGCCGGGGAGGACCCGCACCCACATCGCTGCCGACCATCCTTCGACGACAGGCGCGAGGCCGGCCGCGGCCCGGTTGGCGCGAGAGTGGCGGCGGTGAGAAGATGGACGCACCGGGAAGCGAGATCCCCGGAGGCTCGACGGCGCCCGGGCGGTTCGCCCGCGTGCGGCAGCGGGCCAGAGAGTTCCGATGCCTGAATCGCTCGAACCGGCGGCGGCAGGGCTGGAGCTGGTCGACGTCATCCAGCTCAAGGGCGTGAGCTGGTTCTCGGGGTGCATCTCGGTGGCCGGTGAGGCCTTCACCGGGCTCATCTTCTTTCGCGACGGCCAGATCATCCACGCCGAGGCCGGGAGCCTGGTGGGCGAGGAGGCGTTCTACGCCATCGCCCAGCGGCGCAACACGACCTTCACCCTCCAGCCCAACGTCACCACCACGAGCCACTCCATCCACCGCAGCTGGCAGTTCCTGCTCATGGAGTCGCAGCGCCTGCTCGACGAGGCGCGCCGCAGGGGGCCTGTGCCCGTGCAGCAGCCGCCCGTCCCGGAGAAGCGGCTCGAGCTCGTGGACCGGATCCGGCGGGTGCCGGGAGTGGTCTGGGCGGCGCTCGAGTCGAAGGCCGGTGCCCGGCCGGGCGGCGAGGCCGCCGACCCCAACGAGGAGCGGACCGCCCAGCTCGGCGATCTGGCGCGGGTGGTGGGGGACCGGCTGCGGGTGGGCGAGGTCGTCGGGGCCACCGTCCAGGGCGGAGAGAAGAACCTCCTGCTCATGGCCACCAAGGCCTACCACCTCGTGATCCTCGTCCAGGGCGGCCCGCAGGCGGCCGCGACCGAGGCGGAGATCCGCAAGCTCCTGGCGGCGCGGAGGTAGGGGCTCCATGCAGGCCTTGCTCGAGGACCTGAACTCGCTTCCCGGGGTGGTGGGGAGCATGTTCTGCGACGGCAGCGCCACGGTGCTGGCGCGCGCCTTCCATGCCGACTTCGACGACGCCGCGCTGAGCGCGGTCGCCTCGGCCCTGGCCGCCTCGGGACCGCCGCTCAAGTCGCTCACCGGGCCCATCGCCGTCCTCGACCTCCGCTTCCGCGAGTCCCGGGTGGTGATCCGGCCGGCCGGAGACGCCTCCCTGGTGGTGCTCTGCGACAAGGCCGCCAACGCGCAGGAGGTGCTCGCCTTCGCCTCGGTGGCCTGCAAGAAGTTCGAGCGGCTGCGCACCCCGGGCCTCACCGGTCCGGCGACGAGCCCGGCGGTCCCGGTCCTCGGCCCGGGCACGAAGGCCCTGGGCACGGCCGCGGCCGTCCCCCGCCCGCCCTCCCCGCGCCGCCACCTTCCCGAGGTGGCGGTGGCGGCGGTGGCGGCGCTCGCCCTGCTCGGCGCCGCCGCCTACTTCGTCTACCCCCGCCTGGCCGGAGGGCCCCGCAGGGCGCCGGCCCGGGCGGCGGCGGCGGCCGAGGCGCGTCCCACCCCGGCGGTTCCCGCGACCGCCAGGCCGGGGGCGGGCCCACAGACCAGGCCGGCCGGGCCGGTGCAGGTGCGGCTCCGCCTCTCGGGGGCGGACACGCTCGGCGCCGACCTCGTGCCAAAGCTCGCCGCCGCGTACCTCGAAGCCCAGAAGGCGAGCGGGGTGGAGGTGCGTCCCGGATCCGAGCTCGTCTCCGTCGAGGGGGAGCAGGGGGGCGAGGCGGTGGGGGTGGAGTTCCGGCCCGGCTCCACCGGCAAGGGGCTCGAGGACCTGCTCTCCGGCAGCGCCGACGTGGCGGTGGCCACCCGGCGGGTGAAGCCCGACGAGCGCCAGAAGCTGGCCGTGCTCGGGGTCATGAACTCGCCGGCCAACGAGCACGTGCTGGGCCTGGGCGGCATCGCCGTCATCGTCAACAAGGCCAACTCGGTGACCGCGCTCGACCGGGAGCAGCTCGCGCAGATCCTGGGCGGCGCCGCCACCGACTGGTCCACCTTCGGGGTCCAGGCCGACGAGGAGTGGTCGGCGGTGGGCGTGAACGGCAAGGGCGGACCGGTTGCCTCGGGGATCCACGTCTACCTCCCCGAGGACCGCTCCGGGATCCCCGAGCCGGTGCAGGCGGTGGTGCTCGGGGGAAAGCCCTGGGCCAAGGACGCGGAGCGGCTGCCGACCTACCAGGCGGTGGTGGACGCGGTCGTCTCCAATCCGGGCGGGGTGGGGCTCGTGCCCATGTCGGCGGCGTCGGGGGCGCGCGTGGTCCCCGTCTCCGATCTCGACGACCCCCCGCTCGTGCCCACCGCCTTCACGGTCGCCTCCGAGGACTACCTGCTCAGCCACCGCCTGTACCTCTACACCGCCCAGGCGAGCCAGAACGCCCAGGTGGCTCGCTTCGTCGCCTTCGCGCTCTCGCCCCCGGGGCAGGCGCTGGTGCGCGGTGCCGGCTTCGTGGAGCTGACGGTGAGGGCCGAGAACCGGTCCCCCCCTGCCGGCTCGCCGGCCGAGTACCTTCGCCTCACCAGCGGGGCGCGCCGGCTCACGAGCACCTTCCGCTTCGAGCCGGGGTCGGCGGCCTTCGACTCCCGCGCCCAGCAGGACCTCGATCGGGTGGTCGACTACCTGCGCGAGAACGACCTGAACGGCGGGGCGGTCCGGGTGCTCGGGTTCGCCGACGGGGTGGGCAAGACCGTGGGGAACCAGCAGCTCTCCCGGGACCGGGCCCTGCAGGTGGCCCAGGCGTTCGCCCAGCGCGGCATCACCGGGGTGACGGTGGCGGGGATGGGCTCGGCCCTGCCGGTCGCCGACAACTCCGACGAGGAAGGCCGTCGCCGCAACCGGCGGGTGGAGGTGTGGGTGGCGCGCTAGCGGCCCGCCAGGCGGCCCGCTACCTCCGGTACACCGCCTCGTGCGTCAGGTATCCGCTCCGGATGAGCCGCTCGTCGAGGTTCTCCCGGGTGACGGCGTAGGGGGTGAGGAGCACGGCCCGGACCTGCCGCCGGTTGTTGCTGATGGTTCGCCCGCCGGTGTCGTAGGGCTTGCCGCGGGCCAGGGTCTCGGCCATCTCCAGCGCCGCCCGGCCGAGGAGCCGGGTGTCCTTGAACACGGTCATGCCCTGCTCGCCCTTGACGATGCGCACCGCCGCGGCCACGTCGGCATCCTGCCCGGTCACCGGGACCTTGCCGGCGAGCCCCTTCTCGAGGAGCGCCTCGATGCAGCCGCCGGCGGTCCCGTCGTTCGGGGCCAGCACCGCCTGCACGTTGTTCTTGGCCGAGGCGAGCGCCTTCTGGCAGAGCGCCTTGGCCTCGGGGGGGTTCCAGTCCTTGACCGGCGAGTCCAGCACCGGCTTCACCTCGCCCTTGTCGATGAGGGGCTGCAGGTAGCGCATCGCCCCCTGCTTGAACAGCTTGGCGTTGTTGTCGGTGGGGGCGCCGGAGAGGATGATGAAGTTCCCCTTGCTCACCTTCTTGGTGAGCCACTCGCCCTGCAGTTCCCCGACCTTCACCCCGTCGAAGGACAGGTAGTAGTAGTCGTGGGGGGAGTCGAGGATGAGCCGGTCGTAGCTGATCACCGCCACCCCGGCCTTCTGGGCCCGATCGACGATGGCCGCGGCGGCGCTGGCGTCGTTGGGGGCGATGATGAGCACCTTGATCCCCTGGGCGATCATCGCCTCGCACTGCGCCTGTTGCTTCGCGGGGTCATCCTCGGAGAGCTGGACGAGGAGGTCGATGTTCCGCTTCTTGGCCTCGGCCAGCATGGTCAGCTTGTCCTTCACCCAGCGTTCCTCGCGAGTGGGGAGCGAGACGCCGATCTTGAGCCGCTTGCTCCCCTTGTCCGGGGGGGCCGGGGAAGCGACCGCGCCGGCCGGCGCGGACGAGGGCTGCTCGCCCTCGGCGGTCGCTGCCGGCCCGGGGTGCGTCTTGGCCGCGGCCAGTTCGTCGCGGGCGCCGCGCAGCTCCTCCTCCAGCGCCTGGGCCTTGCGCTCGGCGGCGGCCTGGGCCGCCTGGGCGGCGGCCAGGTGGGCGTCGGCGCCGCCCAGCTCGCGCTGGCACTGGGCGAGCTGCTTGATGGCCTCCTGCTCTCCGCAGGCCGCCACCGCCAATGCGGCCGCGACAAGGAGTGGTGTCCTCATGAAGGCAAAGCGTACCGCAAAGCCGGTCCGACGAAAGAGTTCGGCGGGCTCGGCGCTCGCGGCAGCGGCGATGGCCCACCTCCGCGCCGACCCGCTCCCGGCGGACACGGGAGGGGCGCAGGTGCGATGCGGGACTACAGGGGGATGTTGCCGTGCTTCTTGGGCGGCAGCTCCTGGCGCTTCGTGCGGAGCATCTCCAGCGCCCGGATCACCTTGGGCCGGGTGTCCTCGGGACGGATCACCTCGTCCACGTAGCCGAGCTCGGCGGCCTTGTAGGGATTGGCGAACTTGTCCCGGTACTCGCCGATGAGCCGGGCCCGCTCCGCCGCGGGATCGGCCGCCGCCTGCAGCTCCTTGCGGAAGACGATGTTCACCGCCCCCTCCGGCCCCATGACGGCGATCTCCGCGGAGGGGAAGGCGAAGTTGAGGTCGGCGCGGATGTGCTTCGAGGCCATGACGTCATAGGCACCGCCATAGGCCTTGCGGGTGATGACGGTGACCTTGGGAACCGTGGCCTCGGCGAAGGCGTAGAGCAGCTTGGCCCCGTGGACGATGATCCCGTTCCACTCCTGGTCGGTGCCGGGGAGGAAGCCCGGCACGTCCACGAAGGTGAGGAGCGGGATGTTGAAGGCGTCGCAGAAGCGGACGAAGCGGGCCGCCTTCACCGAGGCGTTGATGTCGAGCACCCCGGCCAGGACCGCCGGCTGGTTGGCCACCACCCCCACCGGCCGGCCGTTCAGGCGCGAAAGGCCGACCACGATGTTCTGGGCGTAGTGCTCGGACACCTCGAAGAAGTGCCGGTCGTCGACCACCGCCCGGATCACGTCCTTCATGTCGTAGGGCTTGTTGGGGCTGTCGGGGATGAGGGCGCGAAGGACCTCGTCGCGGCGTCCCACCTCGTCGGCGCAGGGCTGGGCCGGCGGGTCCTCGGCGTTGTTGGGGGGGAGGAAGGAGAGCAGCTCGCGCACCGCCTTCAGGGCTGCCTCCTCGGTGTCGAGGGCGAAGTGGGCCACGCCGGAGCGAGTGGAGTGGGTCTTGGCGCCGCCCAGGTCCTCCTTGGTGACCTCCTCGTGGGTCACCGTCCGGATGACCTCCGGCCCGGTGATGAACATGTAGGAGGTGTCCTTCACCATGAAGATGAAGTCGGTGATGGCCGGGCTGTAGACCGCGCCCCCGGCGCAGGGTCCCAGGACCACCGAGATCTGCGGGATGACCCCCGAGGCCAGGGTGTTGCGCAGGAAGATGTCGGCGTAGCCGGCCAGGGAGACCACGCCCTCCTGGATCCGCGCACCGCCCGAGTCGTTGAGCCCCACGAGAGGGCAACCCACCTCCATGGCGCGGTCCATGACCTTGCAGATCTTCTCGGCGAAGGCGCCGGAGAGCGAGCCGCCGAAGACGGTGAAGTCCTGGGCGAAGAGGAAGACCTGCCGGCCCTCGACGAGCCCGTAGCCGGTGACGACGCCGTCGCCGAGGACCTTCTGCTCGGCCATGCCGAACTCGGAGCACCGGTGGGTCTTGAACCTGTCGAGCTCCACGAACGAGCCCGGGTCGAGGAAGAGCTCGATCCGTTCCCGGGCGGTGAGCTTCCCCGACTGGTGCTGCCGGGCGATCCGCTCCTCGCCGCCGCCCCGCTCGGCCTCGGCGTCGAGGGCGTCGAGGCGGGCGCGGCGGGGGTCGGGGTCCACTCGATCGGGCATGCCGGACCTCCAGCCTGGTTGCCTGTCCCTTTAAGCGTGCGTTTGCTTTCGGTGCAAGGGAACTGCGCCGAGGGGTCATTCCCTTCGAAAGCTCGGTCGCGCCCGATCCGGCGCCGCGGCGGCTCACAGCACCCGGCCGGAGCGGGTCCACCAGCCAGCCCAGGCCCGGGCGGCGGCCTCTCGCTCCGCCGGGGAGGCGTCGGGGGAGTACTGCACCGGGGACGGTGCGGCCTCGGACAGTTCCGCCGCCGCCGCGACCCTCACCTCCCGGTCCTGGCTCGTGAGCCCCGAGAAGAGCCAGTCGGCTCGTCCCCGTCCCCTGCTCTGCTTCCACCAGGAGAGCCAGCGGCGCGGGTCGGTCCCGATCGGTTGCAGGGTGATGTGGGTCAGCGCCTCCGAGGCCGATTGCGCGGCCGGACCGGCCGAGGTCTCGAGGACCTGGATGAGCAGCGGGATGGCCTCGATGTCGCGCAGCGCCCCGAGCGCCCGGGCCGCCCCGGTTGCCCGGGCCGCGACGCCGGAGAGGAGGGCCCGGCGGAGGCGATCGAGCACCGGGGCCATGGCGGGGTGGGCACGGTTGCGAGCGAGCGCGGCGGAGGCGGCCGCGGCCACCCGCGGATCGGGGTCCAGGGCGCGGTCGGCCAGCGGTCCGAAGGCGGCCGGCTCGGCGGCGGCCCCGAGCAGCACCGCCGCCGCCCGCCGGCGGGCGGGGTCGGCCTCCTCGAGCAAGGGGAGGAGGAGCGGGACTGCGGCTGCGCCGTGGAGCGACAGGGCCGCCGGGATGGGACCGAGCCGGGCCGGCTCCGGGGAGTCGGGGTCCTCGGCCGGGCCGGGCAGGGCGGCCACGAGCGCCTCGATGGCCGCATCGCCCAGGGCCGCCAGCCGGGCCACGCTCTGTACCCGGCGCGCCGAGCCCGGCGGAGCGGCCACGAGACGGTCCATCTCCGACTCGACGCCCTCCCGGGCGCCGTCGTCGAGGGCCTCGTCCACGTCGATGTCGAACTCCGGCAGGGCCGAGAGCGCCGGCTCGCGCGTGCGCCAGGCGTCGGGCGGTTCCGGCTCGGCCGGCGCGGCACTCGGGGCCGGGGCGGTTGCGGCTCGCTCGGCCGGCTGGGCCGGGGCGCCCTGGGCGAGACGCCGCTGCTTGCGCTCGCGGATGAGCCGCTCGAAGGCCGGGCCGATGCCGGCGAGGAACAGGAGCAGATCGCTCAGCCGTCGCGCCGAGACCGGGGCCTCGCCGTTGTCGGCGTAGAGGACGCAGGCGGTCCGGCCGCGCAGCACCACCGGGCAGACCAGCACCGTTCGCGGCGTGCCGCGTCCCAGACCGGAGAGGATGGCCTCGTTGCCGGACAGCCCCGCGGTCACCGGTCCGAGGTAGGGAGCGCGGGTCTCGATGACGGTGCGGAAGATGCCCGGGTCGGTGGTGTAGATGGCCGTTCCCCGGCAGCGGTCGCGCGCGTCCTCCTCGGCGCCGAGCGCGTCGTGGCCGGCGACGGCGTCGCGGGTGACCGCGAAGAGGGCGGCGAAGTCGAAGAAGTCGCGGGCGTAGCGGAGGGCGACGAGCACGAGCTCGTCCCGGCTTTGGGCCGCGGCCAGCTCCGCCCGCGCCTTGGGCAGCGTGAAGTGCGGCGGAGCGGTCCGGTCGAGGGCCGGCGAGGCGGGCGGGGGCGGGGCCGGGGCGGCCGCGGGTTCCGCAGCCCCCGGCCCGAGGTCGCTGATGGCGTCGTCGAGCGAGGGGAAGGCGTCGGACTCGAGGGCCTGGGCGAGGGCCGCCGCCAGCGGCTCGAGCGGCTCGGAGTCGTCATGGGTGAAGCCCACCACCGCCGGGCGGGGAGCGGGTCCGGGCTCGGGCGCCGCCTGAGCGGGCTCGAGATCCGGTCCGGGCCCACCGGCGCCGGGCGAGGTTGCCTCTTTCGGCGGACGTTCGGGAGCGGACGGGGCGTTGCGCTCCCGCCCGGCGAGCGCCACGAACCGGGCATCGAGCGTCCCGCCGTAGAGCCGGTGGATGAGGGTCCGGACCCGCCATTCCGGGCCGACGTGGGCGGTGAGGTGGAGCGAGAGCATGAAGCTGATCTCGTCCAGCAGCCCGAGGTCGACCGGATAGCTGGCCACGAGCGAGAGCTCCCGGCCGTCGAGCGCGAAGGGAGCAAGCCCGTGCCGCTCCGCCACACGAGAGGGGAACACCCGCCGGGCGCGCGCGTCGGCCGCCTCCCAGGCGCCGGCCGGCGCGGCGGGAAGGTCGGTCGCCCGCGACAGTGCCGCGAGGAGCTTCGGCTCGTCGAGGAGGCCGAGCTCGAGCAACGACGTGTCGAGCGCGCCGCCCGCTTGCGCCTGGCGGGCCAGGGCCCGGTCGAGGTCCGCGCCGTCGACCGCACCTTCTTCCACGAGGAGGGCGGCGAGGTCCGTCGGCACGATGCCGGTTGTAGGGCCCCTGCGGGCCGGCGGTCAAGGCGCCTCCACCACCCAGGTGCCGGCCAGGAAATCGTGAAGCGCCCTGCTGCTCGGGGTGAACAGGGCGAGGAGGACGCCCAGGCCGAGCAGGAGGAGGGAAACGAGGGCCAGCACCGCCCGGAGCGCCGCCCGCCCCGGGCCTGGCCGCCGCCCGTCCCGGGCCACGAGCCGCAGGCCCAGGAGCCGCTTGCCCAGGGTGGCGCCGGCGAGCCCGTGCGAGAGGGCGTGATAGACGGCGAAGAGCACCAGCGTGCCGGCCAGCACGGGCAGGGTGATCTCCGCCGCCTCGGAGAACGCCAGGTCGACGTAGCCGGAGAGATCGAGGGGCGAGGGGTGCGGGAGCCGGTAAAGAGCCGCCCGCAGCAACAGGGCGAAGAGCGCGGCGAAGGGGACCGCGTCGACGAGCCAGGAGAGCACGCGCCTGTAGTCGGGCGGTCGCTCGAGGTGGATCTCCATCGGCGCGATCACGAACTCGACCGATCCGGAGTCGCTGGGCGCGGCGGCGGGTGCCGCCGCGGGGAGGGCCGCGGACGGGGCCGGGGAGGCCGAGGGAGCCTTGGCCGGCATCGGTCTCGCCGGGCTTCGCGCGGGCCTCGCCGCGGCGGGAGGCGGAGGAGCCCTGGGCGGAGCGAGCGGGCGCGAGAGCGGGGAGAGACCGCCCGGCGGGG
>Ga0335071_10008263_pt1 | contig 10697 bp, 9 predicted proteins | sample Lox_Sample_15_FD_206724 | JGI IMG/M metagenome (GOLD analysis project Ga0335071, IMG submission 206724) | Soil microbial communities from Loxahatchee National Wildlife Refuge, Florida, United States - Lox_Sample_1.5 | ecosystem: Environmental > Terrestrial > Soil > Wetlands | place: USA: Florida...
GCCGGGATGGCCACGACAATCCCTCCGGCTGTTGTTACCAGTGCAGAAGCAACTTCTGCGGACATCAGCGCCTCTGCAATGCTTTTCAACATTCCGACGCCTCGGAATCCTCCCGTGATTCCGTAACAGGTTCCTGCGAGGCCGAGGAACGGAGCAGTGGAAGCTATTGACCTTAGTGTCGTGATCTCGGCCGCTAAGTTGACCACAATTTTTCTCTTGTGCCCCTCGGAAAGGATCAGGTTGGACTGGCACTCACGTCTGGCTGCAAAATAACGGCGACAAAAGCGTCCGAAAACGACCACGGTGTAAGCGAGCATGAACGCAAGGGTGACAAAAATAAAGCGCTCAATCAGATCTGATGAGCGCCACAAATGTCCGACAGTCCAGTCACACCAATACGCTTGCCACGAGTTAGAGCAATCGATGGGCATCGGGGATGCGTACTCCCTCGGTTGCTGCCTTCGTTACTAAGGACACCACACCCGCCGTTGAAGTTCCAATCTGTTCAAATTGGCCGTCGTCGCCAACGTTCGACTTCTTCCACAGCTTCGGAGGAGCAACTAACATCACCTGCAATGCCCGCCACGTCAATCGCCCTCTTCAGTTTGCCTTCCCCCACCGAAGTCCCTATCATGATGCGAACCGCAGGCTACTTCAGACGCAACGACTGTCTGAAGGAGCGCACCTCTTTTTAGTTCTCAGTTTCAGCAGTGAACACAACTCTCCAGCCCGAAACGAACGTCGCCTCCTCCGCCGCGGTGACCACCTGGAATCGTGACCCCGGGCTGAGCGAAATCCTCGCCCTGTGGACCGCTGCCGCTCTCATCTTCATCGGAACCATCTCCGTCTTCACCTCCTACCGGCAACTGATCCCGAATTTCGGGGACAGCCTGGCCTACATGCAGATTGCCGACGCGATCCGCTCCTGGAATTTCTCTGATATCCACGTCAAGCATTTCTGGGGACTTCCATACGCAATGGCGTCAATCGGGAAAATGACAGGCGTCTCCAGCCAGACGGCTCTGATTGCCGTCTCCTGCCTGTCGTCTCTGGCGGCCGCCATCCTGGCCTACCGCCTTTGGGGCGCCTGGATCACTCTGTTTGCCTCGATGTTGAACTTCGACTGGTTTCAACGTTCTTTCCTGGGAGGCTCGGAACCGCTCTTCGTAGCGCTGCTCTTCGGCGCCTTGCTGGCGATTCGAAAAGAGCGCTGGAAATGGGCAGCGTTACTGGCGAGTCTGGCTACGATCACGCGCCCTCTCGGAGTCTGCCTTCTAATTGCGATGGGCATCTCGCTCTTGCGCCAGCGGCGTTGGCCAACTCTCGCGTGGGTCATTGCGATTGCCGTTCTCATCGGAATGGTCTACATGCTTCCGATGCACCTGTACCTGCACGATTCGCTGGCGACGGTGCACAGCTATGGAGTCCTGCAATCGAATCCCTATCCGTCTTTGTTCGGCATTCCGTTCAAGGCCATCATCGTCGGCACTCTACGCAATCCCGCGCCGATTTCGAACCTGGTACTTTCTTTCCTTTGGATTTTCCTCGTGTTGGCCGGCAACGTCGCAATGTTCGCCGCGCGCGAGTTTCGCGCCTACGCCCGGACTCATCCCTCGGAAGTGATATTCGCAGGGCTCTACCTGCTGAGCTTGTACTGCTACAACCTGCCGTACTGGGCGCGAGGCAACTTCGCCCGTTTCGCCATCCCCATCCTGCCGTTCGTGTTCCTGGCACTCGAGCGCTGGCTACCAAAGGATCGCCGCCTCATCTGGTGCCTGGCCGTAGTTTCTGCGGCCATTGCAGCCTGTTCAGCCATAGGCCTCCATAACGTACTCGCAGACCTGCACCGTTAAGCCAGCGAGAAAGCAAAAGGTATCCCGGAAATGAAGGCGTCATTCCGAAGCCCCGGCGTTTTCTCCAGCCGGGCGAGGAATCTCCGATGCAAGTTCGCATGCCGGCCACCTCATCTATTCCTCCCGGCGATTCCTCTATTCGAATTTCCGATACTCCCTATCCGAAAAATGGCATGATCACCGTCGCCATTCTCGTTGACCCTGCGGAAGCGCTCCACGTATTCTCATTGTGATGTCCTTGCATCTCCACCACCGCCATCATCATCACGCGCATCGCGTGACGGGCGGGAGTGCGTAGCCGCAGTAAACAGCACTGATAAACCCGGCCCGCTGACGCGATCCAGCCTCAGCGGGCTTTTTGTTTGCCGAAAGGAATCGGTCGTATGGACACGAATCTGGACTTCGACAAAATGGGAGGCCTGATCCCCGCCGTGGTGCAGGACGCCAAGGACGGCGAGTTGCTGATGGTGGGCTTCATGAACGATCAGGCCTTCGAGAAGACCCTGCGCGGCGGCTACGTAACCTTCTTCAGCCGTACCCGCAACGAGCTGTGGACCAAGGGTGAAAGCTCCGGAAACCGCCTACGCGTGATTTCCGCCCACACCGATTGCGACCGCGACACGGTTCTGTTCCGGGTGGAGGTGGAAGGAGCCGGTGTCGTCTGCCACCGCGGCACACGATCCTGCTTTACCGAAGCGCTGGACGTGGCCACGCCCGCTGGAGGATCGCGATGAAGCTTCGTCTCGGCATCCCTAAAGGCAGCCTGCAGGAGGCCACGCTGGCATTGTTCGCGCGCGCCGGACTGCCGATCTACGCCAATGGCCGCTCCTACTACGCCACAACGGCCGACCCGGAAATCGACTGCATGCTCATCCGCGCCCAGGAGATGGCCCGCTACGTCGAACATGGCGCAATCGATGCCGGCCTCACCGGCCTCGACTGGGTCATCGAGAGCGGCCTCGAAGTGGAAGCCGTCGCCGACCTCATCTACGCCAAGCGCAGCCGCGGCAAAGTGCGCTGGGTGCTCGCCGCTCCGGAAGATTCCACCATTCGTCGCGCCGAAGACCTCTCCGGCAAAATCGTCGCGACCGAGCTGGTCAACGTCACCCGGCAGTACTTCGCCAGCAAAGGGGTCGAGGTGAAGGTCGAGTTCTCCTGGGGAGCTACCGAGGTGAAGCCACCCATGCTCGCGGACGCGATCGTCGAAGTCACCGAGACCGGAAGCTCCCTCAAAGCCAACCGCCTTCGCATCCTGGAAACGGTGCTCGAATCGAACACGCAGCTGATCGCGAATAAATCCGCGTATGCCGACCGCGAGAAGCGCCGCAAAATCGACAATCTCGGCCTGATGCTCCGCGGCGCCATGGAAGCCCAGGACCGCGTCGGCCTGATGCTCAACGTCCGCAAAGAAAATCTCTCTGCCGTCCTTGGTGTCCTTCCCGCCCTGCAGAAGCCCACGATCTCTCACCTCAGTGACGAAGACTGGCTGGCGGTGAATACCGTAATTGACGAATCCGCAGCCTGGGAGGTGATTCCACGTCTGAAGGAAGCTCAGGCGCATGGGATTGTCGAATATCCGCTCAATAAGGTGGTGCTCTGATGCGGATTCTCTCCGGACGCGCCGCCGCAGCCATGGTGGAGCGCCTCACCGCGCGAGGCTCTCAGTCGACCGATCTCGAGGGCAAGGTGAAGCACATCGTTGATGACGTCCGCCGGCGGGGCGACAAGGCGCTGCGCAGTTATGCCGCGCGCTGGGATGGTTTAGGGAAGAATCAGTCGTACCGTGTACCTACGAGAGAGCTGGACCGAGCCTGGAAATCTATCTCGCCTGAATTCCAGAGTTCTCTTCGTCAAGCTGCTGCCAACATTCGCCGCTTCTGCCAATGGCAAAAGCCCTCCAGTTGGACGCGCAACGACAACGGCATCTCCCTCGGACAGCTGATTCGCCCGCTCGATGCAGTCGGCTGCTACGTACCCGGCGGACGCTACCCGTTGATGTCGACAGTCCTGATGACGGTGATCCCCGCCCAGGTCGCGGGAGTAAAGCGGATCGCGGTTGTTTCCCCGAAGCCCTCGACCGAAGTTCTCGCCGCAGCTGCTCTGCTCAAAGTGGACGAGTTCTATCGAATCGGCGGCGCACAGGCGATTGCCGCTCTCGCCTACGGAACGAAAACGGTCGCAAGAGTCGATAAGATCGTCGGCCCCGGCAACGCTTACGTCACCGCTGCGAAGAAGTTGGTGGCGTTCGATTGTGCCATCGACTTTCTCGCCGGACCCACGGAGGCCCTCATCGTAAGTCACTCCGGAAAGCCCGAGTTCATCGCCGCGGATCTTGTCTGCCAGGCCGAGCACGACGCCGATGCCATCGCAACGTTCATCACGACATCCAACAAACTGGCACGTCAGGTTGCGACAATCGTTGACCAACAAACCACGGACAATCCGACAGCCCAACAATCCATATCTCGCAATGGTTCAATCTTGGTGGCTGCTTCGCCAGCCGCAGCTCGCGAATGGGCCAACACGATCGCTTCCGAACACCTGACCATCTCGAAACAGGATCTCCCCTTCATCAAAAATGCTGGATCGATCTTCGTAGGCGACTACTCCCCGCAGGCCGCCGGCGACTACGCGTCGGGCCCCAACCATGTCCTGCCCACTGCAGGACAAGCTCGTTTCCGCGGAGGCCTCAGCGTCCTCGACTTCGTCAAAGTGATGACCGTGCAAAATCTCTCGTCGAAAGGACTGCTGCGCATCGCCGACAGCGTCGAATGCCTGGCCGAGGCGGAAGGCCTTCAGGCGCATGCCCACTCCATCCGCGTGAGGTGCAACCATGCTTAAACCCCGCGCCGGAATCCAGGCTGTCCCGGCGTACCACCCGCCGCTCGCCGGACGCAGCGGCCTGCGTTTCGACTTCAACGAGAACACCGTGGGATGCTCTCCGCGTGTCCTCGCGCGATTGCGCGAACTCAACGCGGAGGATCTGGCCCGCTATCCCGAGCGCGAACCAGTAGAAGTAAAGCTAGCCAAGCACTTCGAAATCACGCCGCAGGAACTGCTGCTCACCAACGCCGTGGACGAAGCCATCCATCTGCTCTGCCAGACCTATCTCGCTCCTGGCGACGAAGCCCTGATCGTGGTCCCGACCTACTCGATGTACCGCATCTACATGATGGCGGCAGGCGCTGAAGTCGTGAGCGTGCAAGCCGGGCAGGACTTCGCGTTTCCCGTCGAACAAGTGCGGAGCCGGATCGCATCCCGCACGCGCATGATCGCCATCGCCAACCCCAACAATCCAACGGGATCCGTGGTCGCACCCGATCAACTGTTGGCGATTGCCCGCTCCGCCCCATCCGCGGCCGTTCTCGTCGACGAAGCGTATTTCGAGTTCTACGGACAAACGCTCTACCGCTCCTGTCGCCAACTCCCCAACCTGTTCGTCGCGCGCACGTTCTCCAAGGTCTACGGCCTGGCAGGAATCCGCGTCGGCCTGCTGATCGGTCCCGCCGACCAGATGCCGACAATCCGCCGCGTGAGTTCGCCCTACAACGTGAACGCCGTAGCGCTCGCCTGTCTCGCCGAAGCGATTGCGGACCAGGATTACATCGAGCACTACGTCAAAGACGTACTCGACTCGCGCCAACGCCTCGAGCAAATGCTGCGCGAAGTCGGCATCCCCTTCTGGCCGAGCCCGGCGAACTTCGTCCTGATGCGAATCGGCCCCACGAAGAAGGAAGCCGCCGCGTTCGTCGAGCAGATGCGCCGTCGCGGCATCCTCGTCCGCGACCGCTCGAGCGATCCCGGATGCGAAGGCTGCGTCCGCATCACGCTGGGACCGCGCGCTCACGCCGACCGCTTACTCGCCGCGCTCAACGAAGTTTCCGAGCAGCTTGGCCTCACCCAGGGAGCCCGCCCATGAGAAAAGGAAAGATCCAGCGCAACAGCAAAGAGACGCAGATTCAACTCGCGCTCACCATCGAAGGGCGCGGCACTTACGACGTCTCGACCGGCATCCGCTTCTTCGATCACATGATGGAACTTTTCACCCATCACGGCGGATTCGATCTCAAGCTCAAAGCGCACGGCGATCTCGACGTCGACCAGCACCATACCGTCGAAGACGTCGGCATCGTGCTCGGCCAGGCCTTCGACAAAGCGCTCGGCACGAAGCGCGGCATACTGCGCGCCGGATACTTCCTCATGCCGATGGACGAAACCATGGGCATGGCCGCCGTCGATTTCTGCGGACGCACCGCCTGCGTCGTCGACACCAAAGTAAACGTGCGCCTCGTCGGCGACCTACAATCAGAACTCGTTCCCGATTTTTTTGAAGGATTCGCCCGGGGAGCCCGTGCCAACGTCCACGCCCGCGTCCTCTACGGACGCTCTAATCACCACAAGATCGAAGCGCTGTTCAAAGCCTTCGCCCGCGCCCTGCGCGCCGCTTGCTGGCGCGATCCGCGCATGATCCGCCTTCTGCCCAGCACCAAGGGGGTGCTGTGATGATCGCCATCGTCGACTACGGCGCCGGGAACCTGACCTCGGTTAAGAAGGCGCTCGACTTTCTCAGCCAGGAGTGTGCGATCACCAGCGACCCTGCGCAGGTTGCAAAAGCCGAGAAGATCGTCCTCCCGGGAGTCGGCCATTTCGCTTCGACGTCAGCCCTCGAACGCTCCGGCCTGCGCGACGCCATCAGCGCGGCGATCAACAAGGGCATTCCATTCCTCGGCATCTGCGTTGGCATGCAATGGATGTTCGCAGGCAGCGCCGAAGCACCCGGCACACCGGGACTCGGCCTAATGGCCGGAGAATGCGAGCGCTTCCCGCAAGAAGTCAAATCTCCGCACGTCGGCTGGAATCAACTGCAGATCGCCCCGAAGTCACACCTGTTACAGGGACTGCCGTCCTCATCGTTTGTGTACTTTACGCACTCCTACCGCGCTCCCCTAAGCGACGCCACGAGTGCTAGCTGCGACTACGGTGGACGCTTCTCCGCCGCCGTAGAACGCGACCGAGTGTACGGCGTGCAATTCCACCCAGAGAAGTCCGGAGAGACGGGGCTCGCGCTACTCCGAAATTTCTGCTCCCTCGCATGCTGACCAAACGCATCATCGCCTGCCTCGACGTCGACGCCGGACGCGTCGTCAAAGGCATCCGCTTCGAAAACCTGCGCGATGCCGGCGATCCCGCGGAACTTGCCAAAGCCCACAGCGACTCCGGCGCCGATGAAATTGTCCTGCTCGACATCTCTGCCGCGCACCAGCGTCGCGCCACGCTGCTCGACACTGTCCGCCGGACCGCGAAACAGCTATTCATCCCGTTCACGGTGGGCGGAGGCATTCGCACGCTCGAAGAAGCCGCGGCAGTCTTTACCTCCGGTGCCGACAAGATCAGCATCAACTCCGCCGCGCTCGACGATCCCACGCTGATCACCCGCATCGCCGACCGCTTCGGGTCGCAAGCTGTAGTCGTAGCGATCGACGCCAAGCGCCGCGAGAGATGGGAAGCCTTCATTCACGGCGGACGGACCCCCACCGGCCGCGACGCCATCGAGTGGGCGCGCGAAGCGGAGTCGCACGGCGCCGGTGAAATCCTGCTCACCTCGATGGATCGCGACGGCACCGCCTCCGGCTTCGACTGTGAACTCACACGCGCCGTAGCCGACGCCGTGCGCATCCCGGTGATCGCCTCCGGTGGGGCAGGGAACGCGAAAGACTTCGTCGACGTTTTCCGCGACGGCCACGCCGACGCCGCCCTGGCCGCCTCGATCTTCCACTACGGCATCAACCGCGTCTCCGATCTGAAGGAGCAACTCGCCGCCGAAGGCGTGCCCATGAGGTGGCCGTGCTGATCCCTTCGATTGATCTGATGGGCGGCAAGATCGTCCAGTTGGTGCAGGGAAGCCGCAAAGCACTCGAGTTCGACGACTTCGACGGCTGGGCGGAGCGCTTCGCGAAATACCCGCTCGTGCAATTGATCGATCTCGACGCCGCCATGGGGCAGGGAAGCAACGCCGCTCTCGTCGAGAGATTTTCCCGGCAACTGCCATGCCAGGTAGGCGGCGGCATCCGCTCGATCGAAGCCGCCCGCGCCACACTCGAGCTCGGAGCCCGCCGAGTGATCTTCGGATCATCGCTGATTGCCGGAGGCAAAATCCAAACCGATTTCGCCCGGGAAGCCAGCCGCCAACTCGGCCCAGACAAGCTGATCTTCGCCGCAGACTGCAGAGCCGGATACGTCGCCATCAAAGGCTGGCGCGAGAGCACCAATATCACTGCCAGCGAACTCATCGAAACCCTCGAACCCTACTGCAGCGCCTTCCTCTACACGAACATCGATACCGAAGGCCTGCTGCAAGGCATCCCGCTGGCTGTAATCCGGAATCTGCGCCAACACACGAAATGCCAACTCATCGCAGCCGGAGGTATCCGCAGCGAAGAAGAAATCAGCGCGCTGGAAGAAATGGGAGTGGACGCGGTAGTCGGCATGGCAATCTATCAGGGGCTGCTGAAGGTGTAATCGTCGAAAGTCGCTTGCAACGTCCCTCTTCAGTTCCAGAGGAAGTGAAGCCCTGACCTTGGGCGAACGCCGAGGCTTGCGTCCAAGATATCGTCGGGAACGAACTCTCAGACGTGATCGGTGACGCGCACGCATCCGTATCCACTTTATCGGCACATCCAAGACCAACTCGACCATCAAAGGTGCTAGCACGATCAATTCCGTGGCGGTGATCCGTGTAGCCCGGGACATCTCTGAACGAAAACACAAAGGCGCCGGAATTGATCCCGCGATTCCTCTGACGACCAGTCCTCATTCCAGTTTCCAGACATTTTTCTGAAAACGGAAAAAATCGGCCCGAAAGACAAGGAATCGTCTTCCTCCCGTTCTCGCTAACTCGTGACGCTGCCGTACCTTGCGCTTATCCACTTTGGCCTGCATTCGGAAGATGTCTTGCACACATACAGGCGCCACTGATAAGGGCGTGTCCGCTTTTGTGCGGGTGCGCAGGTCATGGACTTCGAAAGCGTGAGGATTGCGATGAAGGCGAGCAAAGCTATCAACATTGGACTGGTAAGCGTGCTATCCATTCTGGGCAGCACGGCACAACTGGCGGCACAGGGTTCGCCGCACAAGGGCCGAATCCATCCTCATTATGGGAACTTGCCCCTCGTGTTCGAGGCGAACCAGGGCCAGACGGACGCCCGGGCGAACTTCCTGTCCCGGAGCAGCGGCTACTCCGTCTTCCTCACCGGATCCGGAATGACCTTGGGCCTGCGGCCTTCCGCTCCGGGCGCACTCAACCCGAGAGCTGCATCTCTGGCCGGAAAACTGTCGAAGATCTCCCAAATACGGCAGTACGAATCCCTGGTGAAGAACCAGAGGGCGGGCAGCATCTCGATTCGATTCGTCGGCGCGGCCGCGAATCCACAATATGTCGGCGAGAACCCGCTCAGCACCAAGGTCAACTATTTCATCGGGCGCGATCCCAGCAAGTGGCGGCGGAATATCCCCACGTTCGGCAAGGTCCGCTACCGGAACGTGTATCCGGGAATCGACCTTGTTTATTACGGGAATAATCGCAAGCTGGAATATGACTTCGTTCTGGCAGCGGGCGCCGACCCGAGCCGAATCCAGTTCGAGGTCAAGGGCAGCGATTCCTTGAACGTCGATGCGAATGGAAACCTGCTGCTGACCAAGGGCGGCACGAAACTGCTGCTTCAGACCCCGGTCGTATATCAGCAGAGTAACGGCATGCAAAAGAGAGTTTCGGGTTCGTACGTTCTTCGTGGTAGCACGCACGTCGGCTTCAACGTCGGAGCATACGACGCTACGAAGCCGCTGGTGATCGACCCCGTCCTTGTCTATTCCACGTATCTTGGGGGAAGCGCGGACGATTTCGCCACCGGCGTAGCCGTGGACTCAGCTGGGGAAGCCTACTTGGTTGGCATCACAGATTCGCCGGACTTTCCTGCGGGCCAGCTTGGTGAAAACGGCGGCGGCGGACAATTCACCATGTTCCTGACCAAGGTGGCCTCGGACGGATCAAGCTTGCTCTGGCTGGATTATTTCGGCAGCGCGACCGGCAATAATGCGCCGAGTGCCATAGCCCTGGACTCAACCGGGAACGCTTACGTGACTGGTGATGTAGAAGCTTCCGATTTCCCGGCGGTGAATGCGTATCAGTCTGCGCTGGCGGGGAGCCAGGATGCGTTTCTGACCGCGTTTTCGGCAGATGGAGCGAGCATTCAGTATTCGACCTATCTGGGTGGCGCGGCTCTCACCGATTTCGGAGGCTCAACCGCGCAATACGGAACCTCCGTTGCCGTGGATGAGTCCACCCCTGGATCACCGCTGGCCATCGTCGCGGGAGTGACGGCGGCAACCGACTTCCCGACGACCGGTGGTCAGACATCCGTTTCGCCGGACCAGTTTGGAGACTTGGGCATCTACGGTTTTGTCACGAAGTTTAGTACCGATGGCAAGAACCTCGTTTACTCTACTTACCTGGCAGGCAACACACTGAACACGGCTGCTTGTTCTGGTTGTTTCCCGGATTCGGAAATCGCCGGCGTTGCGGCGGACTCATTCGGGGACGCCTATGTGACGGGCTTTACCAGCACGAACAACTTCCCGACAACGAACAGCGCCTTCGATACTGCCTATCCGGGTTCTGGCGTGGACGATGTGGGCTTTGTGTCCAAAATCGACCTCGCTGGAGCGCTGGTGTACTCGACTTATCTTGGAGGGGAGGATTCAAGCTATCTGGAAGCGATTGCAGTGGACAGCGGCGGTTCGGCTTACGTGACCGGGTACGACACTGCGGACGACAATTTCCCGGTTGTA
>Ga0335071_10008264_pt1 | contig 10697 bp, 8 predicted proteins | sample Lox_Sample_15_FD_206724 | JGI IMG/M metagenome (GOLD analysis project Ga0335071, IMG submission 206724) | Soil microbial communities from Loxahatchee National Wildlife Refuge, Florida, United States - Lox_Sample_1.5 | ecosystem: Environmental > Terrestrial > Soil > Wetlands | place: USA: Florida...
CAGGGCATGCCGGCGCAGCTCGAGCACCGCCTGCAGCAGGAACAGCTCCTCGAAGGCGAGCCGGCGCCGCGCCGCGTCCCGGCGGGCCTCGTCCTCGGGGAAGTGGATCTGCAGCAGCGCCTCGGCCAGCGGCACCAGGCCGCACGCCGCCGCCACCGCCGCCGGGACCGGGTCCTGGATGTCGGCGGCCACGGCGTCGAGCGCATGACGCACGGCGCTGCGCATGCCGCGCGCGGTGATCCCACGCGTGAGCGCGTGCACCGGCACCAGGCGCCCGACGTGCAGCAGCGCCTCCATCTCGCCCTCGACCACCTCGAACAACGGGTTCAGCATGCGCCGCTCGAGCGGGTCGAGCTCGCCGCTCACGACGACACGGACCCCGCGGCGCAGCGTGCGCGCGAGGAAGGGCTGGCCGAAGAAGTAGAGGCCGAGCGGCTTCCCGCTGCCGTCCTCGAGCGCCGCCTGGAAATCGGTGCGCCCGGCGCGCGTGCGGATCGCGACCGCGCTGTGCACCACGCCCTCGACCGTCAGCAGCTCGCCGGGACGGAGATCGGCGATGCGCACGAAACGGCGGGCGTCGAGCCAGGTGCGCGGGTAGTGCCGCACCAGCTGCTCGAGCGTCGTGAGGTCGAGGCGGGCGAAGGCCTCGGCGCGCCGCGGCCCCACCCCCGGCAGGAACTGCAGCCGGGAGAAGGGCTCGAGCGGCGGCTTCCCGCGGGGACCGGCCTCGCGGGGCGTGGACGGTGGCGGCGGCATGGTCGGGGCACTTTCGCACATCCCGGCCCGGGGCGCCCCCGCGGGGCGAGGATCGTGCGCGGGACCCGCCGGGGCCCCGCTTTACAGCCCCTGCCCGCCCTGATAGAGTCCCCGGTTCATTCCGCCCCCAAGACTGGGATCCGAAGGCAGGAGGCATTCCTTGGCTCAGCGATGTGATATCTGCGGGAAGGGGACCATGTCAGGCCACAACGTGAGCCACGCTCACAACCTGACCAAGCGGGTCTGGAACCCCAACCTGCAGCGCGTCCGCGCGCTGGTGGACGGCCGGGTCAAGAACCTGGACGTCTGCACCCGGTGCATCCGCAGCGGCAAGGTCACCAAGGCGGTACGCAATCGCCGCGGGGTGGCACCCACGGCCTGATCGCAGTGCCGGGCGGCCGCGGCCACCCGAGCCCCGTCGCCACGCCCGGGCGACGGGGCTTCTTCATGCCTGGCCGGGAGGCTCCTGGCGCTTGACGGCCAGCAGCTCGCGCCACTCCAGTTGCTGGCGCGGCAGGGCGTGCAGCGGGTCCAGCTCCAGCGCGCGGGCGAACTCCTCGTCGGCCTCGCGGCTGCGCTCCTGGGCCAGCAGCGCCCAGCCCAGGTCGGCGCGCGCGGCGGCATAGAGCGGGTTGGCGGCGAGCGCCGCGCGCAGCGGGGCCTCCGCCGCGGCGGGGTCGCCGCCGAGCAGGCGCACGCGTCCCAGCTGTGCCTGGGCGTCGGGCCAGTCGGGATGGCGCCCCACCAGCGCGGCCAGCAGCTCCTCGGCCGCGACCCCGTGGCCCAGCCCGAGCTCCACCCCGGCCAGCTCGAGCGCGGCGGAGTCGTAGCCCGGCCTCAGCGCGAGCGCCTTGCGGTACGCCTCGCGGGCCTCCTCGAGCCGCCCCTGGACGCGCCGGGCCCGCGCCAGGGCGAGCTGCAGGTCGGGGTAGTCGGGCTGCACGGCGAGCGCCCGCTGGAGCTCCTCCTCCATCCCGGTCGCGTCGCCCACGGCGAGGCCCAGTGAGACCTGGTCGAGCACGCCCTGCGGGATCTCGCGGTCGCGCACCAGCCCGCGGCGCACCGAGCGCAGCGCGTCCTCGTGGCGCCCCAGCGCGTGGTAGATCAGGCCGAGCAGCCGCTGCGCGCGTGCGAACTGGCGGTTGAGCTGCACCGCCCGCTCGAGCGGCGCCACCGCCGCCGCGAGCTCGCCGGCGCGGAAACGGGCCAGTCCGAGCCAGAAGTGCAGGTCGGGGTAGTCGGGGAAGGCCTCGAGCGCCGCCTCGAGGTGCGCCGCCGCGTCGCGCGCGGCGCCCAGCTCGAGCCGCGCGCGCGCGGCCAGCAGTCGGGCCTCGAGATAGCGCGGGTTGATGCGCAGCGCGTGCTCCAGCTGATCGAGCGCCTCCGCCAGGCGCCCGGCCTCGAGCAGCAGTCCGCCCATCCGGCAGCGCAGGTCGGCGTACCCCGGGTGCTCGGTCACCGCGCGCTCCAGCTCGGCGATCGAGCCGGGCAGGTCGCCGGCGTGATAGCGCTCGAGCGCCCGGTCCACGTGCGTGGCCTTCGGCGCCTCGCCGGGCGCCCCGGCACCCGGCAGGGTCAGCAGCCCCTGCCAGTCCGAGGCCCCCCACTCCGCGGCGCGCGCGGCCGTGAGGCCCGCGGGCAGCTCCACGCCCAGCGCCAGCGCGCGGCTCAGGGCCTCGACCGAGCGCTCGCGCCCGCCGCCCTGCGCGTGGCAGACCGCCAGCAGCAACAGGGCCTCGACGTAGCGCGGGTGCTCGGCCAGCGCGCGTTCGAGCTCGGCGATGGCCTCCTCGAGCCGGCCGGAGCGCTGGAAGATGCGCGCCCGGTAGTAGCGCAGGTCGGGGAAGGTCGGGTTCTCGTCGAGCGCCCGCGAGAACTGCTCCTCCGCCCTGGCGTACTGGCCGGCATGGAAGAAGGCGAGTCCGAGGTGGGCGCGCGCCTCGGCCGCGTAGCACAGGGCCAGGCTGTGGTCGGGGTCGCTCGCGTCCCGCACCTCCGCCATCACGCGCTCGAACTCGGCCGCCGCCTGCTCGTACTCGCCACGGTTGAAGTGCACCATGCCGCGGTTGTAGTGGCGGTTGTGCGCCCACTTGAGGAGGTTCGAGAACACGTCCGGCACCGGTCCCTTTCGCGGCGCGGCGGGCCCGGGGTGGACGGCCCACGCCGCCGCCCCGGGCCCCACCGTCCTAGTCCATCTGCCGCCGCAGGAACGCGGGGACCTCCAGCGAGTCCCCGTTGCGACCGCCATGCCCCCACCCGTCGCGGCCGCCGACGGTCACCTCGTCCTTCCATGACTGCTGCCGCCCGTGCTCGCCCGCCTGGGCGCCGCGGCCCTTCTCGGCCCGCGCGCGCTGGCCCTCGTGCCCGAAGCCGGTGGCGATGACCGTGATCATCAGCTCGCCGTCCATGTTGGGGTCGATCACCGCCCCGAAGATGACGTTCGCGTCCTCGCCGGCCGCGGTCACCACCACGTTCGCCGCCTCGTTCACCTCGTGCAGCGTCAGGTCGCGGCCGCCGGTGATGTTCACCAGCACGCCCTCGGCGCCGCTGATCGAGACGTCCTCGAGCAGCGGGCTGGCGACCGCCGCCTGCGCGGCCTCCTGCGCCCGGCCGGGCCCCGAGGCGCGGCCCGTGCCCATGAGCGCGTTGCCGCGGTTCGACATGACCGCCTTGACGTCGGCGAAGTCCAGGTTCACGAGCCCGGGCACGGTCACGAGGTCGGAGATGCCCTTGGTGGCCTTCAGCAGCACCTCGTCGGCCACGCCGAAGGCGTCGGTCAGCGTGGTCTCCTTGTCCACCACGCTGAGCAGGCGCTCGTTCGGGATGACGATGAGCGTGTCGACCTCGGCCCGCAGCTCGGCCAGCCCGTCGTCGGCCTGGCGCAGGCGCCGCCGCCCCTCGAAGGTGAACGGCCGGGTGACCACCGCCACCGTGAGGGCGCTGCTCTGCTTGGCGAGCCGCGCCACCACCGGCGCCGCGCCGGTGCCGGTGCCGCCGCCCATGCCGGCGGTGATGAAGACCATGTCGCTGCCGCTCAGCGCGTCGGCGATGGTCTGTTCGTCCTCCTCGGCCGCGCGGCGGCCCTGCTCGGGGTTGCCGCCCGAGCCCAGCCCGCGGGTCGTGGTCTTGCCGAGCTGGATGCGGTGGGGCGCGAGCGACTGGTTCAGGGCCTGCACGTCGGTGTTGGCAGCGATGAACTCCACGCCGCGCAGGCCGGAACCGATCATGCGGTTCACCGCGTTGCCGCCGGCCCCACCGACGCCGATGACCTTGAGCTTGGCCGACGCGTTGCTGTCGATCTCGAGTTCGAACATGGGCACGACTCCCTGTGCCTTCCCTTGCCGGGCCCGGCGACTCCGTCGACGACGGGCGTTCCCGGGGGTTCCTCCGTGGGGATCAGGCGGTGATGGTGGAACGGACATGGATCGTTCTCACGAGTAGAAAAGGCCCTTGAACCAGCGACGCGGATCGAACGAAACACGGCGGGACTCGACTCCCCGCCGCTCGCGGCCGTCGTCCCCGTTCTCGGCGTGCAGGGCGTGGAGCACCAGCCCCACCCCGGTCGAGAACCGCGGGTCGGCGACGTTGGCCGAGAGCCCGCCCAGTCCCTGGGGGGCGCCCAGCCGCACGGGCATCTCGAACACCTGTTCGGCCAGTTCCGTCACGCCCGGCATGAGCGAGGTGCCGCCCGTCAGGACGACCCCGCCGCCGAGCAGCTCCGCGAAGTGGTTCTTCTTCACCTCCTTGTTGGCCAGCTGGAAGATCTCCTCCATGCGCGGCTCGATCATCGAGGCCAGCACGTGCCGGGCGATCTCCCGATCGGCCCGCCCGCCCACGCCGGAGACGGAGATGGTCTCGGTGCTCGGGACCAGGGAGGCCAGCGCGCAGCCGTGCTGGATCTTGATGGCCTCGGCCTTGTCGATGGGGGTGCGCAGGCCGATGGCGATGTCGTTGGTGACGTTCGCGCCGCCGAACGGCACGATCGCGGTGTGGCGGATGGAACCCTCGTAGAACACCGCGACGTCGGTGGTGCCGCCGCCGATGTCGAGCAGCACGACGCCCAGGTCGCGCTCGTCGTCGCCGAGCACGGCGTGGCTCGAGGCCAGCGGCTCCAGCACCAGGTCGAGCACCTTGAGGTTCGCGCGCTGGATCGAGCGGCAGATGTTCTTGGCCGAGGTCACGGCACCGGTGATGATGTGGACCTCGGCCTCGAGCCGCACGCCGCTCATGCCGACCGGGTCCTTGATGCCGTCCTGGTCATCCACGATGTACTCCTGCGGGATGACGTGGATGATCTCGCGGTCCATGGGGATGGCGATGGCCTTGGCCGCCTCGACCACCCGGTCCACGTCCGCCGCGCCGATCTCGTTGTCCCGCCGCGAGACCGCGATGACGCCGCGGCTGTTGATGCTGCGGATGTGGTCGCCGGCGATGCCCGCGTAGACCCCCTTCACCGGGATCCCGGCCATGCGCTCGGCCTCGTCCACCGAACGCTGGATGCTGGCGACGGTCTTCTCGAGGTCCACGACCACGCCCCGGCGCAATCCCTCGCTGGGCGCGGTGCCCACCCCCACGACGCGCAGCTCGCCGGTCCCGTTGCCGCCGGTGTCCGCGATGATGCAGGAGATCTTCGTCGTGCCGATATCGAGGCCGACGTACGTCCTTGCCGCCTGTCCCATGGTGCCGCTCACCCCCTCCTTGGAGTACCGCGACCGCCGCTATCCGCTGCGGTGGTCCCCATCCGGACCGGCGTCCGCGGCGCCGGCCCCCGCCCTCGCGGGCGGTCGCCCCGGCGCGGTTCCGGCCGCGCCCACCGGTCGTACCACCACCTGATCCTCGAACCGCAGGTCCACCTCGCGGGCGGTCACGCCGCGCCGCTGGAGGTCCGCCAGCACGACCCGCAACGCCGACAGCGCGCGGGCGCCCGGCGGCCAGGCCGGCGCCAGGACGCGCGTGCCGTTCATCAGCAGCACGCCCGTGGCGGACGGGTCCGAGACGTCCACCTCGGACACCTCGCCGGCCAGCTGCAGCCCGCGCGCCTCGAGCGCCCTCACCCAGGCCAGCCCGCGACGCACCTCGGGCGTGAGCACCTGCGTGCCCGCCCGCCAGGCCGAGAAGTCCGGCCCGGTCAGCAGCGGCACGTCCGCGACCACGCCCTGCGCCAGCGGCTGCAACAGCACGCCGGCCGAGTCCACCTCCCACGGCACCCCGTGCCGCACCAGCAGCACGGGCTCGCGCTCCAAGATACGCACACGGACGTCGCGAATCCAGAGCCGATTCACTTCGGCCGCCGCGATGCGCGGGTCGAGCAGCAGAGCCTGCCGCGCCCGCTCGAGATCGAGCGTGAGGAGGTCGTCGCCGGGATGCAGCCCGGCGACCTCGGCCACGCGGGCCGCGTCGAGGTAGCGCGTGCCCTCGACGCGCACGTCGTGCACGATCGCGAGGCGCGCGCGCAACCGCTGCCACGGCAGCAGCGCCAGCGCCACGGCGAGCACCACCAGGCCGGCGATCCCGAGCGCGAGGCGCACGGGCCGCGGCGCCGGCGGCCGCCCGTTCCAGCGGCGGCGGGGCACCGGGGACCCGCCCGCGCGCGCGCCGCGATCGCGGTCCGGCCGGGGCCCGCGCTCCAGCGCCCGTCCCTGGTAGAGACCCATCAGCGCCCCTCCCCGCCGGCGCGCAGGCGCGCCAGCACCTGGTCGCCGAGCTTCCAGACGTCGCCCGCGCCGAGCGTGAGCACCAGGTCGCCGGGCCGGGCCTCGGCGGCCACCGCCCCGACCGCGGCGGCGGCGTCGCCGACGTAGACCAGCTGCTTCTGGCCCAGCGCCTCGGCGCTCTGCACGATGGTCCGCCCGGTCACGCCCGGCACCGGGCTCTCGCCGGCGGGGTAGATGTCGAGCACCCAGACCCGGTCGGCGTCGCCGAAGCAGGCGCCGAACTCGCGGTGCAGCAGCGCGGTCCGGGTGTAGCGGTGGGGCTGGAAGAGCACCAGCACGCGCCGGCCCAGGGTGCGCGCCGCGGCCAGCGTCGCCGCGACCTCGGTCGGGTGGTGGCCGTAGTCGTCCACGACCCGGACCCCGTTCGCCTCGCCCCGGGTCTCGAAGCGTCGGCCCACGCCCCGGAAGGCCTCCAGCGCGTCGGCGATGTGACTGAAGGCCACCTCGACCTCGAGCCCGACCGCCACCGCCGCGAGGGCGTTGCGCACGTTGTGCAGCCCCGGCAGCGTCATGCGCACGAGGCCCAGCGCCCGGCCCTCGGAGAAGACCCGGAAGCTCGAGCCCCTCGGCTCCAGCCGCACGTCCTCGGCCCGCAGCGCCGCGTCGGGAGCCGTGCCGTAGAGCAGGTGCCGCTTGGTCACCTGCGGCAGGATGCCGCGCACCTGCGGGTCGTCGGCGCACAGGATGGTCACGCCGTAGAAGGGCACGCGGTTGGCGAAGTAGATGAAGGCCTGCCGCAGCTCCTCGAGCGAGCCGTAGTGGTCCAGGTGCTCGCGGTCGATGTTGGTGATGACCGAGACCGCCGGCGAGAGCCGCAGGAACGAGCCGTCGCTCTCGTCGGCCTCGGCCACCAGGAACTGCCCGTGCCCGAGCCGGGCGTTCGAGCCGATGGACTGCAGCCGCCCGCCCACCACGATGGTCGGGTCGAGCCCGCCGCGCGCCAGGACCGCCGCCACCAGGGAGGTGGTGGTGGTCTTGCCGTGCGAGCCCGCCACCGCCACGCCGTACTTCATGCGCATCAGTTCGGCCAGCATGTCGGCGCGCGGGATGACGGGGATGCCCAGGGCCTTCGCCGCCACGACCTCCGGGTTGTCGGGCTTGACGGCGGTGGAGAAGACGACCACCTGCGCACCCTCGACGTTCGCGGCCTCGTGCCCCTGGAAGATGCGGCCCCCCAGCCCGACCAGGCGCTCGGTGGCCTCGCCCAGACGCAGGTCGCTGCCCGAGACCTGGTAGCCCAGGTTCAGGAGCACCTCGGCGATGCCGGACATCCCGACCCCGCCGACGCCCACGAAGTGGATGCGGTGCGTGCGCCCGTACATCAGTCCTCCCCCTCGTCGGCCGCGGCCGGGGCCCGCGCCACGCGGCGGCCCTGCGACCAGCGCTCGAGGCTCCGGACGATGCGCTCGGCCGCGTCGGGCCGGGCGAAGGTGCGGGCGTGGGCCGACATGCGCGAGAGCGCCTGCCGGTCGGCGAGCCAGTGGGCGATCTCCTGGGCCAGCCGTTCTCCCGTCAGCTCGCGGTCGAGGATCATCGCGGCCGCGCCGCGGTCCACCAGGTTGCCGGCGTTGACCACCTGGTGGTCGTGGGCGGCGTGCGGGTAGGGCACCAGGATCGAGGGCGTGCCGCAGGCCGCGATCTCGGCCAGGGTCATGGCGCCGGAGCGGCACACGACCAGGTCGGCGGCGGCGTAGGCCTGGTGGATGCGGCGCAGGTAGGGCAGCACCTTCGCCGGCAGCTGCTCCCGCTCGACCACGTCCTTCGCCCACTCGAAGTCCTCGCGCCCGGTCTGCAGGATGAACTGCACGTTCACCCGGCCCTTGAGGCGCCGCATCGCCTCGAGCGCCGCGTCGTTGATGCGGTGCGCGCCGCGGCTGCCGCCGAACACGAACACCGTCGGCCGCCCCGCGGTGAGCCCGAACTCCCGCAGCGCGCTGGCCCGGTCCCCGCTCAGGATGTAGCCGCGGATCGGGTTGCCGGTCACCTTGAGGTGGTCGCGGCGCCGGAAGTAGGAGCGCGCCTCGACGAACGAGAGGTGCACCTCGTCGGCGATCTGCGCCAGCCAGCGGTTGGCCAGCCCGGGGATGCTGTTCTGCTCCTGCAGGACGATGGGGCGCCGCAGCAGCCACGCCGCCAGGGTGACGGGCCCGCTCACGTAGCCGCCCGTGCCGAGCACCACGTCGGGCTTCTCCTGGAGCACGATCCAGCCGGCCTGGAGGATGCCCACCAGGTTGCTGAACAGCGCCGCGGGCCAGCGCCACCAGGCGCGCCGCGGCAGGCCGCGGCTCCAGGTGAAGCGGATGCGGAACCCCGCCTCGGGCACGGCCTGCGACTCGATGCCGCGCCGGGTCCCGACGAACACCACCTCCGCGTCCTTCCGCGTTCGGGCGATCTCCTCGGCCACCGCGATGCCCGGGTAGACGTGGCCGCCCGTGCCGCCCCCGGCGATGAGCACCTTCATGAGCGGCCTCCCGACCAGCGCTGGCGCACCAGGGCGTCGGCGGAGGCGTTGACGGCACTGATCCGGTAGAGCAGCCCGGCCGCGGCCAGGTTGGCCAGCAGCGCCGTGCCGCCGTAGGAGACGAACGGCAGCGGCAGCCCCGTGGTGGGCGCGAGGCCGGTGGCCACGGCCAGGTTGGCGAGCGCGTAGAGTCCGATCTGCAAGGTGAGCCCTCCGGCCAGCAGGAAGAGGAACGGGTCGCTCGCGCGCGCCACGACGCGCATGCAGCGCCACAGCAGCAGCGCCAGCAGCACGAACAGCAGGGTCGTGCCGATGAACCCGAGCTCCTCCGCCAGGATGGAGAAGATGAAGTCGGTGTGGGCCTCGGGCAGGAAGAGGTACTTCTGCAGTCCCCCGCCCAGGCCGCGTCCGAACCAGCCTCCGGAGCCGATCGCGATGAGCGACTGGTCGAGCTGCCAGCCCGAGCCGCGCTGATCGAGGGTCCCGGAGAAGACGAAACGCACGAAGGTGGCGACGCGCTGCATCTGGTAGGGATGCGTCTCGAGCATCACCACCGCGGTCACGGCCCCCGCGCCGACCGGCACGGCCAGGTGCAGCAGGGGCGCATCCGCGAGGTAGAGCATGAGGAAGCCGGTGAGGCCGAGGAGCGCCGCGCTGCTCAGGTTCGGCTGCAGCAGGATGAGCCCCGCGGCCAGCCCGAGGAAGCCGAGCGGCGGCAGCAGGCCGCGCACGAAGCCCCGTTCGGCCGGCGGATTCCGCTTGAGCCACCAGGCCAGGAAGATCACCGCCGCCAGGCGGCCGGCGTCGGTGGGCTGGAAGCTCAGGAAGCGGTAGCGCAGCCAGCGGGTGGCGCCGTTCGAGACGTGCCCGAGCCCGACCACGACCAGCAGCAGGGCGAGCCCGATCGCGAGCAGCACGGGCGCGGCCTTCTCGAGCCTGCGGAGGTCGGCCTTCGCCGCGCAGGCGAACAGCACCGCGATCCCCAGCCCGGCGCGCAGGAACTGGCGGACGAGGAAGTAGTTCGGGTCCTGGTAGCGCGTGATCCCCAGGATGGCGCTCGAGGAGTAGACCATGATGACCCCCAGCGCGGTCAGCAGCAGGGGCAGCACGATCAACCAGCGGTCGCCGCGGTTCACGCCCCACCCTCCCGGGCCGCCAGGCGCGCGACCTCGTCCTTGAAGCGCCGCCCGCGGTCCTCGAAGTCGGTGAACATGTCGAAGGAGGCGCAGCCCGGCGAGAGCAGCACCGGCGCGGGGCCGCCGGGCGCGCCGCGCGCCGTGCTCCAGGCCAGCTCCACCGCCTCGGCCAGCGAGCCCGCGCGCAGCAGGCGCGCGCCGGCCCAGTGCGCGGCGATGCGGTCCGCGCCCTCGCCGATCAGCACCGCCGCCAGCGTGCGCTCGCGCACCATCGGCGCCAGCGGGGCGAAGTCCTGCCCCTTGTCGCGGCCGCCGGCGATCAGCACGACCGGGCTCTCGAAGCTCAGCAGCGCCACCTCGAGCGAGCCGGTGTTGGTGGCCTTGGAGTCGTTCACGAACGCCACGCCCGCCACGGTCGCCACCGGCTCGAGCCGGTGCTCGAGGCCGCCGTACTCGCGCAGCACCGCCCGCATCGCGTCCGGCGCCGGCTCGAGCGGCATCACCGTGGTGACCGCCGCCAGGGCGTTGAGCACGTTGTGCGTGCCACGCAGGCGCAGCTCGCCGGTCTCCATCAGGTCCTCGATCCCGCCGCGCCAGCCCAGCCGGATGCGGCCGTCCACCACCGCGGCC
>Ga0335071_10008265_pt1 | contig 10696 bp, 12 predicted proteins | sample Lox_Sample_15_FD_206724 | JGI IMG/M metagenome (GOLD analysis project Ga0335071, IMG submission 206724) | Soil microbial communities from Loxahatchee National Wildlife Refuge, Florida, United States - Lox_Sample_1.5 | ecosystem: Environmental > Terrestrial > Soil > Wetlands | place: USA...
TCCTTCTTGCGTTGCTGTGGGCGGTCTATTACTTGCGGGTCAGGCAATTGCATCATGAGTTTGAAATGACCCTCGACGCCCGCGTTGGCGAACGTACCCGAATTGCACGAGAACTGCACGACACGCTGCTGCAGAGTTTCCAGGGAGTTTTGCTGCGGTTTCAGGCCACCATCAACCTACTGCCGGGGCGTCCAGCGGATGCTCGTCAAGTGCTCGAAGAGGCGGTCGAACATGCGTCGGAGGCGATCGCGGAAGGTCGGGACGCCATCGCCGGGCTGCGAATGTCTACAGTCGAAAAGAACGATTTGGCATTGGCGATAGAGACCGCAGGAGAAGAATTGGCGGCAGGGCAAGATGGCGGGACAACTCCATTTCAGGTGGTGGTGGAAGGTACGTCGCGAGATCTACACCCAATCTTGCGCGACGAGGTCTATAGGCTGACGACCGAGGCTCTGCGCAACGCGTTCCGGCACGCGAGAGCAAAAAAAGTAGAGGTTGAAATTCGCTATGGCATCAAGTATCTCCGGCTGCGTGTTCGCGACGATGGGAAGGGAATTGATCCGCAGGTTCTCCGCGGAGAGGGACGCCAAGGACATTATGGCTTGCACGGGATGAGGGAGCGAGCCAAACTGGCAGGCGGCAAGCTGACCATCTGGACGGAACTGGATAGCGGTACGGAGATTGAGCTGGTGATTCCGGCCGCCAAAGCATACGTGAAACCCACGCGGCCCTTCTGGTCTTTTGGGAAGCGCTGGGCTCCGGAGACAGACGAAAAGGAAACGATAGAACATGAGTGACGGTTCAAGTCCTATTCGCATTCTGGCGGTTGACGATCATGTGCTCGTGAGGCAGGGCATCGCGGTGCTGGTCAGTACGGAACCCGATTTGAAGCTGGTTGGGGAAGCGTCCAACGGGCGTGAGGCGATTCAGCAGTACCGGGCGCATCGACCAGACATCACACTCATGGACTTGCAAATGCCGGAAATGAACGGGCTGGATGCGATTACCACGATTCGCGGTGAGTTTCCAGATGCGAAGATCATTGTTCTGACGACCTACAAGGGCGATGTGCAGATTTTTCGAGCTCTCAAGGCAGGCGCGCAAGCTTACCTGCTAAAAAATACCTTGCACAAAGAACTGGCGGCGGCGATCCGATCGGTGCACGAAGGGAAAAAAGCGCTTTCTCCCGAAGTCACATTTGAGATTGCAGAGCACGCAAGCGATGATGCGCTGACTCCGGCCGAAGTTACCGTGCTGCGCTTAATCGCAGCCGGGAATGCAAACAAGCAGATCGCGGACCAGCTTTCGGTGACGGAGGAAACGGTGAAGGGCCGGGTGAAGAGCATTCTTTCCAAATTGGGCGCAAACGATCGAACGCATGCCGCAACGATCGGACTGAAGAGAGGAATCATCGAGCTATAGGTTGATTCCACTCGGGCCTGAGGTGCGTCCCTGATTGTATTCGTGTTCGCATTGTTCCTGGCAATCGATGCAGTTGGAAGCCCAAGGCAGTGCTTGTAGCCGTTTGAACCCAATGGGACCTTCACAATTTGCGCAGATTCCAAAATCGCCATTGGTAATGCGGTTCAGAGCATCTTCAATCTTACGCAGTCGTATCCGATTGTGGCTGTAATTGGTAAACATGGCCTCCTTGCAAGAGTTTCCGCAGGAGTGATCGACAATGTCCCCGGGTGCGAAGTCCGCCAGTCTAGAAATCTCCCGATGGGTACTTTCGATGGTACGGGCCAATTCATTCCGCTGATGTTGTAGATCACCTTTGAAGAGCAAAAGGACGTCACTGGGAAGCGAGGGTATGCTCATAATGTGCCTTTTACCCCCTGGGCCCGTGCTTCTTGAGCCGTCAGATCGGCGGGCGTCGGCAACTCTGCTCGTTTCAGGGCTTTCGCAGTGTTGTTTGCGACCTTACTGGTAGCACCCAAATTGTCGCCGATGAACCTAACATTTCCTTCCAGGGTGCGCTCCAGAAGGACATGGCCGTTGCGGGTGACTAACTGGATGTGAACCTTCAGCTTGGTTGCTCCAGTTACGGTCGTCACCGCCCGCTGCGTTTCGCTGCCACGGGAGTACTTGTCAACCACTGTCTTCAAGACAAGCACCTGGGAAACATGATTGGCATTCCGATCACCGCTGCGAAATACGTCTTTGAATTGCCTGGACTTATTCAAATCGCGCACAAGATTTTCATAAATGGCATAGGAAAAAGATGGGTCCAGAGTCGTAGCGCCAGGATCGACTCTGTCTACCTGCAAGCTCCAGTCATGCACATCCGCGGAGTTGTCGGGAGCAGTTTCGGGATAGGCTGGTTCTGCGGGGCTTGCGATGCGTGCTCCGTGTGCCATGAGGGCGGTCTTTAACCCTTCGCCTTGGCCCTTGGCCAAGCGAAAGACGGCGCCGTGAAAGCCACCTGTACTATCCAGGTACTCAATGGCAACGCTGTCGTACTTCTTGTGCGAGAAGAGGCTCACCGCTCGGCCTCCGCCAAACGGAACCGCAGCTTTTCCGAGCGTTAGGGGCACACCGCCTATCTGCTTGTCTTGCTCTCCAAGCGAGATGTTCTGAATAGAACTTATAGTCACTTGTGCGCTCTGTCCGCCGTCGCGTTCAAAACTCAGGCAGTCGTTCTCAATAGAAAGCTTGCCACCAACATTTCGCCGCACATCTTCAAACCCCAAGATGTGGGTGACATGCATAGGACGGCTTGTGACAGTGTTGTCGGCTTGCGTTTGGCCGTGGGCATTAATACTCAGCCAACCGAGCAAGATGAGGAGGGCCAGGGCCCCCCTCATCAGAAGAGATGAATGGTTTGTTGTTGCGGACGATTTGAATAGGCTATTCATGATCCTTCTTTCTCGAAGAGAAGAGGAGCAATAACCATGCCAAACTGCTCAACGGCACTTCGAGCACTCTCAACCAGATCCAAGATGTGACTCGCCATTGTCGTGAGCTCGAACTTGGGTACGCTACCAAACATGGCGGAGGAGAAAGTGGCGTAGTTTCATGAGGTTTGAGACATTGCCCGACTATTACTTTCCCGGCACATACTGGTCCTAGGACGGACGTCTCGCTGCCACCCATTACAGGTCTGTTACCAAGCTGCGCGCCTGCCTGCTACAAGTGCCACCCCTGTGGCTACTGCGCCCTTCGGCGGGCATGACGCACAGTCGATCGATTTGTTGTTGCAGATCGGGAGATGCAAGTTGAGGCTTTGGTTCACGCGCTAAGACACCGAGTGAAGCGAGGCAGTCTGCTTCCCCTCTATGTGTCGATGGGGGAGAATGCTACGTCATCGCACCTTGGACGTTACTTGCTGCTCGCCAGTTGGGCTGGAAGGGTGGAGATCAGTTTCGCGATCGCCAGCTCCGTAGCCCTATTCATCTGAGCCACTACTCCAGGCATGGTTCGTTCTGACACGTTCCCAACTTCAGAAACTGAGTTCGCCCAAATTGTCGTGCCCGTCGAAATCCTGGTGATTTGCGCAGACAATGCAACTTCTACCTTGACTCCGGACTCGTAGTCCACTTCCTCAAGCTTCTCTATAGTTCCGGTGAACACATAGTCATTATCATGACGACCGTCGTAGATCGAAACCGTGGCGAATTGGCCGCTGGCACGAAGGTTGTCGACGATCGCACTTGTTACAACCTGTCTTGGATCTGCTGCCCAGCGATGATATTCGTAGAAGCCGATTTGTTCCGGCGTAGGTCGATACACAATCGGGCCTTGCCGCAAGTAGCTCGGGCATCGGAACTGCCGCACCGCGATCGAGGTGCGAACGTTGTCTGGCGGGGGAGGGTCCGCGGGCGCGGGCAGGTTCATCGTGTAGTATTTAGCGGATTTCACACCGCCGCATCCGGTCAGAGCAGGCAAGAGCGCCAGAGCTATACCAAGAACAATCGAAATCTTTTTCATATCTCCTTCTCCTGTTCGACCAATTGCTATTTCGGGACCTGCCGTTCCTGAGGTTGCTTGATACGAACCAAGCTCCAAGGACGCTGCTTCAAGGAATTCGTGAATTGATTCAGGTTGTCAGTTGCGTCCCGCAAGTTCTCCATTGTGTCGCTGATCTTGTCGTCGTTGGCCCGTACCATAGATTGCATCGACTGCAGCAGGCTGTTGGCCTGTTCCAGGGTAGTCTGCAGCTGAATCAAGTCCTGCCTCATGGGCTGACGCAAATCCGTGACGGTCCCGTTCACGTTTTGAATGGTGTCATCAGCATGCTGGCTAACTTCCGTTAATTGTTCTGTTAGCTGGGCAATTTTTGGCCGTTCTTCAGCGACCAACCGGTCAACGTTATCAAGAATTGCCTGGACCTTTTTCTGATTCGGCGGACCGGTCATGTTGTCAAGGTTCGCGAGCAGGCGATTAAGGTTGCCGCTAACGCCGTTGAGTTCCTCCTGTGCCTGGAGGATCAAGCGGTTCGCGTTATCTGCGACAGTTGCCATTTTTCCGGCGATCTCATCCAGGCTGGCTGCTTCTTGGGAGGCAATCACTGAGCCGGGTGCGAGCCGCTTGGCATCGTTGCTGCCAGTGGTGATCGACAGTGCAGCGCCGTTCATGACACTGGTGAATCCGAGTTTCGCCACGGACTTCTCGTTCAGTGGAGTCTCCTTCTTAACCTCCAAGAGAATCTCGATGCGGGTTGGATCCGCAGACCAGGGCCGCACGGCCGTCACTTTGCCGGCATTGATGCCTCCGAACAACACCGACGCTCCAGGCTCCAAGCCGCCGGCATACCGAAGATAAGTGCGATAGGGCACGGTGCCGCCACCGAACTGCGCATTAAGCAGGCAGATAACAGTGAAAGAGAGAATCGCGAAGCAGCTAAGAACAAACGCACCGACCTTCGCTTCCGTACTCATGAGTTTGCCTCCTGACCGTGCACATATCTTTCCAGGTAACCTGCAACGGCAGGCGCATGTACCGGATTGTCCGGCACGCGATTTAGGAACTGCTTGACCCGTGGATGTTGGCTGGCCCGGATCTCGTCTTTTGTTCCGACGGCGATGAATCGGCCATTCGATAGCATCGCGATCCGGTCAGCAATTCGGAATGCGCTCGCCAATTCATGAGTGACAACCAGCGCGGTGATCTGGAAGGTATCCTTGAGAAACAGGATCAGTTCATCCAATTCCGCGGCGACGATGGGATCGAGTCCGGCTGAAGGCTCGTCCAGCATTAACAGTTCGGGATCCATGGCAAGGGCACGTGCGACTGCCGCACGCTTTTTCATTCCACCAGACAGTTCTTTTGGGTGAAGTTCGCCGAACTCTGCCAAGCCAACTACTGCCAGCTTCATCCAAACGACCAGATCGATAGTAGAGGGGGCGAGTCGGGTGTGCTCCCGGAGCGTGAGAGCGACATTCTCTCCGACCGAGAGTGAATTGAATAAAGCGGCGCTCTGAAACGCGACCCCTATGGAGCTACGGATGCTTGTCAATTCCGTAGGGCTACAGCGCGTGATATCGACACCTTTAATCAGAATGCTGCCCGATTTCGGTCGCTCGAGGCCGAGGACTTGACGCAACAATGTACTCTTCCCGGAACCGCTGCCACCCAGCAGAACCGTGACTTCGCCTGCCTCAATGTCGAGATTCACACCATCGAGCACTCGCCGGCCGTCGTATTCCACTACGAGATCACGCACGGAGATCAAGCTCATTTACGCGCCTCCCATGAAATAGAAAATAGCAGTGAAGATTGCGTCGGCAACGATGACCATGAATGTTGAACGGACCACCGCGGCCGTGGTGGAACGACCGACGGCATCTGGACCGCCACGGACGCGAAAGCCCTCCAGGCATCCCACGTGAGCAATAATGGTGGCGAACGCAAGGCTCTTGATAAGACCTGCCAGCAAATCGCGTAGCGCAATGGAAGTGAGCACGTAATGAAAATAGAGAGGGAGAGCGAGGTGCGTGCTGAACAACATGAACAGCCCGCCAGCAAGGATGCCGAAGAAGTTGGACACGATACTTAGACAGGGAACTGAAACCAGCGCTGCGAGGTACTTTGGCGCCAGCAAAAACTCCAGTGGTTCAAAAGCCATGACCTTCAAAGCATCGATTTCTTCCGTGACTTTCATGGTGCCGATCTCGGCTGCAAAGGCCGATCCCGAGCGTCCACTGACGGCAATGGCTGTCAGCAGAGGACCGAGTTCACGTGTGAAACCGATCGCGACCAGGTCGATCACATAATGTAAAGCTCCGAAGCGCCGTAGTTCGGATGCGCCCTGCATGGCGAGAATGAACCCGCTGCACATTGCCAACAGAGCCACCATGGGCACCGCGTGCACCCCAATGTCCAGCATTTGGTGAACCGCCGCACGCCAGCGATATCGGTTGCCGACGAAAGGCAAAGCGTTGCGAATTCCTCGCAGCGTAGCCCACCACTGGATATTCAGGCTTCCTATGTAGTCGAGCTCCTTAAGCGTCTCTCTTCCGGTGAACTCAAGAGCATTGGAGGTTAGACTGCCTTTGCGAGCATGGTTCATCGTGGGATGCTCCCGCTAAAGAGGTTCGCAATTCCCGTTATCTCGAAGAATCGAAGTAGTCGCCCTTGCAAGCCTTGTAAGCTCAGTTCGGTGTTATGACTCTTGGCAAGCTTCAGCGCTTCGATCAAGCTGGCGACACCGGAGCTGTCGAAGTGCGTGACCGCTGAAAAATCGATGCTCACCGTTTTCGAACCCGGAGTTTGCAACAGTGCGAGAAGACGCTCCCGCACAGCGGGTGACGACTCCATATCAATTGGGCCGTACAAGTTGACCTGAGTGCGGTCTGGGCCGGCAATAATCTTGATACGGGCTTCACGGGGTGATTTGTGGTCGTTGCTCGACACGCGGCTTATTCCCTTTCGGTGCGGCTTGCTATTGACCTAGCAGTTAGAGTTCCGCTGTGGGCAGGTTGCAAGTCTTGGAGAATCAACAGCTACTTCTGGGCATAGCCCAACGGCTGGCACTACATCGCGGCACTGCCCATTTATGGGCAGTGGTCACGCAAGCAGCCGCCTGTTAACCTTTGTTTGTATCGCTAGGGGGAGCCGAAGTGGTGCTCCGCGATGGCTCTGGAGCAAGGTACGGACGTCTCTCTGCTTCTCGGCTCGTTGGCAGTTGCTAGGCCAGTGTGTCACAGAAGCCGAACCCGAGAGTTAGCTCAACGCCGCGGCCCGAATAGTCCCTCAATCCTCAAAGCTACGGAGGCCGCCGCGAAAACCGCGCTTAACGTTTTCCCACATCCACTTGATTACCCGTGCATCGTTGTAGCAGTAGGCCAGGTTGTGATTGAGAGTCGAAAAGCAGTGCTTCTGGCACGTCTTTTTCATATCCGCGAGTTGATTCTGATCGAAGCTGCACCGGTCGATGCTGCCCCAATCAAAGGAAGCGGAATACATGGGAAAGCACGGACCCACAGTCCCGTCCGTCCGAATGATAACGTTGTTTTGTCCAGCACGACAGTTCCACTCGGCGAAGTTCAGCTCTCCGTCGTCACCCTGAAAAACCCCAGCGGCTCTCCTTAGCTTCTCCTGGGTTTCAGCCGCAGAACCTTCACCATCTCCGTACCAGCCGACCTCCCGGATATCAAGTCCTGATGACATACGCAGAAAGGTTTTCATTTCTTCGAGCCGCTGCACTGAGTTGACCATCTGATACCCGGCTTTGTTCTTGACGATGATCCAATCCACCAGGTTGTCGAGATTGCGCCAGTCCTCCGTTCGGAAGTAGGTTGGGTTTTCACCCAGGTGTTTGAAGTGTTCGTCCTGCTCCAGCATGGGGGTCTCATTGAGATGGTAATCGGTAGCAATGCGATGATCGTGAGCATATTCGGTCAGCATTTTCACGTCTTTAAGATTGTTCCGACAGATGTTGATGTTGAAGAAAACCAAGTAGTCGTACACATATTGCTTGCGCAAGATATATTCCAGGTTTTTCTGCACAGGAACAAACGCTTTAGGAAGGCTGGGTTTCAGATCCCAGGAATCCAGCGCAAAATTAAAGACGGCAACGCCCGCGTCCCCGAGGCGGTCAGCGAGCTCAGGCCGGAGCAAACGCCCGTTCGTTGCAACGTATACCCAAAAGCCTTTCTTTGCGGCGTAGTAGACGACTTTGTGGATGAATTCCGGCCTCAGGAGCGGTTCACCACCCATGCATGCGAGAACACGGCAGCCGTGATCATAAAGCCAATCAATGGATCTGCGCGCAACGTCCTCGGTCATGCCTTTTACCCGGTTGTCGAATGACCAACAGTACCAGCAATCCAGGTTGCACTTATATTCGACAAAGAGGTAAGCAGTGATGGGATGGAAGTCTCCGGGCAGCACGCGGGAACGTATGTAAGGATAAAGCCATCCACGCATCGCGCGGTAAATTGGCCGAAGGCTCCATTTGCGGTTGCCCGAGGGTGGCGTTTCCGGGCCGGGGTCATGCAGTTTTTCCGGGTGCTGGGGAAAAATCGGTTCCGGCAGCGACAGCCCCTTGGGGGGAACGGCGATAGGTTTACCGGTGCTAGAGCTGTTCAGTAAATCGTGAATGCCAACATCGATACGAAACTTCGAGGGAGTAGCCATCTCCTGTTCTCCTAAATGTGACCGTTTGTGAAAACCGGCGGCGCACGCCACGTCTAATCGTTCGTTACGATCTGTGGGAAGTGCATTCCGATTGCCAATGGTTTACAAACTGGGACCTAAAATCACTGGGGGCCAGCTTTCTCGAGTGCAACCGGTCTGCGACTTTCTATCGGCACCTCGAAAGAGCGACCGAGAATATCGTTGTAGCTAATGGAATGGTTTCCAATGAGGACGAGCAGATCGCGACCAGCAGCGTACTTTACTTCAACTTGTCCTACTTGCGGCGTGTACAGTGCCACGTACACCATGTCGCCGACCCTGAGAGTCACATCATAACTGGTGAGATCCGAAGCACGAACTCCATATTCCTGATGAGGCGTGACGCTAAGAATCGTCGCGACCTGATATTTGGAGGTAGACTGACCAAACAAGGGAAATGCCATAAGAGATAGAGCGATGACACTAGCTAGCTTCCACACGATTGAAGTCTCCTTTTCAGCTCGCGCAATCTAAACGAACGTCTACTTGCTAAAGAGCCGAATGTCATTCATCCTGTTACACCGCAATTGCTATGCCAGACATGAGGTATCGGTGATCGTTCGGTAACCAAGGTCCTACTTGTGCTTAGAGGAGATTCCATGTGACGTTCGCCCCTCAGCGAACCCGCGTTGCGCCCAAATAAGGGCATTTGCCGGATGTCTCTCTGGCATTTTGAGTTTCCTTCCGCTGGGAGAACTTTAAGGTCTGTGTTTCTGGCACTTCTACGCCATTCAGCTTGGCACTGTGATTGCAGTCTCAAGGCCAAGCGAGGCGACGGAAAGATGAGCCAGACACGGACTCCGCGGCCAACCAGTTCGGAGCGTCAAACAGCGCACAAACCCGCGCGGCATACTTCCGTTTTCTTGATCCCATTTCCGTGCCTCGCCGAATCTCTCGATAGGAGACCAGTTCATGAGCAACTTTGAAGCGTCGCCGGGTGAATTGAATGCGCGGATCATTTCATCGATTCTTAACCTGGTCTGCCCACAATGCGGTGGGAGAATGTCAGAATTCCAATGCGAAGGAAGGTGCGGCAGAAACTGGCTGCAAGAATGGGAATGGGCACATCAGGGCAGGAGGAGCTCCAAATTGCGAATGCGGCGTAGCTGATAATGATTCCGCCGATCGTTTTTTCTTTCACCTACTTCTGAAGTCCCGAAACGAACGAGGTGAGGCCAATATGTCTGGCGTGAGCCCACTGCCCATTGGCCGGCTACTGGACCGGCCATTGCACTTCGACCCGACTTTGGTCCAGCAGCGCTTTAATCCTCCGGTTCGCTCTGCAATTGAGCGAGAGGGGGAAGAGTCGATTCGACTCTCATGTCCATCATCAAGTCGATACGACGTTCCAACTGAAAAAACTTGGTAACCGTAACCGCTGGAAGGACTGCGTTGAATTTCCTGAAATAAGTTTTCTTCAGCGCTACGAGGTTTGCGTCGTAGTCCAACATCTTCAGCGCCATGTCTTTTGCTTCAGCGTCTGTCAGCGACGGGTACTTCTCAATGTATTCCTTAATGACGGCAACCCGGCGATCATCCAGCCTGGATCGCCGGTACTCATATTCTCGGTAAAGTGGCCAGAACGCCACTCCCTCTTTATCAGTGAAATTCATCCCCGCACTAATCATCGTGGCTCTTTCAGCTTGAGTGCCGGCTCTGACGAGTTCGATGGACGAGTTGAGACTGGAGGGCACAGTTTGCGCATGACCCTGCGACAAGGGTCGTGCCACTGCAACAAACGTCATGATCAGCAGCAGGGTGCAGTGCTTCGGTGGTTTCATCATCGCAAATATCCTCTTTTGAAGATGAACTCCTATGGACGTAGGGCACGGCAAGTACCATTTTCCAATGGGGGTAACTCGTTGAGCTTCATTGGGGATTGCGGAAAGAGGTGCCCAAAATCCACGTAAGCTGCCCGCCAACGGGCAAGAGCCATGATCCGGATACGGCAAAAATGGGAGGCGAGAAAATTTGTAGGGGCTCAAAAGGGTTTGTGGGGAACTGATAAGAGTTTACGGTCCGCCCCGATCTGGGGTCGCGCTGGAAGAGATTACATCGGACAATGCTCGCCATTACA
>Ga0335071_10008267_pt1 | contig 10693 bp, 11 predicted proteins | sample Lox_Sample_15_FD_206724 | JGI IMG/M metagenome (GOLD analysis project Ga0335071, IMG submission 206724) | Soil microbial communities from Loxahatchee National Wildlife Refuge, Florida, United States - Lox_Sample_1.5 | ecosystem: Environmental > Terrestrial > Soil > Wetlands | place: USA...
GCTGTCGGGTCTCGACCCCCACCAGGCCATCGACCTGCTGATGTCGCAGCTGCGCAAGACGAAGACCAACTACGAGTTCCTGGTGCAGGTGTCCAAGACGACCCCCGGGTCGATGGACAACGACTAGTCAGCGACTAGGGTCGCAAGCTGTGGCGGAGACGCTGCAGCAACTGCTTCGTGAGCGTGTAGACCAGGACACGCCGGCGCTGAAGTACGGCGACCGGGTCTGGACCTGGCGTGAGCATCTGGCCGACGCCGCCACCGCCGCGGCCGCCGTCATCCGGGTCGCCGACCCGGACCGTCCGCTGCACGTCGGTGCGCTGCTGGGCAACACCCCCGAGATGCTGACCGCCATGGCGTCCGCCGCGCTCGGCGGGTACGTGCTGTGCGGCGTCAACGACACCCGCCGCGGCGCCGCGCTGGCCAGGGACATCGTGCACGCACATTGTCAGATCCTGCTGACCGATCCGGCGCACAAGGCGTTGCTCGACGGCCTCGAGCTGCCCGGCGTGCAGGTGCTCGACGTGTCCGGTGAGTCCTGGGCGGCGCTGCTCGACGGTGCCGGGCCGCCGGCCCCGCATCGCGAGGTCGTTCCCACCGACACGTTCATGATGATGTTCACCTCGGGCACAAGCGGCGAGCCCAAGGCGGTGCAGGTCACCCACCTGACCGTGCTATTTGCCGGCGCCACGTTGATCGCGCGCTTCGGGCTGGACGCGTCCGACGTCTGCTACCTGTCGATGCCGCTCTTTCACGCCAACGCGCTGTTTGCGGGGTGGAGCGTGGCGGTGGGCGCCGGCGCGGCCATGGTCCCCGCGACGTTCTCGGCGTCCGGGCTGCTGCCCGACCTGCGCCGCTACGGGGTCACCTTCATGAACTACGTCGGCAAACCCCTGGCCTTCGTGCTGGCCACGCCGGAGCGACCCGACGATCGCGACAACCCGCTGCGCGTCGCGGTCGGCAACGAGGCCAGCGACCGCGACATCGCCGAGTTCAGCAGGCGTTTCGACTGCACGGTATGGGACGGCTTCGGGTCCACCGAGGGCGCGATCATCATCACCCGGGAGGAGGGCTGCCCGCCGGGGTCGCTGGGCCGGGGCTTCCCCGGCGTCGGCATCTACAACCCGGACACGCTCGCCGAATGCCCACCCGCCGCGTTCGACGGGGACGGCGCCCTGACCAACGCCGACGAGGCGATAGGGGAGCTGGTCAACACCACCGGCGCGGGCCTGTTCGCCGGCTATTACAACGACCGCGAGGCTACCGACGCGCGCCTTCGGCACGGCATGTTCTGGTCCGGCGACCTGGCCTACCGAGACGCCGACGGCTGGATCTACTTCGCCGGGCGCAGCGGTGACTGGTTGCGCGTCGACGGGGAAAACATGACCACGGCGCCCATCGAGCGGATTTTGCAGCGGTTGGCTCCGGTCAGCCACGTCGCGGTGTACGCGGTACCCGACGAACACGTCGGCGACCAGGTGATGGCGGCCATCGTTTTGGCCGACAACGCGGAGTTGACGCCCGAGGAGTTCGGCCGGTTCCTCGCGGCCCAGCCCGACCTGTCGCCCAAGGCGTGGCCCCGCTACGTCTGGCTCGCCGATCGGCTGCCGACAACGGCCACCAACAAGATCCTCAAACGCGAGCTGGCCTCACGCGGCGCCACCCCCGGCGGCGGCGTGGTCTGGACGCGCAGCGGGAAAAGCCGCGTCTACCGCGACACATAAACCACGCACATCCCCCGGGAATGCGCGGGCGCGGCTCCGCGTTTGGGCTGATGTAGGTTGACCTGGCATAATCGACGGTCGACTACCCCCGAGGACCAGTTCAGGTCCCAGGAGTTCGCGCCGGGGCGCACACGATCGAAGAGGACATGATGAAAGCTGACATTCACCCCGCCTACGCGGAGACCACCGTGCACTGCGGGTGCGGGAACACCTTCACCACGCGCAGCACCAAGCCCGGCGGCAACATCGTCGTCGAGGTCTGCTCGCAGTGCCATCCCTTCTACACCGGCAAGCAGAAGATCCTCGACAGCGGCGGCCGGGTGGCCCGTTTCGAGAAGCGCTACGGCAAGCGCAAGGCCGCAGCCGACAAGGCCGAGTCGGCCGACAAATAGCTGGCTTTCCGACGCCCGAACTGCGCGTGTCCGCGCAGGCCGGGCGTCGGTTCGCGTTCGGGGCAGGAGGTGACACATGATGCAGCCCGTACAGACCATTGACGTGCTGCTGGCCGAACACGCCGAGCTCGAGCAGCGGCTGGCGGACCCCGAGCTGCACAGCAACCCCGACGAGGCGCGCAAGGCCGGACGCCGGTTCGCCCGATTGGCCCCGATCGTCGCCACCTATCGCAAGCTGACGGCCGCGCGCGGCGACCTCGAGACCGCGCGCGAGCTGGCCGCCGACGACGAGTCGTTCGCCGACGAGGTGACCGAGCTGGAATCGCGGGTGGCCGAACTGGACACCCAACTGACCGACATGCTCGCGCCGCGCGATCCCCACGACGCCGACGACATCGTGCTCGAGGTCAAATCCGGTGAGGGCGGGGAGGAATCGGCGTTGTTCGCCGCTGACCTGGCCCGGATGTACATCCGCTACGCCGAGCGGCACGGCTGGACGGTCACGGTGCTGGACGAAACCACCTCGGATCTGGGCGGTTACAAGGACGCGACGCTGGCGATTTCTAATAGGGCCAGTGATGGGTCCGCCGCCGACGGGGTGTGGTCGCGGATGAAGTTCGAGGGTGGCGTCCACCGGGTGCAGCGCGTTCCGGTGACGGAATCCCAAGGGCGCGTTCACACTTCCGCGGCGGGAGTCCTGGTCTATCCCGAGCCCGAGGAAGTCGGCGAGGTGCAGATCGACGAGTCGGATCTGCGCATCGACGTGTACCGCTCGTCGGGCAAAGGCGGGCAGGGCGTCAACACCACCGACTCCGCGGTGCGGATCACCCACCTGCCCACCGGAATCGTCGTCACCTGCCAAAACGAACGGTCCCAGCTGCAGAACAAGGCCCGCGCGATGCAGGTGCTGGCGGCCCGGCTGCAGGCGCTCGCCGAGGAGAAGGCGCTGGCCGATGCGTCGGCCGATCGCGCCAGCCAGGTCCGCACCGTGGACCGCAGCGAACGGATCCGCACCTACAACTTCCCGGAGAACCGGATCACCGACCACCGAATCGGTTTCAAGGCGCACAATCTCGATCAGGTGCTCGACGGCGACCTCGACGCGCTGTTCGACGCGCTCAGCGCCGCCGACAAGCAATCCCGGTTGCAACAGGCATGACCCCCCTTCGGCGCGCGATCGACTCGGCTGCGGCGCAACTCGCCGAAGCCGGGATCGATTCCGCCCGTTACGACGCCGAGGAGTTGGCCGCCCACCTGGTAGGCACCGAACGCGGCCGGCTGCCCCTGGTCGAGGCGCCCGGCGACGAGTTCTTCGGGCGCTACCGCGACATCGTTGCCGCGCGCTCCCAACGGGTTCCGTTGCAGCATCTCACCGGGACGGCGGCGTTCGGGCCGGTGACGCTGCGCGTGGGCCCCGGTGTGTTCATACCGCGCCCGGAAACCGAATCCATGTTGGAGTGGGCCACCGCGCAGCCGCTCGCCGCCCGGCCCGTGATCGTCGACTTGTGCACCGGCTCGGGCGCTTTGGCCGTGGCCCTGGCCCGCCACCGGCCCGCCGCGCGGGTGATCGGCATCGATGACTCCGACTCGGCCCTGGCCTACGCGCGCCACAACGCCGAGGGCACCGCCGTCGAGCTGGTGCACGCCGACGTCGCCACACCCGCGTTGCTTCCCGAGCTCGACGGGCGGGTCGACCTCGTGGTGGCCAACCCGCCCTACGTCCCCGACGGCAGCGCCGTGGAAGCCGAAGTGGCCCATCATGATCCGCCGCACGCGGTGTTCGGCGGGGTGGACGGGATGGCGGTGATCGCGGCCGTCATCCGGCTGGCCGCGCGCTGGCTGCGCCCGGGCGGGTTCTTCGCCGTCGAGCATGACGACACCACGTCGGCGCGGACCGTCGAATCGCTCGAGAGCGCAGGGCTTTTCGAGGACGTCGAGGCCCGGCGGGACCTGGCGGGACGACCCAGGTTCGTGACGGCCCGGAGGACGAGCCGCACATGACTTCCGTGTTCGATTGCGCCGACCCCGGCCAGCGCTCACTCGGGATCACCTCGGCAGCAGGCGCCCTCAAGAGCGGCCGGCTGGTCGTGATGCCCACCGACACCGTCTACGGCATCGGCGCCGATGCCTTCGACAGCAACGCGGTGGCCGCGCTGCTCGCGGCGAAGGGCCGGGGCCGCGACATGCCGGTGGGCGTGCTGGTCGGCTCCTGGCACACCATCGAGGGCCTGGTCTACACGATGCCCGACGGGGCGCGCGACCTGATCCGCGCCTTCTGGCCGGGCGCGCTGAGCCTGGTGGTGACGCAGGCGCCGTCATTGCAGTGGGACCTCGGCGACGCCCGGGGCACCGTGATGCTGCGGATGCCGTTGCACCCCGTCGCCGTCGAACTGCTGCGCGAGGTCGGTCCCATGGCGGTGTCCAGCGCCAACGTCTCCGGCCGACCGCCCGCGGTGGACGCCGCCGAGGCGCGCAGCCAGCTCGGCGATCTGGTCGACGTCTACCTCGACGCGGGCCCGTCGCAGCAGCAGGCCGCCTCCACGATCGTCGACCTGACCGGGGACACCCCGCGCATCCTGCGCGCGGGTCCGGTGAGCGCCGAGCGGATCGCGGAAGTGCTCGGCATGGACGCCGGAAGCCTGATCGGCTCGTACTAGCGACTTGATTCTGCGCTAGTGGCGAGGGTTACTCGAACTTTGTCGCCGTAGCCGCAGAATCAACTCCGACGTTGCTCCGAGGGTGCGAGCGTCTCAAGTTGGTGCAGTAGGGTCTCGGGGTGTCCTGCTTGCTCGCCCTGTCCGATCGGGGCACCGGAGTCCCGCTGCGCGAGCTCGCGCTGGTCGGACTGACCGCGGCGATCATCACCTACTTCGCGACCGGCCCGGTGCGGGTGCTGGCCACCCGGCTGGGAGCGGTCGCCTACCCGCGCGAACGCGACGTGCACGTAACGCCAACCCCCCGCATGGGCGGGCTCGCGATGTTTCTCGGCGTTGTCTCGGCCGTCTTCCTGGCATGGCAACTCCCGGCGCTCACCCGCGGGTTCGTCTACTCCACCGGCATGCCGGCCGTCCTGGTGGCGGCCGCCGTGATCGTGGGCATCGGCCTGATCGACGACCGCTGGGGCCTGGACGCCCTGACCAAGTTCGCCGGCCAGATCACCGCCGCCAGCGTGCTGGTCACGATGGGCGTGGCCTGGAGCGTCCTGTACATCCCGATCGGCGGCGTCGGCACCATCGTGCTGGACCAAGCCTCGTCGATCCTGCTCACCCTGGCGCTGACCGTGTCGATGGTCAACGCGATGAACTTCGTCGATGGGCTCGACGGACTGGCCGCCGGGCTGGGACTCATCATGGCGCTGGCGATCTGCATGTTCTCGGTCGGCCTGCTGCGCGACCACGGCGGGGACGTGTTGTTCTATCCGCCCGCCGTCATCTCGGTCGTGCTCGCGGGGGCCTGTCTGGGGTTTTTGCCGCACAACTTCCACCGGGCCAGGATCTTCATGGGCGACTCCGGCTCGATGCTGATCGGCCTGATGGTCGCCGCGGCCGCCACCACCGCCGCCGGCCCCGTCTCGCAGAACGCCTACGGCGCCCGCGACGTGTTTGCTCTGCTGGCGCCGTTCCTGCTGGTGGTGGCCGTCATGTTCGTGCCGATGCTCGACCTTCTACTGGCGATCGTGCGCCGCACCCGCGCCGGCCGCAGCGCATTCAGCCCGGACAAAATGCACCTGCATCACCGGTTGCTGCAAATCGGTCATTCGCATCGCCGGGTGGTACTGCTGATCTATCTGTGGGTGGGCATTGTTGCGTTCGGCGCCGCGAGCACCATCTTTTTCAACCCGCGCGATACCGCCGCGGTGATGCTGGGCGCAATTGTGGTCGCCGGCGTGGCGACCGCGATCCCGCTCCTGCGCCGCCGCGACGACTACCAAGACGTGGACTGAGACGAGGGCGAGACGAGCCTACGACACCCGGTAGTAGCGGTGCTGATCGTATGGTACGGTGCAGGTAGAACCCCAAAAAGAAACCTTGAGGGTTGCCGGCCAGCCGGCCCGTCGGATGCTTGTCCTACCGCGCCGATTCACGAGCGACAAAGGGAGCTACCCCTTGGGTGATTCGCGTGTGACGTGCGATACGCTCGGCGGGCCACCGATCGGTCGGTCGGGGGTTTCCCGCTTCACTACCTGGGATTGAGGTGCTGCAGTGACGACGCCAGCGCAGGACGCGCCGTTGGTGTTTCCCTCTGTTGCTTTCCGTCCGGTTCGGCTGTTTGTGATCAGCGTCGGGATCACCGCGCTGGCGATACTCGCCGCCGGATTGTCCGGTCACCTCATGGTCGGGGTGTTCTTTGGAATCGGGTTGCTCCTGGGTTTGCTCAACGCGCTGCTGGTGCGGCATTCGGTGGAATCGATTACCGCTCGCGAACATCCCCTGAAAAGGTCGATGGCGGTCAACTCGATGTCGCGGCTGGCCATCATCACCATTGTCGGGCTGATCATCGCCTACGTTTTCCGGCCCGCGGGATTGGGCGTGCTTTTCGGCCTGGCGCTCTTCCAGGTGCTGTTGGTGTTGGCGACGGCGCTGCCGGTGTGGAAGAAGCTGCGCACGGGCGAGCCGGGGCCGCCCTCGGGCCCGGGCGAGCAGGCGGGGACGGACGAAAGGAGCACCAGCGATGATTGAGACGATCCTGGCCGCTTCCCAGATCGAGGTCGGTGAGCACACCACCGCCAGGTGGCTCGGGATGACGGTCAACACCGACACCATCCTGTCGACCGCGATCGCCGCGGTGATCGTGCTCGGCCTGGCCTTCTACCTGCGCGCCAACATCACGTCGAGCGGTGTACCCAGCGGAGTCCAATTGTTCTGGGAGGCGCTTACCATCCAGATGCGCAACCAGATCGAGAGCGCGATCGGAATGCGGATCGCGCCGTTCGTGCTCCCCCTCGCGGTCACGATCTTCGTGTTCATCCTGATCTCCAACTGGTTGTCGGTGCTGCCGCTGCAGTACACCGACAAATCGGGTCAGACCATCGAAGTGCTCAAGTCGCCCGCGGCGGACATCAATTACGTGCTCGCGCTGGCCCTCTTCGTGTTCATCTGCTACCACGTGGCCGGGATCTGGCGCCGTGGCATCGTCGGGCACCCGGTCAAGGTGCTCAAGGGGCACGTGGCATTCCTGGCTCCGATCAACCTCGTCGAAGAATTGGCGAAGCCGATCTCGTTGTCGCTCCGACTTTTCGGCAACATCTTCGCCGGCGGCATCCTGGTGGCGCTGATTGCGCTCTTCCCCGCATACATCATGTGGTTGCCCAACGCCATCTGGAAATCGTTCGACCTGTTCGTCGGGGCGATCCAGGCCTTCATCTTCGCGATCCTGACCATCCTGTACTTCAGCCAGGCCATGGAGCTGGAGGAGCACCATGACTAGAACCGTCACGAAGTGTCCTGGCCCGCAGACGATCACAAGATCCTGGTAGACCGCTACCAGATAGCCACCGAATAAAAGGAGGAACGAATGGACCCCACTATCGCTGCCGGTGCCCTCATCGGCGGTGGACTGATCATGGGCGGCGGCGCTATCGGAGCCGGTATCGGTGACGGTGTCGCGGGTAACGCGCTGGTTTCGGGTATCGCCCGGCAACCCGAGGCGCAGGGCCGGTTGTTCACGCCGTTCTTCATCACCGTCGGTCTGGTCGAGGCGGCCTACTTCATCAACCTGGCATTCATGGCGTTGTTCGTCTTCGCCACCCCCGTCTCGTAGTTTCGCTGTGATGGGTGACTCGAGCGCCATCGCGCTGGCGGCCGGCCAGCCGGTAGCAGAGGGAGGCGGCAAGGGGGGCGGCAACTTCCTCGTCCCCAACGGCACTTTTTTCTTCGTGCTGGCCATCTTCCTCATCGTGCTCGCCGTCATCGGCACCTTTGTGGTACCGCCGATCCTGAAGGTGCTGCGTGAGCGCGAAGCGATGATCGCCAAGACCGCCGCCGACACCAAGAAGTCGGTCGAGCAGTTCGAAGCCGCCCGGGCCGATTACGAAGAAGCCATGAAGGAAGCCCGCGTGCAGGCGTCGTCGTTCCGCGACAACGCCCGCGTGGAGGGCCGTAAGGTCGTCGAAGACGCGCGCGCCCGTGCCGAGCAAGAGGTGATGTCGACGTTGCAGCTGGCCGCCGAGCAATTGAAACGGGAGAGGGACGCGGTGGAATTGGATCTGCGCGCCAACGTGGGAACCATGTCGGCGACCCTGGCCAGCCGGATCCTCGGCGTCGACATCGCGCCCGCCGCCGCGGCCACCTCCGCCACCGAGTCGTCCGGGCGGTAATCGGCACATGTGGACTTTCGTGGGACAGTTGTTCGGGTTCGCAGTCATCGTGGCGCTGGTCGTGCGGTATGTCGTGCCGCCCGTGCGCAAGATGATGACCGCGCGGCAGAACGTGGTGCGCCAGCAGTTGGCCGACTCGGCCGCGGCCGCCGAGCGGCTGACCGAGTCGACCACGGCCCACAGCAAGGCCGTGGAGGCCGCCAAGAAAGAGGCCGAAACAGTCGTCGAGGAGGCTCGGTCGGACGCGGAACGCATCACCGAGCAATTTCAGGCTCAGGCCGGAGTGGAGGCCGACCGCATCAAGGCGCAGGGCACGCGGCAGGCCGAGCTGCTGCGGGCGCAGCTGACGCGTCAGCTCCGCCTGGAGCTGGGACACGAATCCGTGCGCCAGGCAGGGGAATTGGTGCGCAACTACGTCGCCGACGCAGAACAGCAGTCGGCCACCGTCGATCGGTTCCTGGACGATCTGGACGCCATGGCGCCGGCACCCGCCGAGGTCGCCTACCCGTTGCTGGCGAAGATGCGCTCGGCCAGCCGGCAGGCACTGGGCGACCTGTCGGATCGGTTCCGCACCATCGCCAAGAACCTTGACAACAAAGCGCTTTCCGCCCTCTCCGGCGAGCTGGTGGCGGTGGCCAGAATGCTGGACAGCGAAATCGTCGTCACCCGCTACCTCACCGTGCCGGCCGAAGACGCGGCCCCCAGGGTTCGGCTGATCGAGCGGCTGGTGTCCGGCAAGGTCAGCGACGCCACACTCGACGTGCTGAGGGCGGCCGTTTCCGAGCGGTGGTCTGCGAACTCCGATTTGGTCGACGCCATCGAACACATTTCGCGGCAGGCGTTGCTGGAAGTCGCCGAACGCGAGGATCAGGTGGATGAAGTCGAGGAGCAACTGTTCCGGTTCTCCCGCATCCTCGATGCGCAGCCTCGACTGTCGATCCTGTTGGGCGACTACGGCACTCCCGTCGAAGGGCGGATCGGGTTGCTGCGCAAGGTGCTTGACAGCGCGAGCGGCAAGGTTAACCCCATCGCCTCGGCGCTGCTGACCCAGACCGTCGAGCTGCTGAGGGGCGAGCCGGCCGAGGTGGCCGTGAAGTTCTTGGCGGAAGTCGCCGTGGCGCGTCGCGGCGAGATCGTCGCGGAGGTCACCGCCGCGGCCGAACTCAGCGACGCCCAACGCACCCGTCTCACCGAGGTTCTCAGCCGCATCTACGACCATCTGGTGACGGTGCAGCTGCAGGTCGATCCCGAATTGCTCGGCGGGCTGCTGATCGCGGTCGCCGACGAGGTGATCGACGGGACGCTGTCGTCTCGGCTGGCCGCGGCCGAGGCCCAGCTGCCCGACTGAACAGACATCGACAACCACACGCGAACGAAGATCAAGTAGGAAGACGAAAAGCCATGGCCGAGTTGACCATCTCCGCTGAGGACATTCAGGGTGCAATCGAGGAGTACGTAAGTTCCTTCACCTCCGACACCTCGCGCGAGGAGGTCGGTACCGTCATCGAAGCCGGGGACGGCATCGCGCACGTCGAAGGTTTGCCCTCCGTCATGACCCAGGAACTGCTCGAGTTCCCGGGCGGGGTCCTCGGCGTCGCGCTCAACCTTGACGAGCACAGCATCGGCGCGGTGATCCTGGGTGACTTCGAGAAGATCGAAGAAGGCCAACAGGTCAAGCGCACCGGCGAGGTGTTGTCGGTTCCCGTGGGCGACGCATTCATGGGCCGCGTCGTCAATCCGCTCGGGCACCCCATCGACGGACGGGGCGACATCGACACCGACATCCGGCGGGCACTGGAGATCCAGGCGCCGTCGGTCGTGCAACGCCAAGGCGTGAAAGAGCCGCTGCAGACCGGGATCAAGGCCATCGACGCCATGACCCCGATCGGCCGCGGCCAGCGCCAGCTGATCATTGGCGACCGCAAGACCGGCAAGACCGCTGTCTGCGTCGACACCATCCTCAACCAGCGGCAGAACTGGGAATCCGGCGACGAACGCAAGCAGGTGCGCTGCGTGTACGTGGCCATCGGCCAGAAGGGCACGACGATCGCCGCCGTCCGTCAGGCACTCGAAGAGGGCGGTGCGATGGACTACACCACCATCGTCGCCGCGCCCGCATCGGACTCCGCCGGCTTCAAATGGCTTGCGCCGTATACTGGTTCGGCGATCGCGCAGCACTGGATGTACGACGGCAAACACGTGCTGATCGTCTTCGACGATTTGAGCAAACAGGCCGAGGCGTACCGCGCGATCTCGCTGCT
>Ga0335071_10008268_pt1 | contig 10693 bp, 9 predicted proteins | sample Lox_Sample_15_FD_206724 | JGI IMG/M metagenome (GOLD analysis project Ga0335071, IMG submission 206724) | Soil microbial communities from Loxahatchee National Wildlife Refuge, Florida, United States - Lox_Sample_1.5 | ecosystem: Environmental > Terrestrial > Soil > Wetlands | place: USA: Florida...
GTGGCGGTGATCAACGTCGGAGCGGCCACCGAGACCGAGATGAAGGAGAAGAAGGCCCGGGTCGAGGACGCGCTCCACGCCACCCGCGCCGCGGTCGAGGAGGGCATCGTGCCCGGCGGAGGGGTGGCCTACCTCCGGAGCCTCTCCGCCCTGAAGGACCTGAAGGCCAGCGGCGACCAGGCGTTCGGGGTGCAGATCGTGGCCCGGGCCCTGGAGTGGCCGGCCAAGAAGATCGCCCAGAACGCGGGCTGGGACGGGCCGGTGGTGGTGAGCAAGATCCTCGAAGGGAAGGGTGCGTTCGGATTCAACGCCCAGACCGAGATCTTCGAGGACCTGGACAAGGCGGGCGTCATCGACCCGACCAAGGTCGCCCGCACCGCGCTGCAGAACGCGGCGTCGGTGGCGAGCCTGCTGCTCACCACCGAGGCCATGGTGGCGGAGAAGCCCAAGAAGAAGGCGCCCGCCGGCGGGGCCGGCGCGGGCGGGATGGGCGGCATGGGCGGGATGGGCGGGATGGACGACATGGATTACTAGGGGCCCCGCCGGGCCTGGCAGCGCTGCTTCGCAGAGGGGCTGCGCGCGGGGGACTCCCCTCGCGGCGGCCCCTTGGCGTTAGAACCGAAAACAAACAACGTTGTTTCGCCCGGCGTTTGACAGGAATCGAAGGTATAGATAAGAGCATCCATCGAGCACGCGGCCACCTCGGCCGGGCGCGCGAGGAGGTGCGATGTTCCCCGAGGAGCGGCGCCGGGAGATCGTCGCCAGGCTGCGGCGCGAGGGGCGCTGCCTGGTCGCGGACCTGGCGCGCCACCTCGAAGTCTCCGAGGTCACCATCCGGCAGGACCTCGACGCGCTGGAGCGCGAGGGCCAGCTGCGGAGGACCCACGGCGGCGCCATCCTCGACCAGAAGATCGGGCTGGAGCGCCCGTTCCAGATCGAGGAGAGCGAGCGCTCGGCAGAGAAGGAGCGCATCGCGACGGCCGCGACCGAGCTGGTCGGCCCCGGCGACACGCTCATCCTCGACGTGGGCACCACGGTCACGGCCGCAGCCCGCAAGCTCGTGGCGCTGAAGACCCGGGCCACCGTCTTCACCAACGGCCTCAACATCGCCGCCATCCTGGAGGCCGACCCGGAGATCACCACCGTGGTCACCGGCGGCACGCTCAGGCCCAAGCAGCACTCGCTCGTGAACCCGTTCGCCAGCCTGGTGTTCCCTCGCGTCCACGCCGACCTGGCCTTCATCGGCATCAACGGCATCCAGGCCGAGCATGGCCTCACCAACGTCAACGCCGCCGAGGCCGAGATCAAGGCCCTGTTCGTCCGGGCCGCGCGGCGGCGGGTGGTGCTGGCCGACTCCACCAAGGTCGGCAAGATCGCCCTGGCCAAGTTCGCCGAGGTGAGCGACGTGGACCTGCTCATCACCGACCAGGGCGCCGACTCCCGCGAAGTCGATGCCCTGCGGGAGGCCGGCCTGGAGGTGCGCCTGGTCTAGGGCCGATCGCCGGACCTCACCCGCCGCGGAAGGAGCCCAGTGAAAGAGCCGAAGCAAGAGGCGCCGCAGTTCGAGAAGGAGGTCGTCCGCCTGCCGGATGGCCGCGAGCTCACCTACTACCGGTTCCCGGAGGGGCACTCGCAGGCGGCGGGGAAGCCCCGGACCCCGGCCCCTCAGGGCCAGAAGGAGCCATAGACGTGTCCGAGCTCCGCTGGCACCCGCTCCTCTCGCAGTGGGTCATCACCGCCACGCACCGGCAGGAGCGCACCTTCCTGCCCCCCGACGACTATTGCCCGCTCTGCCCCACCAGGCCGGGCGGCTTCCCCACCGAGGTGCCGGCCGAGGACTACGACATCGTGGTCTTCGAGAACAAGTTCCCCTCCCTGCAGGCGGTGCCTCCCGAGCCGGCGGTCGCGGGGAGCGAGCTCACCCCGGTCTCGCCGGCGCGGGGCGTCTGCGAGGTGGTCCTCTATTCCTCGGACCACCGGTCCTCGCTCACCACCATGCCGGTCCGTCGCATCGCCAACCTGGCCCGGGTCTGGAGGGACCGGACCCGGGTCCTGGGCGCACGCGAGGACGTCGACTACGTCTTCGTCTTCGAGAACAAGGGCGAGGCGGTGGGGGTGACCCTCCACCACCCGCACGGCCAGATCTACGGCTTCTCCTTCGTCCCGCCCATCGTGCAGAAGGAGCTGGAGGCTTCCCGGGCGCACCGGGAGCGGCACGGCCGCTGCCTGTTCTGCGACTGCCTCTCGGCCGAGCTGGCCGACGGCCGGCGGGTGGTGCTGGAGGGGGAGCGGTGGGTGGCCTTCATCCCCTTCTTCGCCCGCTATCCCTACGAGGTCTACCTCGCTCCCCGGGCCCACCAGGGATCGATGGTCGAGTGGAGCGAGGCCGACGTCGAGGACCTCGCCGTGGTGCTGAAGGGGCTCTTGGTCAAGTACGACGCCCTCTTCGACAAGCCCTTCCCCTACCTGATGGTGTGCCACCAGGCACCGGTGGACGGGGCTCTCCACCCGGAGTTCCACCTGCACTTCGAGTTCTACCCGCCGCTGCGCACCGCCACCAAGCTCAAGTTCCTGGCCGGCTGCGAGGCGGGGGCGGGGAACTTCATCAACGACAAGCTGGCCGAGGAGAGCGCCGCCGAGCTGCGGCGGGTGGGTCCACAGAGCGCCGCCCAGGTCCGGCGCGAGGAGGCATCCTCCGGGGGCTGAGATCGGCGTCCACGGAGCGGGAGGGGTGGAAGAGATGCGAGAGACCCTCGAGCGCTGCTTCGGCCCGGGAGGCGCGATCGTCGCCCGCCGGGCCCCCGGCCGGGTGAACCTCATCGGCGAGCACACCGACTACAACGACGGGTTCGTGCTGCCCATGGCCCTGGAGTTCGCCATCCGCATGGCCGGGCGCCGGCGGGAGGCCCCCGAGGTCCGGGTCCACTCCCGGGACTTCGGCGAGAGCGTGACCATCCCGCTCGACCGGCCCATCGCCGCCGATCCCGCTCACCCCTGGAGCAACTACGTGCGCGGCGTCCTCTGGGCGCTGGCCGGGGAGGGCGTGCCGCTCGAGGGCATGGACCTCGCCTTCGGCGGCGACGTCCCCCAGGGCGCCGGCCTCTCCTCCTCGGCGGCCCTGGAGGTGGTCACCGCCATGACCGCCCGGGCGCTTCTCGGGTTCGAGATCAGGGGCCCGGCGCTGGCCCGGCTCTGCCAGCGCGCCGAGAACGACTTCGTGGGCATGAAGTGCGGGATCATGGACCAGTTCATCTCGCTCATGGGCAAGGCCGACCACGCGCTGTTCCTCGACTGCCGGTCGCTCGAGCACCAGCTCATCCCCCTCGAGCTGGGCGACCACGTCGTCGCCATCGTCGACAGCGGCGTGAAGCACGCGCTGGTCGGGTCGGAGTACAACATCAGGCGGCAGGAGTGTGTCGAGGGACTGGCCGCGATCCGCCGCCGGTTCCCCGCCGTGTCGGCACTCCGCGACGCGACCTCCGAGCAGCTCGGGGCCTGCGCCGCGGAGCTGAGGCCGGCGGTGGCGCGGCGGTGCCGGCACGTGGTCAGCGAGTGCCAGCGGGTGCTGGACAGCGTGGCCGCGCTGCGCAGGGGCGACCTGGTCCGCTTCGGCGCCCTCATGAACGCGTCGCACGAGTCCCTGCGCGACGACTACGAGGTGAGCTGCCGGGAGGTCGATCTGCTCGTCGGGCTGGCCCGGAAGGTGCCCGGGGTTCTCGGGGCGCGCATCACCGGAGGGGGGTTCGGCGGCTGCACCGTGAACCTCGTGGCCCGCAGCGCCATCCAGAGGCTGAGATCGGAGGTCCTGGATGGGTACAGGCGCGAAGTTGGCATAACGCCTAGGTTTTTTATTACAAGGGCCGCGGACGGGGCCGACGTGTGAAGGAGCTCGAAGGCAACAGAAAGAAGTTGTAGATAGCCAGCCTTCGAGCGAAAGTACGCGGCACCGCAGTGGCACCAGCTGTCATCAAGAAACGTTCCTCGCCAGGGCAACCGTGGCTCTCAAGCCCCTGGCGCTCTCCGTCCCTGCATCATCCGGGAGGCAACGCAATGAAGAAGATCGCAATCCTCGCCGTGGTCGCTGGCGCCGTGCTGGCCGGCCTCGCCGTCGCCGCCGACCTTCCGACCATCGGCTGCGCCATCTACAAGTTCGACGACACCTTCATGACCGGCGTGCGCAACTCCATCCTGAAGACCGCCGAGGGCAAGGCCAAGGTCGACATGGTCGACAGCCAGAACTCCCAGGCCACCCAGAACGACAAGGTCGACCTGTTCATCACCAAGAAGGTGAAGGCCCTGGCCATCAACCCCGTCGACCGCGCCGCCGCCGCCGTCATCGTCCAGAAGGCCAAGGCCGCGGGCGTCCCGGTGGTGTTCTTCAACCGCGAGCCCTTCAAGGACGACATGGCCAAGTACGACAAGGCCTACTACGTCGGCGCCATCGCCGAGCAGTCGGGCACCATGGAGGGCAAGCTGGCGGCGGACTACTGGAAGGCGCACCCCGAGGCGGACCTGAACAAGGACGGCGTCATGCAGTACGTCATGCTCAAGGGCGAGCCGGGCCACCAGGACGCCGAGCTCCGCACCAAGTTCTCCATCAAGGCCGTCAACGACGCCGGCATCAAGACCGAGAAGCTGGCCGAGGACACCGGCATGTGGGACCGCGTGAAGGGCCAGGAGAAGATGGCCGCCTTCCTGGCCGCCCACCCCAACATCGAGTTCGTGTTCGCCAACAACGACGACATGGCCCTCGGCGCCATCGAGGCCCTCAAGGCCGCCGGCTACTTCAAGGGCGGCAAGTTCATGCCGGTGGTCGGCGTCGACGCCACCGCCCCGGCGCTCGCTGCGCTCAAGGACGGCACCCTGCTCGGCACCGTGCTGAACGACGCCAAGAACCAGGGCGCCGCCACCGCCAAGCTGTCCATGGTGCTCGCCGCCGGCCAGGCGCCCTCCAAGGCCAACGTCGGCTACGAGATCAAGGACGGCAAGTACATCTGGGTCGACTACAAGCCCATCACCAAGGACAACATGGCCGAGGCGCAGTAGCGCTTTACCAGGTTCGCCGAGGGAGTAATCTGCAGGGGGGCGATCGATGCGATCGCCCCCCTGTCTCGTATCCGCCGCTCGATGGAGGAGCCCACCCCGTGAGCCCCAACGGCTTCCTGCTGGAGATGAGGAACGTCTCGAAGGAGTTCCCGGGCGTGAGGGCCCTCGACGACGTCACGCTCCAGGTCAGGTCCGGGACGGTGCACGCCCTCATGGGCGAGAACGGCGCCGGGAAGTCGACCCTGATGAAGTGCCTGTTCGGGCTGTACTGGCCGGACAGCGGCGAGATCGTCCTGGAGGGGAAGCCCGTCAAGATCACCGAGCCCAAGGTCGCCCTGGGCCACGGCATCTCGATGATCCACCAGGAGCTGCACCCCATCCCTCACCGCAGCGTGATGGAGAACATCTGGCTGGGGCGGTTCCCGCTCCGGAAGATCGGGCCCTTGCCCTTCGTGGATCACCGGGCCATGTACCGGGCGACCGAGGCGCTCTTCAAGGACCTGGGGATCTCGATCGACCCTGCCACCCGGCTCGGGAACCTCTCGGTCTCCAAGATCCAGTCGGTCGAGATCGCCAAGGCGGTCTCCTACAGCTCCAAGGTCATCGTGATGGACGAGCCCACCTCGTCCCTGACCGAGAACGAGGTGGACCACCTCTTCCGGATCATCCGGGACCTCAAGGGGCGGGGCGTCGCCATCATCTACATCTCCCACAAGATGGAGGAGATCCTGAAGATCTCCGACGAGGTCACCATCATGCGGGACGGGAAGCGGGTGACCACCTCTCCCGCCAGCGAGCTCACCGAGGACCTCATCATCCGCCACATGGTGGGGCGCGACCTGACCCACCGGTTCCCGGAGCGCCACAACGAGCCCGGCGAGGTGGTGCTCAAGGTCGAGGGGCTCACGTCGCCCGCGGCCAAGTCCTTCCGGAACGTCTCCTTCGAGCTGCGCAGGGGCGAGATCCTGGGGATCGGCGGCCTGGTCGGCGCACAGCGGACCGAGCTGGTCGAGGCGCTATTCGGGATGCGGGCGGTCACCGCCGGGACCGTGAAGCTGCGGGGCGAGGACGCGCTGGTCGAGACGCCCGCCCGCGCCAAGAAGCTGGGGATGGCGCTGCTCACCGAGGATCGGCGGGGCTCGGGCATCTTCCCCGCGCTCTCGGTCCTCGAGAACAGCCTCATCGCCGACCTGCGTCGCTACGTCCACTTCATGCTCATCGACGACCGGGCGCGGCGCGCCGCCGGGAGCCGGATGGTGGAGCGGCTGCGGGTCAAGACACCGTCCCTGGCCACTCTGATGCGAGACCTCTCGGGCGGCAACCAGCAGAAGGTGCTCCTGGCCAGGTGGCTGCTGACGGAGCCGGACATCCTGCTGCTCGACGAGCCGACCCGTGGCATCGACGTCGGTGCGAAGTTCGAGATCTACACGATCATCACCGAGCTGGCGAAGCAGGGGAAGAGCATCGTCATGATCTCCTCGGAGATGCCCGAGCTGCTCGGGATGTCCGACCGGATCATGGTGATGTGCGAGGGGCGCGTGTCCGGGTTCCTGGAAGGGAAGAGCGCGAGCCAGGAGGAGATCATGCGGCTCGCTGCCCAGTTCATGTGAGTCAGGAGGGCCTCCGATCCATGGCCGTCACCGAGAAGCAGCTCAAGGAAGGCAAGCCCGAGGGCGCCCCGCTGTCCACGGGTCCCGGGACGGGCAAGAGGGTGCTCCGGGTCCTCTCGGACAACGCCATCCTGGCCGCGCTGATCGCGATCGTGCTCCTCATCGCCGCCTACGACATGTGGAAGGGGGAGGGGACGTTCCTCTCGCTGTCCACCCTGCGCAACGTCCTCATCCACAACTCGACCCGCGTCATCGTGGCCATGGGGGCGGCCTTCGCCATCCTGACGGCGGGCGCCGACCTGTCGGCGGGCCGCATGGTGGGGATCGCGGCGGTGCTCTCGGCCTCGATGCTGCAGGCGCCCGACTACCTGCGCCTCTTCTACCCCAACCTCCCCCAGCTCCCGCTCTTCCTCCCCATCCTGGCAGCCATCGCCGCCTGCGCCGCGTTCGGATTCATCAACGGCTGGGTGATCGCCCAGTTCGGCGTGGCCCCGTTCATCGCCACCCTGGGCAGCTACGCGGCCATCTACGGCATCAACTCCAAGTACTTCAACATGGAGCCCAACAGCTCGCAGCCCATCGGCGGCCTGCGCGCCGACTTCACCGGGCTCGGCACCGGGGCCATCGGGAGCGGCCTCTTCTCGCTCCCCTACATCGTGCTCATCGCCGCGGCCGTGGCCGTGTTCATGTGGGTCCTCATGAACAAGACGCCCTTCGGCAAGAACGTCTACGCCATCGGCGGCAACGTCAACGCGGCCAAGGTGTCCGGCATCAACGTCTACTGGACCATCATCATCATGTACTCCATCGCCGGGTCGCTGTACGGGCTGGCCGGCGTGCTCGAGGCCGGACGCACCGGTGGGGCGACCAACAACTACGGCAACATGTACGAGCTCGACGCCATCGCCTCCTGCGTGGTGGGCGGCGTCTCGGTGACCGGAGGCATCGGGACCATCCCCGGGATCGTGGTCGGGGTGCTCATCTTCGGCGTCATCAACTACGGCCTGACGTTCATCAACGTCGACCCCTACTGGCAGCAGATCATCAAGGGCGTCATCATCGTCGCCGCCGTCTCCTTCGACGTGCGCAAGTACGTCGCCAAGAAATGAAGGGGCCGCGGTCAACCGCCGGAAAGCAGGCGAATATCCCGGTTTCACTTGACTTTTTGGCGAGCCCGGGCTATGCATCCTCGCCGCGACGGGCGGGCGGCTCACCCGTGCCGGCCCGTCGATGACGAGGGCAGCCGCTACTACGCGCCAGGGCGGGGCGGAACCCGGCAGTCGTCGTCAGCGGGGCCAGGGGCGATGGCGCCCCTGGCCCCGCGGCCTTCTCAGAAGTTCCGCTCGCCCGCCGGCACGGGCGGCAGATCCCGCGACGCCATGTAGACCACGTTCCGGCTGGACCGCTTGCCGCGGTACATGGCCCGGTCGGCGAGGTCGAGGATCTCCGCCTTGCTCTGGGCGTGCTCGGGGAAGCTGGCCAGGCCGATCGAGCAGGTGACGCGGACGCGCGAGCCCTCGCGGGAGAGGAAGCGGTGGTCCTCGACGGCCCGCCGGATCCGCTCCGCGACCTTGAGGCCCCCGCCGGAGTCGATGCCCACGAGCAGCATGACGTACTCGTCCCCGCCGTAGCGGACCAAGACGTCGTCGTCGCGCACGCAGGAGCGGAGGACGCGAGCCACCTCCACCAGCAGCCGCGATCCCGACAGGTGCCCGTACTCGTCGTTCACCGCCTTGAAGCGGTCGAGGTCCATGAAGAGGACGGTGAACGGGCGGCCACCCTGCATCTCGCGATCGAGCACCAGGTCGAGGTAGCGGGTGTTGAAGAGGTGGGTGAGATCGTCGAGGTAGGCGAGGTGCTCGACCTGCTTGAGGCGCCCCAGGTTGCGCAGGGCCAGCCCCAGGTTTCGGCAGAGGAAGGCCGCCGCCTCGGCGCCCGGCCCGTCGAGCTCGCCCGCCACCAGCGCTGCCACCGCTCCCACCACCCGGCCCTCGTCGGTGACCGGCAGCAGCAGGGCCCGTGGGCCGATCTCGGTGAGGTCGCCGGGCAGGAGCTCCACCCGCTCCGGCTTCTCTCCCAGCCGGTCCAGCGTGGGCCGGCAGAGGCGCAGCAGGTCGGCGGCCGGCTCGTAGTCGATGCCGTGGGCGCCCGAGAGCACCCACTCGCCCCCGCTGGCCCGCTCGAAGAGGGCGGCGCCGGCGCTCCGGCAGGATCCGGCCACCGCCGAGAGCGCCACCGGGACCAGCGCGTCGCGGTCGAGGGTGGCGGCGATGCGCTGGCCCGCCTCGAAGAGCTTGAGGTGGGCGCGCAGGGACTTGTTCTCGTCGAGGAGCGCGCGGGTGGTGAGGCAGCGCTGCACCGCCAGCTGGAGCCCCTCCGGCGCCACCGGCTTCACCAGGTAGTCGCTGGCGCCCGACTTCATGGCCCGCACCGCCGGGTCGACCTTGTCCAGGGCGGTGAGGACCACCACCTCGAGGTTGGGATCCAGGCCCTTGGCGATGCCCATGAGGTCGAGCCCGGAGGAGCCCGGCAGGATCACGTCGGTGAGGAGCACGTCGAAGCGCCGCTGCTGGAGCAGGGCCAGGGCGGCCTCGGCGTCTTGGGCCACCTCGACGTCGTAGCCGGCGGTTCGCAGGTAGTCGGAGTAGACGGTCCGCGCCAGGCGCTCGTCGTCGACGAGGAGGACCGACGCGCTCATCGCGACCTGTATATCATGGCCGGATGGACCTCCCCGCGGATCGCAAGGCGCTCGTCTTCTCGGCGGGCGGCGTCCGACTTGCGCTCCGGCTCTCCCACCTCCGGGAGATCGTGCCCGCACCCACGGAAGGGGGGGAGATCGTTGCCCGGGGCGAGGTCTACCCCACCGCCTTCGTGTCGACGGTCCTGGGGCTCCCCGGCGGTGCCACGCCGTTCGCTCTGCTCACCGAGGGTACGCCCCGCATGGCCCTGCGGGTGGAGGCGCTCCACGGGATCGTCGACCTGGCCGGGGCCGAGGTCTTCCAGCTCCCCGTCCCCACGCCGCTCCCCCAGCCGCCCCCCTTCACCGGCGTGGTGGTGGCCCGAGGAGAGGTGGCCCTGGAGCTGGCCGTGTCCAGCCTGGGCTTCGCACCGCTCGAGCCGGCGGTGGAGAACTCCGAGCCCCCGCCCGACCTCGGGCCCTTCGCCGAGCGCGAGCTGCGCTTCTCCCGCGGCGGCGTCTGCTTCGCGGTGCCCCTCTCGCTCCTGGTGCAGGTGCTGGAGGAGCCAAGGCTCGCGCCGGTCCCGCTCACGCCCCCCTCCCACCGCGGCCTGCTGTACCACGCCCGCTCCCTGCACGCGGTGGTGGATCTCTCGCAGGTGTACGGGGTCGCCGCGCCAAGAACCGCGCACACCGTGCTCCTGCTCGACGCCGGCGGGACCGGCGTGGGGGTGGTGGCCGACCGGGTGTTCGGGGTCGGGGAGGGCGGCGAGGGCGTGGTGCGGCCGCCCTGGGACACGCTCTTCGGCGTGTAGGCGCGGGCCACCCACAGGCGCCGAACCCCCGGATTGCCTGGGCAAATCTTGACACGTGGGGAAGGGGGGCGTTACTGGATACGGCCCTCGATCCACCGCTGGGCCCCGGACTGCCCATGCCCAAGAACCTGCTCCTCGCGGACGATTCGATCACCATCCAGAAGGTCGTGGGCATCACTTTCGCCAGCGAGGACTACCAGGTCGTCGCGGTGGACAACGGCGAGGACGCGGTGGCCAGGGCGCGCGAGCTCAAGCCCGATGTGATCCTGGCCGACGTGGTCATGCCCAAGAAGAACGGGTACGAGCTGTGCGAGGCGGTGAAGGCCGACCCCGGCCTGGCCGGAATCCCGGTCCTGCTCCTGTCCGGCACCTTCGAGGCTTTCGACGAAGGGCGCGCCCAGGCAGCCGGCGCCGATGGCCACATCGCCAAGCCGTTCGAGAGCCAAGCCCTCATCAACAAGGTGAAGGAGCTGGTCGAGGGTAAGGGCGCCGCTGCGCCGGCTCGCTCCGCGGCCGCCCCCGCCTCGCCCGCGGCGCGGCCCCCC
>Ga0335071_10008269_pt1 | contig 10693 bp, 9 predicted proteins | sample Lox_Sample_15_FD_206724 | JGI IMG/M metagenome (GOLD analysis project Ga0335071, IMG submission 206724) | Soil microbial communities from Loxahatchee National Wildlife Refuge, Florida, United States - Lox_Sample_1.5 | ecosystem: Environmental > Terrestrial > Soil > Wetlands | place: USA: Florida...
CGCCGCTCGAAATCCTCCAGCCGGGCCTCGAGCGCCGAAAGGACGGATGCGGACAGGAAGCCCGCCTTGTCCGTCGCCCAGCGCGACGGCGAGGGCGGCACTACGATCCGGGTCCCGGCCTGCCCCGGGATCGCGGGAGGCCCGGCGGGCGCCGGGACGGGAAACGCCGCGGTCCAAAGAAGCGCCGCCCCCAGGACGAGGGCGGCGGCTTCGCCCCGTCGTTTCATCGAGCCCTCGTGTTAGAACTTGACCTTGGGGGCGGTCTCCGCGCCTTCCGCGGCCTTGAAGTAAGGCTTCTCGGCAAAGCGGGAGCCGAAGAACCCCGCGATGAGCACCGTCGGGAAGCTCATCCGCTTGGTGTTGAACGCCTGGGCGGCCTCGTTGAACCGCTGCCGTTCGACCGTGATCCGGTTCTCCGTGCCCTCCAGCTGGGATTGGAGCGTCTTGAAGTTCTCGGTGGCCTTGAGATCGGGGTATTTCTCGACGACGACCATCAGCCGCGACAAGGCCGACGACAGGCCGTCCTGGGCCTGCTGGAACTTGGCGAAGGCCGCGGGGTCGTTGAGGGAGGAGGGATCGAGCTTGGCCTGCCCGACCTTGGCCCGGGCTTCGGTCACGGCCGTGAAGGTATCCTTCTCGAAGGCGGCCGCGCCCTTCACCGTCTCGACCAGGTTCGGGACGAGGTCGGCCCGGCGCTGGTAGACGTTCTCGACCTGGGCCCACTGCGACTTGACCGCCTGATCGAGCTTGTTCAGGCTGTTGTACGTCCCGGCGGCCCCGAGGGCGATGATGATCGCCAGGACGACGATGACGCCCAGGCAGCCGAGCAGGCCGAACTTCATCCGGGGCTTGGCCGGAGCGGGAGCCGGAGCCGGAGTCGTTTCGTTCGCCATATTGTCCCTTCCTTTCAGGCTTTCGCCTTTCCTTGCGTCTTTAGAATTGTATCGAGCCGGGCCGGAGTTTGCAACAGCCTAGATCACCGTCCCGTCGGGGATGACGGCATTCTTGGGGACGACCAGGATGCCGCCCACGATCCAAGCCAGATCGCCTTTCTCGTCGCGGAGGCCGCGCGCGTTGACGAGGCGCACGCCGTTGCCGATCCGGGCGTTCTTGTCGATGATCGCGTTGCGGATGTCCGCGTTCCGGCCGATCCCGATCGGCGGGATCCCCCGGGCCGCGGCCCCGGCGGCGTCCTCGGGCCGCTCGTAGAAATCGGCCCCCATCATGACCGTCCGCTCGAGGGCGCTCCCCTCCCCGATCTTCGACCGGACGCCGACGATCGAGCCCCGGATCGACGCGCCCCGGATGACGCTCCCCTCGCAGAGGAGGGACCGGCTCACCTCCGAGCCGACGATCTTGGACCCGGGCAGGAACCGGGCGTGGGTGAAGATCGGCCGCTCCTCGTCGTAGAAGTCGAAGGCCGGCTCGGGATCGGCCAGGGCCAGGTTCGCCTCGAAGAAGCTCGGGATCGTCCCGATGTCCTCCCAGTAGCCGTCGAAGAGGTGGGCGAAGACCTTCTTCCGCCGGATCGCCTCCGGGATGACCTGCTTGCCGAAATCCTCGTAGGAATTGGTCGTCAGGAGCTCGATGAGCGCCTCGCGCGAGAACACGTAGATGCCCATGGACGCGAGATGGGTCCGGTCGCGGGCCGCGATCCCGAAGCGGCCGAACGTCTCCGGCCCCGTCCGCATCGCCTCCACGGCCGCCGGATCGCGGGGCTTCTCCCGGAACTCGACGATCCGGCCTTCGCCGTCCACCTTCAGGACGCCGAATTCGCCGACCCGGGCGGGGGCGACGGGGATGACCGAGATCGTCACGTCGGCGCCCGTTCGGAGGTGGGCCTCGACGAAGCGGCGGTAGTCCATGCGATAGAGATGATCGCCCGAGAGGATCAGGACCGCCTCGCCCTGGTCTTTGATGAACGGGAGGTTCTGGCGGACGGCGTCGGCCGTGCCCTGATACCAATCCCGGTTCTCGAAGGTCTGCTGGGCCGTGAGCAGGCGGACGAAGTCCTCGTGGAAGACGTCGAAGCGGTACGTGAGGGCGATGTGCCGGTTGAGCGACTCGCTGGCGAATTGGGTCAGGACGAAGATCCGCCGGTAGTCCGAGTGGAGGCAGTTGCTGATGGGGATGTCGATCAGGCGGAACCGCCCCGCGATCGGCACCGCGGGCTTGCTCCGCATCTTCGTCAGGGGGAAGAGACGCGTCCCTTGTCCGCCGGCCAGGATGACGGAAACGACCTTCGCCATGGCGTCCTCCTTCGGAGCTCTCCCGGGCAGTATATCCCATTCGGCGCCGGGGACCAACGCCCGGGCGGCCGGCCCGTCGGCCGGGCTTGTGTCCGTTCTCCGTTCTGGAGTATGATGGCCGAAAGGGAGACCGCCATGGCCGACGAGGATTTGGAAAAACGCACGTGCCTCAGATTCCGGATTCCGGGCGCCACCATCAAGTATCGTCGGGAACGGCGATTCCTCACGCGGCACGAGTACATCGCCGAGTTCTGCCCCGTCCTGGATATCAGCCGCGGCGGCATCCGGTTCCTGGCCCAGGAGCTGCTGAAATTCGAGAGCCTGGTCGAGATGAAGATCTCGATCCCGGGCGAGACCTCGCCCCTCGTCCTCAAGGGGATCGTCCGCTGGCACTCGCCCAATCCGGGAAAGAGCTATAGATACCAGATCGGCGTCCAGTTCCTGCCCTACGGCGAATCCAAGAACCACAATTACCCGGGCGCCCTGACGAAGATCATCGCCCTGGAACAGAAATTCCTGGACGAGACGACGATGGCCGACGCTCCGCCCGGCGAGAAGAAAGAGGAATTCAGCATTTAAGCGGACCGGCTACCGTCCGCCCGCCTTCTCCCCTTCGACCACGACCTGGGAATAGTCCGCCATCTGGGCGAGGATCTTGCGGATCGCCTGGAGCAGGGCCAGCCGGTTCTTCCGGACCGGCGCTTCCTTGGCCATCACCAGGACCTTCTCGAAGAAGGCGGTGAGAACCGGCTCCAGCCGGAAGACGATCTTCTGGGCCTGGCCGAAGTCCCCGCGGGCGATGAGCGGGCCGACATTCTCTTTGACGATCGAGAACGCGGCCTGGAGCTCGCGCTCCTCCTTCTCCACCAGCAGGTCGGGATTCAAGGCGCAGGCCGGCTGCCCGGCCAGGATGTTGTTCACCCGCTTGGCCATCAGGATGAAGGGCTCGAACTGGGGGCTGGCCTTGAGGGCGTCCAGGGCCTTGATCCGCAAATGGACATGGTAGATGTTCTCCAGGCCGGCGCCGAGCCCCGCGGCGACGAGGTCATAGCGGATGTCCTGGCGCTCGTGGAGGTATTTCAACCGCCCCAGGAAAAAATCGCGGAGATAGTCCAGGATCTCGGCCTTCGGCCGCTTGAGCTTGTCGCCGTAGACGGCCTGGACCTTGTCCACGAGCCGGGGGAACGAGAAGCTGAGCTTGCGGTCGATCGCGATCTTGCAGACGCCCTGGGCGTTCCGGCGCAGGCCGAACGGATCGCTCGAGCCCGTCGTCTGGATGCCGAGGCCCACGACGCCGACGATGGAATCGAGCTTGTCGGCGATCGAGAGCAGCGAGCCGGCCAAGGTCCCCGGCGAATCATCCTCGAGGCTCTGGGGCAAGTAGTGCTCGTAGATCGCCGCGGCGGCGACCTCGGGGAGGCCTTCGGCCCGGGCGTACAAGCCCCCGACCTTGCCCTGGAGCGAGGGGAATTCCCGGACCATGTCCGTGACCAGATCGACTTTGCAGAGCTCGGCGGCCACGCCGAGATCCTTGGCGATCTTCTCCCCCTCCGCCCGCTCGGCCAGATAGGCCGCGATCTTCTTGAGGCGCTGGGCCTTGTCGTCGTAGCTCCCGAGCTTCTCTTGGAAGAGGACGTGCTTCAGCGCCGGGGCCCGTTTCTTGAGGCTGGTCTTGAGGTCGTTCATCCAGAAAAACCTCGCGTCCTCGAGCCGGGCCTTGAGCACCCGCTCGTTTCCGACGCGGATGAGGCCCCGCTCGTCCGACTCCGCGTCCGCCACGCCCAGGAAATACGGGATCTGGCGGCCGGACTTGACCACGGAGAAGACCTTGAGGCCCTCCCTCATGGCCGTGCTCAACACTTCGATGGGCAGGGCGAGGTAGCCTTCGGGGAAGGAGCCCAGGAAGACGAACGGCCACTCGACGTCGTTGGCCAGCCGGGCGAGCAGGCCCGGGTCCGAGTAGAGCTCGGCGCCCAGGGGGGCGAGGCGGGCCGCGATTTGGTCCAGGATCATCGCCTTCCGCTCTTCGGGATCGACCGCGACCCGGACCTCGCGGAGGGCGGCCTTGTATTCGGCGAAATTGGACGCCCGGATGGGCCGCGGGGCGCGGATCTTATGGCCGACGGTCGCGTCGCCGGACCTCAGCCCGTCCATCTCGAAGACGACGGGCGCTCCGCCGAAGACGCAGAGCAGGCCGCGCACGGGGCGGGAGAAGCGCATCGTCCCGCTGCCCCAGCGCATCATCTTGGGAAACGACAGCGAGCCGATGACCTGGGGAACGGCCTTGGCCAGGATCTCGGCGGTGGGTTTTCCCTTTTCGACCGTTCGGAAGCCGACGTATTCGCCCCGCGCGGTCTTGACGATCTCGAGCCGGGAGACGTCGATGCCCTTGGAGCGGGCGAAGCCCAGGGCGGCCGGCGTGGGCGACCCGTCGGCCGCGTAGGCGGCCGCCTTGGGAGGCCCGGTGACGAGACCTTCCCGGTCGGCCTGCCCTTCGGCGAAGTCGCCGACCAGGACGAGGCGCCGGCACGTGCCCAGGGCCGCGAGCGAGGCCACGGCGATCTTGGCCGAAGCGAGCTCCCGGGCCAGCCGCTCGGCGAGGTCGTCCAAGGCGGTCCGGACGTGAGAGGTCGGCATCTCCTCGACGTTGATCTCCAGGAGGAATTCCATCAGGCCCTCCCCTCGGGGCCGACGAATTGGACGGCCACCCGGCTGACCAGGGCCCGGATCTGGGCGATCATCTTGACCCGTTCGGTGACGCTGATGGCCCCCCGGGCGTCGAGCAGGTTGAACGCGTGGGAGCATTTGAGGCACATGTCGTAGGCCGGCAGATACAGGCCTTTGTCCAAGAGCTGGCCGGCTTCTTTCTCGCAGAGGGCGAAGCTCTCGCGCAGGGACCTGACCGTGGCCCGGTTGAAGTTGTAGTCCGAGAACTGGCGCTCCTCCTCCAGGCGGAGGTCGCCGTAGCTGACGTCGTCCGACCATTGGAGGTCATAGATGTTGTCCTTCTCCTCGAGGAACATCTCCAGGCGCTCGAGACCGTAGGTGATCTCGACCGGGATCGGGAACACATCCCGGCCGCCGGCCTGTTGGAAGTACGTGAACTGGGTGATCTCGAGCCCGTCGAGGTGGACGGACCAGCCCACGCCCCAGGCGCCGATCGTGGGCGACTCCCAGTCGTCCTCGTCGAAGCGCAGGTCGTGATGGGCGAGGTCGATGCCCAGGGAGGTCAGGCTGGCGATGTAGATGTCCTGGATGTCGGCCGGGGACGGCTTGACGATGACCTGGAACTGGTGGTGCTTCTGGACCCGGTTCGGATTCTCCCCGTAGCGCCCGTCCGTGGGACGCCGCGACGGCTGGACGTAGGCCACCTTCCAGGGCCTGGGCCCCAGGACGCGGAAGAACGTGTCGGGGGTCATGGTCCCGGCCCCGACCTCGACGTCGTAGGTCGGAGCGAGGTAGCATCCCCGCCCCGCCCAGTAGGTCTGGAGATTGAGGATCAGGTTCTGAAGGCTCATTGGGGCGCCTTGCCCTCCCACTTGAGGACCGGATTGCGGGCCGCTCCCGTCTCGTCGAGCCGCCGGACGACGGTCGCGTGCGGGGCCGCATGGAGCAGCTCGGGATCGGTCTCGGCCTCCCGGGCGATCCGGGTCATGGCCTCGATGAACTGGTCGAGATCGCGCTTGCTCTCGGTCTCGGTCGGCTCGATCATGAGCGCCCCGTGGACGATCAGGGGGAACGACATCGTCGGCGGGTGGACGCCGTAGTCGATCAGCCGCTTGGCGATATCGAGGTTCGAGATGCCGTGCTCCTTCTGGATCTTGTCCGAGAAGACGCACTCGTGGAGCGTGGGCGTCGTGTACTTCAGGTGATAGAGCTTGTCCAGGCTCTTCCGAATGTAGTTGGCGTTGAGGACCGCGATCTCGGCCATCTCCTTGAGGCCGTCGGGGCCGAGCGACCAGATGTAGGCCAAGGCCTTGAGGATGACGCCGAAATTCCCGTAGAAGCTCTTGACCCGGCCGATCGACCGCGGCCGGTCGTAGTCGAGCGTCCGGGCGCCCGCCGTCCCGGCCACGCGCGGCACGGGAAGGTACGGTTCGAGGACGCGCTTGACCGCCACCGGGCCCGATCCCGGGCCGCCCCCGCCGTGGGGCGTGGAGAACGTCTTGTGGAGGTTGATGTGGAGCACGTCGACGCCCATGTCGCCCGGCCGGCACTTGCCGGCCAGGGCGTTCATGTTGGCCCCGTCCATGTAGAGGAAGCCTCCCATGGCGTGGACGATCTCCGCGATCCTGACGATGTCGTACTCGAAGACGCCGAGGGTGTTGGGATTGGTGACCATCAGGGCGGCCACGTCGCCCGTCATCTGCCGGGCGAGGTCCTCGAGGTCGATCGTCCCGCCCTCGTTGGACTTGATCTCCTTGACGGTGTAGCCGCACAGGTGGGCGCTCGAGGGGTTGGTGCCGTGGGCCGAATCCGGGACGAGGACATACTTGCGGGGGTCGCCCCGCTCCTCGAGGCAGGCCCGGACGAGCATCATGCCCGTGAGCTCGCCCTGGGCGCCGGCGGCGGGCTGAAGCGTGCAGGCGTCCAGGCCCGCGATCTCGCAAAGGTACTCCTCCAGGAGGCGCAGGACCTCGAGGTCGCCCTGGACGGTGTCCGCGGGAGCGAGCGGGTGAGAGGCCGTGAATCCGGCCAAGGCCGCCACCTTCTCGTTGATCTTGGGGTTGTACTTCATCGTGCAGGAGCCGAGCGGATAGAAGCCGATGTCCACGCAGTAGTTCTGCTGCGACAGGCGGGTGAAGTGGCGGACGACCTCGACCTCGGAGACGCGCGGGAATCCCGGGATGCCGGCCCGAACGGGCACGCCGGCCAGGGCGTCCTCCGTCCCCGGAACGTCGAGCGACGGCAGCCGGTAGGCTCGTTTCCCGGCCTCGCTGATATCGAAGATGAGCGGTTCGCGGGTCATCGGAGCGCCTCCTCCAGCAACGCGGCGAGGCGATCGATCTCCTCGCGGGTATGGACCTCGGTGACGCAGAACAGGGCGCACGGGCCGAGCTCCGGATAGAACGGCCGGAGATCGAGGCCGCCGATGACGCCCTTTTCCTTGAGGCGGGCGTTGACCGCGGCCACGTCCTTGGGCAGCTCCAGGACGAACTCGTTGAAGACGGGGCCGCCGAAGCGCCGCTTCACCCCCGCGATCCGGCCGAGAACGCCGGCCGCGTAGCGGGCCTTGTGGACGTTCTGGAGGGCCATCTCGCGCAGTCCCTCGGCGCCCAGGGTCTCCAGGTACATGGTCGCCCGCAGGGCGCACCAGGCTTGGTTGGTGCAGATATTGGACGTCGCCTTCTCCCGCCGGATATGCTGTTCGCGCGTCGAGAGGGTCAGGACGAAGCCGCGCCGGCCGTCCACGTCCTTGGTCTGGCCGGTGATCCGGCCGGGCAGCTGCCGGAGATGCTCCTTCTTGCAGGCCATGAAGCCGAGGTAGGGGCCGCCGAAGCTCGGGGCGAGCCCGAACGACTGGCCCTCGCCGCAGGCCACGTCGGCGCCGAAGGCGCCCGGCGCCTCGAGGAGGCCGAGCGAGGCGGCCTCGGCCACGGCCGCGATGAACAGGGCCTGGTGGCCGTGGGCCAGCTCGCCGACCGCCTTGAGGTCCTCGACGACGCCGAAGGCGTTGGGGGACTGGACGAGCACGGCGCTCGTGTCCTTGTCGATCCTCCGGGCCAGCTCGGCCGGGTCGAGACGGCCGTCCGGCCCGAAGCCGACCTCCTCGATCCGGACCCCCAGGTTGCGGATGTAGGTCCGAATCGTCGCCCGGTATTCCGGGTGGGCCGAGCGGGCGACGAGGATCTTGGGCCGGGCGTTCAGGCGATTGGCCATCAGGACGGCCTCGGCCGCGGCCATCGCCCCGTCGTAGAGCGAGGCGTTCGCGATGTCCATTCCCGTCAGCTGGCAGATCAGGGTCTGGTACTCGAAGATGATCTGGAGCGTGCCCTGGCTGACCTCGGGCTGGTAGGGCGTGTAGGGCGTGATGAACTCGCCCCGGGCGCTGAGGTAGTCCACGACGGCGGGCACGAAGTGCCGGTAGACGCCCGCGCCCAGGAACGAGAGGTAGCCGGGATACGTGTTGCGGGCGGCGAGGTCCTCGAACCGGCGCAGGAGATCGGCCTCGGGCATCGCCTCCGGCAGCGCCAGGCGGCGCTTGAGCCGGACCTCGTCGGGGAGGCAGCAGTAGAGCTCCTCCAGCGAGGAGGCCCCGATGCGCTCGAGCATCTCCTTCTTGTCTTGGTCGCCGAGGGAGATATAGCTCATGTCACGCTTCGAGACCGGCGACGTATTTCTCGTAGGCGGCGGCATCCATGAGGGCCGCGGCGTCGGACGGGGCGGCCACGTTCAGGCGGAGGATCCAGCCTGTGCCGTGCGGATCCTGATTGACGGCCTCGGGGGCGGCATTGAGCCCGCCGTTGACCTCGACGACCTCGCCGGACACGGGCGAGAAGACCTCGGAAACGGCCTTGACGGATTCAATCGTCCCGATCGTCTGATGGACGGCGAGCTTCGTCCCGATCGCCGGGAGCTCGACGTAGACGACGTCACCCAGGTGTTTCTGGGCGTAATCGGTGATTCCGACCGTGGCCACATGGCCCTTGATCTCGACCCACTCGTGATCCTTCGTGTACCGATATGCTTGGGGATACATGCGCTGCCTCCTATGAAATGTAAGAAAAAAGTGTCATTGCGAGCCGGGCGCCGCGCCGCCCGATTGGCGCGGCGGCAGGCGAAGCAACCGCGTGGCAAGCCATGAAGATCTCTTCGGCTCTCAATAATCCCGCTTGTAGAACGGCGTGGGCACGACGACCGCCTTGGCCTTCTTGTCGCGGATGCCGATCTCGAAGGTCGTGCCGATCGCGGTCTTGGCGACGGGCAGATAGACGAGCCCGATCGCCTTCTTGAAGAGGGGGGAAAACGTGCCCGAGGCGACCTGGCCCACCGGGGCGCCGTCGACGAAGACGGGATAATGGGGCCGGGCGATGCCCTTGTCCACGAGCTCGAAGCCGACCAGCTTGCGGCTGATGCCCTGCGCCTCCTGCTTGACGAGCACGTCCCGGCCGAGGAAGTCGCCCTTCTTGAACTTGACGATCCACTTGAAGTCGCACTCGAGCGGGGTGGTCGTCTCGTCGATGTCGTTGCCGTAGAGCGGCAGCTTGGCTTCGAGGCGGAGCGTGTCGCGGGCCCCCAGTCCGACCGGCTGGAGGCCGAGGGGCGTTCCGGCGGCGAGGATCGCGTCCCAGATCGGGGCCGGATCGGGATCGAGGGTGTAGACCTCGAACCCGTCTTCGCCGGTGTAGCCCGTCCGCGAGACGAGGCAGTCCTTGCCCGCGACCTTGCCGAAGGCGAAGGTGAACGACTTCATGGGCGCGAGGGTGACGTCGGTCAGGGGCTGGAGGATCGCGACGGCCTTCCGGCCCTGGAGGGCGATCTGGCTGTAGCGGTCGGAGGGGTTGTCGAGGTGGATGTCGAAGCCATGTCGGACGGACTGGACGTAGGCGTAGTCCTTGTCGGTGTTGGCCGCGTTGACCACGAGCAGGTAGAACTCGGGGTGGACGCAGTAGACGAGCATGTCGTCGACGTACGTCCCCTTCGCCGTCATCAGGCCCGTGTACTGAACCCCGCCCGGCGAGAGGCGGGCCGCGTCGTTCGGCGAAATGTGCTGGACGAAGGCCAAGGCGTCCTTGCCCGTGATGTGGATCTCGCCCATGTGGCTCACGTCGAACAGCCCCGCGGCCGTGCGGCAGGCCAGGTGTTCGTCGATGATGCCCTTGTATTCGACGGGCATCTCCCACCCGCAGAATTCGATCATATGGGCGCCGAGCTTGCGGTGGTTGGCGTTGAAGCGCGTCTTTTTCATGAGGACCGTCCTTTACGCAGGGATGAGGCGGATCGCCATCGGCAATGAAAGAATGGTGTACCACATCCCGCCCCCCCTTTCAAGGGGACGGCGGGGAGAAAGGGGTGGCGCGGCGGCCGGGGAATCTGTACAATAGCCCTGCCCATGGGAAACCCAGACCGGCCGCGCCGTGAGGTCTCGGTCGTCTTCCCGACGTACAACGAGCGGGACAACATCGAGCCCCTCATCCTGGAGGCCCTGAAATACACGCCCGCGGATACCGAGGTCATCGTCGTCGACGACGATTCCCCCGACGGCACCTGGAAGGTCGTGGAGGACCTGGCCCGGACGCATCCCAACGTCCATCTCATCCGGCGGACGGCCAAGCGCGGCCTGGCCTCGGCCCTGCGCGACGGCCTCGCCGTCTCCCGGGGCGACGTCATCGTCTGGTCGGACTGCGACTTCTCCATGCCTCCGCCCAAGATCGCCGACCTTCTGGCCGAGATCGGGAAGGGCCGCGACGTGGCCGTCGGGAGCCGGTTCGTGGCCGGCGGCG
>Ga0335071_10008270_pt1 | contig 10693 bp, 10 predicted proteins | sample Lox_Sample_15_FD_206724 | JGI IMG/M metagenome (GOLD analysis project Ga0335071, IMG submission 206724) | Soil microbial communities from Loxahatchee National Wildlife Refuge, Florida, United States - Lox_Sample_1.5 | ecosystem: Environmental > Terrestrial > Soil > Wetlands | place: USA...
CGCCTGCGGCTCGGGCCGATCGACTCGGAGCTCGAGGCGGAGGCGATTCTCTCCATCGTCGTTCGCGATTACCCGGCGGCCGCTGTGCTGCCGATGGGGGACGACGACGAGCGCATGATCGCCGACGTCGCGGCCTCCGAACCGCCACGCGACCCTCGACCGAAGGCCACCGCAGCGGCCGCGCCCGCGAGGCGCGCGCCGGCGGCGGCACCAGCAAAGCCCGCGGAGGACAAGCCCAGGGCCGCGCAGCGGCCCGCGGCCCCGCCCGCGAAGATCGTCCCGCCGGCGCCGAGCGTCGAGCGTGCGGAGTCGAGGCCGCCCGCGCCCGCGCCCGCGCCGGCGGCACCGGCGGTGCCTCCAGTCGCAATCGTCGAGGAGGAGATGGACTTCACGGCGACGTTCCGCGACCTCGCGACCGAGCTGCTGGCGCCGGAATTTCACCTGTCGCGCCCCGCGAAACCCGCCAAGGACGGGCGCGGTGCGTCGCGCGCGCCGCCCGTGCTCACCGCTGCAATCGGCCCTCGGCATGCGGCGGGGTCGGCCCCGGGCCGGGCAGCGGCCGAGCCGACCGGAAAACCGCAGGCGAGCGCACCGCCGGTGCTCGCGATCGATTCGGTCGCAAGGCCTACCCGCGAGCACGCCCCGCGCCCGGTCGCCGCCGCCCCGGCGGCGGCCGAGCCGGTGCGGACTGCGCCATCGACCCGCCCGGCCGAGGCGCCGCGAACGGCGCGCCCACCAGCGCCCGGCGCCGCGTCCACGCCGGCCGTGGCACCGGTGGAGAACGCGGTGCCGCCGAGAGTACCGGAAGGCGCATCACGGGCTGCCGCGCCGGCGACCACGACGCCGGTCGCGCCGGCAGCGGCGCCGGATCCCGCACCGGTGCCCGCCGCGCGCGCGACCGTCGTTGACCGCAGCGCGGCGCCCGCCTCGTCGGCCAACGTGCCCGCGCGCCCGCGTCGAGTAGAGGCGGACGCACCGAGCGCGAAGGCCGCGGTCGCACGCGGCGCCGTGGAGACGGCTCCCCCAGACTCTCCGACCGCGATCCCAAGAGACACCGTGCCGGCGCCGGTCGCCGTGCCGAAGGTGGCGGAGCCACCGCAGGTCTCGCCGCCGCCGCGCCCGGACGCCCCGGCGGCGATGCAGACGCGCGCGATGGCGCCGGCCACACCGGCGACTCGCATCGCGGAACCGCTTCCTGTCGCCGAGGCGACCGCCCGGCCGCCGCCGCCTCGCGAGCCGCCGCGCGTCTCACTGCGCGGCTCCCCCTCGCGGACGGAGCCCGGGGTGGAACCCGTGGCCCTGGTCGCGACGCCCGCGCCCACGCAACCCGCCGCCACCGATGTCCTGTCGCTGGTACCGGACGCGCCGCGCGAGCCCCCCCCGATCACCGCCGCGGCCGCGAAACCGACGCCCACCGAGAGCCTGTCACTGGTCCCGGACGCGCCACGCGACCTCCCCGCGGTCGCCGACGCACCCGCACTGCGAGAGGCCCCGGCGCACAGCGACTTCGACGTCGAATTCGAACTCCTGCCGGACGACCTCGAGACAGGCGCGCCGGCTCCGGTCGCGGTCACCGCGCCGATGCCACACGCGGGTTTTGACGCGCGCGCCACGATCCCGATGCTGCGGATCGAATTTCCGCCCAAGGTGGCCCGGACGGCGCCGGTCGCCGCGCCCTCGACTCCAGTCACGCCGCAGCCCCCCAAGGTACCGGCCGCCGACGGCGGCAAGGTCGGCAGGCCCTCCGCGCCGGAACCGCCGACGGTGCTGGCGCCGGCGGCGCCACAGCCCGACGCCAATGCCCGACGCGTCCAGCCGGTGACGCCGCCCCCGACATCGCCGCCACCGGCCGCGGCTGCGCCGACGAGCAACCCCGCCCCGGCAGGGCACAAGCCTGCGGCCGCGTCGCATCCACAGCGCGCGCTGCCGAGCGCGCCGAAGCCTGCAGCTGCCGTGCCCACCAAGCCCCCACCGACGCCGGCGGCAACCGCTCCTCCCAGGCCCGCAGCGACGCCGGCGGCCGCCACTTCACCCAAGCCCGCACCGACGCCGGCGCCGAAGCCGGCCGCGACTGCGCCGCAGAGGCCCGTGCCGCCGGCGCCGCCGGCGGTCACACCTGCAGCCGCGCGCGACGTTGCCGCGCCGCCACGACCGCTGCCACCCGCGGCCGCGACTCCGGTCGCCGCGCGGCCTGCCGGGCCGGATATCGACAGCACGCAGACGGTGCGCGCCCTTGTCGTGCCGCCCGACCCGGCGGCGCCGACCGAAAAGCTCATCGTCATCCAGCTCGCGCTCTCCGAGCACGAGATCACACCGGACTCCGTGCCGGACCTCGCCATCTTCAACGAGTATCGGCTGTACTCCGCGGTCGGCTTCGAGCAGGGCAAGATCATGCACGCGCTGCGGCTGGGCTTCTTCAGCGACGAGGGCCCGGCGGAGGCCGTCGCGGGCTACCTGCGTGCATTCTTCGAGTCGCCGGCCGTCATCCACATCAGCGTCGAGGAGCGCGAGCGCTTCGCCAAGCGGCGGGTCGCGGCACGCAAGGACAGCGGCGACACCGGCGTGCACACCGCGATCGAGCTGAGCAGCAAGCCGACCGCACCGACGACCTCGCTCGCCGACCTGTCGGCCCGCAGCCGCGGCGCACAGGCGTCGAAGCCCGCCCACGGCCGCTCGCGCGGCTAGCTCGCCGCGGCGCGCGGCAACGGTCGTCAGCCGCTCGGCCGCCCCGCCGCATCGACGCGGATCAGGCCGGTCGGGCCGATGCCCATGATCTGCAGGATCACTTCCTCGTCCTTCGCGCCGTCGTAGTGAATCTGCCCGGCGTGGTGCACGACGAAGCTGCCGGGCGGCAGCGGCGTCGTCGCCTCCCGGTCCCACTTCGGCCCGGCGCCGACCCACCAGGTGCCCTTGAGGACGACGACATAGCGCGCCTCGGGGTGGAAGTGCGGCGGGCTGAAGGTGCCCGGGGCGAACTTGACGCGCAACACGTAGGGCCGGCCGGCGACCGCCGGATCTCCCTCGATCACGGCGCTCTGCAGCCCGGGCGCCGCCGGATCGGCGTGCCAGCGAACGTCTTCGGCGCGCACGATCCGCATCACGTCGCCCGGCGGGTCCGCGGCGATGGGTGCCGCGGTGAGCACCCCGGCGATCGACAGCAAGGTGGCGGGACACGGCCTCATCGGGTCTCCTCCCCAGGCGGGCGGCCATCGTCGCGAGGCGGCAGGGCCGCGCTGCCGCGGGCCATCCTAGGGCGCCGCGCGGCGCGCTGTCATCCCGGCGCCCGCGGCGCTCCATGGCGCAGACGGGCCGATGCGCCGAGGCCCTCGCCGCGCCACAGATAGAGCGCGAGGAGCGGCGCCGCACCGGTGCGCATCGCGTGCGGCTCGTCGCTTGCGTGATGGATCGCCTCGCCGGGCTGTCGCACGCTGAACGCCCCGTCGCCGCGCTGCCACGCCGCTGCACCCGACAGCGGGATGTAGAGTTCCTCCGCGACGTGGCCGTGCACGGGGTAGTCCGTGTGCGGGCCGAGCAGCAGCAGGCCGGCGGCGAGGCTCGCACACGGCACGGGGCCGGTTGCGCCGGCGATTTCGCACCAGCCGTAGCGCGCCAGGAACGCGGCGGACACCTGGCCGGCGCGGTAGGTCTGACGCCACGCGAGCCTCGGCGCCGCCGCGCGCACCTCGCGCGCGAGCGCCGCGAGCGGTCCCGCCGGCGCGCCGTCGACGGCGGCATCCAGCCAGCAAAGCACCGCGAGCGGCTCGGACCTCACGGCGCGCGCCGCGGCCGAGCCGGGCCAGCCGGCGAGGAATCGAGCGCACTCGGGAACCGCGGCACCCTCGACCACCGCGCGTGCGCAGTCCAGCAGCTTCGCCCATTCCGCCATCCGGCCCTCGGCGCGCGCCCGGCGCGGGCAGGGGACCGCGCGCCGCACACACGATACGTGGTCCCCGGCCGGCCGGCACCTGCCCGACCCGCCGGGCAGGCACCGCGCCCGGCGCCGGCCGGGCGCGGTCGCCCCTGCAAATCGTGCCGCCCCAGCCCAATATTCTGCCGCGCCGGGCGTCTATCAGGATATGAACCCGACGGCCACCCTGGCCCGCATGACTGACAGCGACAACCTGCAGATCACCGCCGTCGTGGCCGCGGAGACGCCGAGGCTGCGTGCCTTCCTGCGCCGGCAGGTGGACGACCTCGCCGACGCCGAGGACATCCTGCAGGAGACGTTCTCCGAGCTGGTCGCGGCCTACCGCCTCGTACAGCCGGTCGAGCACGTCGCCGCCTGGCTGCTGCGGGTCGCGCGCAACCGCGTCGTCGACCGGTTCCGGGCGCGCGCCCGCCGCGCCGCGGTGCTCGATGACGGCGCGGACGCCGACGCTGCGGCGGACCGGGTGCTCGGTGAGTGGCTGGTGCCGGCCGGCGACGATCCCGAGGCGGCTTGCGCCCGCGCACTGCTCGCCGATGAACTCGGCGCGGCGCTCGATGAGCTGCCGGCGGAGCTGCGCGACGTGTTCGTCGGGCACGAGATCGAGGGACGCAGCTTCAAGGAGCTGGCCGCTGCGACCGCGGTGAGCGTCAACACGCTGCTGTCGCGCAAGCATGCGGCCGTGCGCCGGCTGCGCCGCCGCCTCGCCGCGATCTACGAGGAATTGGACGTATGAGGAGCCATCAGATGAAGAGGTTCTGGATGCTGCGGGCGCTCAAGTTCGCGCTCATCGCCGCCATCGCGATCGCGGCGCTCGGCTACGTGGTGATGTCGCTGTGGAACTGGCTGCTGCCGCCACTCACCGGCTGGCACGAGCTCGGCTTCGGCCAGGCGCTCGCACTGCTGGTGCTGTGCCGGATCCTGTTCGGCGGGATCCGCAGCCACGGCGGCGGCCACTGGCGTCACCGGCTGCGCGAGCGCTGGGAGCAGATGACGCCGGAGCAGCGCGAGCAGCTGCGGGCCGGACTCGGGCGTCACTGCGGGCACGGCCCGCCGGCGCCACCGCCGGCCTGACGCGCGCACGGGCGGGGCGGCGCGCGGTCAGCGCCGGCCGTCGCGCACCAGTACGGCCTTGTCGCGCTTCTCGACGTCGAACAGCTCGATCGCGCGCAGCAGGTCGCTCAGCTTCGAGAAGCCGTAGCTGCGCGGGTCGAAGTCCGGCGCCTGCTTGGTGATGATCGTGCCGACGCTGCCGAGGTGCGCCCAGCCCGCGTCATCCGAGGCCGCGTCGATGGCTGAGCGCACCAGGGCCAGCAGTTTCGCGTCCTGCTGCAGCTCGCGGGTGGCCTTGGGCTTGCGGGCCTGGCCGGCCGCGGGCGTCGCCGAGAAGACCTCGGTGTAGATGAACCGATCGCAGGCCGCGACGAACGGCCGCGGCGTCTTCTCCTCGCCGAAGCCGTAGACGCGCTTGCCCGACTCGCGCAGCCGCGCCGCCAGCCGCGTGAAGTCGCTGTCGCTCGACACCAGGCAGAAGCCGTCCAGATGGCCGGCATACAGCAGGTCCATCGCGTCGATGATCATCGCGCTGTCGGTGGCGTTCTTGCCGCTCGTGTAGGCGAACTGCTGGATCGGCTGAATGGAATGGTCGAGCAGCACGGCCTTCCAGCCGCCGAGGCTCGGCGTCGTCCAGTTGCCGTAGATGCGCTTGACGGTCGCAACGCCGAACTTCGCGACCTCGGCGAGCAGGCCCTCGACGATCGCCGGGTTGGCGTTGTCGGCGTCGATCAGTACGGCCAGCGCGCTGTTGATTTCTTCGGACATGGCGGCTCCTGCGGCCACGGCAACCCGGGCGGCATCGTCAGGGTACGTCCCGGCGGCGTGGACGTCGAGCGCGACGCGGCGCCGCAGGGCGGAAGGCGAGGCCCGCGCGGCATCCGCGGCGCGGGCGGCCGTCGCGGCGCGCGTCGACTGCCGCTCAGGTCGCGTCGTGCAGGATCAATCCGAGCGTGAAGCGCTCGCCGCTGCGAAGCTGGCTGACGCCATGGCGCAGGCGCAGGTGGTGCACCCCGCGTCGGCCACGCGCCGGCCGGCGGTCGACCGCGAAGATCACGGCCTCGCCCTGCGCGAGCGGGACGACCTCGACGCGCGACTGCGCGCGCGGCCGCTGCTCGGTCAGCACGAATTCGCCGCCGGTGAACTCGGTGCCGGGCGCCGACAGCAGGATCGCGACCTGCAGCGGAAAGAGCTCGCCGCCATACCGGTCCTGGTGCAGGCAGTTGTAGTCGCCGGCACCGTAGCGCAGCAGCAGCGGCGTCGGCCGTGCCTGGCCCGCCGCGCGGCAGCGCGCAAGATACTGCTCGTGCGCCTCGGGATAGCGGTCGTCGCGGCCGGCGAGTTCCTGCCAGCGATTCGCGAGCGGCGCAAGCCACCGGTAGAACGCGGCGCGCAGCGCCGCGAGCGGCGGCGGCAGCGGGTAGGCGTAGTACTGGTATTCGCCGCGGCCGAAGCCGTGCCGGGCCATCACGACGCGGCTGCGAAAGGCCTCCGGCTCGGCATACGCGGCGCGCAGCCGGACGCACTCGGCCGTGTCGAGGAGCGGACCCGTGGTCGCGCAGCCGAGCGCGTCGACTTCCGCGCCGATCCGCGGCCAGTCGAGACGCGCCACGCGCGCGGCGAATGCCGGGCCGCCGTGCAGGGTCGCTTGGTGATCGTGCGCCACGGAGTTCATGCGGGGCTCCTCGGGACCGCGATGGCGGCCGCGGCGGAAGGCTACGGCGCCGCGCCCGCGCGCGCACTCCGGCTCTTGCGGCCGATGTCGCCGCCGTCGGCCGGCCCCGGTCGCGATCCGCTAGAGTACGGGCTGCGATCTTCACGCCGGAGCAAAGGGCATGCGCACGCTGGTCGGGATCGTGATGCTGGGCCTGCTGGCGGTGCCGGCCGTGGCGGCGCCACCTGCCGCTCCCGGCCTGATCCGGCACGTGTTCGTCATCGTGCTCGAGAACGAGGGCTACGCGGTCACCTTCCGCGCACATTCCGAGGCGCCGTACCTCGCAACGACTCTGGTGCGCAGCGGCGTGCTGCTCGATCACTATTTCGCCACCGGGCATTTCAGCCTCGACAACTACCTGGCGATGATCAGCGGCCAGGCGGCGACCCCCGAGACGCGCGACGACTGCGAGACCTACGCCGACTTCGTGGCGACCGGCACCACGGCCGACGGCCAGGCGATCGGTCGCGGCTGCGTCTACCCGGCGTCCGTCCGCACGCTGGCGGACGAGATGGACTCGGTGCACCGCAGCTGGCGCGGCTACATGGAGGACATGGGCAACGATCCGGCGCGCGAGGCCGCGAGCTGCGGGCATCCGCCGCTCAATGCGGTCGACCCTACGCAGGTCGCGGAGGCGCCCTCGCCGCGCGTGCCCGCCGGCGACCAGTACGCGGCGCGCCACAATCCCTTCGTCTACTTCCACTCGATCATCGACTCGCCGGCCTGCGCGGCCAACGTCGTCAACCTGGAGCGCCTGACGGAAGATCTGAAGACCGAGCCGACGACGCCGGCGCTCGCCTTCATCTCGCCGAACCTCTGCCACGACGGGCACGACGCGCCGTGCGTCAACGGCGAGCCCGGCGGTCTGAGCTCGGCGGACGCGTTCCTGCGCCGCTGGGTGCCGCGGATCATGGCGTCGCCGGCCTACCAGCAGGGCGGACTGATCGTGATCACCTTCGACGAGGGCGAGGCCGGCATCGCGCCGGGCGCGGATGGCGGCAGGGTGGAGACCTACCCCGGCGAGAAGTGCTGCCGGCAGCAGCCGGGCCCGAACCTGGCCGCCTTTCCGCAGACGCAGCGCGACGGCGACGCGACGGTCGTGTTCCAGGATTACGGCGGCGACCGCGTCGGCGCCGTCCTGGTATCGCCGTTCCTGCGGGGCAACGTGGTCGCCGCGACGCCGTTCAATCACTACTCGCTGCTGCGCACGCTCGAGGACCTCTTCGGGGTCGGCGGCCATCTGGGCTACGCCGGCCAGCCGGGCCTGGTCGGGTTCTTCGAGGCGGGTGTGACGGACGTTCCGGGACCGGCCCCGCCCGGTCGCTAGCCGGCCGCGCGGCGCGCGGCGCTGCTCAGTGCTCGGCCGCGGCGCCGGTCGCGGGTGGCTGCCAGCCGCCGAACAGGAAGGTCAGTGCGCCGGGCAGCCGCTTGGCCCACGCGTCCTCGTTGTGCGCCGCCTCCGGGTCGACGACGAAGCGGAAGCTGCTGTCGTCGTAGCCTGCCGCGCGGAAGTTTCCCTCGACGATGCGGATCAGCCCGATCATCCGCTCGACCATCCGCGGATCGTCGCCCTCGCGGCCGCCGAAGCCGAAGAACACCCGCACCGGCAGCGTGATCAGCGGGCTCGTGTCGCGCACGAGCTGGCCCATGCCGATGTACATCGTCGGGCTCTCGATGAGCCCGTAGCCGAACACGCGGGGCTTGGCGAGCAGCGCGTACAGCGAGGCCACGCCGCCGTAGGAGGAGCCGCCGATGCCGGTGTTGTCGTGACCGCGCAGCGTGCGGTAACGGGCGTCGACGAGCGGCATGACCTCGTCGGTCAGGAAGTCGGGGAAGCGCCTGCCCGCCGGCTCCGGCATGGCGGGGTTGCCGATGTAGTCCTTGTACGGCAGGAACTCGCGCGCACGGTTCTTGCCGGCATGGTCGACGCCGACCACGATCAGCGCCGGGATCGCCTTCTCCGCGATCAGGCGGTAGACGGTCTCGTCGACGCCCCACTCGCGGTGGCTGACGTCCGACAGGCAGGCGTCGAACAGGTTCTGGCCATCCAGCAGGTAGAGGACCGGGTAGCGGCGCGCGCGGTTCTCGGCGCTGTCGTAGCCGGGCGGCACGAGCACGCGCACGGTCCGCGTGTTCCGGAAGATCGCGCTCTTCAGGCGATGCAGCCGCAGGTCGCCGGAGACGGTCGAGCGGCAGGCCGGTGGCGCAGCGGCGGTGGCGGGGGCGGGTTGCGACCCCGCGGGGGCGGCGGCGCCGACGAGCGCCAGCGCCAGCAGGAAGGCGCCGGGCAGGGGGGCGGTCGGCAGGGGGCGGCTGTTCATGGTCGGGTCCGGAAGGGCGGCACACGGGTCGCGGCGGAATTCCCCGTCGCAAGCCCCTGTATCCTAAAGCATCGCGGCCGGGCACGCGCCCATCGGCGGGAGCCGGCGTAAAGTGGCGCCATCGTGCGCCGCTTCAGGCGGCGGCCAGAACAAGAACTCCACCGCAATCGAAGGGGAACGTCATGGTCGCACTCGCGCAGTTGTGGATACCGATCCTGGCTTCGGCGCTCGCCGTGTTCGTGCTGAGCAGCCTGATCCACATGGTCGTGAAATGGCACCAGCCGGACTACCTGCGGCTCGCCAATGAGGATGAGGTACGGGCTGCGCTGCAGAAGTCGCAGCCTCCGCCCGGCCAGTACATCGTGCCGTACTGCCCCGACGCGAAGCTGATGCAGACCGCGGAGTTCAGGCAGAAATACATCGACGGCCCGGTCGGCTTCGTCATGCTGCGGGCGCGCGGATTGCCCTCGATGGGACCGATGCTCGGCCTGTGGTTCGCGTTCAACGCCGCGATCTCGCTGTTCGCGGGCTACGTCAGCTCGCACGCGCTGCCGTCCGGAGCCCCCGCAATGGCCGTGCTGCGGATCGCCTCGACGGTCGCGTTCCTCGGCTACGCCGGCGGGGCCGTGCCGAACGGCATCTGGATGGGGAAGCCCTGGCGCAGCGTCGCGAAGGAGCTGCTCGATGCGCTGATCTACGCGCTCGCCACCGGCGCCGTGTTCGGCTGGCTCTGGCCGCGGTGAGGGACGTGCCGGCCGCGGATCCGGCGCGAGGCGCTCGGGCACCGGGCACGCCTGCGGGGCGGCGCCCGGGTCCCGCGGCCCGGGGATGGATGCACGGGTGCATGCCGGTCTCGCGCCCGTCGCGATGCCGCACCGTGACGACCGGCCCTGGGACCGCGCGTCTGACACGCACATCCGGGTCGCGGGCGACGGGGGAGGCAGTGTGACACGCAGGCTCATCAGCTCCGGCTCGACCTTCGAGCAGCAGATCGGCTATTCGCGTGCCGTGGTCGACGGCGACTGGATATTCGTGTCCGGCACCACCGGCTTTGACTACGCGACGATGTCGATATCGGACGACCTGCTCGTCCAGGCGGAGCAGTGCCTGCGAAACATCGAAGCGGCGCTGCGCACGGCCGGTTCGGGGCTCGGCGACGTCGTGCGCGTCACCTACGTACTGCCGAATGCCGCGGACTTCGAGCCGTGCTGGCCGGTGCTGCGGCGCTACTTCGGCGAGGTTCGGCCCGCGGCGATGATGATCTGCGCCGGGCTCGCGGACCCGCGCATGCGCATCGAGATCGAGGTGACCGCGCGCCGCCGCTCCGGAGCCTGAGGCGCGCCCGGCGCCGGCGACCCAAACGGACCGCCCGGCGTCGCACCGGGGATGGCGGCCGGCGGCGCGCGGTTGCTATGCTGATCCCGCTCGAGGTGCCGGCCTGCGCGACGCAGGCTGGAGAATTGGGAAGCCGGTGAGAGGCCGGCGCTGCCCCCGCAACGGTAATGGAGTGATGAGCTCGGCGTGATGCCACCCGGTTGCCCTGCGACCGGGGAAGGTGCCGAGCCGGCCCGACGACGCGTCGTGCCGCTCCAGAGTCCGGAAACCAGCCTCGAGCGGTTGGCCGATGGATCGCGGTGGGCGGTCGCTGGCGGATTGCGGCTCCGTACGCGACGTGCCGCA
>Ga0335071_10008271_pt1 | contig 10692 bp, 17 predicted proteins | sample Lox_Sample_15_FD_206724 | JGI IMG/M metagenome (GOLD analysis project Ga0335071, IMG submission 206724) | Soil microbial communities from Loxahatchee National Wildlife Refuge, Florida, United States - Lox_Sample_1.5 | ecosystem: Environmental > Terrestrial > Soil > Wetlands | place: USA...
CGTTCCGCCGACGACATTGCGCAAATATGTTAAGACGCAAACTTGCACATTAATATAACCGTCTTCGGCATAGGAATCCTTGTTCGCCACCCGGAAAACATTGTCTTTTCCGCCAGCCGGAAAAAATAACCCTCTCAAAGTATAGTCGGTGTGCACCTGCCCATTGCAATCGGGAATTTTTTTAAACTCAATAAATTCCCAATTAAATTCCACCGCGTCGCTGGATTTCTGATTGCTCTGCTCTTTCATATCCTCCGTGATGATATTTTCCAGTTGACGGTACTTTTCCTAAGCATCGTCGCTTTTTTTAAAAAAATCGCTAAACGCGCCGGCAAAAACCTGGCTGCTCATTACGCCGAGCAGGGCGACAATCATTATCGCAACGGCAAGGTTAATCTTACGCATGCGACCATCCTTTTTTGCAGGTGTAGTGTTTTAAAAGCTTTTGAAGAAATATTTTTTTCTCAAGCTTTTGGTTGTTACCCTAATTTATTAAAGATTAGGGTAGTTTGAAGTTTGCCGCCGGCCTCCTTTGCTAATATTAAATGGAGATAATTAAGGTACTTGAATAACGTTAAAGTATAAGCATTTATGAATTTTTTTTCAAGGGGTTAAATAAAAATATAAAGACGGAATCGCTTCCGTCTCTTTGAAAATTGCTCGGCTTATTCCTTCTGAATTTCTCGCGCGGACAAATTTCTCATAAATTATTTCACTTTGAAATTTTTAATCAGCCCTTGTTTCATCGCGTCCGTCCATTTATCTTTCCAATCGGAAGGAATCTTGTCCCAAAAATTTAAAACGTAAACTTTGCCGCCTTTTTCCGCGACCTTGGTCAGCTTAGCTTGATCAACGGCGCTTAAGGCCTGAAAATCCTTGGTTTTATAAACTCGCACCACGACCGGCTCGGCATAACTTTGCGGCACGGCGGATTTATAGCTTTGGTCGGCGGTAGGCACAAAGACATCCAGCTCCTGATAATTGCCGCCATCGTTGCGCTGCGTCTGATAATAAATAAATTCTTTGGGCAACGACAAACTAAAACCCAGTGCATCATTTGAATAGGGATAAAAGCCCTGGCCGTTAAGCTCATCCATCATCACCTTTTTACCGCAAGCCGATAAGACAATGAGGAGAAAACAAAAAGTAAAAAATAAAAATATTTTTTTCATAAATTACATTGTTATTTTGTTAAATTGCCATATTGCCCGATATTTCCTAGTAACGAGTCAATATAACAATATAGCAATATAACAGTATACCGACAAAAAAACAAGCCCTGAAAAAATAATTTTATTTTGTCAAAAATTATTATTAGAACTTGATATATTTATCCAGCAGATTCTTGAAGTGCCAAATTTTATAAGCCAGGTAGAAAAAAGCGACCGCCACCACCACGGCCATTAGACCCATTACCAGCCGCAGCATAAAATCGGTCCAAACAATCAGTACCGCAAGCAATAGCAAAATTAGGCCGTTGATGATTAAAACCCAGATCAAATGATTGGCTTTTTTGTCCATTGTCGTTGAAATTTTGTCCATAAAAAAATGGTTATTAATTAGCAAATATATTATAACACATTTCAATAAATAGGAAAAATCGGGCTAAATTTTTTTATAAAAAAATACTCCGGAGCAAAAAATCTTGCTCCGGAGCCAATTAACAAATCGGGTCAGGCGGCTTTGGCCATTTCTTCCTCGTCAACGCGACGCGGCGCGAAACGAATCCGCATCTGCGTGCCCTCGATTTGATAATCGCCGTCGGCCGACGTTCCTCCGACGCATAGCTCGAACCTCGACATGGGTTCTCCGGACATTTTGTAAAAATCGACATACGTTCGTTCCTGTTTGTCGATTTCCACGCTTCGGATCACCGTTCGGAAATTCACGAGCTTGCCCAGATCGGATCGGGTAAGGCCGTAGAAATTCAGATGCAGCGTCGCGTTTCCCCGCCTGACGCAGCGATGATAATGCTCGGGCAGGCCGTTTTGCGAATTCCGACTGATAAGCTGGAATCCTTCAGCTTTTTCCGGAGAGACAAGCTCCAAAACGGATTCCATCCACCTGCCGACACCTGTTTCTAATGCGATTTGACACATAATAATACCTCCTGGTTTTTGGTTGAAAAAAGTTCGCGATTAATCATTCGTAACTTATAAGCATACCACATATTTGCTAATTAGTCAATACCAGACACTTTTACCCGGAGGGAATTAATTTTTAGATAAAAAACGCCCAGGAGTAGAAATTATCAAACTCCTGGGCTTATTGACTTACCGCTTTTTTAGGCAGCGGCCATTTCCTTAGCCACTCTGGGCTGAAAAACGATGCAACCGGGGGCTCCCAGAATAGGAATACAGCACGGAGCGCGATTATCCAGGTAGAACTTCAGGTTATACTCGGATTTGGCATCCGGATCCTTATACAGGCTGATGCCCGTAAATTGTTCCGCTCCGTCCTGCTTCACCCACACCTCCACCCTGAAAGTGTGAGTGCGTCCGAGATCTTCCGGCTCGAGCCCGAAGAAATGGATGTTCATGATGAGCGACTTGCCGTTTTCGCGCCTTCCGACAACCATTCCCATATGGTAGTAGGCCACGGGATTGTCCTTGAACGCGCCGACCGGCACGAAACGCATTCCCTGGGAACCCTCGGGCGCCAAGAGACGAACTTTATACGAAACGTTGTTCTTCCGATACACAATCCTGGCTGCCAGAGCGGTAGAATTCTGTTCCATTTCAACACTCCTTGTAAAGGGTTTTTGATCTGTTTTTTAAAGAAAATATCAATCAATTTTGTATTTATATCTTATCATATTATCTATATATTGTCAATACCCCTCCCCTTCTTGACACCATATCTGATTTCCTGTAATATAATAAAGTAATTTAATAAACGCCCTGTCCGGGGTCGTTTTTTTATAAAAACTTCGCTGTTTCCGATCGCTTCGCTCATAATGCGAATACCGCGAATCGTTAAAACCGAATTATTAATACTAATTTTTTAAAACTTAACCTCCGACAGACGAAAATTAAAAAACACAAAAAACTTAATAAAAAATGTTTTGAATTTTAGATATTTTAATTTTATAATTTGTTTCGGATTTCAAGCTTCGGATTTAATACTTGAATATAAAATAATAATATGCCTAATAAAATTACCAACTACATCAAATCTTCAATTGAAGAGATGAAAAAAGTTAACTGGCCGACCCGCAAAGAAACTTACAATTATACGATTCTGGTGATCGGCATTTCGCTCGCGGTCGCGGCTTTTTTGGGCGCGCTGGATTTTATTTTCAGCACTCTGTTGCAAATGTACCTGGGCTCCCGATAAATTTTGTTGTTTTGAAAAAGTGAGCATTTTTTGGAAAAAATTAATTTAATATAAATATGGCCAAACAAACTTTAAATCAAGGACGAAGATGGTACGTTCTCCATACTTCCTCGGGCTACGAGGAAAATGTCGCGACCAATTTGCGGCAGAGAATTGAAACCATGGACGTGGAGGACCAGATTTTCAATGTTTTGGTGCCGACCGAGAAAAAAATCAAAATCAAAAACGGCAAGCGCAAAGTCGTGGAAGAAAAAATTTATCCCGGCTATGTTCTGGTGGAAATGATCGTGACGGATAAATCTTGGTATGTGGTGCGCAACACGCCGAACGTCACCGGTTTTATCGGCACGGGCACGACTCCGACGCCGGTTTCGGAAGAAGAAATCAAATCCTTGCAGAAACGGATGGGCATTGACGAGCCGAAATTCAAGATTGATTTTTCCGTGGATTCGCCGGTGCGCATCACCGACGGGCCGTTCAAAAATTTGGAAGGAAAGATTACCAATATTGACGAAGAGAAAGGCCGGGTGAAAGTTCTGGTCAGCATGTTCGGCCGCGAAACTCCGGTGGAATTGGATTTCTTGCAGATTAAGAAAATATAACACAACACGAATACTACGAATTTTTCGCGAATACCACGAACCGAATTGAAATTCGTTAAGGTGTTCACGGTATTCGCGAAAAATTCGTGGGTTCGCGTTATAAAGGAACTATAAATTTTAATCAAAGCAAAAAATAACGCGGCACGCTTCTTGCCGCACAAACTAAATTTATGGCGAAAGCTAAAAAGAAATTAATCGCTCAAATAAAATTACAGATTCCCGCTGGCGCGGCCACACCGGCGCCGCCGGTCGGTCCGGCATTGGGCCAGCACGGATTGAATATCCAGGAATTCGTTACCAAATTCAACGCCGCTTCGGCCGAAATGCGCGGCGATATTTTGCCGGTGATCATTAATGTTTACGAAGGCCGCACTTATGATTTCATCATGAAAAAGCCGCCGGCCTCTTCGCTGATCAAAAAAGCTCTCAAGCTGGAAAGCGGCGCGCACAATCCCCTCTTGGAAAAAGTCGGTACGCTTACTGACGCGCAATTAACCGAAATTGCCAAAATAAAAATGCCGGACTTGAATACCACCGACCTTGACGCCGCCAAAAAAATCATTGCCGGCACAGCGCGGCAGATGGGAGTTGAAATCAAATAAGAATTATCAATTAAGAATTTTATTTAATTTTTGTGGAAGAATTTATTTATCAATGAAATCTGACTTAAGACAATTCTTAATTCTTATTTCCTAATTGATAATTGATTCGCGATACCACGAAACAAATGTATGGCCAAAGAAAAAAAAATCAAAGAAGAAAAAAAGAAAGGCGTAAAAGCAGCCGCTCCGGTTGAGGAAAAAACAGTCGCAGTCGTGGCTGACGAAAAAGCTCCGGAAAAAAAAGCCAAGGCGTCCCCCTCCGCTAAAGCTACGGTGGGCAAGGGTAAATCATCTCGCCGGACCGGAACGCCGAAAAGAAAAAAAGTCGCTCTGACTTTTGACCGTTCCAAAACCTATCCGATCGCCGAAGCGGTTAAATTGGCGAAGGAAAATTCCCATGAAAAATTTGACGCTTCGCTGGACGTGCATTTTAACTTGGGAATTGACGTTTCCAAAGGCGAACAGCAAGTTCGCGGCACTGTTTCTTTGCCGCACGGCGTGGGCAAGAAAATCCGTCTAGTGGCTTTCGTTGAACCGACGAACGAAACGGCGGCCAAACAAGCCGGCGCCGATTTCATCGGTAACGATGAATTCATTGATAAAATAAAGAAGACCGAAAAAACCGACTTTGATTTGGCAATCGCCGAACCGTCCATGATGAAAAAACTTGGGATGATCGCCAAAATTCTCGGCACGCGCGGCTTAATGCCCTCGCCGAAAAACGAAACGGTTACTCCGGATCCGATTAAAGCCATCGCTGAATTTAAAAAAGGCAAATTGAGTTTTAAGAATGACGATACCGGCAATCTGCATCTCACCATTGGCCGTAAATCATTTGCCGACGACATGCTGGTTGAAAACTTTAATGCCTTATTGGAAATCGTCAAGAAAGCCAAACCGTCCAGTTCCAAAGGCGTCTTCATTAAAAGCATTACTGTTTGCACTTCCATGGGGCCGGGCGTTAAAGTCCAAATCGTTTAATAACTTCAATAAAATAAAAAAGGGCGCTTAATTGGCGCCCTTTTTTGTTGCTTAGCTATGTCGTCTAGGCAACGATTTTTTCCCGAAATTCCAGCAGATTGACAAATTGCTGCAGCTTGGCCGGAAAATCCGCGACACGACTGTCAATTTCCTGATGATAGCCATCGCCTTTCATTTCCCCCGGCTTAATCGGCTGTGCGATAAAAATTTTCGCAAAGCAATTTTCTATGAACCTGGGAAAATCGCGAAAACCGTAATGAATCGCAACTACGACCAGATTAACCGACAAATGGATTATTACTTTACCTTCTTTTGCGCCCGGCAAAACTTCAGTTTGAAAGTTGCTTTCAATTTTAGGAAGATTCATGCTCAACCCCTTTTTTTAAAAAATTATTATTTTGCGCTAAAGGAACGATAATTTATCGTATATCTTTCAATTCTTTGTGTCAAACCAGAAAAATTCCGGAGATTGCGGTCAAGCCGTAAATTTGCTAAAATAAAAAGAGTTATTAACATCATTAAATTTATGACTGACAAAAAAATCAACATCGGCGAAGCAGTAAATGCCGGCTGGCGCATTGCCACGAAAAACTGGCTGTTCTTTGTCGGCGTTCTGTTTGTTATTTTATTGATTAATTGGGGAGAGGGCTTTATCATGTCTATGGTTACGAGCAAAAAACAAGTGGTAGCCGATATTATGGTGTTCGTTTTAGACGTTGCCTTCTATGCCGTTAACATCCTGATTGCCCTGGGAATTATAAAAATCGCCCTTAATTTTCTCAAAAATAATACCGCCAAATTTTCCGATCTTTTTTCGCAAAGCAATTTGATTCTTAAATCATTCGTGGTAGGTTTATTGATCGCTTTATTTACCGTATTGCCAATATTAATTCCTCTTGGTCTTTTTGGCATAACCATGCTCTTTCCGCTAAGCATAGCGATTAACATCACTCGGGTCGTTTTAGGTGTCTTGGGTATTGTTGGCGTGTTCTTTTCGGTTTATTTCGCCTTACGATTTATGTATTCCCAGTATTTTTTAATTGATAAAAATAGCGGGATTATTGATTCGTTAAAATTGTCGAGCGAGGCCACGCGCGGCGTAAAATGGCAGCTGATCGGTTTCGGCTTTGTTTCGCTGGGCATTGTTATTCTCGGATTTATCGCTTTGCTGGTTGGATTATTTGTCGCTATTCCCGTGGCGATACTGGCTAATGCCGCGATTTATCTGCAATTGACCGGCCAAAGCGTCAGCGCGGCAACTGCGCCGATGGCGATGAAAACTCCCGAGATGCCTTCCGGACCGACCGCCTGATTTGTTGAAAATCTCACAATTTGCTAAAATAACAAGGGGAGCTTTTTTAAGCCCCCTTTGTTGTCAAAACCGCCAGCGCGACGGTAACAAAAATACAAAAATATAAATTTCGTTAAATATAATTTTATGGACTTCAAAAAAAATCCGCGAAAAAGACGCTTGTCTTGGGACGAAATGTTCATGAATTTGGCCGTAATAACTTCCAAGCGCAGCTCCTGCAAATTTCACGAAATCGGCTGCGTGTTCGTGGACCAAAATAAAAGAGTCATTTCTTTGGGCTATAACGGTCCGACGCAAGGCGATTACAATGCTATTGAAGTCGGCTGCGTTAAAGTGGACGGCCATCCGGTGGATGGCAAATTGAAACGCTGCTGGGGCGCGCACGCGGAAATCAACGGTATTATCAATTGCCAGGACACGACTCGCTTGCGCGGCGCTACTTTGTATTCGGTCACTTTCCCCTGTTATGATTGCATGAAAGCGATGAATAATGCCGGAATCAAAGAAGTTGTTTATTTGGAAAAATACGAACGCATTAAAACCGGCGGCGAAGGCAAGGAAGAAGAAACGGAAGCCCAGGAGCTCGCCGAAAAACGCGGGATAATTCTTCGCAAATATAACGGCAAAGTTTACGTTGACTTTGACTGCAGCAAAAGCAATTAAGAATTAACCTGTCTGCCGGCAGGCAGGGAAATAAGAATTAATAATTCCGCAAATGGATAAAATTCAGAAAATCGGCACGTCAGCTTTTATTTTTAAAAATAATCATGTTTTATTATTAAAGCGCGCTAAGGATGAAGGAGTTTTTCCCGAACATTGGGAGCTGCCGGGCGGAAAAGTTGAATACGGGGAACGACCGGAAGATGCGGTGGCGCGCGAAATCAGAGAAGAAACCGGTTTAAAGATTAAAGTCGGATTTCCCTACGGAACTTTTTCTTACTTTTTGAACGAAATCCATTATATTGATATCCAATATTATTGCTACGCGCTCGGCGATGAGATAAAATTAAGCGTTGAACATGAAAAATATCTTTGGGCCAACGAAAATGATTTGAAGGATTTGTTAATCACCGAACAAATGCGCGAAGCAATTGACAAGGGCTTTGAATACATAAAACTTTTCTTTCTAATGGCTAAATAAATGATTCTCGGCATAAAAAAACTTCACGAATTGGTGAAGGAAATAAATTTGGTGGAAAATCTCTGTGCGCGGGAAATGAACAATCCCGAAGGCGCGGGTTTTGATTTGCGCCTGGGCGAAGTTTACGAGTTGGAAGGCGACGGATTTTTAGGCGTTGACGAGCGCCAAACCCCGGTCGCCAAGCTCGTCGCGTCTGGTCATTGCGAGGAGTCCCCGGGACGACGAAGCAATCCCGCGGCGAGCAGCAAAGGCGAGATTGCTTCTCCGCCCAGGGCGGATCGCAATGACAATGATTATTTTATTTTCGCACCCGGCAAATATTATTTAATCAAGACCATGGAAAAAGTTAATCTGCCCGTCACTTTATCCGGCATAATTTTTCCCCGTACCACGATGTTCCGATCGGGAATCGGAATGTTCAACGGTATCGTCCAGCCCGGCTATTCCGGCGAACTGACTTTCGGCGTCTGCAATCTTGGCCAATCAAATATCAAAATATCTTTCGGCGCCCGCGTCGCCCACATTACTTTTCACGAAGTACTTGGCGAAGGCAACCAATACAAAGGCCAATGGCAAGGCGGAAGAGTTTCAACCGGAGGACAAGAAAAACAGATTTAATTTCCAATTTTAAATTTACAATTTTCAAATAATTTTCAATGATTAAATTTTTAAAATTTAAAATTGAAAATTGAAAATTTATGTCGAATCATACCGAACAACAATATCTTGACCTGATGAAAGACATTATGGAGAATGGCACGGACAAGGAGCTTTTTTTCACGCCCGAAGTTCTTGCCGAATACAAAAAGAAAGGCGAGGAGCCGCCCTTCATCCGTTCGGTTTTCGGCCGGCAAATCCGTTTTGATTTGTCGCAAGGATTTCCGCTCTTAACCACGAAAAAAGTTTTTGCCCGCGGAATTTTTGAAGAATTAATCTGGTTCTTGCGCGGTGATTCCAATATTAAATATTTGGTGGATCGCGATGTGCATATTTGGGACGAATGGGCCTGGAAAAGATACCATAAATATTGCTTGAAAAATTCTCCGGAAAAGGACTTAACGCAGACGGATTTTATCGCCAAATTGAAAGCATTGCCGGCCACTGATGAATTTGTAAAAAATTGGGGCGACTTGATTACGGTTTACGGCAAAATGTGGCGCCGCTGGCCCGGCTCGGAAAAAGAAATAGATCAACTGGGTTATTGCATTCAGGGCTTAAAAGATAAGCCGTTCCGGAAATCGTATGTCGTTTCCGCCTGGAATCCGGATTTTATTTATACCATGGCGCCGGAAAAAAATCGCAATGAAGTGCCGCCGTTCTGCCACACGACTTTTCAATTTGCCGTCACTCACAGCAACCGCCTGAATCTCGGACTTTATCAGCGCAGCGCCGACACTTTTTTAGGCGTCCCATTTAATATCGCAAGCTACGCCCTGTTGCTTTTGATGGTCGCGCAAGTTACCGGATTAAAACCCGGTGAATTTGTCCACACTTTCGGCGATGTGCATCTTTATTCCAATCATTTTGAGCAAGCCAAGCTGCAACTTTCTCGTGAGCCGCGACCAATCCCGCAAATCAAACTCAACCCGGCAATAAAAAATATTGACGATTTCAAATATGAAGATATAGAGATAATCGGCTATGATCCGCATCCGGCGATCAAAGCGGAAATCGCCAACATTGGCGGGTTCTAATATCCATAATAACGTAACTGAAAAAGATCGTCAGCTTGTTTTGGAAGCCGACGGACTAGGCCAAATCGACTGGAACGATTGTTCGCCAAGCTATGACAAAAAAAATACCGAAGAATTTTTTACGGCTTTCCGAAATAAAGATCGCTTACCGTATGTTAAAACTGAAACCAGAAAAAAATTCTATCAAGAATTGATAAAAATAGCGGAAAAATTTTTAACAAACTGGAGGGAATAATTTCTTATCTCTTCTCTCTTAACTCTTGTCTTATGATATCAATGATCTGCGCCGTGGCCAAAAATAACGGCATCGGCTATCAAAATAAATTACTCTGGAATTTGAAGGGCGATATGAAGCATTTTGTCCAGACCACTCGCGGCCACACCGTGGTGATGGGACAAAAAACCTACGAAGGGCTTTTCGTAAAGCCGCTGCCCAACCGCAAGAATATTGTTCTGACTTTGGATAAAAATTTCCAGGCGCCGGGCTGCGAGATTTTTTATTCCCTGGAGGATTTTTTAGCCGCCTATAAAAACGCTGCCGAAGAAATTTTTATTATCGGCGGCGCTTCAATTTATAAGCAATTCATTTCTTTGGCGGAAAAATTATATTTAACTTTAGTTGATGATACTCCGCTTGCCGATGTTTTCTTTCCCGATTTTTCCGCTTTTAAAATTTTTTCCGAGGGCGAAACTCAAGAAGAGAACGGCGTCAAATATAAATTCGTGGAATTTGTCAGAAATTAAAACTAAAAAATAAATGCCCTCAACCGCTTAATTCGCGATGAGGGCATCTCACACAGGGAATCCCGTTTCGGCTGGCTAACCGACAATTTGGCTATCTCCCCGCCGAAAGAACACCTGTTGTAGGTATACCATATTTAAAAAATTTGTCAACATAACTATTTTTTTTATCTCAATTTTTTGAAATAAAAAAAGGACTGAAGGATGTATGCCTAAGCACACATCACATCAGTCCTTGACGGACCGCCGCAGCATGGGTTCACCTTATTCCAGGAGGTGGCGG
>Ga0335071_10008272_pt1 | contig 10692 bp, 8 predicted proteins | sample Lox_Sample_15_FD_206724 | JGI IMG/M metagenome (GOLD analysis project Ga0335071, IMG submission 206724) | Soil microbial communities from Loxahatchee National Wildlife Refuge, Florida, United States - Lox_Sample_1.5 | ecosystem: Environmental > Terrestrial > Soil > Wetlands | place: USA: Florida...
GGGGTCGACGGAGCCCGGGCCGTCGATCAGGGCCAGCTCCGCTTCGCGCAGCGCCTGGCTGCGCCCGAGCTGCGGGTTGTCCGCCTGCCGGTGGAACAGGTCGGTGGTGAGCGTGCGTGCGGAGATCGTCTCCACCGGCCAGTTCGATACCAGGAGCGCCCGGGTGCCGGCGTAGAAGAACGCACGACCGAGGCCCGAGACCGCTTCGGCCCCCGCACCCTGGCCGCTCGCCGTATTGCAGGCCGAGAGCACGACCCAGTCGGCGTTGAGCTTGAGGGCCAGGATCTTGTCGACGGTCAGAAGACCGTCGCCCGGCACGTGCGCCACGTCGGGCGCCGAGAGCGCCAGCGCCGGCTGGGTCAGCCCGTTGAGGTCGCCCGGCACGAGCCCGTGGGTTGCGAACACGATGATCCGGCGATGCGCAAGGTCGGCCGTCTCGACGTTCTTTTCGTTGGCGGCCGCCCCGACGAAGACGTCGGTCGAGAGGTCGGCGCGCAGGGCAAGCGCGATGCTGCGCACTTCCTCCGCCGTGTCGGGCAGGCGCGGCAGGTTGGCGAGCTGAGCGCTGTCCACGCCTTCGGTTGCAGGCGCGCTGCGTCGCCGCAGCGGCAGCCCGCGCGTCTGCAGCCCCGCCGTCTTCTTGGCGCCGCGGGTTTGAAGCGCATCCGCGACCTGCCCGGACTGCGCCTCCCGGGCCTCCTCGGCGCTGAACCACGGATCGCCGAAGCCGATGAACGTCCGCCGGGCTTCCTTGGGGGCCGGCAGCGCGCGCAACGTAGCGAGTGACGTGACCGCCGGCAGCTGCGCCACCGCGACCTTCCGCACCAGGAAGGGCACCGCTTTATATTCGGCGAACATGACCGGGGCTTTCGCCGGCTGCGGCGTCGGCTGCGTGACGAGCAGGCTCAGCGGAATCTGTCCCAGCGCCTTATCCGGCACGATGAGCAGGTTCTGCGCGCTGGCCCAGCCGCTCTCCACCGGCTTGAGCACCGCGTCGTAGAGCTTGTTCGCCAGCGCCACGTCGAACGCCGGCACCTCGTCGAGAGTCGATGCGTTCGGATCGAGCGATTTGCGCAAGTTCGCGACCATCGTCTCGACCTCATGTGCGCCGATCTTGGATGCCGCGAACGCCGTCGGCCCCTGCTGCGGCACGGCCCACACGAACAGCCGCTCGCGGCCGACATAGGTTGCCACCAGCGCTTCGCCCGGACGGAGGCTCTTCTGCGCCTGCTCGACCGTGGCCGGCCGCGGGTCGATCAGGTTCGCGTAGTCGGGAAAGCGCTGCTCGATCTCCTCGCGCAGCCGCGCGCGTGCGTCGCGCAGCTGGTCGATCTGCTGGCGCAGCTTCTTCACCGCCCCGGGATCCTGCTCGCTCGTCGGCTGCGACAGCACGTTGGTCAGAAGGCCTTGCAGGGCGGCCGTCTGCTTCTGGGCGTCCTGTTCGTGGCGCGCGAGGTCGGCGAGCCGGGGGTCGGACACCGCCGCGCGGGCGGCCGAAGCCGCGAGCGCGCGCTCGACCGAGCGTCCGCGCACCGCCTCGGCGAGATGGAACGTCTCGGCGGCCGCGCCCGACCCGCGGGTGTCGGCGAGCAGAGCCATATACGCTTCCGCGATCACCTGCATCTGCTGGTCGCGCTTGGCCATCGAACCGCCGTCGTCGTCGCCGTCGGCCTCGCGCGAGCTCGACATCAGGATCGGCATGGCGGCGGCGAACTCCTGCGCCGCCCGGTCGTTCTGTCCCGTGCGCGCCAGCGCCAGACCCAGAAAGCCGCGCGATTCCGCCGTGAAATAAGCCTTCTCGCCAAGGTTCTTTGAGTGCCGTGCGACGATCGTTTCGATGATCTTGATGGCCTCCGGGCCCCGCTGCGACCGCAGCAGCGTGATGGCGTAGTTCTGGTTGGCATCGAGGAACCGGCTGCGCAGGGCCGGATCCTGGCCGATGTCGCGCTCGAGCGCGTCGTAGGTGGCGCGGGTGGCTTCGAACTTGCCTTGCCAGGACTGCACCTGGGCGAGCAGGGCCCGCGCGTTCGCAAGCGGCGCCGAACCGGTGCCATGGCCGATGTTGCGGTAGATGTCCTCCGCTGCCACCGCCATCTTCTCCGCCTCTACGTAACGTCCTTGCGCGTCGAGAACCCGCGCCAGCAGCAGGATGGCGTTCCCGGTCTCCGCCGCGTAGCGGCCGCGCCGCCGGAGCTGGTCGAGCAGCGCCGTGCGGATTTCCGCCTCGGCTTCGATCAGCCGGTTTTGCGCCATCAGGGCCTTGGCGAGTCCCGAATGATACCCGTCCGCCACCTCTTCGAAGGTCCCCGGCGGGTTTTGCAGCTGGTCGACGTTCGGCAGGATCTGCTGCAGGACAATTTCGAGGCCTTCGCGAAGCGCGGCTTCGGATTCGGCGTAGCGGCCCATGCCTCCTAAAAGTGTCGCGCGGGCTTCGAGGACATTGTCTCGAAACACGTACCTCTGGACCTCACTCGGCCCGTTAGGCCCGCGCCGCACGAACCCCTGCAGCTCGCGTTCGGCGAGCGCCATCGTCGCGCGCGCTTCGTCGATTTGCCCGGCCGCGACCTGGTTGCCGATCTTGTCGCGATAGATGTTGAAAATCGCGCCGCGGCCCTGCGTCTGCTGGCCGAGGAGTGCCAGGCGCTCGTCCTGGATCGCCGCCGCTTCCTTCGACTTGCCGGCGAAGCTGTAGGCGCGGCCCAACTGCTGCAGATAGAAGTTGATCCTCTGCGGCGGCAGGTTGGCCCGGCGGCCGAGCTCGTACGCCTTCTTGAGGTCTTCGACCCGCTGCGGCGCACGCCCGATTTCGCCGGCCGCCAGGCCGCGCCGGTAATAGAACTCGGCGATATCCGCGTTCGAGCCGCTGGCCGGCGGCTGGGCGTCGGCGGCCGCCGTCGCGGCCGCGCGCTTGGCCGGATCGGGCTTCTGCTTGTCGAGGATGGCCGTGATGTCGGAAATCGTGCGCGGCGGCGGGACGAAGACTGCCGGCGCGGCGGGAGTCTTTGCCGCGTCCTGGCCCTGGTTGTCCGCCGGCGGCAGCACAGTGGCGCGATACTGATCGACGGTCTTGATCGCCTCGTCGAGCGAGAGGGCCGCCCGCGCGGTGCCGCAGACGGCAGCGGCAAGGAGGCCGCCCACCAGGGCGGCGGCGGTCACATGATGGCGGACGTGGCTGATCATCTCTCGGGCCCCTGAACCGTGAACGGAATCGACGTGATTATACGACGACACCGTCGAAATTCGGTGACCTGGATCACTCGATTTGCGATTGCGGATCAAAGGCGTAGTACAGCACCGTAGCTCGACCCATCCGGCTTCATACGTCCGTCTGATATGCGCGCGGGCCCGGATCGGCGAACCTGCGTCAGCCGTCGCGTCCGGTCGGGCGCTAAGCCGACCTTAGGCTCGACCGCGGGCGGCGGAAGAGAATCCCGGGCAGCGCTGCTGCGCGGGATTCTCGAGGGGCCGGCGGCATCAGCGGATGGCGGCCTATTTGGCGCTCGCGGCTTTCGCCTTTTCCTTCTCCACCACGACGCGGTCCTGCCCGCGCTTGAGCAGCTCGGAAAGCTGCGGCTGGTGCATCCTCCCCGTCGCCCTCCGTCATAACGGACGGCGCGGGGACGTGCAAACCGTGCCCTTACGCGGCGCGCACCGTCGCGAGGAACTGGCCAACCTCGCTCTGCAGAACGTCAGCCTGCTTCACCAGCAGGTCGGCGGCCTTGAGCACGGCCTCCGCCGTCTCGCCGGACTTGTCGACCGCAACGGTGACGTCGCCGATATTGCTCGACACCTCGCGCGCACCCGTGGCGGCCTGCTGGACGTTGCGGCTGATCTCCTTCGTGGCCGCGTTCTGCTGGTCGACCGCGCTCGCGATCGAGGTGGAGATCTCGTTCACCGAGCCGATCGTGCCGGCAATCGTATTGATTGCCGCGACCGCTGACGCGGTCTCGGTCTGGATGCTGGCGATCTGGCTGCGGATGTTCTCGGTCGCCTGCGCGGTCTGGGTCGCGAGCGACTTGACCTCGCCGGCGACGACCGCAAAGCCGCGCCCGGCTTCGCCGGCACGCGCCGCTTCGATGGTGGCGTTGAGCGCCAGGAGGTTCGTCTGCTGCGCGATCGCGGTGATGAGGGCGGTCACCTCGCTGATCTTCTCGACCGCGGCGGAAAGCCCCGCCACGGTGCCCTCGGCGCTGCGGCCTTCTTCGTTGGCGCGGCGCGCCACCGTGGCCGCGTTGCCGATCTGGCGGCCGATCTCGGCGATCGAGGCGGACAGCTCCTCCGACGCGGCGGCGACCGTCTGCACGTTCGCGGTCGCTTCGTCGGCACCGGCCGCCACGGCGCGCGTCCGGTCGCGCGTGACTTCGGCGGAATGTGCCATGCTCTGCGCGGTGCCATGCATCTCGGTCGCCGAGCGGTGGACCGTCTCGATGATGGAGCTCACCTTCTGCTCGAACCCGTCGGCGAGCGCTGCGAGCGCCCGTTTCTTGTCGGCCTCGGCCCTGTGCGTCATCTCTTCTCGCTCGCCCTCGAGGCGGCGCATGGCCTGTGCGTTGTCCTTGAACACCTGCACGGCCTTGGCCATGCCGCCGATCTCGTCGCGCCGGTCCGCGCCATCGACGACGATGGCGAGGTCGCCGCCGGCGAGACGCTCCATCAGCGACTGCAGTTTCACGAGCGGCTTGGAGATGTCGCGGCCGACCAGGTACGTGATCAGCGCCGTCACCAGGATGATGCCCAGGGCTGCGAGCCCGAGCGACAACAAGGCGGCGCGATAGTCGACGGCGATGTCGTCCGTGTAGACGCCGGTGCAGATCGCCCATTGCCACGGATCGAATCCGGCGGCATAGGACACCTTCTGCACGGGTTCTTTGCTGCCCGGACGCGGGAAACGGTAGTAGACGAAGCCGCCGCCGGACTTTGCCGCGTCGATCTGCAGCTTCACATTGGGCACACCGTCGGGGTCCTTGGCGTCGAGGCGAACCTTGCCCTCAAGCGCGCGGTTCGTGTCGTTGAGGATCGTCTTGCCGTCATAGCCCTGCACGAAGAAGTAGTCGTTGGCGCCAAAGCGCAGGGGACGCAGCGCCTCGACGGCGCCCGCCTGCGCCTGTTCGCGCGTCAGCGTTCCCGCCACCTCCTTGGCGTGCCAGGCCTTCACGATCCCGAGCGCCACCTCGACCAGGCGCTGCGTCTGGATCTCGCGGTCGTTGACCATCTTGTTGTGCATGAACCCGGCACCGACCGCGGTGACGGCGGCCAGCGACAGCGCCGACAGCACGAGCAGGAGGCCGAGCTTGCTTTTGATCTTCAGCAGTCCGAGGAATTTCATCGTTGTTCTCTCACGGCAATCGTTTGCACGTCGTGTGCGGCAACATAGGGTGAAGAGGTAAAAAATGTCTCAAAATGCAGCGGACTACGGGGCGCAGAGCAGCCCGATCGCGACCGTGGCGGCGGCCGCCAGAGTTGCGGCATAGAGGCCGTTGCCGCGCAGGCCGAGCAGCCGTCCGGGGATGTCGAAGCTCGTCACCGTGACCATGGTCAACACCGAGATCGGCGACAACAGCATCGACAGCATGAACGTGACGATCCACATCCCGTAGAGGCCGGTCTCGGTGATCCCGAGGCTCGCCGCGGAGACGGTGGGGGCCAGCAGCGCGAAGGGCACCATCGGATGAATGCCCGCGACGGTGATGAGCGGCACGACGAACAGGATGGCCGCGATACCCCACATCCCCCCGGGCAGGACGTGAACCGCCACCGATTTGGCCGCCGCGGCCAGCTCGGGGATCTGCATCACGCCGACGAGAAGGCCGCACGACAGGAACAAGGCCGTCTCGGGCATGATGGTGGTCCAGCGCGCCGCGAGCTCGCCATCGGCGCGCGACAGCGCGGTGGTGACGTTGCCGCGGCCCCAGTAAAGGGCGCAGGCGAGGGCGGTGAACGACGAGGCGATCGAGATCGCCAAGGTCATCGACATGCGGAGCACGAGATGCGCGAACACGGTGGCGCCCAGCTCGGCCAGGAGAATGCAGATCGCCAGAGCCACGTTGGCGCGCCGCTGCTCGCAAGGTTCCATCGCCAGCGGGCGGGTGATCAGACCCGCCAGTGCTGCACCGATCACCGCGACCGGCGCGCCGATCGTGAGGCACGTGGCCCAGGACACTCCGGGAAACATGGCCATGACCGCGGCCACCGACGCGGTGGACGGGGCCACCAGCATCGAGAGCACCAATCCGCGCATGGCCGAGCAGGCGGCGACCTGCTCGGGACCGGCGCGCCGGCTGAGCGTCGCACCGGCCACGCCGACTGCGCCGAAGCTCAGCCCCAGGGCCGCACCGCATGACGCCAGGACGACCGCGGCGGGGCGCAAGGCGGCGGGAACGCGCGACAGGGTCGCCGCGAGTGCCGCGTCGAGCTGACGGTCGGCGAAGATCGGCCGCATCAGCGCCACGCACAGCATCAGCACGACGACGCTCGACATCCGTGCGGCGGCCGCGAGGACGACGGCCGGGTCGGGCGCCAGCGTTGCGGTGACGCCGAGCGCTCCCAACGCGACCACGACGGCGACGCGGCCGCTCGGACGGACGAGCCAGTGGCGCCACCCGACGGCCAGGCCCGCCACAAACAGCAGGGCCGCGACCGCGTCCCAGCCGACGTGCCCGGTGATCTCGCCGGCACTGCTGGCCGCGAGTGCTGCCCCGCAGCCGGCGAGCCCCCACGGGAGCTCGCGGGTGCTGCGGGCCGCCGCGGCGACGGTCGAAACCGTACTTGTGGTCATGACCGTCAGGCCGCGTGCATACGGACGCGGATCAGGTGCCGCTCTCGATCGCTGAAGTCGGTGCGCGCGTGCAGCATGACGTGGTTGTCGATGACGATCGCTTCGTCGGGCTGCAGGTGATAGAACGTGCGCGCTTCGCTTGCCTCGGCCTTGGCGCGGAAATGCTCGATGGCCCAGACGCGCTCATTCGTGCGCAGGTCCTCGCGCAGCGCGAAGCCGGCCATCAGGCAGTCGTAACGGAAGCGCACGAAGGGCGTGTCGCCCAGCACCGGCGCGGTGACGATGCGCTCCGACTTGAAAAAGGCGTCCGGCACGCGGAAGGGAAAAACGTTGCGGCGCAGGATCTCGATGCATTCACGGCCTTCGACCGTGCGGGCGAGCTCGTCAACCAGCCGCGGCACGTTGAGCAGGACCGAGACGCCGCCCTCCTGCGCCTGCTTGACGACGAACAGCGCGTTGTACTTCTCCGGGCTTCCGGCGAAAGCGCTGTCGCTGTGCAGCGGCGCCTCACCGGCCTCCTCGGAGAAAGTAGTCTTGTAGTCGACGGTCTTGCGGACTTCTTCGGCCCGCGCCTTCACCGGCCACAGCACGCGCTTGTCGTTGTTATGGTCGGTCGGCATGCCGACGCCGCGGGTGAGCGCCAGAACCAGGGTGTCGCGCACCGGCTGCGGATAGCGGTTGTAGCCCAGGCCGCGGAGCACGACGCAGGCGGGATCGAGGGCCACCGCGTCGCGTACGAGGCCGGCGAGTTCCTCGATCTCGGGCCAGTAGGTCGCCGAGATCTCGGCGAGCGCCTTCTGGCCCTCTTCGGTCTCGAAGGGCGTGGCGACGCCCAGCAACGACGCGCGTGCCTGCTCGGCGGTGCAGTGCGCCGCCACTGCCAGGATGAACCGCTGCGGCACCTGGAACGCGCTGACGTCGAGGATCGGAAGGACGTTGAGAGGCCGCCCCAGTCGCGACGCGCCGGACCGGCGCACCGGATGAGAGGAGAGGGAGTCAACACGGCGGCGCGCGCCGTGGTCATTCGCTTGGAGTTGCATCGGGTCCCCGCTTTTTAGGTCGCGGGCGCCGTCATTTCGCGACGCCCTTGTTGAGTACGGGCGAGCTTCTAGGGGACAGAAATTGCCGCGGTCTTAAGCCGTACGGTTGATGGACTGTGAAAAATGCATACAAGTCGCGGCGTTAACGCGTGTTTCGATTTCTTGACGCGCGAAACGTCGCGGAAAACCGCGCCGAAACGCGGTCGCTGAAGCGGCTTAATCATCCAGAGATTGATGCCTCGCGCGCCGGTTGTGCTCACAAAAAAATTTTTGCAGCGCACGCGCGTGCGGGCGGTCCGACTCGGATCCGTCGCGCCGCGCATCGAGTCGTCCGCCAGCGATGAGCGAAATCCGTGCACGGTGTCGAATTTTTGAGCGACGCCAAATCTGCTGCCATCACGCTGGCAGCAGCCATGCTTTACGATGCGTCCTTGAACAGGAGCCCGCGCGTGGGCCAATGGCGGGCACGAGCCGGTCACGCCCGATCTAGTCGCGGGCCTGCTCGCGGTCTTCGGCGGCATCTGGATTGCCACCACCCGGCCCCGAAGAGCTTGATGCGGTTTGCTTTCGGAGGGTCCCCAAGACAACATAGCCGGATCACATAGTCGCACGTCCACCCGGAGCCCTTCCCATGCCGATCATCAACCGGATTGCGGCGTTTCACGACGAGATGACCGCCTGGCGGCGCGAGCTGCACGCACATCCCGAGACGGCGTTCCAGGAACATCGCACAGCCGACTACGTGGCGGCCAAGCTCACCGAGTTTGGCATCCCGATCGACCGCGGGCTCGCCGGCACCGGCGTGGTCGGCACGATCAAGCGCGGCGACGGTCCGGCGATCGGGCTGCGCGCCGACATGGATGCGCTGCACATCCACGAGGCGAACGGCTTCGGCCACAAATCGCAGAATGCCGGCAAGATGCATGCCTGCGGCCACGACGGGCACACGACCATGCTGCTGGGCGCCGCCCGCTACCTGGCCGAGGCTGGCCGCTTCGCCGGGACCGTGCACCTGATCTTCCAGCCGGCCGAGGAGACCGAGGGCGGCGGCCGCAAGATGATCGAGGACGGGCTGTTCAGGAAATTCCCGGTGCAGGAAGTTTACGGGATGCACAACTGGCCGGGCACGGCGGTCGGGCGCTTTGCCGTGCGGGCCGGCCCGATGCTTGCCGCGACCGATACGTTCGAGATCGTGGTCACCGGCAAGGGCGGGCACGCGGCGATGCCGCATACGGTGATCGATCCGGTCCTGGCGGCTGCGAACATCATCACCGCGCTGCAACAGATCGCCAGCCGCAATACCCACCCGGTCGATTCGGCGGTGGTGAGCGTCACCCAGATTCATGCCGGCGATGCGTGGAACGTCATCCCCGAGCAGGTGCTGCTGCGCGGCACGGCGCGCGCCTTCAAGCCCGCCGTGCGCGACATGGTCGAGAGGCGGATGAAGGAGGTCGTGGACGGCATTGCCGCGGCTCACGGTGCGACCGCCACCTACATGTACAAGCGCAACTATCCGCCGACGGTCAACCACGAGCGCGAGACCGAGATCGCGGCGCGCGCCGCCGCAACCGTGGTCGGCGAGGCGAATGTGGACCGCAATCCGATGCCGACCATGGGCGGGGAGGATTTCGCCTTCATGCTCGAGCAGAAGCCAGGCTGCTACATCTTCATCGGCAACGGTCCGTCCGACGGCGGCCGGGTGCTGCACAGCCCGCATTACGACTTCAACGACGAGGTCCTGCCGATCGGTGCCAGCTACTGGGCGACGCTTGTCGAGCAGGTGCTGCCGGCGGGCTGAGTTCTAAGGCGGCAGGTACTCCGCCGTGCCGTCGCGCCCGACCTCGAGTGCGCCGACGACGCACAATTGCACGGCGGCATTCGCCACCAGGGGGGCTGCAGTTGGCGAGCCGGCGCCAAGCCCCACTCCAATGAGCAGACCGAGATAGGCCGCCAGCGCATCGAATTCGAAGCGAGACCCCGGACGACGGCAGCTGAGACCCTGTAGCAGCCGGCGGCGTTTCGAAATCGGGTGCGCAAGCGCCCTCACTCTGCGATCGTGCTCGTCCGTCATGTCGTCATCCCCTGTATTACCTGCAGGCGCCGTGCTGGCGCGGACACCCGACAGAGCGCGCTGCTTTACGCGCAGCCGTTGGGCACGTCGCGTGACATTTCACGGAACCCGCAAACTTTCTGGCGGCAACAGTCGGCGCGTCCACCACAATGCGACCGAGACGGCGCACCACGCGGCGAACGCCGGGAGCAGCGATGCCCGGCCGAGCGGCGGCGCGAGCAGCCAGATCAACCCGCCAAAATCCCGCGAGTGCGACGCTGCCGAGCGCTGCGCCGGCCGCATCAAGCGCTGCGGCGTCCCGGCCGCGCCGTGCGCCTGTGAGACCTTGACGCGCCTTGCGGCGCCGCTCGTGCTTCTCGATCAGGGTGGCACTTGCGCAGAAGATGGCCGGCAACGCGAGAAAGAGGCCGCCCACCTCGGGTCCGCCAAGCTTTGCGACGGCGCCCGCCACGACGGTGGCAAGACCGCCGAGGCCGAAACGGATCACATACTCGTGCCACCCGGTCTCGCTGAGCGCGGAGAGATTGAGTTTGATTCCGCCCGGCATCGCTCAGCCGAGCAGAAGCCACTTGCCGCCGAGCGCGACCACGAGCCAGGCGACGAAGGCGAGAGTCGTGGCGGGCAGCGCCCGCCATTGCGCGCGCCTCATCAGCCGGCATACAAGGATGCTGTACGCGCACATCGCCATGCCGCCGATGACCATCGACCGGCCTTCGATCGCGGCATAGCCCGGCCCCTGTTTGGCGATGGCGAGGGCCAGCGTCGCGAGCGCCACCGACGGTGCCGCACCAAACAGACCAGCAAAG
>Ga0335071_10008273_pt1 | contig 10692 bp, 12 predicted proteins | sample Lox_Sample_15_FD_206724 | JGI IMG/M metagenome (GOLD analysis project Ga0335071, IMG submission 206724) | Soil microbial communities from Loxahatchee National Wildlife Refuge, Florida, United States - Lox_Sample_1.5 | ecosystem: Environmental > Terrestrial > Soil > Wetlands | place: USA...
CGACGCGGTCGAGGTCGTCTCCTTCACCGGCGGCGTCGACGCCGGCAAGGCGATCGCGGCGCGGCTCGGCTATCGGCGCGGCGTGCTCGAGCTCGGCGGGAACGACCCGCTGCTCGTGCTCCGCGATGCCGACGTCGAGCGGGCGGCCGAGCTCGCCGTCACCGGCGCGACGAGGAACAGCGGCCAGCGCTGCACCGCGGTCAAGCGCGTCATCGTCGAGGAGCCGGTCGCCGACCGGCTCGCCGCGGCCGTGGCGGTGCGCGCGGCGGCGCTGCGCGTCGGCGACCCGGCGGCCGACGACACGGAGGTCGGCACGCTCATCGACGAGCCCGCGGCCGCGCTCGTCGAGGAGCGCGTCCGCGCCGCGGCGGCGGACGGCGCGCAGCTGCTGGCGGGCGGCGGACGGAGCGGGGCGCAGCTCGTCCCGCCGGTCCTCGACCGGGTCGAGCCGCGCCACGAGCTCGTCCGGGAGGAGACGTTCGGCCCGGCGATCCCGCTCCTCCGCGTTCGCGATCTCGACGAGGCGCTCGCCGTCGCGAACGGCACCGCCTACGGTCTCTCGGCGGGAGTCGTCTCGAACGACCTCGCCGCGATCACGCGCTGCATCCGCGAGCTCCGCTGCGGCACCGTCAACGTCGACGAGGTCCCGGGCTTCCGCTCGGAGGCGACCCCGTTCGGCGGCGTGAAGGCGTCCGGGCTCGGCGTCAAGGAGGGAGTCGTCGAGGCGATGCACGGCATGGCGAACGTCAAGCTGTTCACGCTGCCCTGGCCCTGAGGACGCCGCTCAGCGGCCGCGGCCGGAGTGCCTCAGCCCGGCGCCGACGAGGGCGATCCCGGCGAGCAGGGCGATGACGCCGACGGCGAGCCACGGCGGCGAGGTGCCGGTGACCGGCGTGCAGTTCGAGACGCAGAGGATCGGCCGGAGGCGCACCGCCCCCGCGCCCTGCAGCGACCAGAGCAGCCCGAGCGCCGCTGCGATCGCCCCCGCGAGCACCACGCCGATGCGTCCCGTGCTCATCGCGCCTCACGCGCGGCAAGGTCGTCGGCGAGCCGCTCGGCCCAGGCGGCGGCGTGCTCGGTCTCCCGCTCGAGCAGCCGGTTCTGCGTCGAGACGAGGAAGCACTCCGGCTCGAGCACGAGCCGGAAGCCGCGGCCCTCGAGCCGGCGCGCGATTCCCTTCGCCGCCGAGCCGGTGAAGACCACCGACTTGTCGAACCGCGTGTCGAACGCGGCCGCGGGGCGGTCGCCGCCGGGCGGCAGGCGCTTGATCCAGTCGCGGAGGCCGGGCTCGACCGTCGGCTCGGGGAAGGCGTTCTTCTCGTCGTTCGCCGCCGTCCTCCTGCTCTTCGCCGAGCTCATGCCGTGGATGTGCGTCGGGCCGCCGACGACGAGCACGTCGACGCCGCCGGCTCTCGAGGGGTCGATCGCGGAGACGAGGCCTCCTTCGACCTCGAGCCCGCGGCCGCGCAGCGACGCGGAGATCGCCTCGCCGATCTCTGCGGTGTTCCCGTACATCGACTCGTAGACGACGAGCGCCTTCATCTTCGTCTCCTTTCTGCTGCTCGACGATGACGTAGGCGCGGCGCGCCGTTCGGAGATCCGTATGTCTGCTGACGGCGTCCTGTGGCGAACTACGGCACGGCGGCCTCGTCTGGAACCCGGTAGACGCGGGTGCACGTGAGCGGGGAGCCGGCCGCGCGGACGGTCTCGAGCCGGCCGGCCTCCGCGATGCGGTCGAGGGCGCCGCGCGTCGGCAGCCTGCGCCCCGCCGGTGCGACGAAATCCGAGTAGCACAGGCGTCCGCCGGGCTTGAGGACGCGGATCATCTCCTCGAGCGCGCGCTGCCAGTCGTGGACGTGATGCGTCGTCTTGCTGCTGAACACGAGGTCGAACTCGCCGTCCGCGAAGGGGAGCCGGGCGGCGTCGCCCTCGACGAAGCGTGCGGAGGGAAGACCCCGCGCCGCCGCGCGGGCCGCCTCGATCTGCTCCGGGTCGACGTCGACGCCGACGACGTCGAGCCCGAACGAGTCGGCGAGCCGGAGGGTCGCCGCACCCGTGCCGCAGCCCACGTCCAGCAGTCGCTCGCCCGGCTGCGGATCCGCTTCGCCGACGAGCCGCTCCGCGCGGGCGGCGACCTGCTCGCCGTGTCTCGCGCCGTTGACGAACCGCTTCTCGAACCCGTTCATCTTCATCGGATATGCCTTTCTCGCTCATTAGCTTTCTTGACAAGTAGCTTAGGGCATAATAGAGTCCCGTTCAAGTGACCGCTCGGGAGGCACGTGACTCGCTCCACCGGTTCGGGCTCGCGCGCGACCGGCTCGCCGCGGCGCTCCGCCGGGCGAGCGGACTCACCGCGAGCGAGCTGGAGGCGCTCGAGCAGCTCGAGCTCGACGGGCCGCTGACGCAACGCGAGCTCGGCGAGCGCCTGGGTCTCACCTCCGGCGGGACGACGCTGCTCGTCGACCGGCTCGAGCGGCGCGGCCTCGTCTCGCGCACGCCGCACCCTGGCGACCGGCGTGCCGTGCTGCTGCGGCCGGTCGCGACGGCGGCGACTTCCGCAGCGGCTGCGCTCTCCCGGTACGAGGCCGCGGTCGCCGCGGCGGCGCGGTCGCTGTCCGCGTCCGAGCGAGAGGCGGTCGCCGGCTTTCTCCGGGCCGCGGCGGATGCCGCGGTCGAGACGGCGGTCTCGCTCCGTGAGGAGCGGAGCGCGGTCCCGTCCGGCCGGCGGCGCTAGACCGTCCGCCGGCTCCGGCCGCCGCGCGATCACGGGGCCTGGAGCGGTTTCCGATCTGTTACGGGACGTCCACCCGAGCGCAACCCTGGCTCCGGTGCCGCGTCGTTGAATCGAAGGCGCCATGTCCTTCAGGTGGGGAAGGGAGATGAACAGCTCTGCATGAACGCGCCAATCGAACATCGCGGCAACACCAAGCGGGCCGCTAGGTCGCGCAGGCGCAGGAAGGTCTTCGCGGGTGTGGGGACGCTCGCGGCGCTGGCGCTGTCCGCCGTCCTGCTCGTCGCCGTCACGTCGGGAAGCTCCTCCGCGGCCGAGCCGCCGAGCGCGGCCTTCCACGGCGGCGAGAACGACGGCCTCGGGATCGAGTCCGGCAAGATCAAGCACGTCTGGCTGATCATCCTGGAGAACAAGTCGTACGACGCGACGTTCACCGGGCTGAACAACAACACGTACCTGTGGCAGACGCTCCCGTCGCAGGGAGTCCTGCTCAAGAACTACTACGGCACCGGCCACTTCAGCCTCGACAACTACATCTCGATGGTGAGCGGGCAGGCGACGATGCCCGACGACCAGGCCGACTGCCCGAACTTCGACGACATCACCGGGTCGGTCGACACGTCGGGGTCGCTGTTCACGAACCCGAACTACGGCCAGCTCGTCTCGGCCGCCGGCCCGAACGCGGCTGCGACCGCAAACGGCTGCGTGTACCCGTCGAGCGTGCAGACGCTCTTCAACCAGCTCGACGCTGCGCACGTGAGCTGGAAGGGCTACGCGCAGGATCTCGGCAACCCCGACGCCTCGTCGACCGGAACGCTCGCCAACCCGGGAGTGGGGCAGTCACACGACGCGGGCGTGCAGTACTGCGGCGCACCGTTCGCGACTCCGGGAGCGACGGGCAGCACCGCTCAACCGGACCCGGGCAGTGCGAACGCGACCGACCAGTACGTGCCGAAGCACTTCCCGTTCCCGTGGTTCGAGTCGGTGTTGCAGTCCGGCGACTGCAACTCGGCGCACATCGCCAACCTGTTCGACCCGAGCAACGGTCTCTACCACGACCTGCAGCACGAGAGCACGACGCCGGCGTTCAGCTGGATCTCGCCGAACAACTGCAGCGACGCGCATGACGCCGTCTGTCACGGGAACAACCTCTCCGGAGGGTTCAGCGATCCGAACACGCCGAACCCGCCGGTGAACTACACGGGTGGTCTCTACGCCTCCGACCTCTTCCTGGAGCACATCATCCCGGAGATCGAGGCGTCGCCCGCGTTCAGGGACGGTGGCCTCATCGACGTCACGTTCGACGAGGCGTTCCCGCCGTTCACGTACACCGGCAACAGCTTCGTCAACTCGACGAGCATCCAGCCGAATGCGGCGGCGTCGATCGCCTCCGACTCGGCGGCCGAGACGATCTTCGGTCACGAGGTGCGCTGGGAGCCGCAGGGCCCGAACACGCCGCTCAAGACCGACGCGCAGGGCAATCAGCTGTTCCCGGGCGACGGCTACAACGCGTTCGTCGACCGCGACACGTCGATTCCGGGGCTGATCCTCGGTGGAGGCAGCCCGATCGGCGGGAGCGCCACCGGCGGTGCACGCTCGGACAAGGCCTCGGGCGGGACCGGCTCGGCGACGATCGCGGACAACTCGATCACGCTGCGCGACGTCGGTCGCAGCGTCACCGACACGACCGACCCGGGCAATCCGGTCCCGGCCGGCTGCGTCGTGGCGAACGTCGTCGACACGCCGGTGACGGCGACCGCCGCGAGCCAGTCCGGCGGGGTCGCGGACACCGGGGCGTTCACGCTCACCTGCAACGGCGCGGCGACCGCGCCCACCGGGCCGGTGACGAAGATCAACCTCGGTCCCGAGACCGCGGCGACCGACCCGCTGTTCGACACGACCCATGCGACGAACGGCGGCGGCGACACGGGCAGCGTGCTCATCAGCCCGTACATCGATCCGGGAACGGTGAGCAAGGTGTTCTACAACCACTACAGCTGGCTGCGCACGATGGAGGATCTCTTCGACGTCGACCGCGCCTCCCGCGGCCTCGACGGGCGGGGGCACCTCGGCTACGCGGCCCAGCTCGGTCTCGCGCCGTTCGGGCGAGACGTGTTCAACAACCCGAGCGGGCACCACGGAGGCGACCACTGACCCTCCGGGTTCCGCTCGATCGGGCAGGTGGGAGCCGGCCGTTCCGGCTCGGCTCCCACCGCGCCCGTCTCGCCGTCGCCGCTCTCCTCGTCGCCGGCGCTGCGGCGTTCGCCGGCGGCATGGCGCTGGGCCGCTCCGGTGGGTCGGCGGGCCGGTACGGCGAGATCCCGAGCTGGCTCCCGAAGGCGAAGGTCCCGGTCGGCAGGATCGTCGTGGCGAGCGCCGCGCAGCCGCGGCTCGCGATCGAGGGCGACACCGTCTCGGTCCGCCTCGCCGGCGGACACGTGCTCGCGACGGCGGTCGGGCCGGCGGTCCCGCCGCTCGTGCTGCCGCCGCCGCCGACGACCCGCTGCACGTTCACCGTCACGCTCGCCGCGGCGTCGGGCGTGGTCCCGCTCTCGGCGCACGCGTTCACGATCGTCGACGAGCTCGGCAGGCTGCACCGTCCCCTTGTGACGCGGCAGGGCGGCGGGCCGGTTCCGGCACGCATCACTCCGGGCCGCACGGTGACGCTCACCGTCCGGGACGTGCTCCCGACCGGCGGCGGCCGGCTCCGGTGGACGCCGGCGGGGACGCGGCCGGTCGTCTCCTGGGACTTCGACGTCGAGGTCGACTAGCGGGCCGCGGTAGGCTCGCACCGTGCGCGCGCTGATCTTCGACCTCGACGGGACGCTCGTCGACACGGTCTACGCGCACGTCTTCGCCTGGCAGCGGGCGCTCGCCGAGGCGTCGCTGCCGATCGACGGCTGGCGGATCCACCGGCGGATCGGCATGAGCGGCGGACTGTTCACGCGCGCGGTCGCCCGCGAGCTGGGGCGGCCGCTGACGCCGGACGAGGTGGAGGCGCTCCAGGCGCGCCACGGCGAGCTCTTCCGCGAGCTGCTCCCGGAGCGGCGCCCGCTCCCCGGGGCGGTCGAGCTCCTCGCCGAGCTGCGTGCGGCCGGGATTCCCCACGGGATCGCGACGTCGGGCCGGCGGCCGGAGATCGACGCCTCGCTCGACGCGCTCGGCGTCGGGGCGGACACGGTCGTCGTGGAGCGTGGCCACGTCGAGCGCGCGAAGCCGGAGCCGGACCTGTTCCTCGCCTGCGCCGCGCGGCTCGACGTCGCGGCGGACGAGTGCTATGTCGTCGGCGACGCCGTCTGGGACCTGCTCGCCGCCCGCCGCGCCCGCATGCTGAGCGTCGGCCTGCTCAGCGGCGGCTACGGGGAGGACGAGCTGACCCGCGCCGGGGCCTTCCGCGTCTACCGCGACGCGCGCGAGCTTCGCGAGTCGCTGGACGAGCTCGGCCTCCTGCCCTGGTAGCGGCCGCTCCGGGCAAGTTCAGGGTTCCCTCGGGGCGATCCCGGAGGGTTTTTCGCCCGGCGCCGTCGCATGCTGGACCCGTTCGGATCGTGACTCGAAGCGGGGACGGTGAGAGAGATGACCACGGCGCAATCCTCGAAGAGCCTGACGGCGCGTGCGGCCGGCTGGAGCGCCGCCCGCCGCTGGCGGGTGGTGCTGGCCTGGCTCGCGTTCGTGCTCGTCGCGTACGCGATCGGGACGGTCGCCGGCGTCGTGCAGATCACCAGCGCCGACAGCACGATCGGCGAGTCGGGTGTCGCCGACCGCGTGCTGGCCCGCGAGTTCCCGCAGAACCGCGCCGGAGAGCAGGTGCTGATCCAGAGCAGTCACGGCCCGCTGCAGCGCCGGCAGCTCGCGGCCGTGGTCGAGGATCTCGTCACGCGGCTCGAGCGCGCGCCGGCGATCGCCTCGATCCGGTCGCCGCTCGGCGCCGGGAACGGAGGCCAGATCTCGAGAGACGGACGCTCGGCACTCGTCACCTTCGAGCTCACGGGCGACCCCGACACTGCCGCCGACCGGGTCGCCCCGGCGCTGGCGGCAACCGCCGCGGTGCAGCGCGCCCATCCCGGGCTGTTCATCGGCGAGGTCGGCGACGGCAGCGCGAAGAAGGCGATCGACAAGCGGGTCGCGGACGACTTCCAGCGGGCCGAGCTCACCTCGCTGCCGGTGACGCTGCTCATCCTCGTGCTCGCCTTCGGCTCCGTCGTCGCGGCGACGATCCCACTCATGCTCGGGGTCACCGCGGTCGCCGCCGCGCTCGGCCTGACGGCGCTGCTCAGCCATGAGCTCCACGTCGACAGCTCGATCAGCTCGGTGATCCTGCTGATCGGCCTCGCCGTCGGCGTCGACTACTCGCTCTTCTACCTGCGCCGCGAGCGGGAGGAGCGCGCGCGGGGGCGCTCGCTCCGCGAGGCGCTGGAGGTCGCGGCCGCGACCTCGGGCCGGGCGGTGCTCGTCTCCGGCCTGACGGTGATGGCGGCGATGGCCGGCATGTTCCTGATGGGCTCGCGCACCTTCCAGTCGTTCGGGATGGGGACGGTGCTCGTCGTCGCGATCGCGCTCGTCGGCTCGCTGACGGTGCTGCCGGCGGTGCTCGCGATTCTCGGGGATCGCGTCGACCGCGGCCGGCTGCCGTTCGTGCGGCGCCTGTTCGGCCGCAACCGCGCCTCGCACGCGTGGTCCGTGATCGTGGGGATGGTGCTGCGCCGGCCGCTGCTCTGGGGCGGCCTCGCCGCCGCGCTGCTCGTCGCGCTCGCGATCCCGGCCTTCCGGCTGCACACGGTCGACTCCGGGATCCAGGGGCTTCCACACGACCTGCCGGTGATCAAGGTCTACGACCGCACCGTCGCGGCGTTCCCCGGTCAGCCCCTGCCCGCCATCGTCGTCGTCAGGGCGCCGGACGTGACCGCGCCGCGGGTGCAGTCGGGGATCGCCGCGCTCCGGCGATCGGCGCTCGCGACGGGCGTGCTGCGCGAGCCGGTCAGCGTCGACGTCAGCGCCTCGCATCACGCGGCGCGCGTCATGATCGCCATGTCCGGCAGCGGCACCGACGCGGCCTCGAATCACGCCCTGGCCGTGCTCCGCAAGCAGGTGATCCCGGCGACGATCGGCCGTGTGCCCGGCGTGCAGGTGCAGACGACCGGCTGGACCGCGCAGAGCCACGACTTCAACGCCGCGATGAAGTCGCACGCGCCGTACGTCTTCGCGTTCGTCTTCGGGCTCGCCTTCCTGCTGCTGCTCGTCACCTTCCGGTCGATCGTGATCCCGATCAAGGCGATCGTGCTCAACCTGCTCTCGGTCGGCGCGGCCTACGGGGTGCTCGTGCTCGTCTTCCAGGACGGCCGCCTGCAGTCGCTGCTCGGCTTCCGGTCGGTCGGCGGCGTCACGTCGTGGCTGCCGCTGTTCCTGTTCGTGATCCTGTTCGGCCTCTCGATGGACTACCACGTGCTGATCCTCAGCCGGGTGCGCGAGGCTCACGACGCGGGCATGCCGACGGACGAGGCGGTCGCGCACGGCATCCGGACCACTGCGGGCGCCGTCACGAGCGCCGCGGTCGTCATGGTCGCCGTGTTCTCGATCTTCGCCACGCTCGACATGATCGACATGAAGATGATGGGCATCGGCCTCGCCGTCGCCGTGCTCCTCGACGCGACCGTCGTCCGCGCCGTCCTGCTGCCGGCCGCGATGACGCTGCTCGGCGACTGGAACTGGTATCTCCCGCGCTGGCTCACCTGGCTGCCGCAACGCCCGGCGCGAGCGGAGCTGAAGTCCACGGCCGCCGCCGGCGCGCCGTCGGCCACGTCGGCGTGACCCGGCTGCCCGTTACCATCCGCGAACCGGCGATGGACGGGACGGAGCGATGAAGCTGCTCGAGCGGATACGGCGCTTCTGGCGTCCGCAGCCGGCGGTCGACCATCCGCTCTCGGAGGAGGAGCGAGAGGCGCGTGACGAGCGGGACCGCACCGACCTCGCCTACGACGAGCGCTCGCGCACGTTCGAGGGGCTGGTCGGCGACGACTTCGATCCCGACGCGCGCCTGTGACGCCCGCGACGGCGGAGAGGGAATTCCCGCCCAGGTTTTCGTCCGCCTCTGCGGTATGCTGGCGGCATTGAATCCGTAATTCGCGCGCTCAGGGGGCGGGAATGGCTCGAAGGACGATCTACGTGTCCGACCTCACCGGTCATGAAATCGACGAGAAAAACGCGGCGACACTGATCATCCGCTACAGCGATGCCCGCCGCGGCCAGGTCGTCCTCGACGTGAACGCAGACGAGGTCGACGACCTCGCCGCGAAGGGAACGAAACAGGCGCGGCGCGGCCGCAAGCCGAAGAGCACCTCCGGCTGACGAGCCGCTTCGACGATCGAACCGGAGCGCCGACCGGCTCGCGTCCTCGATTCGCCTCTCGAATGTTCGCAGGAGATCTTCGCGGGAAATCGTCTCGGAAATGGCGGGGCTCCGGAGCTCAGGCGGCGGCGTGACGATCTTCGTCGTCCAGGAGCATCACGGCAGGGCTCTTCATTACGACTTCCGTCTGGAGGCGGACCGGGTGCTGAAGTCGTGGGCGGTGCCGAAGGGCCCGTCGACCGACCCGCGGGTGAAGCGCCTGGCCGTCCGGACGCCGGACCATCCGCTCGACTACGCGGGCTTCGAGGGCGTGATCCCGAAGGGCGAGTACGGCGCCGGCCCGGTCATCGTCTGGGACACCGGGCCGTACCGGAATCTCACGGAGGACGACGGGCGCGAGGTGCCGGTCGCGGAGGCGGTGGAGCGCGGCCACGTCGTGTTCTCGCTCGAGGGGAAGAAGCTCCGCGGCGGCTGGGCGCTCACACGGTTTCGCGGCGACGACTGGCTGCTCGTCAAGACCGACGACGCGGACGCGGACGCGACCCGCGACCCGGTGCGGGACGAGCCGCGGTCGGTGCTCAGCGGCCGGACGATCGACGAGGTCGCGCGCGGTGCTGCGTGAGGACCCGCTCGACGGCCTTGCGGCGGAGGCGAAGCTGGTGGCCGCCGCGATGCCGTCGTGGGTCGAGCCGATGCTGGCGACGCTGACGGAGGAGCGCTTCTCCGGTCCCGCGTGGATCTTCGAGCGGAAGCTCGACGGCGAGCGCTGCCTCGCGTTCCGCTCGGGAGGCGATGTGCGGCTCCTCTCCCGCAACCGCAAGCTGCTGAACGACCACTACCCGGAGGTCGCCGACGCGCTCGCCGGGCAGCGGGGCCACGACCTCGTCCTCGACGGGGAGGTGGTGGCGCTCGTGCACGGCGAGACGAGCTTCTCGCGGCTCGAGCACCGCATGGAGGTCGCCGATCCTCGCCGGGCGCGGCAGTCGGGGATCTCCGTCACTTATTTCATCTTCGACGTCGTCCATCTCGACGGCTTCGACCTGACCGCGCTTCCGCTCCGTGACCGCAAGGCGGTGCTGCGCGGCTCGGTCGCGTTCGGCGGACCGGTCCGCTACACGCCGCATCGCAACGCCGAGGGCGAGGCCTACTACCGGCACGCATGCCGCCACGGCTGGGAAGGCGTGATCGCGAAGCTCGCCGACGGGCCGTACGTCCACCGCCGCTCGACCAACTGGCTCAAGTTCAAGTGCCAGCAGGGCCAGGAGCTCGTCGTCGGCGGCTTCACCGACCCGCGCCGCTCGCGCCGGGGTTTCGGCGCGCTCCTCGTCGGCTACTACCGCGGAGAGGAGCTCGTGTACGCGGGAAAGGTCGGCAGCGGCTTCGACGCGCAGACGCTCGCGGAGCTGCGCGCGCGCATGGACGCGCTCGCCGAGCCGCGGCCTCCGTTCGCCGGGACGGGGCTGCCGCGCGACGCGCACTGGGTGCGCCCGGAGCTGGTCTGCGAGGTGCGCTTCAGCGAGTGGACGCCCGACGGGCGGCTCCGCCATCCGACGTTCCTCGGCCTCCGGGAGGACAAGGACGCGCGCGAGGTCGTCCGCGAGGAGCCGGTATGAGCG
>Ga0335071_10008274_pt1 | contig 10692 bp, 6 predicted proteins | sample Lox_Sample_15_FD_206724 | JGI IMG/M metagenome (GOLD analysis project Ga0335071, IMG submission 206724) | Soil microbial communities from Loxahatchee National Wildlife Refuge, Florida, United States - Lox_Sample_1.5 | ecosystem: Environmental > Terrestrial > Soil > Wetlands | place: USA: Florida...
CGCGGAAGCAAAGGCGATCGACGCGAGTTTCCCGTGGCTCGTGCACGACGCGATGATCCACCTCACCGCGCCGCACGGGCTCGAGCAATACACCGGCGCGGCCTGGGGCACGCGCGATGTTTGCCAAGGGCCGCTCGAACTGCTGCTCTCGCTTGAGCATGACGAGGCAGCCAAGGAGATCGTCCGCATCGTCTTCGCGCAGCAATATGTCGATTCCGGCGACTGGCCGCAGTGGTTCATGCTCGAACCCTATTCGGCCATTCAGGACAAGGAATCGCATGGCGACGTCATCGTCTGGCCGCTGAAAGCGCTGTGCGACACTATCGAGGCGACCGGCGAGTTCGGCTTGCTCGACGAACCGATCGCATGGCGCCGCGAGGACAATTTCGAGAAGACCGAGCGCCGCGATCCGGTCTGCGACCATGTCGCGAAGCTAACATCGGTCATCCGCAGTCGTTTCGTCGCCGGCGCCCGCCTCGTTCGCTACGGTCGCGGCGATTGGAACGATTCGCTGCAGCCGGTCGATCCCGCGAAGAAGGACTGGATGGTGAGCAGTTGGACGGTGGCGCTCCTCTACGAGCAGCTTCGCCGCTACGCCGAAATTCTGCGCTTTGCCGGACGCGCCGACGCCGCCAAGGAATATGACGCGCTCGCCGCTGCGATGAGCGACGACTTCAACCGCTTCCTCATCCGCGACGGCGTCGTCGCGGGCTACGCTGTCTTCGCGCCCGAAGGCGGCGAACCAGAACTGCTGCTGCACCCGAGCGACAAGCGGACCGGCCTGTCATTCTCGCTGATCCCGATGACGCAGGCGATCATCGGCGGCCTCTTCACAAAGGCGCAGGCGAAGCGCCATCTTGAGATCATCCGCGAGCATCTTCTGTTCCCCGACGGCGCGCGCCTCATGGACCGGCCGCTCGCCTATCACGGCGGCGTCGAGACGATGTTCCGGCGCGCCGAGTCGGCCGCATACTTCGGCCGCGAGATCGGGCTCATGTATACGCATTCGCACCTGCGCTACGCAGAGGCGATGAGCGTGATCGGCGAAACGAAAGCGTTGTGGGACGCCCTCGTCGTCGCCAACCCCATTGCGGTGACCGACCGGCTGGCCGGCGCGCTGCTGCGCCAGCGCAATTCCTATTTCAGCAGCAGCGACGCGGCCTTTCGCGACCGCTATCAGGCGAGCGCCGATTGGGCGCGCGTGAAGGCGGGGACGATTGGCGCGGAAGGCGGCTGGAGGGTGTACTCCAGCGGTCCCGGGCTCTACGCTTACATCCTCATCCAACATGTGCTCGGACTGCGCCGCCGGTTCGGCAAGCGGGTCGCGGCGCCGCGCCCGCTGGGCGTCCAAGATGAGGTGCGGCTGAAATGGCCGGGCACGGCCGGGCGCATGCCCGTTGGCGACGGCAGCCACCGGAAAGCGAAGCGGCCATCGCCGCGCGTCCATCGCGCCCGAGCGACAGGTCGGGGCGACTTGTAATATTGCGGGCTTCGGTCCGAAGATAAGCCGGGGGGCGGGACGCGGAGTTCGGTTCCGATGGCGGAAGCATTGAGCAAGGAGGGAGGCGCAACGGACCCCAACACGGCCGAAGACGACGTCTCGTCGCAAGTCTTGGCGATGTTCTCCGCGCTTTGGGCCTCGCGCGAGCGCAACAGGATCATCGCGCTGGCCGCCGGCCTCGTCGCCGTCGTGGGCGCGACAGCCTATTCGCAAGTCCGGCTCAACGCCTGGAACAAGCCGTTCTACAACGCGCTCGCGCACAAGGACGTCCCGGTCTTTCTCCAGCAATTGGGGGTCTTCGCCATCCTTGCGCTCATCCTGCTTGCGCTCAATGTCGCGCAGATGTGGCTCAATCAGATGACCATGGTCGTCCTGCGCCAGGGGCTTGTCGAGGACCTGCTTAACGTGTGGCTTGCGCCGCTGCGCGCGTTCCGCCTGTCGAACGCCGGCGAGATCGCGGCCAATCCCGATCAGCGCATTCAGCAGGACGCCAGCCATCTGACGGAGCTGACGACGAACCTCGGCATCGGCCTTCTGCAGTCGACGCTCCTGCTCCTAAGCTTCGTTGGCGTGCTTTGGGGCTTGTCGAGCGGAATGGTCTTTACCCTCGCCGGGCGCACTTTCGACCCTCCCGGCTACATGGTGTGGTGTGCACTCCTTTATGCGGGCGTCGCCTCGTTCGTGAGCTGGCGCGTTGGCCGGCCGCTCATCCGCCTCGACGCCGAGCGCTACGCGCGCGAGGCCGATTTCCGCTCCGCCGTCGTGCGCGTGAACGAGGAAATCGACGGCGTCACGCTCTACGGCGGCGAAGCCGACGAGCGGCGAAGGGTTCAGGCGTCTTTTGACGTCGTCATCGACGTCTCCCGGCGGATCGTCTTCGCCGTGACCGGTCTCACCTGGGTGACGGCCGGCTATGGCTGGTTCACAATCGTCGCGCCGATTCTTGTTGCGGCGCCGGCCTATTTCCAGAGCGGCATGAGTTTCGGCGAGCTCATGATGGTCGTCGGCGCGTTCAATCAGGTGCAGCAGGCGTTGCGTTGGTTCGTGGACAACTTCTCCAACATCGCCGACTGGCGCGCGACCTTGCTGCGGGTTGCGAGCTTCAGGAAGACGATTCTGACAATGGACGAACTCGGGTCCAACCTCAGGCGAATCGAGTTCGACGTGAGCGACCGCGATTTGATTCAGATCGACGGACTGCGGGTGGTGGCGCCTGGGCTGTGCGTGAAGCTCAGCGAAAGGCGCGTTGAGCTTCGTCCGGGAGAGCGGCTGCTTGTCGAGGGAGAGAACGGGGAGGAGCGCGCGCTCCTCTTTCGCGCCATCAGCGGCCTTTGGCCTTGGGGCGAGGGTCATGTCTCCCATCCGCCCCGCGAGGCGATGATGTTCCTGCCGGCGCGCCCTTACGTGCCGCCGGGCGATCTCAAGTCGGCCGTCGCCTACCCGCATCCCCCGGACGCTTATGACGGCGAGGCGTTCGCCGGGGCGTTCTCCGCAGTCGGACTCAACCGGCTCGCGACCCAGCTGGACAGGACCGAGCGCTGGGACCGCAGGCTGACCGACGACGAAAAGCAGCGTCTCGCCTTCGCCCGCGTGATCCTGCAGAAGCCGCGTTGGCTCGTCATGAACGACGCGCTCGACGAGCTCGATCCCACATCGCGTGACCGAATCGAGGCGCTTCTCATGAACGAACTCAAGGACGTCGGGATCTTCGCCATCGGACGCGACGGCGACGAAGAGAAGCTGTTCTCGCGAGCGCTTCGACTGGTCGCCGACGCCGAGGGGCGAACTCTGAAGGTGGCCGACATGCTGACCGGAGCGGCGCGAGCGGCGCCGGCGCGCAAACCCATTCCCGCCGGTTGAAGGGGGAGTTTCATGAGCGTCCCCGATAAGAGCCGCTGGAAGGCGACTGCCAGCGGCGGGGACCCGGGCCTCGCCGTCGACGACGTCTACGCGACCGCGTGGACCGCCGACCAGTCCGAGAAACCGTGGCTCGAAATCGACCTCGGGCAGGAAACCGTCCTCGGCGGCCTCGAAGTCTATTGGGGCGCGAGCTGGTCGACGGTTTACACTTTCGAGTGCTCTCTGGACGGAGAGTCGTGGGGTCGTCTCTGCCGGACTCGCCATGGCGAGGGCGGACAGGACGTGTTCGCGTTCCCACCTACGCGAGCGCGGTACGTGCGCTGGGTCTGCGACGACCCGCCGCCCGGGCGCGCGCCCGAGATCGTCGAGATCAACCTTTACGATCCCGACCGCGCCGCCACCGTCCGCGAAGAGGGCCGTGTCGCCGCGCTCGGATACGCGCCGATCACGTTGCCGCCGGGGCAGGGCGTGACGGTCGACTTCCGCAGCATGCGCTCGCCGCTCGGCGCCTTCATCGAATGGGGCGAGACTTTTGGAATCGACTTCTCCGTTCACCTCTCGGACGACGGCGAGAGCTTTCGTGAGGTCGGGCGCATTCTGACGGGCGACGGGGGGAGCGACAGCTTCTGGTGGCGCTCGACGACTGCGCGCTTCTTCCGCTTCACGCTGCACGAAGCGAGCTCGCCCGAAGGGGCGATCGTCAACGAACTCAAGCTGCGGGTCCTCAACAAGGACCGCATGCCGATCGGGGAGCTCGAGCGCGCGGCGCAAAGGGGTCCGGGCGAACTCTATCCGCAATCGCTGCTGGGGCGCCAAATCTACTGGACGGCGCTCGGCGAATTCGATGAGGAGGAGGAGGGGCTCTTCGACGAGTTTGGCAATATCGAGCCGCGCCGCGGAGCGGGCCAATTCATGCCTTTTCTGAGGGTCAATGGACGCCTGCACGCGGCGCCCCGCGCGTCCGATCTCGTCCAGTCGCTGGTCGACGGCAGCTTGCCCATTCCGAGCGTCGCCTGGTCGGCGGGAGGCGTCGAGCTTCACGTCACCGCGGTGGCGCGGAACGGCGAGGTTGTGTCAGAGTATCGCATCGTCAATCGAAGCGCGGAAAAGCAAGTGGGGCTTGTCCTCGCCGTGCGTCCCGTCCAGATCAACCCCTACTGGCAGCACGGCGGTCACGCCGCCATCACGGCGATCGCCGCCGAGGGCGCGTATCTTGCGGTCAACGATGCAAGCTACGCGGCGTTTTCGAGAGCGCCCAATTTCGTGGCCCTCGCCGATTTCGAGGGCGGCGACGTTGCGCGGCTCATCGCGAACGCCCTCGTGCAAACCGCGAGGAGCCTTCGCTCGACGTCCGGCCTTTTGAGCGCCGCCTGCGAATTCAGTTTCCAGCTTGCACCGGGCGAAAGCGCGGCGGTCGTCGCGGCGTTGCCGATGCGCGCCGGCGTGACGCCGCAGGCGGACCTTAATTTTCCCGCCCTTCGCGAAAGCGTCGCGCAAAGGTGGCGGGCGAAACTCGGGCCGCGCCGGATCAGCCTCGGCGACCGCGAGGTGAGCGATACCCTCGAGGCGCAGACCGCGCTCATCCTCGTCAACGCGACGCGGCATGCGTTCAAACCCGGACCGCGCAACTACGACCGCACCTGGATTCGCGACGGCGCTTCCCAGGCGCTCGCCCTGCTCTGGGCCGGCCTCATCGAGGAGGCCAAGGCTTACGTCCTGTGGTACGCGAAGAGGGTCTACGGCAATGGCATGGTCCCGCCGATCCTCAACGTCGACGGCACGGTCAACAAGGGCTATGGCAGCGACATCGAATATGACGCGCAAGGCGAATTCGTCGACGTCGCGGCTGACGTCTACCGCGTTGCGAGAGACGAGGCGTTCCTGCAGGAAATCTATGAGCCGGTCGTGCGCGCGACGAAATTCATCGAGGAATTGTGCGCGCGCACGAACGCGCGGCATGGGCCGGAGAGCCGCTTCTTCGGCCTCGTTGCGCCCTCCATCAGCCACGAAGGCTACAGCAAGCCGTCCTTCAGCTATTGGGACGATTTCTTTGCGCTCAGCGCCTGGCGAAACTGCGAGTATCTCGCCAACGAAATGGAGGATACGGACGCGGCCGCCTACGCGCAGGCTAGGGCTGAAGAATTCGCCGCCAGCCTCGCGCGCTCGATCCGCATGACTTCGGAAGAGTTGGGGAAGGGCTTGATTTACGCATCGGCGGACCGCGAGGACGTCGACCCCACTTCGATCTCGATCGCGTTCGAGCCGTGCCGGGTCGAGGACGTTCTTCCCGCCGCGTATCTGCCGGCGACTTACGATCTCGCCGCCGAGCGCGTAAGGCGCATCTCCTCTCCCGACTTCGAGGGGAACTACAGCCCTTATGAGGCGCGCAACATCAACGCCTTCGTCGCCTTGGGGAGGCGCGAGGACGCCTATCGCATGCTGAGGACCGTTCTTGTCGGCCGGAGGCCTCCCGCCTGGCGCGGCTGGGCGGAAGTCGTTTGGAGCGATCCGCGCGTTCCCGACTACATCGGCGACATGCCGCACACGTGGATCGGGGCGGAGTTCGCGACAGCCGTGCGCCGGATGCTTTTGCGCGAGAACGGGGGGACGCTCGAACTGTTCCGCGCGGTTCCGGACGCCTGGTGGGAAGGCGAGGGGATTGCGCTCCGCGATCTGCCGACCGCCTTCGGGCGCGTGGATTTGCGCGCGCGCCGAAGCCAGGCGAAAGCCGTCGTCGAACTCTCGCTGTCCGGGCCGGCGCCCGAGCGGATCACCGTGCGCTGCCCGGGCGGGCTGAGCGCCCGCGTGGACGGCGAGGCGGTCGAGATCCGAGGCGACGTCATCGAGACGGCTCGCATGCGGCGGCTCGAAATCGACTTCTGACGACGGCGTAAACCTATCGTCTCGGCTCTCCTCCCTTGCGCGCGAGGCGGTAAGCCCCACCTGAGGAGCAGAAGAATCGCGGCGACGGCGATAGCCCGCGGGCAAGGCGTTGATAGCCAATCGGCATTTCCCGCCCGGCCGGCGCCGAGACGATATTTCCGGCAGTCAATTCGCAGGGAAAACGACCATGCAACGCGCCAGCATTCCTCAAAGAAGGCCGCGCGTCGTCATCATCGGCGCCGGCTTCGGAGGTCTGACGGCGGCCAAGGCGCTCGGCAGGGCGCCCGTCGATCTCACCGTCGTCGATCAGCAAAACTATCACCTGTTCCAGCCGCTCCTCTACCAGGTTGCGACCGCCGGCCTCTCGCCCGCGGACATCGCCTCGCCGATCCGCCAGATCCTCGGCGCGCAGCCCAATACGACCGTCATGCTCGGCGCAGTTTCGGCCGTTGACGCAGTTCGCAAGGAAGTGATCGTCGACGGGCGTCACATTCCATTCGACAAGCTCGTCATCGCCACCGGGGCGCGCCACGCCTATTTCGGGCACGACGAATGGGAAAAGTACGCGCCTGGCCTCAAGCGCATCGACGACGCGACCTACCTGCGTGGCCGCATCCTTCTCGCTTTCGAGAAGGCCGAGAACGAGACCGATGAAGCCGAGCGCCGGAGGCTCATGAACTTCGTCATCGTCGGGGCCGGCCCGACCGGCGTCGAGATGGCCGGCGCCATCGCCGAACTCGCCCGCACGGCGTTGGCCAAGGACTTCCGCCGGATCGACCCGTCGGCCGCCCGCGTGATTTTGATCGAAGCGGGCCCGCGCGTGTTGCCGGCCTTCCAACCCTCCCTCGCGGCCGCTGCGATGCGCGAGCTGCAAAGGCTCGGGGTCGAGGTGAGGCTCGGCCACGCGGTCACCGCCGTCGACGCGGACGGCGTGAGTGTGGATGGCGAGCGCATCGAAGCCCGCACGATCATCTGGGCGGCGGGCGTCATGGCCTCGCCGGCCGGCGATTGGCTCGGGGCGAAAACGGACCGCGCCGGCAGAGTCATGGTCGGCGCCGATCTCACGATTCCTGGGCGACCCGACATTTTCGTCATTGGCGACGCCGCCCGCGTGGCGGACGCGAGCGGCGCGCCGCTGCCGGGCGTCGCCCCGGTCGCCAAGCAGGAAGGCGCCTATGTCGCGCGCCGGATTCTGGCGGAGCTCGAGGGCAAGGCTGCGCCGCCGTTCCGCTATCGCGACTACGGCTCGCTTGCGACCGTCGGCCGCAAATTTGCGGTCGTTGAGATGGGGCGGTTGAGGCTGGCGGGTTTCGTCGCGTGGCTCATCTGGTGCGTTGCGCACATCTATTACCTCATCGGCTTTCGCAACCGATTGTCGGTCATGCTGAACTGGGCCTGGAACTACGTCACGTTCCAGCGCGGCACGCGGCTCATCACCGGCGCTGCCGGCGAGCCCGCGGCGGATGCCGCCGCCTCCGCGCCGAACCGCATCGCGAACAGCGCGGCAAGCGAGCGGATGCGCGGCGCTGCGTGAGCTTGTAGCGCCCACCTCCGCTTGGGTCGGTTGTCCGCCATTGACAGCGGGAAGCGCGAGTCGCATCGTCGCCGCGCATAAAGGGAGGAGGCCTCGGCATGTCCGGCAAGAAGATCTTGATGCTGGTTGGGGAGTTTAGCGAAGAATACGAAATTTTCGTCTTTGAGCAGGCGATGCACGCCGTCGGGCATCAGGTCGATGTCGTTTGCCCCGACAAGAAAGCCGGAGACGTCATCAAGACGTCTTTGCACGATTTTGAAGGCGATCAGACTTACACCGAGAAGCTCGGGCATCTGTATGTGCTGAACAAAACCTTCGCCAAGGTGAAGCCGGCGGAGTACGACGCCGTCTACGTCGCCGGGGGGCGCGGGCCGGAATATATTCGCATCGACAAGCGGGTTCAGGACATGGTCCGGCACTTCCACGAAACGGGCAAGCCGATCTTCACGATCTGCCACGGCGTGCAGGTGCTGATGGCGGTCGACGACGTCCTCAAAGGGCGGCGCGTGGCGGCGCTGCAATATTGCGAGCCGGAAGTTCGCCTCGCCGGCGGAATCTATGTCGATGTCGAACCGACGGGCGCCTGCGCCGACGGCAACCTCGTGTCCGCCAAGGGTTGGCCGGGGCTGGCCGCGTTCATGCGCGAATGTCTGAAGGCGCTCGGGACCACGATTCAGCACGGCGACATCAGCAACGGGCCGGTTCGCAAGGTCGCCTGAAGAAGGGGCGATCGCCCCCGCTCGCGCCCGGTGAATCCGCGCTAGCGCGGGACGGTGCCGAAGGTCGCGCCACGCAGCAATTGTCCTTGCAGGAAGAACGCGACGAGCACGACCGGCAAGAGATAGATCGTGCCGATCGCAGCGAACACGCCCCAGTCGACGCCGACGTCGGCCCCGACCACCCGCGTCATGGCGACCGGCACCGTGCGCGTGTCGACGCTGGTCAAGAGCAGGCTGAACAGAAAATCGTTCCAGGTGAAAACGAAAGCGATGATCGCGGTGGCTGCGATTCCGGCGCCCATCTGGGGCGCGCAGATGCGCCAAAGAATCCCCAGTTCGGAACTGCCGTCGAGCCGCGCCGCCTCTTCGATGGGCTCGTGGAGTTCGTTGATGAAGCTGCGCAACATCCAAATCGCGAACGGCAGGTTGAAGGCCGTGTAGACGAGGATGATGGCGGCGTAGCTGCCGCCGAGCCCCGTCACCCGAAAGAGGAAATAGAGCGGCACGATGGCGGTGATCGGCGGAACCATGCGCAAGACCAGGATGTAGAACATGTAGAAGTCGCGCCCGGCGAGCCGAAGCCGGGCGAAGCCGTAGGCGGCGAGGCAGCCGATGACGAGCGCGAGCCCCACGCTCGTGAAGCAGATGATGAGGCTGTTCATGAAGTCGCGGTCGAGCCCGGTGTCGAACACCCGCGACCCGTCGGCCGAGGCGCGATGAAACGAGGCCCAGAAATGCTCAAGAGTGGGCGTGAAGATGAGCTTCGGCGGCGTCGCCATTTGGTCCCGGCGCGTTTTGAACGCGGCGAGCAGCATCCAGATGACCGGAAAGAAATAGACGACGCCGACGCCGTACCCGACCGCGGAGCGCCTGAAGCCCGAATTGCGCGAGAAGGAGAGCGAAGCACCGGCCATGCTTAGAGACTCTCTCTGCGCAGCCGCACCGCCTGGAAATAGAGACGGGTGAGAACGACGACGACGAAGATGCTGATATTGCCGAGCGCCGAGGCGCGCCCCGACTCGAAGAGCACGAAGGCGGTGTCATAGATTTCCGTGGACACGCTCTCCGTCGCGATCCCGGGGCCGCCGTTGGTGATGGTGTAGATGAGATCGAACATGTTGAAGGACTCGATCGTCCGAAAGAGCAGCGCCAGCAGCAGGACGTCCCGGATCGCAGGGAAGGTGATCGACCGGAATCGGCGCATCGGCGATAGGCGGTCGATTTCAGCGGCCTCATGAAGGCGGTCCGGGATTCCGGAGAGGCCCGCCAGCAGCATCAGCATGACGAACGGCGACCACATCCAAGCATCGGCGACGATCAGGCTGAGGCGTGCGGAGAAGGGCGTCCCGAGAGGGGCGAAGGGCGCGCCAGTGAAAGGCCGCACGATGGCGCTCACGACGCCAAAAGTCGGGTCGTAGAAGAGGCTGAAAAATGTGCCGACCGCCACTGTCGAGAGGAGCATCGGGGTCAGCACCAGCATCAGCGCCGCTCGTCGCCCCGGGAACGGGCGGTGGAACACGAAAGCGAGAAAGCCGCCGACGATAATTTGCGTGGCAACGCTCGCCGCGATCATGATCCCGGTGTTGCGGAAATGCTCCCAGACGTCCGGATCGGTCATCAGGTCGACGTAGTTGCCGAGACCGAGAAAGTGGGGCGCCTTCGTCAGATGGTCGGCGCGGAGGTGGAAGAAAGACGCGCCGACGGACCATAGCAGCGGCAGCACGTTGATTGCGCACAGCAATGTGAGCGCCGGCGCGATGAACGGCGCCGCGCCGGCGACCGCGTCAAGGGCCTCCTCGCGTCCTTCCCCGATCATCGCGCCGCTGTCCGCAGCGCCGTCGATAGCCGCCATGGTCGAGGCGACTTGACATCGGCCCAGCTAACATGACAATGATACTTTGTTTAGTAAACTTTGCAGTGACCGCCTTGCTTGGACCGGGCGCAGAGGGCAAGGAAGCGCCGCGTACATGCAATGCGTGCGGGCGTTTGCGCGGACATGGGTGGAAATGAGAATTTAGTTCGCGCTATTTAGTTAAACAACGCTAGGCCTTCGCCGCCAGGCGGGCAGTATGGTCCCGGAAGGGGCCTTTGGGGAGGGAGCAAGGCTGGACAGATGCAGCTGACCGTCCGGGACTTGCATAAGCGCTTCGGCGCGGTTGAAGCGTTGCGCGGCGCGGAGTTCGTCGCGGAGCCCG
>Ga0335071_10008275_pt1 | contig 10692 bp, 12 predicted proteins | sample Lox_Sample_15_FD_206724 | JGI IMG/M metagenome (GOLD analysis project Ga0335071, IMG submission 206724) | Soil microbial communities from Loxahatchee National Wildlife Refuge, Florida, United States - Lox_Sample_1.5 | ecosystem: Environmental > Terrestrial > Soil > Wetlands | place: USA...
TCGGTGGCCATTGCGGTGGCGCCGAGCAGGACGGCGTCGGCTCCCAGGTCGGAGCTGACGAGAGCGGGGTGAAACGGCGACAGCTCGCTCAGATGGCGGGCTACGGGTTCGAGGAGCAGGTCGCCGTTCGAGCCGATCGCACCGCCGAGCACGACGCGCGCCGGGTCGACGACGGGAGCCACGCAGGCGACGACGTAGGCCAGCGCGCGCGCGGTCTCCTCGACCACGCCGGGCGCGACCTCGTTACCGGCGCGCGCCCGGTCGAAGACCTGGCGCGCCGTGAGGTCCGCGCCGAGACCGGCCTCCTGGCCGAGCGCGACCACGGCCCGGGCCCCGACATAGGGCTCCAGCGGGTCGCGCGTGAGCGGCGGGGCGGCCACCCGGACGGTGGGCTGGAAGTGCGGCAGGTAGCCGACCTCACCCGCCGCGCCGGAGGCCCCGCGGTGCAATCGGCCGTGCACCACGACCCCGAGACCGATACCGACGCCGAGGCTGAGCAGCACGAAGTCGTCCACGTCGACGCCCTTCCCGAGCGAGTGCTCGGCAAGGGCAGCGAGGTTCACGTCGTTCTCCAGCACGACGGGAGCGGGGAAGGCGGCGTCGAGGGCCTCCCCGAGCCCCGCCCCGTCGTCGGGGAGGGCGTCGGCGTAGCTGAGCTCCCGTCCGTCGGGACCGACGACGCCCGGGACGCCGACGACGACCTGGTCGACGTCGGCGACGCCCAGGCCGACCTGCCCGAGCACCGCCGCGGTGCAGTTGCGCACCTGGCGCACGAGACCTGCGCGGGTACGTCGGACGTCCGCCGTCTGGCTCGCACGGACGGTGCCGGTCACGTCGGCGACGGCGACCCGCAACCGGTCGTGCCCGATGTCGATGCCCACCGACCAGGCGCAGTCGGGCGCCACCTGGTAGAGGACGGCGGCCGGACCCTTGCGACCGCTGACCTGGCCGACCTCCTGGACGGCCCCGCGGTCGAGGAGCGCGGCGAGCATGGCCGAGATCGACGGCTTGGACAGGCCGGTGCGTCCGGCGAGCTCGGTACGGGTGAGCGGGCCCTCCACCGCGATGATCTCCAGCACCGCGCGCGAGTTGATCGCGCGCAGCATGCTCTGCGGCCCGGCGGGGAAGCGCTGGGTCATCGAGACGCCTCGGTACGGTTCGCCACGTCCACCTTCTATTAGGAAACTTTACGGAAGATAGGACGGACCGTACGCGCCGCCCCGGCAGGCGTCAAGGAATCGTTGCCTGATCGAGACCACGACCCGACGAGGCCCGCCTGCTTCACAACGAAGCGGCAGCCCCGAAGGTTTCGCGATGCTGACCCTTCAGTCAGGAGGTAGAGCGACTGCGTCCGGATGGCCCGGTCCCCAGGGCGGGAGGGGACTCCAGTCGTAGATCACCGACGTACGCAGCACGACATCCTGCAGCGACCGGTTCGCGCGGCTGGCCGCACACCACACCAGGCCGATCGGGAAATACACGCAGAACGCCGCGCGGATCAGGGCGGTGACCGGTGGGATCCGCCGGCCACGGAAGTTCACCACCCGCAGGCCCATGACGTGGCAGCCGTAGGTCCGCCCGCTGGCCATCCATCCGCCCGCCAGGTACAAGACGGCGACGCCTGAGCCGAGCAGGAGGCTCCGCACGAAGGAGATCGGGCTGAACTCGAAGGTGCGCGGGTTGAGCATGAAGCGGAAGCCGTTCAGCCCGAGGTATATCGAGAACATGATCACCACGACGACGACCAGGTCGATGGTCGCAGCGAAGAGTCGGGTGATCAGGCCGGCACGGTGTCCCTGGTAGGCGCGTGCCTCCCGTGGGATGGGGGAGACCTGCGGCTCGCTCACTTCTCCTCCGGCGGTCGCGTGTCATCCTGGTCCTCGCCCCGGAAGAGGCGGTCGAGCCCTCGCGCCTCGGTGTGCCGTTGCCGTCGGCGCAGCAGCAGGCGGTCGACGGCACGGCCGAGCGCCTCGTCGCCGGCGATGCTCTGGAGCCGGACTCCGCGCATCGTCTCCGACGCCACCGACCCCGTGGACTCGCGGATGATCTCGGGCAGGTCGATCTCGTCGATGACCTGGGTCGCGATCGCCGGCAGGTCGAGGCGCGCAATGATCGGGTCGAGGTCCACGTGGGCGACGATCGCGTCGAGGTCGACCTGCTCGAGGACGATGCTCGTCAAGTCGAGGCGATGGATCACCGCCTCGATGTCGACCGCCGCCACGATCGCGTCCAGGTCCACCTGCTCGAGGACGATGCTCGTCAAGTCGAGGCGGCGGATCACCGCCTCGATGTCGACCGCCGCCACGATCGCGTCCAGGTCCACCTGCTCGAGGACGATGCTCGTCAAGTCGAGGCGGCGGATCACCGCCTCGATGTCGACCGCCGCCACGATCGCGTCCAGGTCCACCTGCTCGAGGACGATGCTCGTCAGGTCCAGCCGGCAGAGCACCTCGGCCGCAATCATCGGTACCAGGGCGTCCAGCAGTCCGCCGACCTGCTCGAGGGCGACCACTTGCTGGTGGGCGCCGCGGTTGGCGAGCGCCGCAAGCCAGCTGACCGGCTGGAGCGGCCTGGGCAGGAGCGGTGGGCGGAGGGCGACGCGGGTGATGGGCCGGGCGAGCTCACTCGTACGTCGGACGACCGCGCCGACGCCGCCGGCCGCGAGCGTCGTCGCCCCGAGGGCGACGTGGGCGGCAGCCACCAGCGCGGGGTTCGGCACGGGACCGCGTCGCGCGGGCACAAGCTCACCCGAGGCCGTCCCGGCGTCACCGTAGGGCGAGCGGCCGGGGTCCTTGCGGAACTCGGTCCGCTCGTCCACGTCAGGCCGACGCCGGGCGCTGAGACGGCTGAGGCGGAGGCGGCGATGCCTGCGATGGCAGCGGCGCGTAGACGTGTCCCGACGGGGCGTACGCAGCCTGCGCCGAACCGGTCACGATCGTCATGCCGTACACGTTGCCCAGCAGGCCCGGCTTGCCATCACGGACCACCGGTCTCAGCAGCATCGTGTCTCCCCTCTCCTCATGTCCGCCTCTCCTGATGTCCGCCCGGGCAGCCTCACTCGGAGGCCGGCTCCTCCGCTTCGATGGCCTCGAGCGCGCGCTGGACGCTCCCGGCGTCGATCCGATCGTGCAGGAGCAGCCGACCACCGGCGTCCTCGATCGCGGTGACGAGGGGTCGCGCCCAGACGTTCTCCCAGACGATGACCACGGCCGAGCTGCCCGGGTCCAGCAGCTGCCCGACCTTGGCGAGGTCCTCGACGCTGAGGAGGCCACCGGCGGCACCCTCGACGTCGAGGAAGGCGCGCGCGTCGTCGCCCTCGCCGAGCTCCCCGAGCTCGAAGGCGTCGACGGTCCCGTCAGCGTCTCGTGAGACGAAGGCGAGGTCGATGACCCGCACGATGCCCGACTCGACCAGCGACCCGAGGGCCGGGGCGATGCGGCCGTTGAACCTGCTGCCGGGGAAATCGACGACGGCCACCTCGACCGCTCCGGTGACGGGCACTTCGGCCACGGTGACCTCCTCGACATTCCCTGCTTCGGCCCCGAGTCTGCCGTACTCCGCGTCGCGGCGCCGGGAGACTCGGGCTGCCGACGCCTGCCGGACCCGTGGGGCCCTCGCCCATGCGCCCGCCCGGCGTTGGAGACGAGTGATCTCTTCGACCTCGGCCTCGACGTCAGGTGCCCGGCCCACGCAGCCGGGTGCGGTTCACGCGGGTTCGGCCGCCCAGTCGGCGACGCGGGCCCGCAGCCAGTCGACCCAGTCGTCCAGCCCCTCCCCCGTCCGCGCGCTCACCAGCAGGACAGTGGCCGACGGGTTCACCGCCCGAAGGTTGCCGAGGAAGGCGTCGAGGTCGAAGTCCAGGTGGGGCAGCAGGTCGACCTTGTTCACGAGGACGAGGTCCGCCGACCGGAACATGACCGGGTACTTGAGGGGCTTGTCCTCGCCCTCGGTCACCGAGAAGACCATCGCACGCGCATGCTCCCCGACGTCGAACTCGGCCGGGCACACCAGGTTCCCGACGTTCTCGACGAGGACGAGGTCCAGGTCCGCGAGGGGTAGCCGGGCGAGCGCCGACCGGACCATGGGCGCGTCCAGGTGACACTCCCCACCGAAGCCGTTACCGGTGTTGACCAAGGCGATGGCGGCACCCAGCCCGCTGAGCCGGTCGGCGTCGATGCTGGTCTCGATGTCGCCCTCGACGACGCCGACCCGAACCTGACCCTGCAGCTGCTGCAGCGTGCGCCGCAGGACGGTCGTCTTGCCGGCCCCGGGTGAGGACATGACGTTGACGGCGCAGACGCTGGCGTCGCGGAAGTCGGTCCGGTTGGCAGCTGCGGTGCGGTCGTTCTCGTCCAGGATGCGTTCCAGGACCACGACCCGCTCGCGTCCGGTCTCGTACCCGGAGTGGTCACCGACGTCGGTCCGGACCTGGTCGTGGTCGTGCTCGTGGTCGTGCTCGTGCTCGTCGTCGTGGTCATGCGCGACGCCGTCGGGGTGGACGTGGAAGCGGCCCATGGGCGCTATACCTCCGCGAGCTCGAGGGAGGTGACGAGGAACTCCTCGCCGTTGACCAGGGTGACGTCGGCCGACCCGCACGCGCGGCATTCGAGGATCGGCAGGTCGTCCAGCTCGGTGAGCGTCTCGCACGCCCGGCACTGGATGCGCACCGGGACGCTCTCGACCTCGAGCACCGACGCTTCGAGGGGGGAGTCGGCGACGACGAGCGACCAGCAGTAGACGAGGGTGTCCGGGACGACCTGCCGGAGTCGCCCGACCCTGATGTGGACCGTCTCCACCCGGCGCCCCTCGGCGCTGCGGCGAACGATGTCGGCGATGGAGCCGCAGATCGACAGCTCGTGCACGCGGGCCTCCTCCCTTGCGATGCCCGTCGAGCGGCCCACACGCTACCCACGGTCCGGCCCGACTGTCGCATGGTCGTCTGCCGTCAGCTGTGCAGCGTCTCCGACGGTGACTCCCCCCAGCGCTTGCGGTAGAGCCCGGCGAAGCTGCCGAGATGGTGGAAGCCCCAGTGGGACGCGACGCTCGTCACCGTCACTCCCTCCGACGCATCCGCGTCGAGGAGCTCCTCACGAGCCCGCTCGAGGCGTCGGTCGCGAAGGTAGGCCATCGGTGTGGTCCCGAGTTCGTCGCGGAAGCCCAGCTGGATCGTCCGCACGCTCGCTCCGCAGTGCGTGGCGAGCTCCTCCATGGCGATCGGTTCCGACAGGTGGTGCTCCATGTAGTCGAGGGCACGGCGGACGACCCGCCGACCCGGGCTCCCCGGCGCCCTGCGCAGCAGCTCGCTGAAGCTCGAGGGCTGCATGATCAGGAGCGCGCTCATCACGAACTCCTCCAGCGGGCCGATGCCGAGGCCCTGGTGCACGAGCGAGCCCGGGTAGAAGACCTCCGAGTGCAGCAGCTGGATCGCCCCGTTCCAGCGCATCGCGCTGTCGTCGGTGAGGTTGATGACCGGCTCGAAGACCAGAGGGTGGTCGAGGGTCCGGCCGACAAGCCGCGTCAGGTAGCGCTCGATGGCGTCCTGCTCGATCCGGACGATGAGCTGCGGGGAGTCGTGGTCCATGCGCATGCGTACGGAGTCACCCGGGTTGGTCACCAGGGACTGGATCGGGTTGGCCTCGAACTCCCGCCCGTTCGTCATCCCGACGGCACGACCGTTCATGGGGGCGTGGACCGCGTAGTAGGCGCCGCAGTGGCTGACGTCGAGGTCCACGGGGACGTGCAGGTCGAGGTAGAGCAGGCTGATGTCGCGGAACCTGATCCCGTGCAGGCTGGCGGCGAACCCACTGGCGCCGATGGCGCCCACTGTCAGCGTGTTGGGGGCCAGCGCCTGCCCGACCAGGCGGCTCGCCTGTGCCGGGTCCTCGGTGTAGAAGACCTCGTGGTCCTCCAGCGCTGGCGGCACCCCTCGGGAGCGCACCCTGCGGCGCACGGGCTGCTCCGTGCGGTGGGTGTCGATGAAGCCCAGCCGGGACAGGCGGCTCACCGCGCTCCCTCACCACCCTCCATCGGCTGGATGTCAGCCTAGGCTCGCTGGTTCGCTCTCGTGACCGACATGTTTCGCGAATGTGATCAGACCGTCGCATCGGCGATAGGCCCAAGAGGCTTTGGTCCCTAGTGTCCGGGCAACCACGTGGGATTGGGTCGATGCCCCGGCGAGGGCGTTCGGGGTCGCTATCCGAACCATCTGGCGCAACCAACGACGACGACGACCGGTCGGAGGAGCCTGTGGTCTCAGTCCTCGAACCCTCGGTGGAGCCCGACCGCGTCGAGGCGCTGGTCGCCCGGCTCGACGACCCGGACGTCTCCCGGTCGCTCAACACCCTCCTCGATCACGTCGATCTCCTGGCGCTGTTCGCCGTGGCCCTCGACGGACTGCTGCAGCGCGGGGACACGATCACCGAGTCGCTCTCCCAAGGGGTCGATGACCTGCGCGGCATGGAGAGCGGCCGCGGGATGCCCACCGCCGAGCAGGTGGTCGAACTCACCCAGGGGTTGGCGAAGCTCACGCCGGCCCTGCTCGACCTGCTCCCGACGATCGACCTGCTCCTGCGTTCCGACCTCGGCGACCCCAGGGTCATCGGCATCGCGGGGATGGGCGGGCGCGCCCTGGTGCGCGGCGCCGAGCAGGCCGAGACCCAGCAACCTCGCGTGAGCGGCGTGCTGTCGCTGATGAAGGTGCTGAAGGACGACGACGTCTCCCGCGGCTTGGGCTTCCTCGTCTCCGTCGCCAAGGCCTTCGGCCAGGAGCTGAAGACCTCTCCCCCCATCTGACCCGTCCCGCCCGCGCTGCACAGCGCGCCCGACCACGACCGCCAGACCGCGCCGAAAGGACATGAGATGTCGTCAGTGCTGTGGTTCCAGGGTGGCGCCTGCAGCGGTAACACGATGTCGTTCCTCAACGCCGACGAGCCGAACGTCGTCGACCTGATCACCGACTTCGGGCTGGAGCTGCTCTGGCACCCCTCCCTCGGTCTCGAGCTGGGCGACAACGCGCAGAAGCTCTTCCACGCCTGCGCACGCGGTGAGCGACCCCTGGACATCTTCGTGTTCGAGGGCACCGTGATGGAGGGGCCCGACGGGTCGGGACGCTACGACATGTTCGCCGACCGCCCGATGAAGGAATGGGTCACCGAGCTCGCGGCCGCCGCCAGCGTGGTCGTGGCCATCGGTGACTGTGCCTGCTGGGGTGGGATCCCCGCGATGGACCCCAACCCCACCGACTCGACCGGCCTGCAGTTCCTCAAGCGCGAGAAGGGCGGCTTCCTTGGACCGGACTTCCGGTCCAAGATGGGCCTGCCTGTCATCAACGTCCCCGGGTGCCCCGCACACCCCGACTGGATCACCCAGATCCTGGTGGCGCTCGCGACCGGCCGGGCGGGCGACATCGCCCTCGACGAGCTGCACCGGCCACAGACGTTCTTCAAGACCTTCACTCAGACCGGCTGCACGCGCGTGCAGTTCTTCGAGTACAAGCAGCCGACCCTCGCCTTCGGCGAGGGCACACGGACCGGCTGCCTGTTCTACGAGTTCGGCTGCCGCGGGCCGATGACCCACTCCCCGTGCAACCGCATCCTCTGGAACCGCCAGTCCTCAAAGACGCGTGCCGGCATGCCGTGCACGGGGTGCACCGAACCCGAGTTCCCGTTCTTCGACCTGGCCCCCGGCACCGTGTTCAAGACCCAGAAGGTCAGCGGAGTCGTCCCACGGGAGGTCCCCGAAGGAACCGACCACCTCACCTACATGGCCCACGCAACCGCCGCCAGGATCGCGGCCCCGCAGTGGTCCAAGGAGGACCTGTTCGTCGTCTGACCCGTGCGGCCCACGCCCGCCCGGAACCGAACCGGAAGGAAACCCGATGACCGCGGTCGACCTGTTCGTCAGCCCGCTGGGCAGGGTCGAGGGTGACCTCGACGTGCGCGTCACGATCGAGGACGGTGTCGTGACCTCGGCGTGGACCGAGGCCGCGATGTTCCGCGGCTTCGAGATCATCCTGCGCGGCAAGGACCCCCAGGCGGGGCTGATCGTGACGCCGAGGATCTGCGGGATCTGCGGCGGCAGCCACCTGTACAAGTCGGCGTACGCCCTCGACACGGCATGGAAGACGCACCTTCCGCCGAACGCGACTCTGGTTCGCAACATCGCCCAGGCCTGCGAGACGCTGCAGAGCATCCCGCGCTACTTCTACGCGCTGTTCGCGATCGACCTGACCAACAAGAACTACGCCAAGTCGCCGCTGTACGACGAGGCGGTCCGCCGCTTCGCGCCGTACGTCGGCAGCAGCTACGGCCCCGGGGTCGTGCTCTCGGCGAAGCCGGTCGAGGTGTACGCCATCTTCGGCGGTCAGTGGCCGCACTCCTCGTTCATGGTTCCTGGCGGCGTCATGTGCGCCCCGACCCTGTCCGACGTGACCCGCTCGATCGCGATCCTCGAGCACTGGAAGGACAACTGGCTGGAGAAGTACTGGCTGGGCTGCTCGATCGACCGCTGGCTGGAGAACCGCACCTGGGAGGACGTCCTCGCCTGGGTCGACGAGAACGAGGCGCAGCACGACAGCGACTGCGGCTTCTTCATCCGCTACTGCCTGGACATCGGACTGGACAAGTACGGCGCCGGCGTCGGGAACTACATCGCGACCGGCACGTACTTCGAGCCGTCCCTGTACGAGAACCCGACCATCGAGGGCCGGAACGCGGCGCTGATCAACCGCTCCGGCATCTACGCAGGGGGTCGCTTCGCCGAGTTCGACCAGGCGCGGGTGCGTGAGGACGTCGCGCACTCCTTCTACGAAGGGACGCAGGCCCGGCACCCCTTCGAGGGGGAGACGAAGCCGATCGACCCCAAGGTCGGGCGCGAGCAGGGTAAGTACAGCTTCGCCAAGTCACCTCGCTACGACGTGCCGGACCTCGGGTACGTCCCCCTGGAGGCCGGGCCGCTGGCCCGGCGGGTCGCCGCCGCGGCACCGGGCGCCGGGGCCCACCAGGACGACGACCCGCTGTTCCTCGACATGCTCCAGAAGATCGGGCCGTCGGTGCTGACCCGCCAGCTCGCTCGCATGCACGAGGCACCGAAGTACTACCGATGGGTGCGGCAGTGGCTCGACCAGCTCGACCTGCACGAGAGCTTCTACACCAAGCCGGTCGAGCACCTCGAGGGCAGGGGATTCGGCTCGACCGAGGCCGCGCGCGGGTCGCTGTCGGACTGGATCGTGATCGAGGACGGCAAGATCGCGAACTACCAGGTGGTCACGCCCACCGCATGGAACATCGGCCCCCGCGACGCCGCCGAGAACCTCGGGCCGATCGAGCAGGCCATGGTCGGTTCCCCCATCGTCGACGCCTCCGACCCGGTCGAGCTGGGACACGTCGCCCGCAGCTTCGACTCCTGCCTGGTCTGCACCGTCCACGCCTATGACCGCCGAGGACGCGAGCTGAGCAAGTTCGTCATCAACGGCGCCGTCTGACCGAGGCGCCCTGTGGCGGGAGCAGCCGAGCACGTGGACGCCGCGTCGTCGGTGCCCACGTGCGATCTGCTCGTCGTCGGATGCGGCAACCTGCTCCGGGGCGACGACGGCGTCGGCCCGATCCTCGTCCGCCACCTGTGGGACGGGGGGGTGCCCGGCTCGGTGCGCCTCGTCGACGGCGGGACCGCCGGGATGGACGTCGCCTTCCAGATGCGCGGCGCGGCCCGGGTCGTCATCGTCGACGCCTGCCGGACCGGGGCCGCCGCGGGGACGGTGTTTCGCGTCCCGGGTCCCGCTGTGGAGGACCTCCCGCCGCTGACCGAGCTGCACACGCACTCCTTCCGCTGGGACAACGCGCTCGCCTTCGCGCGATGGCTGCTGGGCGAGGACTACCCGGACGACGTGACGGTCTTCCTCATCGAGGCCACCAGCTTCGAGCCGGGCGCCGAGCTCGGCCCCGAGGTGGAGAAAGCCATGCACGAGGTGCTCGGCCTCATCCGCGACGAACCGGCCTTCGCCGCTGCCCCGTCCACCCCCGAGGACCGCCCCGCGGAGGACTCCATCGACGTCGAGTTCGCGGACGGCTACCTGCGCCTCGACGCGTCCACCGCGGCTCGCTACGTCCCCGGCGGCCACGCCGTCGTCCAGGCCCGTGACGACCAGATCGTCCTGGTGCCCTTGCGCGGGCCCGGCGCCGGAGGTCTGATGCTCAAGCAGCGAACCGCGGCAGGCGACCGGTGCCTCCTGGTGACCGAGGCCCTGCACGGCGAGGTCCCCGAGGGCCGCAGGGCTGCGCGCTGGGACGAGGACCAGGGAGCGCTCGTGATCAGCAGGGACGCAGCCGGGTGACGGCGGGCGAGGTGGTCATGGGTGCCATCGGCGTGGAGGTGGAGGTGGTCCCCGAGCGGGGCCAGTGGGCGGTGGACATCATCGTCATCTTCGACGACGGCGTCGTGCGCCGCCGCATCCAGACCTATCGCACCGAGCGGTTGGCCCGGATCAGTGCCGGGTACATCAAGCGGGGAGCCGAGCGTGACATCAGCGGGCCGATCAATGGCTGAGCAGGCTCGCGAGACGCCGCGCCGACCGTTGCCGGTGGGGGCGTTCCCGCTCCCGTTCGGCTACCTCCTGCTGCCCCCCGACGTGGCGGCCGAGGCGGCCTACGACGCGCTGATTGCGGGGCGTCTCCCGACGGCCTGGCCGCCGGTCCT
>Ga0335071_10008276_pt1 | contig 10690 bp, 12 predicted proteins | sample Lox_Sample_15_FD_206724 | JGI IMG/M metagenome (GOLD analysis project Ga0335071, IMG submission 206724) | Soil microbial communities from Loxahatchee National Wildlife Refuge, Florida, United States - Lox_Sample_1.5 | ecosystem: Environmental > Terrestrial > Soil > Wetlands | place: USA...
CGCCGTACGGTGGCACTTACCTCGGCAGATATATGCTTACGTGCGTGGCGCGGGCAGGCGCATGCTCAGCTCAGGAACGTCGACCAAGATCGCACCTCCATCAAGAGAACAAGCACGAACAGTGCGAACACGCACATCGCTGTGATCGGCACATGCGGCGAAACAATCAAAGTTGGGGGCCTCATGGATCGATGCTTTCTCATGCAGCTCTCCAGACTATGGACGCGCCTGAGAGTGATAATGGCTGACGCGATCAATATGGCAGCCAAGCTCAATTGGTTGAAAAAAGTCAGACTGTGGATAAGCGGTCACACTTTCGGCACGCAGCCGACATGATCGAGACCTGATTGCCCCCGGTTCCAGCACGCAACTTACGGCGCCTTCCACGCGTAGTCGATCACCGAGCCACGTTGGGCGGCACATGCTACGCCTTAGTGCCGCCATGACGATGGCCGAATCTTAAAGTGCCGAAGGTGCGGATGGATCTTGTATCTTGGGAGGAAGCGATGAAGATCGCCCTTACCGCCACACTCGCCCTGCTCATTTCAGCTCCGGCCGCCGCTCAAGAGTGCCAGACGTGCTCGTCGGCCGACGCGTGCATAAAGGCGTACCTTACGGCGACGTCAGAAGCTCAAAAATCCACCAAGCAGGCAATCCGGGACTGGCTGTGAATGCTGACCGAAAAGTGACCCCCATCGGCGCGTTCGGGACCCCTTCAAGTCACTGGTTGTGTTGAATCTGATTGATCGGACCCCACGCCGATCAAGGTCGAGACCCCACGCCGAAACACATTAGATCTGCGATTGCTCGCTATGCCGCGGAAGCTCAAGACGTTCTGCGCGATCCTTGGCCCAACCGTGCTCCGGGCATTCGTGTATCTCCGCTGGCTTGCCCAAGATAATCATCGATAGCGATTGGCGTGAGCGCGCTGCCTTAGCTATCTCAGGCCCAAGACGTCACGATTAGTGCCAATTGGTGTTTCCACGCGACGCGCGGAACATCGCGGTGAGGAGCCGATTGCGACCTTTGCCGCTTGCGGCGGGGTTCGAGGATTCGGCGCCCAGGTGTCCGCATTCTCGGATAGTGCTCCAAGTGAACCGTTTGTCGCGAACGTTATCCGTTTCGAGCCATCTGGCACGGGTGTTGAGCGTCTGATGATGGACGGGATCGCCGAGAGTTAAAGGGCCTTCGACCCCGATCGCTTCCCGCAACGGCTGGTCGAGCTATTTTCCCCGCCGCCATGCGGCTCCTCGCTCAAGTCAAAATAGCTCTCCCGTCGCCGTCCTCCGCTGCGCTCCAGCCGCCGGTGCAGATCGATCGCCTCCCGGCGCAATCGCCGCCATCGAGGCCGCAATCACGCGGGCCCGACGGTAAACGGAGAGACGATCATGGCGACCAACCGGTCACACCGAGCCAAGTCATCAAGACATCCCAGAGCTGCTTCAATCAGCAAGAGCTCCACCGCGAACCTGCGCGCAGAGGTCTACCAGCGCGTCACCGACAAAATCATTCGCGACCTTGAGCAGGGCACGCGCAGTTGGATCAAACCTTGGACTCAATCGTCGGGGCAGGCCGCACCAGCTCGCCCTCTACGCCACGATGGCACACCCTATCGAGGCGTCAATGTTCTCATCCTGTGGTCCGAAGCAATCACGCACGGCTACTCGTCGGCAACTTGGATGACGTATCACCAGGCCCGGGCGCTGGGTGCTCAAGTCCGGAAGGGTGAGCAGGGCGCGACCGTCGTCTATGCCAAAGCCATCGAACGCGCAGGAAACGATCCTGTGACGGGCGAAGAGGCCATCCAACGTATCCCACTGCTCCGTGCGTACACGGTGTTCAACATCGAGCAGATCGAAGGGCTTCCCGCGCAGCCCGCGCCGGACCCGGCCCACGAACCTATGTCAACGAGGATCGACAGTGTCGATGCCTTTATCACCGCCACCACAGCCAGAATCGTCCACAAAGGAAACCGTGCCTGCTATCTTCCGTCAGCCGACCGTATCGAAATGCCGCCTTATCGTCACTTTATCGATACGCCTACGTCGAGCGCCGCCGAGCGCTACTATTCGACGCTGCTTCACGAACTCATCCATTGGACGTCGCCAAAGCATCGCTGCGACCGTGATTTGGGTAAGCTCTTCGGAGACAACGCCTACGCGCGCGAAGAACTCGTCGCTGAGATCGGGGCTGCGTTCCTCTGCGCTGATCTGGGCATCGCACTCGAACCGAGGCCAGACCATGCCTGCTATCTCGCCAGCTGGTTGGCTGTGCTCAAATCCGACAAGCGGGCTATCTTCACCGCTGCTGGCCTGGCGCAGAAAGCAGTCGATTGGCTCGTCCCTAAGAGCCCCCCGACGAGTTCCTAACGGGGGCCTTGGTACTTGCGCGCCGGGAATACTGGTCATGGGGCGAGCTGGGATCGAGCGCATTGCGCTCGCCTCCAGGCCTTGGTGTGCCCATCGGGTCCCCATTCCCCCCTGGTCTAAGCCGCCAAACGCTGGCCAGCCGCCGTCTTCCTCGTGGCGTCCGGGCGCAAGAGTCGACCATCGGCTGCTGGCCGCCCCCCTTCCAGATCACGTCCGAACCGTAAGCTGGCAGCAGCGACCTTTGAATTTCAACCGTTCTGACCCGCAGCACCGCGTCAACTATGAATCGAACGTTTAGGCGGGCCGGCCTGAAGGTTGTTGACTGGCATAGGCGACCGGGCGATTCTGCGGTGCTGATCGCTGCGGTAGTCCACAATGTAGTCGTCAGTGTAGTCGCAACCCGCCGAATCGCGTTGTTTTATCGAGGTAATTGGCGGATGGGCGAAAATTGGTCCGAGAGTCCCTCCCTCTCCGCCATAATAAAACGGCTTCGAGAAAGCCCCGTAAAGTCAGGCCTTACTGCACGCCATCGGCGACACCTGCCCGGAGTGCCCCGCCCAACCTATAGCCTGACGCGGGATGGCGGCTCAATCATCGACAGTGCTCGGTGAACGGGTGCTGTCGCGTGGTCCTACGCCCCAGGAATTACCACGCCCGTCAGCTCGCCCAATCTGGCGATGAGCTGGTCCTGGAATTTCGGATCGGTCGCCTCCCTTGCCGGCTCCTCCTGCCGGAGATGGTGCCAGTAGCGGCCGCTGACGAGGGCGGCCGGCTCCTCGCTTACGGCCAGCCATGACTGGGTCCGCTGCCCGGTGTCGAGATCCACCGGAGCCCCTGGGCCGCCCCTTTTCGTGCGCGCCCAGCCGGGATCGACCGCGTTGCTCAGCACCTGCGGCCAGCGTCGCGCCAGCGCAAAGGCCAGCGCGATGACTTGCAGCTTGCTTTCGGCATATGCCTTCGCGGGGTCCCATCTCCGCTTCGTCCAATCAAGATCGCCCAGCGAGCCCGCTCCGCCCCGGTGCAGGCCGCTGCTGAGATAAACTAACCTGTCGGGACGGCGGATGAACGCCGTCAGCATGTACGGCGCAAGCGTGTTGACTGCGAGGACGCCGGCGTGACCCTCGGGAGTGGAGCGGCGGCTCCGCTCGGCGTAAACTCCAGCGTTGTGGATGATCGCATCCATGCGACCGATCGCATTGACTTGATCAGCGATGCTTCTGGTCTCGGCGGCGCTGCGGAGGTCGCCGACGACGACCCCTGCGGCCCGCGACGTGAGCTCTCCGAGGACTGCCGCGCGATCCGCCGATCGGGCGTGGAACACCACTCGATGGCCGTCATCGAGAAGCGACTGGGCCGCCGCGCGACCGAGCCCGTCAGTGCTGCCAGTGATGAAGACGGTCGCCATCGCCTATTCCTTCCCAGTCCGTTTCGAACGCCGCGACTCACAACTCAGGATTCACGCGCCCGCCGCAACGCGGTTTCAAGCTTCTCTTTCTGCTTCTGCCAGCGGGCCTCCTCGTCCCGAGCGCGCCGTTCCAAGGCTTCACGCTCGGCTTCGATTTTCCTCCCCTTGGCATCGTGTTCGTCTCTGGCGCTATCGAATGCGGCCTGCGGCTTCGCAAGCGCCTTCTCGCGACGCTCGCGCTGCTTCGCCAACTCGACTTCCTCGCGCCGGCGCTCGGCCTCGCGGCGCCTCTCCTCCTCCTCGAATTCGGCGGCGGCTTTCCGGGCCGCCCTTTCGCTGATCTTGGGAGCGGAGCGCTTCGGCGGCTTCGATTGTCCCTTCCTGCGCCGCGCTGCGGTGTCTTCGGATCCCAGATCGGATGGCACGTCGGAATGCTCGGCGAAGCGTCCGCTGGATCCTGCCGGGCGCTTGAGGACCACGCCGGGTTTCGCCATCGTCGCCGCGACCACGTCCGGGTCGTCCGTCTCCTTGGCGAAGCCCTGATGGAAAAGATTGCTGCCCGCGCCCCAGGCCTCGAGCGCCGCCTTCATCGAAGGCGCCGCGATCGCGAGATCGTAGAAGCCCACCGAGGTCTGGTACGTCTTCAGCTTCATAGCCATTCGCGCGCATCTCCGCGGTCAGATCACGATGCGGTCGAAGTCTCTGGCGACCCGGCTGTTCGGAAACACCTTCGTCGCCCATTAAACTTGAACGGTGACGGATAGAGATTGCTCACGGGCGATCCGGTGTCGAGGCCGATGTCAAAAGTCTCATCTGCGGAAAAGCGAACAAAAATTGTCTTGTCCACTCTTTCTTCCCCGACCTTCTTGTCATTCAGAAACATTGAGACGGTGCAACCCTTCGCCAATCCGCCGCCATCGTATTTAAATTCAACTCGGATCGTACTCTTCCCCTGCGGTAGTTGCTCTGAACTGGTCACTCGATAGCGGGTCTGCCCAAACCAGTTGTATTCGTAAGTGGGCTTTCCATTCTTCACAAACAGAGTATACCCACCCACGGTGCCCCCGGCGGCTACTAATATAAGACCCCGTCTCCCGGCTGATCCACATAGGCAGTGATGATGTGCGATTTGTTCTTGATGTTGGCCGACGAACTTTCCGGTATCCGGCTCGCTCCTGAGAAATAGGTGAAATGAGTTCGGCCTGCGATCAAACTCGGCCTTAAGCTTGGGTCGGCACGCTCTGCAAAACGGTCGTCGAGTGGAAGCACGTTATACTTGGCAGCCTCTGCCCAGAACATGTCCTGCAATTCCCGCAGCTTGTCAGGGGACAACCGGTCTTGAGAAAACGCCGGTCGATGGCTGAACGAGAAGGATGCGCCAGAACCGGTCATTGCTGGCCGATCCTGGCACAGCGAATTCAGGCCGACATGCTTCCAACCTGGGGCGGAGTCCGAGTGCAAATCATCAGGCGATTCCACGCGTTGATTTCAGCCACCGCAAAAGAAAGATCGGCCAGTTCTTTTTCCGAGAAATGCCGACACACCTCGGTGTAGACCGCATCGGAAACGTCGCCTCCGGTAAGCTGCGTCAGCGCCTCCGCCCAGGCCAGAGCGGCACGTTCCTTCGGACTGTAGATCGGTGCCTCGCGCCATGCGGCGAGAAGATGGAGCTGATCCTCGCTGATCCCATGCTTACGAGCCAGCGGAACGTGCATGGCGATACAGAAGGCGCAGCCGTTGATCTGCGACGCACGCATCTTCACCAGTTCCAGCAACCCAAGTGACAGGCCGCTATTCTGCACATATGAATGCACCCCCAACATCGCCTTGTAGCCATCAGGGGAAACTTTCGTAAGGTCAAGTCGTTGGTCCATGGTTTAGCTCTCCAATGATTAAGTATCGTGATCGCTACGACGGTTTAAGGTTCGTTTTTCCAGCCAGTCCGCGATTTGGCCGCTGAAATTGCCTGGTGCCTTGGCGGCGACCTGTGCTGCGAGTTCCTTCAATGAATGACTGGCCAGTTCGTCCTTCATGCGCTTTTCGGCGGCCAGCATGATGGCGTGGATCGCGCACATTCCGCTGGTTGCCCAAGCTGGCGCTTCGGAATTGAAAACGGCGACCGCTCACGAATTTCCCGGCACTCAAACAGCGCATTGTCTCCGTCGATCGCATGAACGACATCCAGGAAGCTGATTTCATCCGCCGGCCGTGCCAAAGCGAAGCCCCCCCGCGCCCCCTCGGTGGCCACCACTAGCCCTGCCTTGGACAGCTTGGTGAAGGTCGCGAAACGGCATTGTGCGACCCGTGAACGGCTCCACTAAGCAGTGTATGCGCGAAAATCCGTTGCGGTGGAGGTCCGCCGCTCATTCCTGGCACGCGCCGGATAGCTCTGCGCCGCCCTAGCCTTTGTAGGCTGCGCTGAATGGTAATCGCCTTCACTAAAACACGATCCGCCAGCCTGCATTCCTGAACCACACTCGGCTCTGACGGCCTCAAGGCAGTGCCTTTGTCTCTGGAGTGAGGAAAATCATGTTGATGCCAATCTCGCTGAATGGCTGAGCCCAAGCAGCTTCTCATTGCGAGTCGGCAATAACCCGCGCTCATAAGCAAGCTTGTAGGCGTATGCGGCCGTTAGTCCGTTGCTGATCGCAAGTTCGGTTCCTTTGATGGGATCGCCTAGATAAGCATACAGGATTTGCTCGCGTATCTCTTTGGTGATCCTGTTGCGGCTATTCCATCTTCCAGTTGTCATTTGGCGCCTCCTTATGCGAAGGAATACACGGCATCGGACGAGTTGGAGCTAGTGGGCGAGAACTGCTGGTCGCCCTGCGCTCACGATCAGCCCATGCTCCCCGGCATGAAGCAGCGCGCCTTCGGATGACCATTTAGGTAGTAAGGCCAAACCATCGTACGGCCAGCACGGTTCGCTCCGTCCACGACAGCGTCGTCTGGAACATCTACCCACTCGCCATCGATGCGTACGCGATAGTGACCATCCTTAGTTTCCCAATCGGCGTCATCAACGCGCTTCGCATCACTGCCATCGCAGCAGGGCCCTTTGCCGCTATGCAAGCTTTCAAACCAACCGTTCAACTCGGGGTGCTGATAATCGTGGGCGCGTGCGTGACCGATTGTAGAAATCGGCAGCATTACAGTGAATACAACAAGCGTTGCATGCCAAAAGTGATCGTTCATCTCACACGCAATCCCGGAATCTCTGTGTAGTCAGGAAATTCATCTAGCCACATCAACATGCGAAGCTTTCTCAGCTCGCCGCTGGTAATCGTCGGCAAGGGCCTTAAGCTGACCCGCAATCGCTGAGTCGGTCATGGTTTGGGCAGCGCGCAGCAAAGTCCGTGCTGTCTCTAAATATTCCTTGCCTCGTGGTGAGATCTGGATCGTCATGAAGCCCTCGCGCGGTTCTCTGGCAGCTGGTTGAAGGTGATCTGGAGCCAACCCACCCAATTGTGGTCACTTTCCCTACGAGCTCTGAAGCGATCGACGCACTTCTTGGAACAAAGCGGGGTTCGCCACGAGTAGTGCCGGACGAGACCAAACTTGCCATCACAAACTGCGCATCGCGCAGCTCTGCTGGATCTAAGACTTTCGGAGCAGTTGGGCATTGTGGTCTGCTCTTGGCTTTATCGCAGCTGTTCGTCGATCATCCTTTTTTCACGTCGCACTTGATGCGCCTGTGCGCTTATCCAACGCATGCAGCCTAGGACGATCGCGATCACCAGCTCAATTGAACCTGGGTAATCGTCCGGCATATAAAGGGGTGAACGGATCGATACGAAGGTTTATAGCGCTCGCCGTTAAGGCCAACCACTTCCGCAAGGGGTCACGGGCTGCCTTCCCGAATGCGTTTGCGCCACGGCCGGTGTACCCCAGACAGCTGCCGACTTGCTGCGCCGCGAAACTCGGCAGCACTGGGGCCAAAAGCTGCCATAACTCCACGATCCGGTGGAGGTCGGGTCGAAGCTCCACGGCCTCTGTAGCGGCGGTAAACCCTTAACGAAGCAACGAATTCGGCAACGCTTGCGAGAAAGCCAAGAAACGGATACGACTGCAATAATAATATCTTGCCATATTGGGGGCCGTGCCTTGACGAGCCTCAAAGTCGAATCGGCCGGTGAGCGGCGCTTGCGATTAGTCTTTGAGGCTGTGCCAAGCGCTATTGTGATGATCGACCGGGCCGGCAAGATCGTCATGGTCAATACACAGACCGAGCGAGTTTTTGATTACTCGCGGGCCGAGTTGCTGGGGCAGCCGGTAGAGATGCTCGTGCCCGAACGTTTCCGTAGTCATCACCCGGTGTTGCGGGAGACATTTTTTGCCGATCCTCGGTCGCGGCCGATGGGGTTCGGGCGCGATCTCTACGGTCTGAAAAAGGATGGCAGCGAGTTTTCAATCGAGGTCGGCTTGGGTCCGATCGAGACCGACGAGGGAACAATGGTGCTGTCGGCAATCGTCGATAACACCTTGCGCAAAGCAGCCGAACTGGCACTGCGCGAGAGTGAGCAGCGCTACAGCCTGCTGGTCGACGGCGTCACTGATTACGCGATCTACATGCTCGATCCAAACGGCATCGTCACCAACTGGAACCAGGGCGCACAGCGCATCAAGGGCTACCGCACCGAGGAAATCGTCGGACAGCACTTCTCGCAGTTCTCCACCGACGAGGACCGCGCTGCGAATGTTCCGCAGCGATCGCTCGAAATCGCCGCCCGCGATGGCCGGTACGAGGCCGAAGCCTGGCGCGTGCGCAAGGACGGCAGCCGCTTCCTGGCCAACGTGGTGATCGACGCACTCAAGGATGAGAGCGGCCGGTTGATCGGCTTCGCCAAGATCACGCGTGACATTACCGAGCGCGTCCAAACAGCACGCGAGCTGGAGGAAGCGCGCATCGGCCTGATGCAGTCGCGCGCCGAAGAGGCACTGCGTCGCGCGCAGGCCGAACTCGCGCACGTCGCGCGCGTAACGACCTTGGGCCAGGTGGCCGCCTCGATTGCCCATGAAGTGAGACAGCCGATCACCGCGACGGTAACCAATGTTCAAGCGGCACTACACTGGCTGGACGCGCGGCCGCCGGATCTCGACGAGGCGCGGCAGATGCTCGCGCGCAGCGTCAAGGAAGCCAAACGAGCAGGGGACGTGATCGGCCGCATCCGTGATCTCATTGAAAAGGCGCCGCCCCGGGTGGATCGGTTGGACATCAATAACGCGATCAGTGTTGTAATCGAGCTCACGCACGCCGAGGCAGTGAAGAACGGCGTCTTGGTGCGGACGGAACTCGCGGATGGCTTGCCGCTCGTCAAGGGTGACGGGGTTCAACTGCAACAGGTGATCCTTAATCTCATAGTCAATGCCTTGGAGGCAATGAGTGGCATCGCCGAGGGGGCGCGAGAACTGCTGATCAGCTCCGCCCGAGCCAATTCTGACGTGCTGGTCACGGTGCGGGATTCGGGACCGGGACTGCCGGCAACTGGTCTTGAGCGTCTCTTCGAACCATTCCACACCACGAAGCCGACTGGGTTGGGAATGGGACTGTCGATCAGCCGATCCATCATCGCAGCGCACGGTGGCCGATTGTCGGCGAGCGCGAATGTACCCCGCGGCGCCATCTTTCAATTCACCGTGCCCGCCGACGCGGGCACGTCGTGATTGGGGATGATCTGGGACTTGCACCTGCGACATATGCCAGCCTGCCCATAGAAGCGCGAGCGTGTGCCACAAGGTCCGCGTCTGAGAATGGGATGGACCGGCCGTGCTCCCGCCAAACCCGCAAGCATACTTGTGGGGGGCAGCGAATAAAAACCCTCGGCCCCTGCAATATCTGATCTTTCGTGGCTCAATCCCACACCCCAGGCAATCGCTGTGTACGCTTCGCAACCACTGTCGCCAGCGGCCACGCAACACTCGCTACCAAGCGGACGCTACACCTTACTTGGGCCGGACTTTCACCGGCTGGACCGCACCAGCTTGCGGCTGGCGCACTTATTCGATCACCTCGTCGGCGCGGGCGAGCAGTGACGGAAGGAGGGTGAGGCCGAGAGCTGCGGCGGTCTTGAGGTTGACGACCAGCTCATATTTCGTCGGCGCCTGTACCGGCAGATCCGCCGGTCTGGCGCCGCGAAGCATGCGATCGATGTAGCCTGCGGCGCCCCGCCAATGCTCGAGCTGATCGAATCCGTAGGAAATCAGCCCGCCACTGGTCACGAAGGAACGGAACGGATAGATCGCCGGCAAACGAAGCCGCGCCGTCGATTCGATCAGCAGATCGTGGTTGCCGACGTTACTTGGATGCGGCGGAACAATCAGGCCGCCATCCGGGGCATCGGCAAATTTGGCGATGCCGCGCACAGCTTCATCGCCATCGCGTGCGCTGATCGCAGACACTGGAATGCCGAGCGATGCCGCGACCGCTTCGGCTGCGTGCAAAAACTCGAAATGGGCTGCCGTGTCGGGATGCACGAGCACCTGTGTGTAGCGAAAACCCTATCCGGGTTGATGCAGCAATGGAATCACCTAAGCTGGCGGAATGATCGGGCTGCTCTGGTTCGTTCTGGCCGTCCTGACCTCGCCATTCAGGTCGAAGTTGCGGCTTGAGGCTGAGAACGCGGTGCTTCGACATCAGTTGAATGTCTTGAGGCGCAGGCTGCATGGTCGCGCCCGGCTGACGAACAGTGACCGCTGGTTTTTTATCGAGCTTTATCGCTGGTTTCCGTCAATCCTTCAGGTTCTCACAATCATCCGGCCCGAGACGCTCGTGGGTTGGCACAGGGCCGGCTTTCGCCATTATTGGCGCTGGAAGTCGCGCTCTCCGGGAGGGCGGCCGCAGATCGAGACGGACCTGCGCGCGCTGATCCGGCGGATGAGCATGGACAACCCTCTTTGGGGCGCGCCGCGCATCCAC
>Ga0335071_10008278_pt1 | contig 10689 bp, 6 predicted proteins | sample Lox_Sample_15_FD_206724 | JGI IMG/M metagenome (GOLD analysis project Ga0335071, IMG submission 206724) | Soil microbial communities from Loxahatchee National Wildlife Refuge, Florida, United States - Lox_Sample_1.5 | ecosystem: Environmental > Terrestrial > Soil > Wetlands | place: USA: Florida...
AGCTGGACGGCGAAGAGCCAGATGAGGACGACGCCGCTGACGAATTCGGGGATGACCGTCATCGACAGCGTCGAGACGGTGATCGTCCGGTCGAGCACGCTGTCTCGCCGTAACCCGGCGAACACGCCGATGAGGATGGACAGCGGGACGATGATGACCAGCGCGAAGCCGGCCAGGAGGAGCGAGTTGCCCAGGGCCTTCATCACGGTGGAGAAGATTGGCACGTTGTTGACGGGGGACTCGCCCCATTTGCCGGTGACGAAGTTCTTTGCCCACACGGCATAGCGCTCGTAGATGGGCTTGTCGGCCCCCAGCTTGTGGTTGAGGAGGTCGACCTGTTGCTGGGTGGCGTAGGGCCCCAGGATGGAGCGGCCCACGTTGCCGGGCAGCACCTCCGCAAGTGCGAAGATCAGCATCGACGCGAGGATCAGCGTCGGCACCATGAGGAGCAGCCGGCGACCTATGAGACGCAGCATCCCGGGGCCCTTACGTCACTCAGTTGAGCCGGTGAGGCCCTGTCACTTGGCCATGTAGGCTTCGGACATGATGCAGTAGAAGTTGCCGGGTCCCTGGATGCCGTACACGTTCTTCTTCTGCGTGCGGAGCTGCGTGATGAAGAACGGCACCAGGATCGGCGTGTCGTCCTGTTGGATGCTCGAAAGCTGCGTCGCATACTGCGCGCGCTTGGTCTCGTCCACCGTCGACATGTAGCTGTTGAACGTGGTGGCGAACTGCTGGTTGTTCCAGTGCGACGAGCTCCACGGCACGCCCGGCATGAGCATGGCCTGCGCGTACACGCCCGGGGTGGGACGGCTGCCCCACTCGACGATGACCATCGGCGCGTTGAGCCACGGGGTGGTCTTGTCGGTGCCGGCGTAGAAGGCGTCGTAGCTGATCTGGTTGATGTTGACGGTGATGCCGGCCGGCTTGCACTGCTGCTGGATGAGCTGCGCGAGCTGCGGGTTCTCGAGGTACTTGGCGACGGTGAGCTCGATGGTGGTGCCGTTCGGGAAACCCGCGGTCTGCAGGAGCGACTTGACCTTGTCGTAGTCCTGGGCGCGCACCGGCGGCGTGGGCTGGCCGGGGAACACCGTCGGCTCCCAGAAGGTGTCGTAGCCGAGGTTGCTGCGGCCGGCATACAGGGCCTCGTTGATGGCCTTGCGGTCGAGGCTGTAGGCCACGGCCTGGCGCAGCTCCTTGGGAGCGCTCTTCCACGGGTCCTTCTGCAGGTTGAACGCGACCTCACGGATGCCGGAGCCGGGGTAGATGTCGACGCGGAGGTTCGCGTCGGCGAACAGCGCCTGCGAGCCCTGGAACACCGTCTGCGGCTGGAAATCGACGGCGCCGGACTGCAGCTGCAGGTTGGCGGCCGCCTCGTCCTGGACGAACTTCCAGGTGACCTGGTCGAGGTACGGCAGCTGGTTGCCCTGCGTATCCTTGCCCCAGTAGTTGGGGTTCTTGACCATCACGGCTTGCTGCTTGACGGTATACGACTTGAGCATGAAGGGGCCGGTGCCGACGCACTTCGCGGGCTTCTCGAAGTCACCGTTGTAGTTCCGCGACAGGATCGCCGTGTTGTACGAAGACTGGCAGACCAGGAACGGGAAGTCGGCGAACGGCTTGTCGAGGGTGAACTTGACGGTGTAGTTGTCGACCGCCGTGGTGCCGCCCGGCGAGAGGATACCCTGCAGGGCGGCCAGGGCGCCGGAGCCGCTCTTCGGATTGACGACGCGCTCGATGCTCGCCACGACGTCGGCCGCCTCGAAGGAGCTGCCGTCGTTGAACTTCACGCCCTGGCGGAGTGTGAACGTCCACTCGGAGCCGTCGTTGTTGGGCTCCCACTTGGTGGCCAGCTGCGGCTTGAGGCTGTTGTCGTTGTTGAGGGCGATGAGGTACTCGGCGACCTGCTGTGCCAGCACGATGCCGCCCTGGTCGTAGATCGTGACCGGGTCCAGACCGACGATCGGCGGCGGGATGACGCCGATGAGGGTGCCGCCCATGACCGGCGCCGGGGCGGCCGAGCCGCTGGGCGCCGCAGACGACGTCGCTGCGCCGCCGCTGCTGCCGCCGCAGGCCGCGAGCAGCTGGCCGGCTGCCGTGAGCGAGAAGCCGAAGACCGACGCACGTACGAGCATCTGCCGGCGGGTCATCTTGCCCTGGATCACCTGGTCGACCAGGTGCTGCCCGTATTCCCTCTTGAACTCCTCGGTTGCCATATCGCTTTCCCCCTGACGCTGGACTTGAGTGGAACGACGGATAGTGGCGGTGCCCCCGCTGCCGGGATTGCCCCGATGCTGGGAGTCACCATACACACGGTCGTGCCTGATAGCAAGACGGAGTTGACCAGTCAGTTAGTCGCTTTGACCCTCTCTTCCGACCAGAAATTCGCTCAGACGCATCGGCGACGGCATTTCCTGCTTCGTCCCAAGCGTGGAGGTCTGTCAAGTATGCGCCGACGCCGCGGCGCCGTGCCGCCGCTGCATCGGCGCTGCGTGCCATTGGTATGTACCAAGTCACCCTATGGTACGCTTGGATGGCTCGCGGCGGCAATGGTCGTAGCGTTTGCCGCCGGACGCTACCGACGTCTCAGGGGGTGCGGTGGGCAGCACGCGGCGCACGCCGGAACGCACGAGCCCGCTCTACCTGTGGCTGGCCGAACTGCTGCGCGAGCAGATCGAGGCCGGCCAGCTCGGCGCCCACGGGCCGGTCCCGTCCGAGCGCGTGCTCAGCGAGCGGTACGACGTGAGCCGCATGACCGCTCGCCACGCACTCGAGACGCTGACGCTCGAGGGCTACCTCTACCGGCACCCCCGCCGCGGCACTTTCGTCGCCGAGCCGCGGCTGCGCTTCAGCGTCGGCAGCTTCACCCGCAACATGACCGAGGCCGACAGGACCCCGGGGACCGAGGTACTCTCGGCCGCCACCGTCGACCCGGACCCGGTGGTGGCGGCGCAGCTCGGCGTGCCGTCGGGTGGGCGTGTGCACGTGCTCCAGCGGCTGCGCTCGGCCAAGGGCGAGCCGGTGGCGATCGAGCACATCCAGCTCTCGGCGGCGAGGTTCCCGGACCTGCTCGACCACGACCTCGCCGGCTCGCTCTGGGTATTGCTGGGCGAGCTCTACGACGCGCGCCCCGCCAAGGCGGACGCACGTGTGGTGGCGGTCACGCTCGACCGGTTCGAGGCCGAGGCCCTCGGTGTGAAGGCAGGGAGCCCGGCGTTGGTGCTCGCGCGCACCGTCTACGACACCGAAGGCGGCGTGCTCGAGCTCGCGCGCGACGTCTATCGCGGCGACCGCACCGAGTTCGAGGTGACGGCGCCCGTGGACGGCGACCAGACGTAGGCGCCGCCCGGCGGCCCCGCGGCGCCCGGCCGCTCGCGGCGGTCCCGCGGCACGGAGCCGCCGGCGTCGTCAGTCCAGCCGCACGTGCTGGCGGCGCAGCTCGTCCTGGACGCGCGCGACGTCGACGTCGCCGGTGGTGCGGCCGTCGCGGAGCGAGACGGCCGCCGCGGCGCCGGCGGCCTGCCCCGTCACGGCGCAGCAGAGCTGGTTGCGGGTGGCGGCGTGTGAGACGGCGTCGCCGGCCACGCAGCGGCCGGCGACCAGCAGGTTGTCGACGCTCTGTGGCACAAGGATGCCGTAGGGCACCTGGAAGTAGCGGCCCGTGAGCGGCAGGATGAGGAGTCCGTAACCGTCCAGGAACTCCGGGAAGATGCCCACCGAGTCCGGGAACCTCGCCTCGCCGCGCACGTCGCCGCCGGTGAGCTCGTAGCGTCCGGAGATCTTGCGCGAGTCGCGTGTGCCCAGGGTGGAGCCGAAGGTGCGCAGGGTCGCGCGCTCGAACCCGGGCGTGTAGCGACGGAGCGCCTCCACGGCCAGCAGAGCCTGGCGGCGGCCCTCGATCTCCGCCGCCGTCAGGTCGCGCACGTCGGTGCAGTCGTAGCCGGCCATGACGACCATGTTCAGGGTCGTCGCCTCGCCGGCGTCGGTGATCCTGCCCCAGGTGCCGCCGATGCTGCGGACGTCCTCCGGGATCAGGCCGTCGGCCCTGGCGCGGTCGAACGGCTCCTGCAGGTAGGGGCTGAAGAGGCCGTCCTCCTTGCCGTCGGTCTGGACGGCCCAGCAGCAGCCCCAGTCGCCGTAGGTCGGCGCGCTCGCCGCCACGTGGTCGAGGAAGCGCGACTTGTCGACGCCGGCGCACGAGAACATGACGGTGACGCCCATGGTGGCGCCCCGTGGCCGCGTGTGGCACGGGGCGCCGGCTCGGAACGCGACGTCCGCGTCGCCGGTCGCGTCAATCACCCGCTCCGCCAGGATGGCCTGCCGCCCGGACTTGCTCTCCGTGACGACTCCCCTGACGAGGCCGTCCTCTACGATCGGCGCCGTGACGAGGCAGTGCAGCAGCGGCTCGACCCCGGCCTCCAGGACCAGGCGGTCGGCGACCACTTTGAAGAGCTCGGAGTCGAGCGCGAGGCTCGCGGACTGCACGTCGGGGGCGGCGCCGCCCAATGCCTCGGCGCGGCGCTCGAACTCGCGGCCGATGCCCTCCAGGTCCACCGTGCCCTCGTGGCGATACCACGCCACGGTGTCGACGCCGACCTGGGTGATGACGCCGCCGAAGCAGCCATAGCGGTCGACCAGCGTCGTGCGCGCTCCGGCGCGGGCCGCGGCGACGGCGGCGGCGAGGCCGCCGGGCCCGCCGCCCACCACGAGCACCTCGGTCTCGTGCAGGACCGGCGTCGTTCTCGCCGCCTCGGCGATGTACCTCATCGACCTCTCCCGTGGCGCCTTGCGCGCCGTGACGTGTATGACCTCCCGGGGCCGGTCGTGCCGCGCACTCGGTCACCCGGGCGACGTGGAATGCCGAAGGAGGGACCCGGCACGGCGGCCGAGTCTTGTTTCTTGACAGAGTATGGCACAGCGTTCATGGTACATACCAGGTTCCTGGTACATACCAAGCACCCGGACAAATGCACGACGAAGGGGAGGGCAGTCTGATGGCCGGGCAGCACGAGCAGGCGGGGACGACGTGCAGGTCGCCGTGGGACGCCCGCGGCCGCCAGCTGGAGCGTCTTGCGGCCGAGGTCTTCGACGTGCTCGTGGTCGGCGGCGGCGTGACCGGCTGCGGCATCGCCCTGGACGCCGCCAGCCGCGGCCTCTCCGTGGCGCTCATCGAGAAGCGCGACTTCGCCGCCGGCACGTCCAGCCGCTCGAGCAAGCTCATCCACGGCGGCTTGCGGTACCTGGAGCACTTCGACCTCGGGCTCGTGCGCGAAGCGCTGCACGAGCGGCGCCTGCTCGCCGAGCGGCTGGCGCCGCACCTCGTGCACTCGACGCCCTTCCTGCTACCGCTCGAGCACGGCCTCAAGGACCACGCCTACTTCGGGGCCGGCCTGACCCTGTACGACGCGCTGGCCGGCCTGCGCCCGCACATGCCACGGCACCGCCACCTCTCGCACGCCGCGTGCCTGCGGGAGGTGCCGTCGCTCAAGCCGGACGTCATCACCGGCGGCATCAGCTACTACGACGCGCAGGTGGACGACGCCCGCTTCGCCGTCACGCTGGCCGGGACGGCCTCGGCCCAGGGGGCCTGCTGCGTCCCGGCCGTCGAGGTCACGGATTTCCTGCATGCCGGCGCCGCCGTGAGCGGCGTGTGTGCGCGCGACCTCGAGGACGAGGCGGAGTTCGACATCCGCGCGCGCGTCACCATCAGCGCCACCGGGGTCTGGACGACGGAGATGGAACGGCTCGCCGGCGTCGCTTCACCGCTTCCCGTGAGCCCGTCGAAGGGCGTGCACATCGTGGTGCCGCGCGACCGCATCGACTCCCGGCTTGCCCTGATCCTGCCCACCGAGAAGAGCGTCCTCTTCGTGCTGCCCTGGGGCTCCCACTGGATCATCGGGACCACCGACACGCCGTGGGAGTTCGGACTGGACCATCCGGCCGCCAGCCGCGCCGACATCGGCTACCTGCTCGAGCGCGCCAACGCGGTCCTGAGGCGGCCGCTGGCCACGGACGACATCACCGCCGTCTACGTCGGGCTGCGGCCGCTGGTTGCGGAAGGGCGAAGGGAGACCGCGGCCGTCTCGCGCGAGCACGTGGTGCACCACGGCAAGCCGGGGCTCGTCAGCATCGCCGGCGGCAAGTACACGACGTATCGCATCATGGCGCGCGACGCCGTTGACGTGGCCGCGCGCGACCTGCCCTTCAGCGTGCCGCCGAGCCACACGGAGGATCTGCCGCTGCTCGGCGCCGTCGGGTCGGAGCAGGCCGCCCGCCGGGCGGAGCTGCATCCGGGCGCGGCCGGCCTCTCGCAGGCGCAGGTGGGACACCTGGCGCGTCGCTACGGCACCCTGGCGCTGCGCGTGCTGGACCTCGTCGCCGAAGACCCGGCGCTCGCCGCGCCGCTGGACGGGGTCGGCACGTATCTGGCCGCCGAGGTCCGGTACTCGGTGATGAACGAGGCGGCGCTGCACGTGGACGACGTCCTGACGCGGCGCACGCACATCGCCTTCGAGGCCGAGGATCGCGGGCGCCGCGCCGTGGAGGACGTGGCGCGGCTGATGGCGGTCCCACTCGGCTGGGACGGCGCGACCGTCCGGCGCGAGGTGGAGCACTACCGGTCGCGTCTCGACGCCGAGAGCGCCGCGCAGGCCATGCTGGACGACGCGGCGGCCGACGCGGTGCGCGCGCCGGTGCGCGACGTGCGCCTGGAGCACGAACGGAATGGGGCGGGCGGACGCCGGTAGCGCTCCCTCCACCGCTCGCCCCTCCGGCGGCCTTGGATCCGCACGTGGAGCTCGAGCGGCGCGAGCGCTTCCTCGCTGCTCACCGGCGGCGCGCCGGCGCGCCGCGAGCATCTGGCGTCCTCCGCGCGCAGGGCCCGGACAATGGTCGTACGCCGGGGCCCGTGATACACTGCCGCGTGACTAATCGACCGGTCAATCAGTGGTTCCACCTGGCCGCAGGGGCGTGCCGAGCCGGTCCGGAGGGCCTGGTCCGCGGTCCGAGGGGAGGCGGAGCGTCCGATGCCTGGAGGATGGACCACCGACCGTGACGGTCGCGCGCGCCTCGCCGGCCACGTTCCCTTCGCGTTCGAGGATCCTCTCTCGTCGCTCCCGGAGACCGCCCGCAACCTCCTGGTCGCCGCCAAGGAGATCGTGGCCGACGAGGGGTTCGAGGCGCTCACGCTCAAGACGGTGAGCGAACGCGCCGGCGAGAACAAGGCGATGGTCTCCTATTACTTCGACAACAAGGCAGGCCTCGTGGCCGCGGTGCTCGATTCCGTCATCCATGACGAATACCTGGACTCGCTCGACCGGATGAGGGACGTCGCTCCGGGTGAGCGCATCCCCCGGCTGATCGAGGAGATGCGGCGGATGGCCGCGTGGGCCGAGGACTTCCAGGTCTTCTACGAGCTCCTGCCGCATGCGTTGCGGGACGATGTGCTGCGTCGCCGGCTCGCCCTGCTCTTCCGCTGGTACTGGACGAAGAAGCTCGAGTGGCTCGGGGTGGACGACGGTGCGGCCGGACTGGCCGACCCCGACCTGCTCGGCCTGGCCCAGCTCCTGAGCGCCGTGATCGACGGCCTGGCGATCCAGGCGGCCGTCGACCCGGAGGTGGACCTGGCCAATCCCTACCGGGTGCTCGCCCGGATGCTGGGGTCGCTCGAGGCGGTCGTGGCGAAGGGCTGACCAGAGGCCGGCGGTCGCCGGCCCATGCTTTCAGCCCAGGCAGTAGGCGTCGAGCTGCCGCCGGACCACGGGGTCCAGGTCGTCCGGCGGCTCGTACGTCTCCAGCAGCTCCTTGACGCGCGCCGCCGCCGCCGCGGCCAGGTCCCGCGCGCCCTGCGCCCGCCAGGTCTCGAACGGCAGGCGGTTCATGATGCCGGCCCGGCGCTGCTCGCGCGCGTGGCGCCGGGTGTGGCTCTGGCCCAGTACGGTACCGCCGGGGCCGGCGGCCGCGATCACGTCGAGCGCCAGCTGGTCCTCGTCGATGACGATGGGCTTTCTGGCGATGCGCAGCGCCGTGAGCACCTCATCGTCGATGACGAACTTCTCCGGCGAATAGCAGTTGAACGACGAGAGGATGCCGGCGGAGTGCAGGATGTACTGCGCGCCGGCGTGCAGGACCGCCTCGACAGCCAGCGCCGACTCGATGCCCGCCTGTGCGTCCGGCACGTGCGCGTCCGTGATGGAGCCGCCGGCGCGCACCGGGACGCCCAGCCAGTGGCCGAGACGCACCGTCGCCTCCATGAGCGTCCAGTACTCCGGCGCTCCCATCATGAGGGCGCCGGTCTGCATGGACGAGAGAGACGAGGTGCCGCCGTAGAGGAACGGCGCGCCGGGCCGGGCGGACTGCGTGAGGACCAGCCCGGCGAGCAGCTCGGCGTGCTGGACGGCGAGCAGGCCGGCGAGCGTGATGGGCGCCGTGGTGCCGCCCATGGCGCAGACGGCGACCAGCACGGGCTGGCCGAGACGCGCCAGGCGCAGGAGTCCGTTGGCGGCGTCCGCGGAGAACTGGAGGGGCGACGTCGTGTTGATCACCGTGAACACCCGCGGCCGGTCGTGCCAGTCCGCGCCCCAGAGGATCTCGTGGACGTCGAGCGCCACCCGCAGTTCGTCGGGCGTGGTGATCGTGTAGCGCGCGCTCTTGTCGGTGCCGGTGATGTGCGCGTGCGCGACCACCCGCGCGCGGACCTCGTCGGGCACGTCGTTCGGCTCGAGCGCGTAGGCGACCACCTGGACGTTGGCGGAGAGGTGGGCGAGGGCGATGGCGGTGCGCAGGTCGGCGAGGGTCCCCGGGCGGTACTCACCGTCCACGAGGACGAAGGGCGGGCCGGACGCGGTGGCGAGGACGGGCGGCGCGTCGAGCGCCACCCGCAGGTCGAGCTCCGGCCGGCGTCCGGCGACGGTGAAGCCGGCCGGGGCGCTGGCGCGCGCCTGCTCCACCAGCGCCTCGCCGAAGCGGACCAGCTCGCCGTCCACGCGGGCGCCGTGCGCGCGCAGCAGCTCCCGCGCCTCGACGTCCAGGACGGCACAGCCGACGTCCTGGAGCAGCTCGAGGGCTGCCTCGTGGATCTGGCGGCATCCCTGCTCGTCGAGGACGGTCTGAGCGGCTCCGTTCACCTCGTCACCTCCGAGACGTGCGACGCGCTGCCCGCACGGCCCCCGGCAGTCAGGCGGAGCCTGAGGGCCGGGGGCCGTGGTTCGCGCATGCGTGGTGCGTTGGTCTTCTACTTGCCCGCGGCGACGTACGCGTCGACCAGCTCGTCCATGACCTTCGTCTGCTCGGCCGTGAGCGGCTCGGGCGTGTGGTTGGCCATGATGTCGAGCAGCCTGGCGTGGGCCTTGTCGGTCGCCGTCGGCTTGCCGGCGGCCTCCCAGTTCTTCTGGGTGTCGCGGTTGAGCAGGGCGGGCTTCCACTGCTGGCCGCGCACGTAGTTCTTGGTGTGGCGGCTGCGCAGGAAGTCCCCGCCGTGGCCGGCCGCCTCGATCACGTCGAGTCCCAGGGTCTCGTCGGTGACCTCGATGCCCTCGAGCACACGCCGGTTCATGGAGATGACCTCGTCGGTCATGACCACGAGCTCGCCGGCGCCGGTGAGGCCGAAGTCGAGGTAGCCGATGTCGTGGTTGAGGTTGGAGCCGGCCTGCATCGAGATGAGCGTGAGCTCGGTGATGTCGATGCCGGCGTTGGCGTCCACGCACTGGGAGTCGCTGGTGCCGGCGTAGCCCCAGTTGGGGATGTCCAGCCACTTGGCCATCTCGGTGATGCCCATGATGGTGGTGTAGTACTCGGCCGAGTTGTAGAGGGCCTGGACGGTGTTCATGTCGAGCTTGACCGGGCCCATGCCGGTGAGCAGCGGGGCGCCGGGCACGCGCAGCTGGTGGAGCACGGCGCCGAACAGCGACTCGGCCACGGCCTGCACGATGTGGCCGGCCTGGGTGATCGGCGCCGTGGCGCCGGCGATGGGGGCCGGCGAGTAGATCAGGGGGATGCCCTTGTCGGCGCAGAAGAGCAGCTTGTCGAGCACCTCCGGCGCGTGCTGCAGTGGGCTGACCGGCTCGCCGTACTGGATGAAGTACGGCTTCTCACGCAGCTGGTCATCGCCGCCGCGGAAGGCGGCGGCGATCTGCTGCATCACCGCGAGGTCGTCGAGGCCGGCGGCCGTCATGACCATCGGCTTGGTGGTGTTGCTGACCATCTGGCGGAAGCACTCGAGGTACGACGCGTAGGCCTCGACGTCGTGCGGGTGGGCGGCCGACATGATGAAGTCGATGTTCGGCAGGCCGTCGCAGAGGTGGGCCATGCGGCCGGTGTCGGCGAGCACGCTGAGCCGGCGCTCGCCGGTCTCGAAGTCGTAGATGCTCATGAGGTCCGAGCCGGTCCCGAAGTACGAGTTGGTGCCGCCGAGCTGCATGGCCAGCTCGCCGTTCCGGTCGTACACGTGGATCATCTCGGGGATGGTGTCGCGGGCGGCGGCGACGGCGTCGCCAGGGATCTTGACGACGTCGTTGTCGCCGACGGTGGCGCCGGCGCCGCTGACGAGCATGTCGCGCGCCTCGGCGTGCGGCACCGTCATGCCGATCTCCGCGATGATCGTGAGCGCGGCGTCGTAGATCTTCTGGCACTTCTCGTCGGAGAGCATGCGAAGGCGGCTCTCGATGCCGACGACGGGCAGGTCTTTCATTG
>Ga0335071_10008279_pt1 | contig 10689 bp, 9 predicted proteins | sample Lox_Sample_15_FD_206724 | JGI IMG/M metagenome (GOLD analysis project Ga0335071, IMG submission 206724) | Soil microbial communities from Loxahatchee National Wildlife Refuge, Florida, United States - Lox_Sample_1.5 | ecosystem: Environmental > Terrestrial > Soil > Wetlands | place: USA: Florida...
AGCGCTGCCTGACGGGCGGGAGCGAGCGGATCATCGGATCGGTCATCGCGACTCCTTTCAGCTGCGGCCGTAGCCGGTCATGCGTTTGCCACCGGACCGCCGCGGCGCGCTCGCGTTGCGGGCGATCGCCTGGACGATCCACGTGTTCACGGAGACCCCTTCGCGTGATGCCGCGTCCTCGACCCGCTTCTTCAGCGGCTCCGGGAGGCGGAGGGTGATCCGGGCGTCGGGCGCCTCGTCACCCGTGCCCGCCGGCTCCGGCTCCTCGTCGCGGACGTAGACGAGCTCCGGGTCGCCGCCGGCGATCCGGACCTCGACGCGTCCGTTGTCGAGCTGCGCCGAGAGCTCGAGCGCCGCCTCGGCGAGCGCCTCCTGGAGGCGCCGGCCGAGCGAGGACTCGAGCGCGACCGCGAGCAGCTCGGCCGCGCGCGCGGTCGTCTCGTCGCCGAGGGCCGCGACGCGGACGAGGTCCTCGCGCACTGCCTGGACGTACCCGTCGATCTGCATGGCTGCACTATGACATCACTTTGATGTCATTGTCAAGTCAGACCGACAGCAGTTTGACGCTGTCCCGGCAGCGCGACCCGAGCCGAAGGCCACCACCGGCCGCACGGGGAAGGCAGCCGCCGACACGCCGTCGGTGCGCCGACCTCGGCCGCGCGGAGCCGGGACCGCGCTCCCGGCGGAGCGCACACGGAGAGTCGCCACCCGGTCCTACATGAGGCCGCAGAATCGTGCTGTGTTCGGCCAGGGCCAGAAGCCGCGCGTGCGCGCGGCGCGGACCGCGGTCCAGATCTGCTCGAGCGGCGTCCAGTGGTCGGCGGTGCCCTTGTGGCGGTAGAGCCAGGCGCCGTACGTCCGCTGGAAGGAGAGGTCCATCTGCAGGCCGCCGAAGTACGGGGCGCCGCCGTCCGTCCAGCTGCCCTCGTAGCGGTGGATGCAGAGCCAGGCGCCGAGCCGCGGCGGATGCTGCGCCGCCTGCTGCGCCTGGGCCGCCTGGCGCCGCCAGAGCGCCGCCGCCCGCTGCACGTCGCGGACGCGCATCGTCGACAGCACGCGCCCGTACGTCGGCGACAGGGGCACGCCCATCACCCGCTGCCAGTGCCATGTCGTTCGCTGGTACTGCGCGATCTCGGTGCCGAGCCGCGCGATCGCTGCGCTCCCGAGCGTCGCCTGTCGGGCATCGGCTCGGGGAACGGTTGTCGCCGCCGACGCGCACGCAAGCGCGAGCAGGCCGGCGCAGGCCAGAACGGAACGCCGCAAGAATCACCTCCGGATTCGCTTGCACGGGAACCGGGCGGGCAATGGTCGGCCGAGACCTGCAACGCCCGGTGCGGCTATGCGATTGCGGACGCAAGGGTACGGACCGGTCGGACGGCTCCGCTTTGTGTAGATCGTCTCAAGCCCGCGGCGCGGCGGCCCGGCGCAGCGGCATCGCAGGCGGGGCCACGAATCCGGCGTAGAGCAGCACCACGCCGACGGCGATCCCGGCCGAGCTCCCGGCCGCTCCGAGCCCGGTCAGGCCGCTGCCGAGAGCGGCCGCGGCGACGCCGGCGACGATCAGCGCGTTCCCGAGCGGGCGGCGGCGGAAGGAGCGGGCCGCGACGGCGACGACCGCCGCCGTGCCGAGGGCGTTCGCGACGATCGCGAGCAGCCGCGCCGGGACGAGCGCGAGATGGTCCTGGGCCGGCGGGATCCCGTGCGGCGGGAACGCCCCGTGCACCGGCATCGCCAGCGCGACGCCGATCGCGAGCCCGGCGTAGACGAGGCCGAGCGGCGCGGCGCGGCGGACGCCGGCGAGCAGCAGCGACCCGATCCCGAGCAGCGGCGCGGTCAGCAGGGCCCCCGCCGCGTAGTAGACGCGGAAGGCGCGGGCGTCCCACTGGGCCGCCTCTCCCCAGGCGATCGCCGCCGCGGCGACGGCGTAGGCCGCGAGCGACCACGCCCACGCGGCGAGCTCGGGCCGGCGGCTCCCCTGCCAGCGGCGCGCGAGCGCGCCTGCGAGGCGGAGCGCGACGAGCGCGGCGGCGAAGGCGACGAGGGCATCCACGCCACGAGCCTAGTAGGCTCGCGCGTGGTGAGAATGCGCAAGTGGCTCCTCGTCGCCGCCGCGGCCGCTGCCGGCGCGCTTCTCCTCGGCGCCGCCTCGGCCGCGCCGCCGGGCGACGACGCGATCCTCGCGCTGAACATCCTCCCGCCCGGGCAGGGCGCGAACGGCGCGGCGCTCACGAACCAGGAGCCGCTCTACGACGGGCTGACGCCGCTGCGCGGCAACGTCACCGCGTCCGACCTCACGCACCTGTACAAGCCCGAGACGCTCGGGCTCGGCGGCGCGAAGCCGGCCCGGGTCGAGAAACCGAAGCCCGGCGTGACGATCGACCGCGACGAGTGGGACGTCCCGCACGTCTACGGCGCGACGCGCGCGGACACCGAGTTCGGCGCCGGCTGGGTGACCGCCGAGGACCGCGGGCTCGACCTCCAGCTGCTGCGCGGCCCGGCGCGGATCTCCGCGCTCGACGTTCCGGGCTACGACGCCTTCTCGGTCGCGCTCTCCGGCCGCCAGTTCGTCCCGAGCGCGCAGACGGAGGCGTTCCTCGCGGCGCAGGTGCCGCTCGCCGGGAAGACCGCGCAGGGCCGGCAGCTGCTCCGCGACGTCGACGCGTACCTCGCCGGGATCAACGCCTACTTCAAGGCGCAGGGAGGGTTCGTCGCGCCGTTCACCCGGAACGACGTCGTCGCGATCGGGACGCTGATCGGCGCCGTCTTCGGCGCGGGCGGCGGCAACGAGGCGGCGAGCGCCGAGTTCCTCTCGTCGTTGCAGCAGCGGCTCGGCCCGACCAAGGGCCTCGCCGTCTGGAACGACCTCCGCGAGCAGCTCGACCCGTCGACGCCGGTGACGATCGCGTCCTCGTTCCCGTACGAGACCGGCCCGACCGGGATCGGCCCGGGCAACGTCCCGCTCGACGCCGGCAGCTTCACGCCGGCCGGTCCCGCGGTGCGCACGGTGCAGCACCGGCTCATGTCGAACGCGCTGCTGATCGGCGCGAGCCGGTCCGCGAACGGCCATCCGATCTTCGTCGCCGGCCCGCAGGTCGGCTACTACGCACCGGAGATCCTGATGGAGGAGGACCTGCACGGCGGCGGGCTCGACGCGCGCGGCGTCGCCTTCCCCGGGCTCGGCTTCTACCTCCAGATCGGCCGCGGCCCCGACTACGCGTGGAGCGCGACGTCCGCGAGCTCCGACGTCATCGACCAGTTCGCGGAGACGCTCTGCGGCGGCGACGACCTCCACTACGAGTACAAGGGGCAGTGCCGCGCGATGGGGACGTTCGACGCCGGCTACCTCAAGGGGATCGGCGGCGCGCCGAACACGGAGCTCGTCTTCCACACGACGGTGCACGGACCGGTCGTCGGCTACGCGACGAGCAACGGCACGAAGGTCGCGATCTCGTCGGAGCGGTCGACGCGCGGGCGCGAGCTGCTGTCGGCGATCCCGTTCCAGACGCTGTCGACGGGCGGCGTCCGGTCGCCGCAGCAGTTCTTCTCGACGATGAGCGGCTTCGACCTGACGTTCAACTGGTTCTACGCCGACTCGCAGCACATCGCGATGTATTCGAGCGGGCGGCTGCCGCTGCGCGCGCCCGGCGTCGACCCGGGGCTGCCGACGAACGGGAACGGCTCGTACGAATGGCGCGGCTGGCTCGCGCCGCTCGCGCACCCGCACGTCGTCGACCCGAGGAGCGGCGCGATCGTCAACTGGAACAACAAGCCGGCGGCGGGGTTCGGCGCGGCCGACGACAACTGGTCGTACGGGTCGGTGCACCGCGTGCTGCTGCTGGACAAGGGCGTCGCGGCGAAGAAGGTGCACACGCCGGTGAGCGTCGTCGCCGCGATGAACGAGGCCGCGACGACGGATCTCCGCTCGACGCTCGTCCCGCTGCTCGCGCAGGTGCTCGCGGACGGCACCGCGCCGAGCGCGCGCGACGCGCAGATGCTGCAACTCCTCCGGTCGTGGGACGGCAGCCGCCTCGACGCGAACGGCGACGGCAAGATCGACGCGCCGGGGGCGGCGATCATGGACGCGTGGTGGCCGCGGCTCGCGGTCGCCGTGCTCCAGCCCGTGCTCGGCCCGCTCACGGACCAGCTGAAGCAGCTCGCGCCGATCGACAACCCCGCCAACCCGGGCGGGAGCTCGTACGGCGCCGGCTGGTACTCGTACGTCGACAAGGATCTCTCGACGCTGCTCGGGAAGCCGGTGACGGGGAAGTTCTCGACGGCGTACTGCGGCGGCGGCGACCCGGCCGCGTGCGCCGCCTCGCTCTGGCAGTCGCTCGACGCGGCCGGCAATGCGCTCGCGGCCGCGCAGGGCGGCGACCCGTCGGCGTGGCGCTCCGACGCGACCGCCGAGCGGATCCAGTTCAACGGCTTCATCCCGGACACGATGCGCTGGACGAACCGCCCGACCTTCCAGCAGGTGATCCAGTTCGGGTCGCAGCGATGAGCGACGCCGACTTCCGCGCCGACCTCGCCCGGCTCGTCCGGGAGCTCCTCGAGGAGTCCCACCACACGGCGACGCCGATCTCGGGCGTCCTCCGGGCGCATCTCGGCGTCGATGGGAGCGAGGTGCCCGTGCACGGCGAGGAGCTCCCCGCCTTCGAGCTCGCGAACCTCCAGCTCGGCCTCGACGCGACGCTCGCGCGCCCGGGCTTCTCCGCCCGGACGATCGGCGTCGCCGGCCAGGGCCGGCGCTTCTCCGACGTGAGCCTCGGCGACCTCGTGACGACGAGCCACCACGAGCTCGGCCCGCCCGAGTACGTGAACGCGCCGATCGGGCCGAACCGGACGCTGCCCTGCCTTGCGTGGGGCATCGTCCTCGTCACGAGCCCCGGCGGGCCGCTCTGCGTCTTCGTCCGCCGCGGTGACGAGCACGGCCCGGTGCCCGGGCTCGCCGTCCAGGCGGCCGGGCCCGACCCGGAGGCGGCGCGGCGCTTCCTCGTCGACCTGCGGGCGGCGATGGAGGAGCGCGACGTGTTCCGCGGCCAGGTGATCACGATCGAGGCCGACCGGCGCGGCAACCGCCACGTCGTCTTCCTCGAGCGCCCGGCGATGGACGAGTCGGAGCTCGTGCTCCCGGACGGCGTGCTCGAACGGATCGAGCGCCACGTCGTCGGGCCGAGCCGCCACCGGGAGGCGCTGCTCGAGCGCGATCGTCACCTCGGACGCGGGCTCCTGCTCTGGGGCCCGCCCGGGACCGGGAAGACGCACACCGTCCGCTTCCTGACGGGCCGCGTGACCGACGCGACCGTGATCATCCTCTCCGGGTCGAGCCTCGGGATGGTGGGCGCCTTCGGGAACCTCGCGCGCCGGCTCGCGCCGTCGCTCGTCGTCCTCGAGGACGTCGACCTCGTCGCGCAGGAGCGGACGTTCGGGCCGTTCGGATCGAACCCCGTCCTGTTCGAGCTGATGAACGAGATGAGCGGGCTCGCGGAGGACGCCGACGTCGCCTTCGTCCTGACGACGAACCGGCCGGACGCGCTCGAGCCGGCGCTCGCGGCGCGGCCGGGGCGGATCGACCTCGCCGTCGAGATCCCGCTGCCGGACGCCGCGGCGCGCAGGCGCCTCGTCGAGCTCTATGCACGCGGTCTCGAGCTCGATCCGGCCGAGGTCGCCGCCGTCGTCGAGCGGACCGAGGGCGCGACCGCCTCGTTCTTCCGGGAGCTGCTGCGCAAGGCGACGCTGACCGCCGTCGAGGCGGGACACGAGCAGGTCAGCGCCGAGGATCTCGCCGCCGCGCTCGACGAGCTCCTGCACGAGACCGCCGCGCTCACGCGTGTGCTGCTCGGGAGCGAGCCGCCGCGGGCCGAGGGCGAGCCGCCGTCGCCGCACGCGTGGATGCAGGGGATGAGCCAGGGCGGCGGGTTCGTAACCGTACAGACGACGCGTCGCGGGTGACCCTGCGGCCGACCCGGCGTCTACGCTGAGGTCGATGCCGGAGAAGAAGTACCTGTTCACGCCAGGGCCGACGCCCGTGCCGCCGGCCGTGCTCGCCGCGCTCGCGGAGCCCGTGCTCCACCACCGCGGCGCCGACTTCCGCGTCATCTACGAGCGCTGCCTCGCGCGGCTGCAGGAGGTCTACCGAACCAGCGCCGACGTGCTCCTCTTCACCGCGTCGGGGACGGCGGCGATGGAGTCGGTCGGCGCGAACCTCTGCGACGGGGCGCGCGCCGTCGTCGTCTCCGCGGGCGCGTTCGGCGAGCGCTGGGAGAAGATCGCGGCGATCCACGGCGCCGAGGTCGAGGCGATGCGGTACGAGTGGGGTGAGACCCCGCGCGCCGACGATCTCGCCTCGCGGCTCGCCGAGGTCGGCGGCGCCGACGTCGTCTTCCTCACGCAGTCGGAGACCTCGACCGGCGTCGTCGCCGACGTACAGGCGCTCGCCGCCGCTGCGAAGGAGCACGGCGCCGTCGTCGCGGTCGACGCGATCTCGAGCCTCGGCGCGGTCCCGCTCGAGCTGGACGCATGGGGCCTCGACGCGGTCGCGTCCGGCTCGCAGAAGGCGCTGATGACGCCGCCGGGGCTCGCCATGTGCGCCGTCTCCGACCAGGCGCTCGCCGCCGCGAAGCCGTCGCGCAGCTTCTACCTCGACTGGGAGCGGACGCGCGCCGCGCAGGCGAAGCTCGATGCGCCGTTCACGCCGGCGACCTCGCTCATCGTCGCGCTCGACGTCGCGCTCGGGATGCTGCTCGACGAGGGGCTCGAGGCCGCGTTCGAGCGCCATGTGCGGCTCGGCCGCGCGTGCCGCGCCGGCGTCAAGGCGATGGGGCTCGAGCTGTTCTCGCCGGACGAGGACCGCAGCGCGGTCGTGACCGCGATCCGCGCGCCGGACGGCGTCGACTCGAGCGACGTCGTCGCCGGCGTGCGCCGGCACTTCGGCATGACGATCGCGAACGGCCAGGGCCACCTGAAGGGGAAGATCTTCCGCCTCGGTCACATCGGCTGGTTCGACATCTTCGACATCACGACGGCGCTCGCCGCGGTCGAGCTCGTCCTCGCCGAGCTCGGCGCCGACGTCGAGCGGGGCGCCGCCGTCACCGCCGCGCTCGAGGGATTCGAGCACCAATCCGTGTCGTGACGGCGCGCGTCCTCGTCCGCGAGTCGATCTCCGACGCCGGGGTCGACCTGCTGCGCTCGCGCTTCGACGTCGACGTCGACGCGGACAGCGAGCTCGCCGACATCATCGACCGCTACGACGCGATCGTCGTCCGCTCGGCGACGAAGCTCACCGCCGACCTGATCGACCGCGCCGAGCGGCTGAAGGTGATCGGCCGCGCCGGTGTCGGCATCGACAACGTCGACGTCGACGCGGCGACGCGGCGCGGGATCGTCGTCGCGAACGCGCCGGAGTCGACGGTCGTCTCCGCCGCGGAGCACACCGTCGGGCTGCTCGTCGCGCTCGCGCGCAACATCCCGCAGGCGCACGCCGCGCTGAAGCAGGGGCGATGGGAGCGGAAGGCGTACGGCGGCGTCGAGCTCGCCGGGAAGACGCTGGGCGTGCTCGGCTTCGGGCGCATCGGCCAGCAGGTCGCGCGCCGCGCGCTCGGGCTCGGCATGCGCGTCGTCGCGTACGACCCGTTCGTCGCGGACGAGCGCTTCCGCGAGCTCGGCGTGGAGCAGGTGGCGACGCCGGAGGACGTGTACGACGGCGCCGACTTCGTCACGCTGCACCTGCCGCTGACGAACGAGACGCGCGGCTCGATCGACGCGGCCGCGCTCGCGCGCATGCGCGACGGCGTCCGCATCGTCAACGCGGCGCGCGGCGAGCTCGTCGACGAGGCGGCGCTCGCCGACGCGCTGCGCTCCGGCAAGGTCGCCGGGGCCGCGCTCGACGTCTTCTCCGCGGAGCCGTACTCCGGGCCGCTGCTCGAGCTCGACAACGTCGTCGTCACGCCGCATCTCGCGGCGTCGACCGGCGAAGCGCAGGACCGCGCCGGCGTGATCGTCGCCGAGCAGGTCGCGGCCGCGCTCGAGGGCGGCGTCGTGACGAACGCGGTGAACATCCCGGCGATCGGGGCGGAGGACCTCGAGGTGCTCGGCCCGTACGTCCCGCTCGCCGCGAAGCTCGGCCGCATCGCGATGGAGCTCGTCGACTGGCGCACCGACGAGTTCGTCCTCACCGCCTACGGCGGGCTCGCGGAGCACGACACGCGGCTGCTCACCGTCGCGGCGCTGAACGGCGCGTTCCAGGATCACGCCGACCGGCCCGTCAACTTCGTCAACGCGCCGCTGATCGCGCGCGAGCGCGGGATCGACGTGCGCGAGGAGCGGTCGCAGGCGGTGCAGGACTACACGAACCTCCTCCGCGTCGAGGTCGGCGCCGGCGAGGAGCGGATCCGCGTCGCCGGCACGACCATCGGCCGCGACAACCGGCTCTGGCTCGTCCACATCCTCGACTTCGACCTGGAGATCGAGCTTGCGCCGCTGCTCGTGCTCTGCCGCTACGACGACGTGCCCGGCGTGATCGGCCGCGTCGGCACGCTGTTCGGCGAGGCCGGCGTCAACATCGCGAACATGACCGTCTCGCGCAGCCGCCGCGGCGGCAAGGCGCTGATGGTCCTCTCCGTCGACTCGCCCCCGCCGCCGGAGCTCGTCGAGCGCTTCCGCTCCGAGGGCTTCGACGACGCCCGCGTGCTCGAGCTCGGGCCCTTGTAACCGCGATTGCGAGGGTCTACCGTCCTCCGGCGGGGAGGCTCGTTGCGGCGGGCCTCCCCGGTACGCTCGCGGGCGTGACCAGATGGCCCGAGCCGGTGGAGCGCGTCGCGGCGGTGCTTCGCGCGGCGGGCGTGGACGCGCGGATCGAGGAGTTTCCCGAGGGGATGCCGACGGCCGAGGCGGCCGCGCGGGCGATCGGCTGCGAGCCGGTGGAGATCGTCAAGTCGCTCGTCTTCGTCTGCGACGGCCGCCCGGTCCTCGCGCTCGTCCCGGGCGACCGGCGGGCCGACCCGAACAAGGTCGCGGCCGCGATCGAGGCCGGCTACGCGCGCATGGCGCGCGCGGAGGAGGTGGTTGCCGCGACGGGATTCGCGCCCGGCGCGGTCGCGCCGTTCCCGGCCGCCGCCGTCACGCGGGTGCTGCTCGAGCGCGAGCTCCTGCTCTTCGACACCGTCTGGGCCGGCGCGGGCACGACGCGGCACATGGTCGGGCTGGCGCCGGTCGACCTCGCCCGCGTCGCCCGCGCGGAGCCCGCCGACCTCGCGGAGTTCGGGGAGGACTAGTCCCGGTACGATTCGGGCCCGGCGCCGCGCTCGACCGACAAAGGAGACGATTCGATGCAGGAGACCGCGAAGATCTGGATGAACGGCCAGCTCGTGGACTGGGCCGACGCCACCGTCCACGTCGGAACGCACGGTCTCCACTACGGCACGGGCGTCTTCGAGGGGATCCGCGCCTACGAGACGCCGCGCGGCACCGCGGTCTTCCGGCTGACCGAGCACCTCGAGCGGCTGCACAACTCGGCGCGGCTGATCTACATGGATCTTCCGTACTCGGTCGAGGAGCTGAAGGCGGCGACGTGGGAGCTGATCGGCGCGAACGAGCTGCCGTCGTGCTACCTCCGGCCGATCGCCTTCTCCGGTTACGGGCAGCTCGGCGTCGCGACGCGCGACAACCCGATCGACGTCGCGATCATGGCGTGGCCGTGGGGCGCATACCTCGGCGAGGAGGGGATGCGGAACGGGATCCGCGTCAAGGTGTCGAGCTGGCAGCGCGTCGGCCCGAACGTGATCCCGCACGTGGCGAAGGCGACCGGCGTCTACCTCAACTCGATGCTCGCCGTCGGCGAGGCGAACCGCGCCGGCTACGACGAGGCGATCCTGCTGACCGCCGAGGGGTACGTCGCCGACGGCTCGGGCGAGAGCATCTTCATCGTCAGGGACGGCGTCATCTACACGCCGGACCTCGCCGCGTCGATCCTCGTCGGGATCACGCGGGACACGGTGATCCAGATCGCGCAGGATCTCGGGTACCGCGTCGTCGAGAAGCCGCTGATCCGCACCGACCTGTACCTCGCGGACGAGGTGTTCATGGTCGGGACCGCCGCCGAGGTGACGCCGATCCGCGAGATCGACGACCACGAGACGCCGCCGGGACCGATCACGTACGAGATCCAGCAGGCGTACCTCGACACGGTGCACGGGCGCAGCGACCGCTGGGGGCAGTGGCTCGAGTACGCGCCCGCCGCCCGCGCCCAAGCTTGAGGCAGACACTGCCGTGAAGCAGGAGGTCGAGGCAATCCCGCTGTCGGGGCCGTACGTCGACGAGCGCGAGGAGGAGCTCGTCGCCGAGGTGCTGCGCTCCGGACGGCTGTCGCTCGGACCGACGATCGACCGCTTCGAGGAGCTGTTCGCCGCGAAGGTCGGCGCGCCGTACGCGGCCGCGGTGTCGTCCGGCACCGCCGGACTGCACCTGCTCTGCGTCAGCGCCGGCATCGGCGCCGGCGACGAGGTGATCACGTCGCCGTACTCGTTCGCCGCGACCGCGAACTGCTTCGTCTACGAAGGAGCCGCGCCGGTGTTCGCGGACATCGATCCGCGCACGCTGAACATCGATCCCGCCGCGGTCGAGGCGGCCGTGACGCCGCGGACGAAGGCGATCGTCGCCGTCGACATCTACGGCTACCCGTGCGAGCTCGAC
>Ga0335071_10008280_pt1 | contig 10689 bp, 8 predicted proteins | sample Lox_Sample_15_FD_206724 | JGI IMG/M metagenome (GOLD analysis project Ga0335071, IMG submission 206724) | Soil microbial communities from Loxahatchee National Wildlife Refuge, Florida, United States - Lox_Sample_1.5 | ecosystem: Environmental > Terrestrial > Soil > Wetlands | place: USA: Florida...
AGTTTGTGCCATCACCATCCGTTCGCGGGGCACCGTGGCCAGCACCACCGCTCCGTCGGATGTGCGATCCACCTGCTTCACCGTGTCAATCGCCGGAATGGCCGCGATCGCCGCGTCATACTTCTTCACCGCTTCGATCACGCCGTGGATGGTTTCGTCGTCCACCAGGGGCCGTACCGCGTCGTGGACGAGTACGATGTCGTCGGGCGCGGCGTTCAGTAAAGCCAACGCATTGGCGACTGAATTCTGCCGGTGTTCGCCACCCTCGACCACGCGCACAGGTTTCTGAAAGGCCTCCTGCTCGGCTTGTTGGAGAAAGCCGGCGGTTTCGTTCGGGCGGAGAGCGATGACAATCTCACTGACGAGGTCCTGGGCGGCAAACTTGCGAATGGTGTGGACGAGGATCGGCGTCCCCAGCAACTCAAAGAACTGTTTGCTCTTGTTGCCGGAGGAAACCGCGGACATGCGCGTGCCCAATCCAGCAGCGGGAATGATGACGAATATTTTCATAGCGGGCAGCGCAGTATAAACGTCGGGCGCAGGCCAATTCAAATCGCCGGGCCAGAGAGCCGGGGGCCACATCCCCGCGCAGCCCCAGCTTTCGGCTTACTCAGACTTGGGAACTTCCGGCACGGCGGCGGGGGCCGGCGTCGGCCTGCGCAATTCCGGACGCGGTTCGCTGGTCCGCGGAGGCATGATGGCCGCGCGCTCGTCGAACTTCCCGAAAATCATCTTGCCGGCGGTGGTCTGCAGCACCGACGTGACCGAGATATCGATGTTCTTGCCGATCATCTTGCGCGCATTGTCAACCACCACCATGGTTCCGTCGTCGAGGTAGGCGACTCCCTGGTTGTACTCCTTACCCTCCTTGAGGATGAATACCTTCATGACTTCGCCGGGCAGCACTATGGGCTTCAGCGAGTTGGCCAGCTCGTTAATATTCAGCACCTCGACGCCCTGCAGTTGGGCCACCTTGTTCAGGTTGAAGTCGTTGGTGACGATTTTGCCTTCGTACAATTTGGCCAGCTCAATCAGCTTGAGATCGACCTCGCGCACCGCGGGAAAGTCGTCTTCGACGATCTGCACGGTGAGCGTGGCGATCTTCTGAATGCGCTGCAGGATGTCCAGGCCACGGCGTCCGCGATTGCGCTTCATGGAGTCGGCCGAGTCGGCTACCAACTGCAGTTCGCGCAGCACGAATTGCGGCAGGACGATGACACCATCGAGGAAGCCGGTTTCGGCGATGTCGGCAATGCGGCCGTCGATGATGACACTGGTATCGAGGATCTTGTAGCTCTTGCGGGCCTGCTTCTCGCCGCCGAAGATGCCCCCCAGCGCCGCGAGATTCAGCAGGTCACCCTTGCCGGCACCCACCACCAGCCCGACGTAGGCCATCAGCAGCATGAGGAAGAGCTGCAGAAAGCTCTGCGTCGGTCCAGGTTGCAGACTGTTGCGGATGACCAGGCTAAACAGGTAGGCGCCCATGATGCCGAGAATGCTGCCGATGACGGCACCGATGAGCCGTTTCAGGCTCGCCCGTCGCAAACGTATCTCGAACACCACCACCGCCAGACCGAACAGCACACCGACGCCGGCTGCGGGCCAGCGCTCCAGTCCCAGTGGCCTCAGCTCGTAACTCGATAAAGCCGCAATGAAAACAAACAGAATCCGAACAACTATCAGATCCAAGGGACACCTCCCGAGGCCGGTATTGACGGCGACATCCGGTCCGAGTGACGCCCAATAACACAGAATTAAGCGGCGCCACTACGTTCCCGGTTCAATGACGCTTCACGGCCTCGTCGTACCAATAAACGGAGCAGGTAAGATAGGAAAACGCTCCGCTACCGCCGCGCGCGGCGGAAATGACCCGACTCAAAACTTCAGCCGAAGTATAACCCAGTTTCTCGCTGAGCGGCCAAACCACCTGCACCCCTGGGCCAGCGGTTTTCCGGCTGCGAAACCGGCTCCAGCCTTTCGCGATTACGCAAACAGGGCCCCGAATCCTGCACTCACCAAGGCGACTACCGCCCACCACCCAAAAACCACTCCCATGCAGGTCGCCTGCTTAACCCGCGTAATGCACGAGTATCCGATGCCGGTGAGGATGAGCGTCCAAATGCTGAAGGCGTCGATCGAGGTGCAGATTGAGTAGAGAAAGTGCGAGGAGTTCGGGTCCACCAACCCGCTCAAGTTGCTGGCTACGGGATTCTGAAACATGAATCCTTCCGCCGCGCCCATTGCGACCACGGCAATCGCGATCAGGCTCTTGATAATGGTGGGCAAGAATGCGTACATGCTAATCGCCATCGACTGCTTGAACTTCACCTGCGCGCCCAGGCCGAAGTTAAAGGTTGCCATCAGTACGCCGCCGATGATCCCAATGAACACGATGGTCAGCAGGGGTGAGCCGTAGGCGAAATACCGCGTAATTGTGGTCCCCAGCTTCAGCGCATTGGCTTTCTGGTCCGGAGGCATCTGATCGATCTTGTCCATCTGCTTCGGACTCAAGCGCAGTTGGTTTTCGTACGCAGTGTCCATTCCCAGTTTCTTGTCGACGGTGAACACCATCGCCAAGCCAAACACCGACATCAGCAACCACGGCACCCACCAACTCGCGTTTCTCTTGATGTCAGTGAAGGTCTTGCTGGGAGCGATAAACGTATCGAGGACACGCTTCATTTCCGTGAGAGGCTTCTCAGCCAAAGAGGTCGAATCGGCAGCAGCGCTCATAAGTACCTCCATTGCGGAGATGCGAAGGATTTCCCCTCCGCGGTTAGTAATGAACTGCGACTTTGCAGAGGCGCGGTCGGGCAGGATTGTAGCACCTTCGGGCCCGGGAGCCTGCGGTTGTGTGGATTCTGCGGGCACTCTAAACTGGGCACATGCACGTCCACTCCCGTGAGCCGGGCGACGGCAATTCTTCCCGCGCGCTGCGGATTTCGCTGCTGGTCACGCTCGCCTACATCGTCCTGCTGGTGGTGGCAGGCATTCGCGCCCACAGTCTGGCGCTGCTCTCCGAGGCCGGACACAATCTGTCGGATTTCTTCGCCCTGCTGCTGTCCTGGGGAGCAGTGTACCTCTCCGGACGCAGTCCGGACGCGCGCAAGACGTTCGGCTACAACCGTGCCGGGGTGCTGGCCGCTTTTGTGAACGGCCTGACGCTGGTACTGGTGTCGTTCTACATCTGGTACGAGGCCTTTCACCGGCTGCTGAACCCGGTTGAGGTGCACGCCGGACTCATGATCTGGGTGGCTGCGGCGGGCGTAGCCATGAACGGCGGTATCGCGCTGCTGCTGATGCGCGGACGGCGCGACATCAACCTGCGCAGTGCGCTAATTCACGAAATCGGGGACACGCTCTCGACCGCCGCCGTCATCGCCGGCGGTGTCGCGATCGCCTATACCGGCCAGCGTTGGATCGACCCTGCGCTTTCCGTGGGCATCGGCGTCATGATTTTGTGGTCCTCGATCGGCATTATTCGCGAGAGCCTCAACATCCTGCTGGAAGGCATCCCCAGCGGCATGGAGCTGGAGCGCATCGAGGCCTGCATCGGCGCCATTCCGGGGGTCAACGACGTGCACGACCTGCATGTCTGGAGCATTGGCAGCGACACCCATTCGCTTTCCTGCCACGTCGGTATCGCCGACATGCGGGCGTCGGAGAGCGAGAGCCTGCTACGCCAGATTCGCGAAGAGTTGGCGTTGCGCTTCCACATTCATCACACTACCATTCAGTTCGAGCTCGCCACCTGCGATGTGGCCCATGGCTGCGTCATCCCCGCCAGCCCCGGCCACGAACACGCGCATGATCACTGACTGCGGTCCTACTGCGCGCAGGGCCAAGCAGGTCGCTCGGGCTCTCCTTCGATTGCGCAGTCCTCGACCCGGAACACAATGAGCGCACACCGACGCCAGTCAGCGGGTGGAAGCTAGAGCTTACGCTCTCAGCACATCGCTCCTTCATGGTGCCGCCGGCGAGTTTCAAATTGCGTGTCGCGGGAGGTGCCGAACGAGCAGTCAGCAACGCCGCACCATCGGCACAACGAGCACGAGACTCACGGGGATGGCAGAGTTGCCGAGAAGACCGTACCCAAGCGCGCTAGTTACTATGGAGGCAAAGTGGCCGGCTTCGAGCGATCAGTCGCCCCGCACCCATCCGTGATCCACGTCAGGGTGCGGCCTGTGTACACAAGATCCTACAACTCAACAGGTTGAGTTAGCAGATGGGGGCTAAACGCTTCCAGCCGCGATACCTCAGCGGGACGAATCAGGCCCGCCTTACTGCGTGGGCGCTGGGCTAAGCAGCCGGATCTCTGATTTGTGCGGCCGCCGGGACCGTTCAGCAGCCATTCCCAAAAATAGTTTGCCAAAACGCGCGGCATGTGTAACATTCGGAGGTGACCCAGGTCACATCATTTGTGATTACCATTTGTTATTCGTTAGAGAATTGCAATTCCCCTTTGCTGTTGAAGGCATGGAGAAGTCGCCGTGGCATCTCTGTACGCGGTCAAACCAGAAACTGACATTCCGATTGAACCAATACCAGCGCCCGAATCGGTTGCGGAAGTTGGAGTCCCCAGGACCGTCCTGGAGGATCTGGCGCTTAAGACGCTGCATATAGCAGGTTCGCTGTCGCAGCTGGAATTAGCGGCGAAGATGCGGCTTACGTACGGCGTGGTTGACGAACTGTGTCGCCGGTTCCGTACCGACCAACTCTGCGAACTCAGTGGAATGACGGGAAATGTTCCCCAGCTCGCGATCACGTCTCGAGGCCGGGCCCGAGCCACGGACTTGTTTGCCCTGAACCAGTACGTCGGTGCTGCTCCGGTTTCGGCGGAGTCTTACGCCCACATGGTTCGGCAACAAAGCGTGCGGAATCTGGAAGTACATGCCGATGACGTCTTGCGTGCTTTCTCCGACCTGGTGCTCGATGACAGGATGCTGAAGAAGCTGGGGACGGCGATGAATTCCGGCTCCTCAATTTTCTTGTACGGACCCAGCGGTACAGGAAAAACCAGCATAGCGACAGCACTGTCGCGAGTGCTATCGGTCGATCCGGTTTGGATACCGTTTGCAGTAGAAGTCGAGGGCCAGATTATTACCGTGTACGACCGGAATGTGCACATCCAGGCCAACGCAAACATTTCCCAGAGTCATGATGCCCGATGGGTACTGTGCAATCGCCCGACGGTGCTGGTTGGCGGTGAACTCACCATTGAAATGCTCGATCTGCAAATCAACCCTGTGACCAAGTTCTATACCGCTCCCGTGCAGATGAAGGCCAACAATGGCGCTCTAATCATCGATGACTTCGGACGGCAGCGCCTGCGGCCGGAAGAACTTCTTAACCGCTGGGTCGTTCCTCTTGATCGCAGAATCGACTTCCTCAATCTCGCGGGAGGGAAGAGCATCGAGGTCCCGTTCGAGCTGTTCGTTGTTTTTGCCACCAATCTGGACCCGTCCGAACTGGCAGACGCCGCATTTATGCGAAGGATCCAGACCAAAATCAAAGTGGATGCGGTATCGAGGCAGCAATTTCACGAGATCTTTCGCAGGGTTTGCAGTGATTTAGGACTTGCTTGTGACCCTGACGTTGTCGATGAGTCGATCGATATCATCCAGAACCAGATGAAGGAGCCGCTGCGGGCCTGCCATCCCCGGGATATTGTGAACCAGATTCGGTGGGCAGCCAGCTACGAGGAGCGGGAACCTTGCCTGGACCGGGACGCCCTGCTGGCGGCGGTAGATGCGTATTTTGTTACCGACTCGGACGACAACCACCACTAAATCGGCGGAGTTTCCCAGCCCACGGCGAGTGGACGGCCATGGCTTGCGGCGGATTCTCCGGTTTGACACCCCGCTCCAACCTGATACCCTAGAAACTGCCGATGTCTGCGTCGTTGGCCGCTCAGCAACATCCAATCGCTATGGAAACTTTGCGCCGGTACCTGCGTTTTATGACTGCCGTTCAACTCCTTCCCGCGCTTGAAAGCGGCGAGGAGACCCTTGTCGGCGGGCAGGCCGTGCTGGAGGGCGTGATGATGCGCTCACCGCATGCCTGGGGTATCTCTGTGCGTAAGCCCGATGGCACCATTTCGACGCATTCGGAACCGCTGGAGCGGCTTTCGGAGAAGCACAAGTGGATGGGGTGGCCGGTGCTCCGCGGGGTGATGACGCTGGGCCAGGCCATGGTGCTGGGCTTCCGTGCGCTGCGGTACTCCGCCGATGCGGCGCTGGACGCCTTGCCTCGCGATGAAGCCGAAGCCACCAAGAAGACCGAGATCAGCGGCTGGGTCGCTGCGCTCAATATCATACTTTCCGTGGGTTTCTTTATCTTCCTGTACAAGTTCGTGCCATTGGTCGCGGCCACTAAGCTCAAGAACGCCTATCCCGTCTTCGGCAGCCAGGTTGCGTTCAACGCGGTAGACGGGGTCATTCGCATCCTGTTGTTCTTGCTGTTCATCTGGGGCGTGTCGCTGATGCCCGACATCCGCCGCGTGTACATGTACCACGGCGCCGAGCACAAGACGGTCTTCGCGTTTGAGTCCAGCGATCCGCTGGAGCCGAAGACCGTGCAGGCGTACTCGACGTTCCACCCCCGGTGTGGAACCAGCTTCCTGATGACCGTCATGATCATTTCGATCGTGATTTACATGCTGTTCCCGGCGCAGACGTTTTTGACGCGATTTTCGTTGCGCATCGCGTTGCTGCCGGTGATCGCCGGAATTTCGTACGAGCTGATTCGCTTTGCCGCCAAGCACGGCCAGTCACTGTTTGCCCTGCTGACCAAGCCCGGGCTGTGGTTGCAACGCATCACTACCAAGCAGCCCACGGACGACCAGGTCGAGTGCGCCATCACGGCGCTCAACGAGGCCATGGAGCTGGAGAAGGCCCACGGCGGCGAACTGGTCATCGCCTAGCGGCCCCCGCCGCGAAACGACTCCTCCCACATTTTGTTGCGCAGTCCGCAGATTCGAAGGTGCGGCTGCACGATTCCCGTACAATACTGGGTTTGGCCCGCCCGGTCGAAGAAGGGCCGCAAAATTCCATGTTTAAGCGTTTAGAACAAATCGAAGCCAAGTACGAAGAGCTGAACCGGGCCCTGGCGTCGCCGGACATCGTCTCCGACTCAGCGCGCTACCAGAAGACCGCCAAGGCGCACAGCGAAATCGCGCCTATGGTCGAGAAGTATCGCGAGTACAAGGACCTGACGCGCGGGATCGAGGAGAGCAAGGCGCTGCTGGAGGGCGAAACCGATCCGGAAATGCTCTCCTACGCGCAAGACGAGCTGACGCACCTGGAGAAGCGCGTTCACGAGGTGGAAGAGGAGTTAAAGGTCCTCCTCCTGCCGAGGGACCCCAACGACGAGAAGAACGTGATTCTGGAAATCCGCGCCGGCACCGGCGGCGACGAGGCTAGCCTGTTCGCGGCGGAGATCTTCCGCATGTACAACCGTTACGCCGAAACCAATCGCTGGAAGGTGGAAGTACTCTCAACCTCCGAGTCGGGCGTGGGCGGATTGAAAGAAGTCATAGCCATCATCGAAGGGCAGGGCGTGTTCTCGCGCCTGAAATACGAGAGCGGCGTGCATCGCGTGCAGCGCGTTCCCGAGACCGAGACCCAGGGCCGCGTGCATACTTCGGCCGTGACCGTCGCCGTGCTCCCCGAAGCCGAAGACGTCGACGTGAAGATCGAGCCGAAGGACATTCGCATCGATACGTTTTGTTCTTCCGGGCCTGGTGGCCAGTCGGTGAACACGACCTATTCGGCGGTGCGCATTACCCACCTGCCGACCAACACTGTCGTAAGCTGCCAGGACGAAAAGTCGCAAATCAAGAACCGCGAAAAGGGCATGCGCGTGCTCCGCGCGCGTCTCTACGAGATGGAGCAGCAGAAGCAGGCCGACGCCCTGGCCAAGGAACGCAAGGCCATGGTGGGCTCGGGCGATCGCAGCGAAAAAATCCGTACCTACAACTTCCCGCAGAACCGTGTGACGGACCACCGCATAGGCTTCACCGCGCACCAGTTGCCCGAGTTCATGGACGGCCGCCTGCAGCCCATGATCGACGCGCTGATCACGCACTTCCAGTCAGAAAAACTGAAGGCGGAATCGACGGTGCTGGCCTAATGTTTCTCGTAGTCGGCTAGCAGCGGCTAGAATCTCTCCGTGCAACTCAAGCAAGTGCTGGCCTGCGCGGTAGAACGGTTGGAAGCCTCCGCCTGCGGGTCACCGCGCATGAACGCCGAGACGCTGCTGATGTTTGTACTCGGCGTCAATCGAGCCTACCTCTACGCTCATCCCGAGCGCGAACTGACGCCGGAAGACCTTTCGCGCTATGAGGACGCAATCGGGGAACGCGCCAGCGGCATTCCCTCGCAATACATCACCGGACATCAGGAGTTCTGGGGACTCGACTTCGTGGTCTCGGCAGCCGTGCTGATTCCGCGGCCGGAAACCGAACACCTCGTCGAAACCGTGCTGGAGTTGGCGCGGGACGTGCCACAGCCGCGGATCGTGGATGTCGGAACCGGCTCGGGTTGCATCGCGCTCGCTCTGGCGAATGAGCTGAAGGGCGCCGACGTCTACGCCGTTGATCTCTCGGGCGACGCGCTGGAGATCGCCCGCGCCAATGCCGCGCGGCTGCAACTGGATGGGCGGGTGACATTTCTGCAGAGCGATGTGTTGGCGGCGCTGGCGGGTGATCGGGAGTTCGACTTCGTCGTCAGCAACCCACCCTATGTAGGACTCGACGAAGCCGACAAAGTGCAGCGCTCGGTGTTCGAACACGAGCCGCGGATGGCGGTCTTCGCCGGAGAGCACGGCTTGGACGTAATCCGCCCGCTGATCGAGCAGGCGAACGCCGTGCTGAAGCCGGGCGGCTGGCTCGCGATGGAAATCGGCTACTCCATGCGTGACATGGTGGTGGAATTACTGATTCCCACAATGTGGGATGACGTCCGCGTAGTGCCGGATTTGCAGGGCATCCCTCGTGTGATCGCCGCCCGTAAGCTCTAGTGCCGGAAGTGCCTCACTCCCGTCACCACCATTGCCAGCCCCATCTTGTTGGCCGTGTCGATCACTTCCTGGTCGCGCACCGAGCCGCCCGGCTGAATGATCGCCGTCGCGCCGGCTTCGGCGATGACCTCGACGCCATCCGGAAACGGAAAGAACGCGTCCGACGCCGCGACCGAGCCCTTGATCCCGAGTACTGACTTCATTGCTCCGAGGCGCGCCGAGTCCACGCGGCTCATCTGGCCGGCGCCAACGCCGGTGCTCTGTCCATTGCGCGCATAGAGGATCGCGTTCGACTTCACGTGCTTGCAGACTTTCCAAGCGAACAGCAGGTCTTTCATCTCCTGCTCGGTCGGCTTGCGCTGGCTGACCACCTTGAGGTCGGCCTCGGTCAGAGGACGCATGTCATTGTCCTGCAGCAGTAAGCCGCCGGAAACGTCTTTCATCACCCACTTCTGCTGCATGGCCTCGACTCTCACTAGGCGCAGGTTCTTCTTCGCGGCGAAAACTCCGAGTGCCGCTTCGCCAAAAACAGGCGCCGCGATGGCTTCGACGAACAACTTCGCCATCTCGACTGCGGTTTCCTCATCGACCATCCGGTTCACCCCGATCACGCCGCCAAACGCCGAGACCGGATCGCACTCCAGCGCCCGTTTGTAGGCCTCTGACAATGTAGGGGCCACTGCGGTGCCGCAAGGGTTGGTGTGCTTGATGATGGCGACCACTGGCTCCTCGAACTCCTGGGCCAGGTCCCACGCCGCCTGCAGATCCACGATGTTGTTGTAGCTAAGTTCCTTGCCCTGCAACTGCTTTCCATGGGCCACTCCCTTGTCGGTAGCATCGCCGTACAGCGCCGCCTTCTGGTGCGGATTCTCCCCATAGCGCAGGTCGAGCTCCTTGCGGTAGGCCAATCGCAGTATCTTCGGAAAATCTTCCTCTACACTCACCGGTAACTTTCCGTCCACGGGAGGCGCAATGCCTTCCACGGTTGTAGCGATAGCCGAATCGTAAGCAGCGGTGGTGGCGAAGGCTTTCTGTGCCAGCCGCCATTTGGTGGCCGTTGACAACGATCCACCGCTCGCCTCCATCTCCTGGGCGATGGCGTCGTAGTCGTCGGGTGAAGTCACCACCGCTACGTCCTGGAAATTCTTTGCTGCCGAACGCAACATGGAGGGGCCGCCGATGTCGACGTTCTCGATCAGCGCCTGGAACTCTACGTCCGGAATGGCCGCGGTCTTCTCGAAGGCGTACAGATTCACCACCACCATGTCGATGGGTTGAATGCCATGCTCCGCGACGGTTGCGAGGTGCTCGGGGTTATCGCGTACGTGAAGAATGCCCCCATGCACCATGGGGTGCAGAGTCTTCACCCGCCCGTCGAGTATCTCGGGAAAGCCGGTCAACTCGGAGATGTCCTTCACCTGCAGGCCCCACTCACGCAGCAGCTGGGCCGTGCCTCCGGTCGAGATCAGCTCAACGTCCATGCCGGCCAACTGGCGCGCGAAATCCACCAACCCAGTCTTGTCGGTCACGCTCAATAATGCTCTTTGAATTTTCGCCATGAATGCCTCGTGAAAGAAAGTGGGAATAGTTCGTGTGCCTCAGGACGGCGCAGGCCGCTGGGCCCAACCTAACAGGATAGAGGAAGCCAAGCTTTCAGACTAATGGCAAGGG
>Ga0335071_10008283_pt1 | contig 10685 bp, 6 predicted proteins | sample Lox_Sample_15_FD_206724 | JGI IMG/M metagenome (GOLD analysis project Ga0335071, IMG submission 206724) | Soil microbial communities from Loxahatchee National Wildlife Refuge, Florida, United States - Lox_Sample_1.5 | ecosystem: Environmental > Terrestrial > Soil > Wetlands | place: USA: Florida...
TCGGCATCGTCGCCGGCACCCGCGCCCTCGATCCGATCGCCTGGCGCTTCGTCTTGCCGCGTCCCAATGACGGGCGAGTGTCGGTCGTGCGCTCGAAGCTCGATGGCATGGCCGATCATATCGCGATCAAGGCCACCCATACCGGTCTGCCGTATCATCCCGTTGCGATCAGCCAGACCATCACATTCCTGGCCGAGGGACGGTTCGACTGAAGAAGCAATTATGCCGCCGCACCGGAACCGCCGACCCGGATATCCAGCCAGCCCAATGAATTCACCGACAGCTCATCGCGCTCGTTGATGATGACCGTCGTGGTCTCTGCCTCGATAATGGCGGGACCAATCAGTGTCTGGCCCGGCTTGAGATCGTCGAGCGCATGGACATCGACCTCGCGCCAGCTGCCGAACCAGGCCTTGCGGCGGCCTCGGGGCGCGCTTGGCGCTCTCGATGTCGTCGCCCCGACTGTCTGTTCGGGCACCGAGACGACGCCGATTGCGGCGACGCGGGCGTTGACGAACACCACCTCCTGCTCAGGAGAGGCGTAGGTGTAGAGCTCTTGGTGACGGCGATGGAAACGGGCCTCGATCTCTGCGATCAACGCCGGCGAATTGAGATTGATGCCGTCGAGCGGTACGTCGATCTCGAAGATCTGCTCGCCATAGCGCATCTCGGCGGAGCGCTCGACGTTGACCGGCCCATCGAACCAACTGCGCAGCCGTTTTGTCGCGTGAGTCTCGATTTCAGTGAAGATCGCCCGCACCTCCTCCGCAGAAGAGCGCGCGCCGCTCTCGAAATGGGTGCGGCTCTGCTCGTAGCGGATATCGCTGGTCAGCATGCCCCAGGCTGACAGCACTGATGCGGTGGTCGGCACGATGATGCGGGCAATATCCAGCTGGCGCGCCAGTTCCACCGCATGCAGCCCCGCAGCGCCGCCAAAGCTCAACAGCGCAAAGCGGCGCGGATCGACGCCGCGCCGTACCGTCATCAGGCGGATGCCGTCGGCCATCTTGAGATTGACCAGACGGTAGATGCCGGCAGCGGCCTCGATGCGAGGGATGTTCAGCGCACCCGCAAGCCGATCGATCGCGGCCTCCGCAGCCGCCACATCGAGCGGACGCGCGCCACCCATGAACGCTTTGGCATCGAGATAACCGAGCACGACATTGGCGTCGGTCACAGTGGCGGCCAGGCCGCCATTGCCATAGGCCGCCGGCCCCGGCATGGCGCCGGCGCTTTCGGGGCCGACCCGGAAAATGCCGCCGCGATCGACCGAGGCGATCGAGCCGCCGCCCGCCGCAATGCTTGCAATATCGAGACTGCGGAGCGCAATGCGCTCGCCGGCGAGCCCGCCATCGGCCGACAGCGTCACGCGGCCGTCCGCAACAAGCGAGATGTCGGTCGAGGTGCCGCCCATGTCGAAGGCGACGAGATCCTTCACGCCCAGCATGTCGGCGCAACGGCGACAGCCGGAAATGCCCCCCGCCGGTCCCGACAGCACAGTCGCCGCCGCAAGCCGCGCGGCCTCCCCGACCGGGGCCATGCCGCCATGGGACAGGATGATGAAGAGACTACCCTTGAGGCCGGCTTCGACCAGGCGCGCTTCGAGCCGCTCGAGATAGCGGCGCACCACCGGCCCGACATAGGCGTTCACGACCGTGGTCGAGACGCGCTCATATTCCTTGATCTGCGGCCACACGTCGCTGGAGAGGCACACGCTGACGTCGGGCAGCTCGCGCCTGACGCGTTCGGCCGCTGCGATTTCATGGGCGGGATTGCGATAGGCATGCAGGAAGCAGATGGCGACCGATGTCGCGCCGGACTGCCTGATGGCCGCGATGGCCTCACCGAGCGAGGCGTGATCGAGCGGGGTCAACACCTCGCCGGTCGGCCGCAGCCGCTCGCGCACCCCGAAGCGCAAGTGCCGCGCCACCAGCGGCTCGGGTGGCGGTGTGCGGAGGTCGTAACGGTTGGGCTTCAGTCCCTCGCGCATCTCGAGGACATCACGATGGCCCTCGGTGGTGATCAGGGCAACGCGGGCGCCCTTGCGTTCCAGGAGCGCATTGGTCGCGACCGTCGTGCCATGAACGAGGCGCTCGGTTTGCGCCAGCATCTCGTCGACCGGCAACTTCAGCCGGCGCGCCAGCTCCTCGAGGCCGGCCATCACGCCGATCGACTGATCGGCCGGGGTCGATGGCGATTTGGCGAACGCCAGGTGTCCCGCCGCGTCGATGGCGACGAGATCGGTGAAGGTGCCGCCGACGTCTACTCCGATGGTGAACATGGTCAAGCCTTCAGCGCCTTCGCCGCATGATCCGTGACAAGGCCAGCCGCGCGGTCGCGCTCACGGGCTTCGGCCGCACGCTTTTCTGGCGGACCCCAGCCGCCGCCGCCGGCCGAGCGGATCTCGAGACAATCGCCAGGGCGTATTTCGATGCCGACCTCCTTGGTGCGCAGCTCGCGCGGCGGGCGATCCTTCGATAGCAGCCGATAGCGATGCGGCTGCGAATCCTCCCCGCCAAGCATGCCGGCGGAGCCGTGTCGCGTGCCCTCGCCCGCGGTGTTGCCAAGCGCCAGCTTTTCGGTCTCAACAATGAGATCGAGTGCGACGCCGAGGCCGCCACGGAATTGGCCATCGCCGCCGGAATCGGCCAGGAATTCGTGATGACGGAAATAGAGCGGAAAGCGCGCTTCAGCGACCTCGATCGAGCCGAACTTCAACCCGCCGACCGAGTGCCACTCCCCGATCGATGACCAGCCGTCGCCGCCGCCGGATGCGCCGCCGCCGGGGCGGGCGTGAAACAGATGCCAGATGAAGCCGCGCTTGGTGCGCGGGTTTTCGCCCTTGATCGCGATACGAAAACGGCGCCCCCACCCCGCCATCACACGATCAGGACACGAGCCGGCGAGCGCCTTGATGATCGCTTCCACGATCTCGTTGGAGGGGTGGCTGGTACAGAGCGTGACGGGATGGCCCTGCTCGGCCCAGACGATGGTGCCTTCCTTCGCCTTGACCTTGAGCGGCCGCAGCGCGCCGGAATTCTTCGGGGTGTCGGGATCGATCAGGTAGAACAGCGCCATCGCGACCGCCGCATGCATGTTGGCGTGCGAGGAGTTGACGAAGCTCTGCACCTGTGGATCGGAGGCGGACAGGTCGACCTCGAGATCGCTGCCGCGCTTTGTGACCGTGGCCGCGATGCGGATGTCGTTGCGGCCGCGGCCATCATCGTCGAGAAAGGCTTCGCCCTCGAACACGCCGTCCTGCCAGATCGCGATCACGGAACGGGCCTGGGCTTCCGCGGCATCGAGCACGTCCTCGATCGCCGCCTCCACCACCGGCGCGGAGAGCTCGGCAAACAGCTTCTGCAGCCGCCGTTCACCGAGATGGGCCGCGCCGATCATGGCGAAGAGATCGCCGCGGAAGTCATGCGCGTTGCGTGTGTTGAGCGCGAGCATGTCCAGAATATCGTCGCGCAGCTTGCCATTCTCGTAGAGCTTGATCGGCGGAATGCGCAGCCCCTCCTGCCAGATCTCTGTGGCATCAGGGTTGTATGCGCCGTGGGTGGCGCCGCCGATGTCGCTCTGATGCGCCCGCACGATGGTCCAGAACAGCCGCCTCCCGGCAGCAAACACCGGCACGAACACTGTGACGTCAGGCAGATGACTGCCGCCATGATAGGGATCGTTCATCAGGATGACATCGCCCGGCGCCACGTCCGCAAAGCGCGCCTCGACCGCGCGCGAAGCCCAGGGCAGCGCTCCGACGTGGACCGGGATGTGGTCGGCCTGCGCGATCAGCCGGCTCTGCACGTCGCAGATCGCGAGCGAGAAATCGCGGCTGGAATTGAGGATCTGGGAATAGGAGGTGCGAAGCATGGCTTCGCCCATCTCGGCCACAATGCCGCTGAGGCGATGCTGGACCACCGAGCGCGTGACGGGATCGACGGTGCCGGTCATCTATAGCTGGCTTTCCATTCGTTGTTGCTACCCCGCCGTCAGCGATAGAGCGGCCATTTGGGCCGCTTGATCACGACGTCGGGGCCGACGATCTCACGCAGCCGGCGCAGCAGGTCGCCTTCGCAATCATCGTAGCCGTCCGCGACCATTGCGCCGTGCAGGCCCAGCAGCACCATCTCGACCGGCAGTGCGCGCCTGAGGTCGTCGAGCAGCTCGTCGCGCAGGCTTTCGTAGACGGCGCGGGTCGTCACCCCGCCCGGCTGCGCGCCCGCTACGAGGCCCTCGATCAGGGTCCATCCCTCCTTCGCGCAGACCTGGCGCGCAACCCAGAGCGGCGCGGCAAAGAACGACAACGCTTCGGGATGTGTCCCGGCCGGAAAATAGCCGCGAGCCTTGAACGCGTCGAGCCCGGTCGGAATCGGACCGAACGTGTTGGTTTCGGTGGCGAGAGAGGCCGTGAATACGCGCATGCGAAGATCGTCCGTGGGGCGCTACCCGCTCAGTGTCGCACCTCGACTAGCGACACGTCGGAGCGGCATCTGCGCATCGGGCAAGCTGCGAAGCAAGATCTCGCGCCTCAGGGCTGCCATGCCCTGGTCTGGTAGACCGAGTGCGCTCAGCCCTTCTTCCTCACCGGCCTTTCAGCTGGCTTCGCCTTGGCGGACTTGGCAGCCGCTGTCTGCTTAGCGGTCTTTTCGCTGGCAAGCTTTGCTGCTGCCGACAACTCCGCCGCCGCCTTCTTGATCGCGCGGGCGTAGCTTTCCGCGGTATTCTCCGCCGTGATCTCCAGGCGCCGGACAGCTGCAGCGGCGAGCTCCCGCGTCGTCCTGGCGAGCTGCCGATAGCGGTCCCGGCTCTCTTTGTCCTTCGCCTTCCCGGCCATTCCCATCAGCCGGCCCTGCCGCTTCTTGGCGGCGTCGGCCAGGGTCTTGACCTGCTTCTTCGCCATGGACCGAATGACAACGTCCAAGTCTGCTTCGGCCATCTCTCTCATGTCCCAGCATCCATCATGCGAGCGTTGATACACTGGCTCCTCGTCGCGATCAATTTGCCAGACGATCAAGCAGGACAAGTGGCCCTGGCTCGGGCCAAGCACGCAAGACCGACCGGGTTCATCGCGGATTGATTTATTCGCGGTATCAGGGGCTTAGGAGGAACAAATTTCGCTGTTGAGTCTGGCGGGCACGCGCCTGCGTGGCGGTCAGGCGATCCCCTCCAATTCCGCGGCCCGCGCGGTCAGAGCGATCATGAGCGTCCTGTGCAGGCGTTCCTCGGGCTCGAAATTTTGCGCGAGCCTGCGCAGAACGTCGACAAAGCGGATGCGATAGGTCGCGGCCTTGTCGGCTTGACCATATTTCGCAAAGATTTCGGCGGCGGCTCCGTAGACCCGCCACGACGCAGTCGGGAAATCGGCATTGTCGATGATCCGCAGCGCGCCATCGAGTTGCGCGAGCGCCTCGTCGGCCTCGCCGAAGGCAAACGCTACTCGCGCAAGCAGGGCGTGCGCCTGGGCAAGGTGATTGAGATCGGGCGCATGCACCACATAATCATGGAGCCGGCGTGCCCATGTCCGGGCCTGCGCAAGGTCGCCGACCATCAGGCAATATTCACCGAGGCAATGATACACCTGCGTCGCGACCGTGAATTCGATCTCGAGGCCCTGCTCATTGATGCGGCGCTCGATGTCGTCAAATTGCCTGCGAGCCGCCGCTGGATCGTTCAGGCCGACAAAGGCTTTCGCCAGCACGGCGCGCTTGTGGAAATAGGTGGTTTGATCTTCGGCGAGTAGACTGTCGTCGACGCCTTCACACAGTTCACGCGCGCCGTCGAAATCCATGGCTTCGACATGCAACCACGCCAGTGTCAACCGACACAACGCACTGCCGGGACCGTTGGCATTCCTGCGGGCCAATTCGATGCCGGCGCGGAGTTCCCGCCGCAATTCCCGCCATTCGCCGAGATAGAACAGCGCGATCGCCTCAAGGACGCTGAACAGGATGAACGTGTAGATGTCGTCGGCGGCACGCGCGAGGCGCTTGCCTTCCAGGCAGGCCCTGCGGCAATCCCGGTACCGTGCTCTCCAGCAATCGACGATGCCCGCGATTCCGTGACGCCTGATCAGGATGCCGAAGTTGCGGGCGCCAGCCGTCAGCTCCAGGGCCTTCTCGCAAAGCGCGGCATCGCGCTCCCGCCAGCCATTGAGGTGCAGGTTGATGCTCGCGCTGCTGCCCTGGACCAGGGCCTTGAAGGTGTCGTCCTCGAGTGCCTCGCTCCTGGCCAACACATCTTGCGTCGCCTCAAGGCAGGCGTGGCGATCGACCCGCAGACAGAGCATGCTCAACGAAACGAGGCCCCTGACCTGCTGCTTGAGATCGCCTGCCGTTTCGGCGCAGGCGATGACCTCCCGGAGATCGCGGATGGAACCAGCAATATCGCCCGACGAGCGAAGCGCGCGGCTTCGCTGCCGCAGGAGAGCGATGCGTGTCGCCGACTTGTCCTCAGCATCGAAACGGTCGAGTGTGCCAAGCGCGCGGGTGAGGTAGCTTGCGGCTTCGGCATGGCCGAGACGCTTCGTCGAACTCTCGGCCGCCTCCCCCAGATAGCGCAACGCGCTCGGGAAATCGCGCGCCTGTTCGAAATGAAGCGCGAGCACCGGCGCAATTTCGCAGGTTCGGCCTGCATAGGCCTCCTCCAGCCGCCTGCCGAGGCGCTTGTGCGTCTGCGCGAGATGGCCAGGTGAAAGGCTCTGATAGATGACATTCTGATACAGAATGTGACGAAAGGCGTACGATCCCGAATATGTTCCGTCCGGCCATTCGGAAACGCCCGAACGAACAAAGATATGATCCCTCCGGATCAACGCTTCGAGGCCCATCTCAACCTCGACGGCGTCGCGCGACAGGCCCGCCGCGACCAGCGCCGCCGAAAATTCTTCACCTGCAACGCTGGCGACGTCGAGCAGGCGCCGCTCGTCCTCGCTGAGCCGATTCAACTCCTGGCTGATCATGTTCATGAGATTGTTCGGAACAGCATGCGGAGAATACGTGGCCTGCGGCATCAGGCGCCATGCGCCGTCGGTTTCGACGATCGCCTGCTGGTCGATGAGGTGCTTGAGCAGCGATACGACGAACAGCGGGTGTCCCCGGGTTTGCTCGAAAACAAGCCGGGACAGGGTCGAGGCCAGCCCAGCATCGCCGAACCGCAATGCGAGATAGTGCTCGACTTCCGTGTCGGTCAAATTCTCCAGCCGCAATTCGCTGCAGCATCCGTGAATCTCCAGATCCTGGTGCAGGCGGCGGATCGGATGCTCGCAGGCCGGCCGATAGGAGGCGAGGATCAGCAGCTGAGCGTTGGCGGTGCCGCGGGCGAAGCGCGACAGCACATCAAGTGTTGCGAAATCGCTCCAGTGTAGATCCTCGAGAACCAGCACCCAGGGGCGGTTGGCGCTCAGCGCCTCCACCAGATCGCAGAATTCGCGCAGCATGCGCTCGCGCGTCGCGCCGAACATGTCGTCCTGAAAGGCCGCGCGCTCCTTTGCATCGACGCCCGGCAATTGCGGTATCCAGGCCGGCGCATGCGCGCGAACGGCCGGCGTCAGATCCTGCCCGTCCGGTCGATAGCGGTTCACGAGCGCATCGATCAGCGGCAGAAAAACCTCGTCGGTGCCGAATCTCTCGGTGCAACGCCCGTAGAGCAGATCGAAGCCTTGTTCGGAGAGCCGGTGCATCGCCTTCTCGATGAAGGCGGTCTTGCCGATCCCCGCTTCTCCGGTCACAAAGGCAATCTGCCGTCGCCCGGCCAAGGTGCGTTTGGTCATCTCCTCGAGCATCGCCAAGGCTGCGGTCCGGCCGACGACGAAATGGGAGGTCTCGAGCTTCAACGGCGTGACCGGCTTCTCGAACTGCTTGGCGGCCTCGCGTACCTCGCCAACAAAGCGAATGCCCTTGCGCGGCAAGGTCTTGATCAGGCGCTGTCCGTCACCGGAATCGCCGATTGCCGCGCGCGCCGCATTGATGCGGGTTGCGAGCGCCGAATCCGACACGATACGGCCGCCCCAGATCGCAGCGATCAGATCGTCCTTGGTGACGACCCGATCGCGTTGACGGATCAGAAACTCCAGGAGATCGAACACCTGCGGCTGCAGCGGAATCGGATTGCCGTCGCGCCGCAGCTCTCGCTGGTCCGTATCCAGGGCGAAATCGTGGAAAAGGTATAGCAAAAGAACACTTTCAATTGCGGGCAACGGAAATTCATTAACCCGCGCGCCGGCCCAAAATCAATAAATCACTAATAGCAAAATAAGGGCATCGTTAAGCACGGCGGGATCTGCTGTTAGATACTTCCAGATCGGTCGTTCAGTGACCAAAAAGACTTTTTTTACCCAAAGAAGACAACTACACGGACATTGCTATGCCGTTCAGCGATCTCTGGGCGCAGGCGCAGGCCTCGCGCAGCGATGTGTTTTGCTCATTCATCGTAAACGCTTGGTGCCGGCTGTTCGGGAGCGCGGCCGCTCGACATGAGCAACCCATCGGCAGTGCTCCAATTGTCTAGGCCAAGCAATTTACGATAATCCCGAACTTGCCTGTCCCAACCCCATCATCATCGTGGGGCAAGCCCCACTCCGAGTCTCGCGCAGCGCAAACGAGATGCAGAAGCGCGATGATGGAGACCGCGCCAGCCGCTGCCATCGGACCCGCCATGGCGATCGCGGCCTCGGCGCCAGTTTCGGGCCTCTCGTTCAGAGGTCGATTTCGACACTGTCGTAGGGCGCAAGAATCTCGTCTTTCGGAGACTGCGCAGGATCCGGCACCGCAACGTAGTCGAGCTTGATCTTTTTCGGAGTCACCGTGACCCTGAGGTAGCCGTGCTGCCAGTCGTTGAAATTTTCCAGCAACTCCGGCGCATCCTCGACCTGAACCGGAAGCCTCTTGTTGGTCAACGCGTCATGGAAGCTCTTGCTCAAGACATGTAGCTTCTTCTTGTAACCGCCGGCACCCGCCACGATGAACGGGACTGCTTTCTTGTCGAAAAGCGGCGCCGAGAATCGCTGGTAATTGTGGACATGCCCCGTCAGCACCGCGTCAGGCGCACGTTTCGCCTGCTGGCAGCTTTCCTCCAGCAGATCCTTGAGCCTCGTGCTTCCCGGATGCGGACCATAGGCCGAGTAGATCGGATGATGAATGGCGAGAATGAGGGGCAGCTTCTTGTCGGCCGCCTCGAGCTCAGAAACCAGCCACTGGCGCTGCGTGTCGCTCACCTGTCCGCCTTCGGGACAATTGCTGTACATGCCGATGATCGTCACCAGTGGCGTGTTGAGCGTCCAGAACACGTTGGGCTGGGTCATCGTGCGGCGAGGCGATTCGAGATTGTCCGGACTGATCACGGCGGACTGGGCGCAAAAATTGCGCACGAACGCCTGCAAACTCGTCTCGCTGGTGGTCGGGTTGACGTCGCCGTCGTGGTTGCCGGGAATGGCGACGATCGGCGCATTGTAGTTCAGGTATGGTTCGTAAAACTCGGGCCAGTAATTGGCGCTCTCGCCCGCATAATACACCACGTCACCGAGATGATAGAAGAACGAGGGCCGATCGGGCGGGACCATGGAGTTGAGGTCGCATTCCATGAAATGCGCAACGCCATCGATGTAGGTCGGCGTGGTCACGCCGCCGGTGTCCCCGACGGAATGGAACACGAGCTGCTTGTTCCGGGCGATTTGCTGCAAGGTGTTTGGGTCAAGAATGGATTGCAGGCCGAGACGAAACGGCGGCAGACCAGTCGGCGGCGGCAAATCGCGCCACGGCTGGTTTTGATCCGCGTCGACGACCGTGTGAAATCCTGGCGGATTCTTGTCAGGCGCGAACGAATGCCCGTGCCGCGTCTTCGGCATGCTCTTGTGATGCGCGGCAAGAGCTTCCTTGGTCAGGACGGTATGACCTCTGGCGTTCTGTGGGCGTTTTGCCATGTCCAGCCCCCAATCCTTGGCTGCGCGGACAAATGATCACCGCGCGGGCGATGAGCGATTTCCTGAAAAACGGAATTCGTGATCCGAACTCGCGGCGCGAATGATTGCATGGCGGCATCAGGCATTCAACCACAGATGGCATTGAGTTGAAGCTTCCCCGCCTCCGCCAAATTCGGGTGAGCTGACCCAAGGGTGCGTGCGCTGTGTGCGCATCCGGACTTGAGGTATCATAGAACCTCTAAGTGTAAATCCCATGCGCGTGCGGCTTGAGGGCGGCATAACCCCTGCTCCGGCACCGAACGCCTCTTCCTGGTTGCTCGCCCGCGACGGCGGATGGTTGAAGCCGGCCACCAGACCATGTTAGGGGATCACCGGCGCGCGGGTGTAGCTCAATGGTAGAGCAGCAGCCTTCCAAGCTGAATACGAGGGTTCGATTCCCTTCACCCGCTCCAAGAACTCGGCAATTGGAAAAGCAGGTCCCGCAAACTCATCCCTGCCGCTGTGATCATCACCGGCGAAGCTTGCCCCTAACGGTGCGACAGCGAGGCTTGTCGTTCTTTTGCTTCATAGTATTCAGCCGAGAACTTCATCGACCAGCGCGAAAAGAAGGACCGCAAGTCCTGGGAAGGCTTCTCGACGCCGAAACGCTCGGCGACGTGAGCCTGGCGCAGCCATCTCACGGCCGATGCCAGGCCGGCGCAGCGCTCGAGCCTCTCGATCGCCGCAATGCCGGCGATCTCGGCCTGCCGATAGCGAAAACCGATCT
>Ga0335071_10008284_pt1 | contig 10685 bp, 7 predicted proteins | sample Lox_Sample_15_FD_206724 | JGI IMG/M metagenome (GOLD analysis project Ga0335071, IMG submission 206724) | Soil microbial communities from Loxahatchee National Wildlife Refuge, Florida, United States - Lox_Sample_1.5 | ecosystem: Environmental > Terrestrial > Soil > Wetlands | place: USA: Florida...
TTCTCCGTATTTTTTTAAAGATTTTAAAATAAGGGATTTACAAGATATTAAAGATATTAATAAAATTAATGATTTTAAAAAAACGCTGCACTATTATAAAAAGAAGGGAATATTCAGATGGAGTTCAGCTTCGATAAATACAACTATAGAATCTCTGGGAAATAGAAAGGATGAAAATATTCCATGTTTTATTGGCTTCATATGGGTGCATGTGGACTCTAAATCTAATCTATACTCCGGTTGTTGGGCATTACCTCCTATGGGAAATCTAAAAAAGAAGAACATTGACGAATGTATTCATTCAAAGGAATACAAAGAAAGAATAATTAATATGTATCAAAAAAAATGCCCAGTGTGCACATGCGGGTTTGATACCAATTGTGATATTTATCATTTGAACAGACTTGTTCTTGAAAAGGTATCTGAAAAATGTTCTATATTTGTTCGTGCCAAACGGGAAGGAGCCGGAACCGAAGTTTCCCGATAATGGATGGGATTTGTATTGGCGGAGTTCGCGATAGGCAGTCTCGGGTGTACATCACCGTACAAGGCGTACACTGTAGCCTGCATTATTCATGAAGGTTCGTAGCGAGGCGGTGCCGACGGGTAATGCAGCGTAAAATTTGAAGGCGAAGCTTTCGAAGTGCGCAAGCTGGCGTGCGCTTTTCTCGAAATCCTCGAAAATCAAATTGTTCTTAAAAGCGACAGCGAGCTGCCGCAATCCGAAGGCGCCCTTCGGGAGAAAAAACCATGCGGCAATCAGGGCAGATATGCTCGGATCCTCCGCGGCGGAAGCTTCATGAATGATGCGGGTTAGGGCGGTAATCGGTGAAAATCGGTTTGGCAATGTCGATTTTGAAGACAATAATAAAGTCCAGTTCCGCTTGGGCTATTGCAGACCAGGTCATTGCAAGCGCAGGCAACTTCGCTACCGCGCTGGTCCTCGCAAGGGGTCTTCCCACAGCTGAGTTCGGAGTGTTTGTCCTGATCAACTCCGCGTGCCTGATTGGGATCGGTCTTCATGGGAACTTGATCATTTCGCCGCTCGTGGTGCTCGGAGTTTCCGGGGATCGCGACCGATCGCGCATATATCCTACTGTTGCATTGATGTTCACTCTAGCTATGCTGCCGGCTGTTGCGCTTGTCGTCTTGCCGGCATCGCAGTTGCTGCACAGAGGAGCTACGGGAATACTCGCGCTCATCTATGTTCTTGCTTGGCAATTCCAGGAAACAATGCGGCGAACCCTGATCTCCCGGCGACGCTACCGGGATGCGATGTGGGGGGACGGCTTCAGCTATGTCGGTCAGGCGATGATCGTTGCACTTTTATTCCAGCGTCCTGGAATGACATTAAATCTTGCCTTCCTGGTGATGGCTGCAACGTCGCTCGCCGCAGCAACGCTGCAAGGTTGGCAGTTAAAACTCGTTTCGGCTTCGTTGTCAGAGTTGCGCAAGTATGCATTTGAATTTTGGGTTTTGGGTAAATGGCTGGCAATAGTCTCATTAATCAGTTTGATTGCGAGCCCACTATTCCCTTGGTTATTGAACTGGTTTCACGGCAAAGAGGCTGTGGCAATTTTTCAAGCCACGATGAATGTCTTCGGGCTAGCCAATCCGCTGATCCTCAGTATTCCGGCCATTATCATGCCGGCAGCGGCCAATCTCTTGTCCGGAAGTGGTGCGACCGGTCGCAGATCCCTGATCGATCTGAGCATGAAGCACGTATTGCTGTTCGAGGGAATCATCGCTCCGTGGCTTCTTCTTCTGTTGCTATGGCCTCACGAAGTTTTAACCCTGATCTATGGAAAAGCTTCCATCTATAGCGGCCAGACTGGCATGTTGCGCTTGGGAGTGCTCGTGTGTATTTTCAATATACCTATGGCAGTGATGCAGGCTGCCCTTACCGGTGTGCGAAAAACCAAGAGCAATGCTGTCATGTACGGAGTGGGATCGATAACCTCTTTGGTGTTCGCTCCAATAGCGATCTTTGCTGGAGGAGTGTTTGGAGCGATGTTATCCGAGGCGGTCACACGTGGCAGTTGTCTCTTGGCCGCCATGCGGTCTCTATATGCAATTCCTGCAATCAGCCATAGCCTTGGAGATAGCGCCGATGCAGAATACGAGGCGTTGAGGGCTCAATCCAGGAAAGGAGTTTTTTAGCAGCCGTGCATTCAGCCACGCCGAATATTGCTTCATCGAAATCCGCCGAGATGCGGTCCGGTAAACTAAAGGTTCTTGTGTCTGCTTTTGCCACAAGTCCCAACAGGGGGTCGGAATACGCAGTAGGCTGGGAATATATCAAGGCGATCGCCGGACAACACAATATCTGGGCCATCACGGCAGAGTCGGAACGGGAAGCGATTGAAACATATCTTTACAATCATCCTGGTGAGATGCAAAACGTGTCATTTCATTTTATTCCTTGGCGTGAGCCCACCCTAACCGGATTAAAACTTCATGTAATTCGAGGCAATCTTTATGCGACCTGGCAGAAGCAATGCTACGCTCTGGCTCGTGTCCTGGATGCCGAAGTTGATTTCGACATCGTTCATCACCTGAATGGAACTGGATTCCGGGAACCGGGCTATTTGTGGAGGCTTGGCAAGCCATTTGTGTGGGGTCCCCTGGGCGGGCTTCAGTACTTTCCTTTAAGGTTTTTGCGTGCGGTTCCAGCGGCTACGGCTCTATTTCTTCTTGCCAAAAATCTGACCACTGTTTGGATGATGCACATAGCAAGGCGGCCGCGGATGGCCGCCATGGCATCTGCCGGGATGATAGCTGCAACCAAGCACACGGCTGGCATGATTCGCAGGCTTTGGAAAAAGCCCTCTGTTGTGATTAGCGAGGTGCTGCTTGAGACCGATGCTGAGAGGCGGCTGGCGCGCCGGAAAAAGGACGAGCCGCTTCGTATAATCTGGTGCGGCCGAATTGACCCACTTAAGGCGCTGCACCTGCTTTTGACGGCGCTAGCGCGTCTTGAAAGAACGGTTCAATGGGAACTGACCATCATAGGGGGAGGCGTTTTGGAAGGCCAATGCCAGGAAATGGCAATCCGATTTGGTATAGCTGAGCATTGCCGATTTCTTGGCCACCAGCCGAGAGAAAAAGTATTGGAAATCATGCGAACCGGACATGTATTTGTTCATACGAGTCTGTATGAATTGACCGGGACGGTGACGGTCGAGGCGATGAACGCTGGGCTACCGCTCGTCTGTCTAGATCACCTTGGAATCAAGGACGTGGTGAAAAACGATTGCGGACTTCTTGTCCACGCGAAAAACGTGAAGGAGGTTGTGGCGGGATTTACCGATGCCCTCCGGCGCCTTTGGATGGATGAGGAAAGCAGATATAGGATGGCCCTAGCTGCTCAGAGCGCATCCCGCCGATTCTCACCTGAAATAATGCTACGAGCTTTGCTTCCCATATATGCAGATGCAAGCAACCGGGATCGCCAGCGTCGAAACGAATCAATAAACAGACCTGCCAAACGATAAAGAAACGCGAACACACTCTCGTAGAATGAGGCTTTGACAGCTATGGGAATGCCTTCCTTAATATTGCGGGATGTAATCCGTAAATCTGCTCGCCGGTTACTGCCTGAGCCGCTCTTCAAAAGGGCTGCCGAAATGTACAACTGCTTTTGTTGCAAGCGCGTGGTCTATCCCGATGACTACAATCGATTTGTTCAAATGCTATATGGCCGCCACAACAAAATCGGCGCGGCCGAGAGGGTTCGCATCGATGGCATTCAGCACCCGCTCTACGCCCGCCCCGGAACGCCGGATGCGGTCGAGATCGTGCATTCTGTGATCCGCGAGGCCTATGGAAAGTATTTGCCGGAAGGCGATATCAAGTTTGTCATCGACGCAGGAGCTTACATCGGCGACGCAACTTCCTGGTACCTCTCTAAGTTCCCGGAAAGCCGCGTCGTCGCTCTGGAGCCGACTTCGGAAAGCTTCGCCATGCTGAAAGCAAATTGCTCTCCCTATGGGGAACGCGTCACCTTGATAAAAGGCGCCTTGTGGGTCGAGGACGGCGAGCTCGATCTTCTCTTTGACTCGACGACGCCCACGGGTAATACCGTGGCAAAGAGTAAATCTGGCGGCAGCGACAGAGGCGCGGCTTACTCGTTAAACACGATTCTCAAAGGATCTGGCGCAAGCGAGATTGACATTCTCAAGATGGACATCGAGGGCAGCGAATTGCAGATCTTCAGTGAGAATCCCGATCCCTGGTTAAGCCGGACCCGGTACATTACGATGGAGATTCACTCCGCCGAGGCCCACGCCGCCGTGCATGCTGCTACCAGGAGGCATGGATTCATCCGCCGCCGTTATCGCGAACTCTATATCTTTTTCAGGAAATGAACACGATGCCATCAATGGAGATGGGAAAACCATCCGAATCTCAGGTAACAAACCCGTCTGCTTTTCCGACGAAAAATGCGGCGAGGCCTTTGCGCATTCTCTTCTGCGCTAATTGGGCCGTTGAGCGGCTGAACAAGGCGGACTGCACACGCTGGAACCCAAGCTATACTATTCCCGGACAGCCGTATTGGTTCTTCAAGCACGCGAACGAGCCTGTAAATATCGAAGTACTCGATTGCCGGTGCTTTTGGGGGTTGGACCGTATCGAGCGAAAGCTGGTGCGCTGCTACCCATCGAAGGGAATCGCCGCCTGGATTCGCTCTCGGCGATATGATCTGGTTCTTTCGCATGGTGGGCAAATGGGACTGGTGATCGGCCTTCTCCAGGCGTTAGCACCGCATCTTTCCCGGACTCCCCACGTCATGATTGACGTGGGAGCGATCACAGGCGGTTACAGCGGTTGGAAAAATCAAATCATCACCGCTGGTTGCAGGCTGGCTGTGTCATCGCTTGCCGCGATCATCTGCCACAACTCGAAGCAGCTAAATTTCTACAGAGACAAGTATCCAGAGGTGGCGCAAAACGCGCATTTTATTCCTCTCGGAGTCGATACCAACGAGTTCCGCCCCGAACCCTGCGAGCAGGAGGATGAGATCATCTGCGTCGGCTATGCAAAGAGAGACTGGAACATGTTGGTTCGTGCGTATGCCGGCCTGCGAACAAAGACTCGCCTGGTGCTCCTAGGGATCCCGAACGGCCGGATGATCAAACAAAACGGAGTGGATTGCATTCCGAGAGTTGGCATCGAAGAAATGCGCAATCGTGTAAGGCGAGCTAAGTTTGTTGCACTTCCGCTGGAAAATATTGATTATTGCGTTGGGCAGCAGACTTTTCTGCAATCGATGGCAATGGGAAAGGCAGTGCTTCTCCCTAGAATTCCTGCCGTGTGTGACTACATCAGGGATGGCGCCACAGGTTTCCTATACGATGTAAGTAGCGAAGAGGATTTACGGCAAAAGCTGCAGATGCTACTCTCCTCGGACGACAGGGTCGAACTAGTAGGGCGCGCCGCTCGAGCGGCGGTGGAAGCGGAGTTTTCAGAGACTGTGATGACGGATCGTATCATTGGCCTTCTTCGAGAAGTTGCTCAAGACGGATTGAAGGTTTCAGCCAATCCCGGGCGCAATGCATAAATCGTTAATCCGGTTACGATGAACCTCGGCACAAGGAATTTTTCAATTGGCTTCGCTCGGGAGTCGGATCCAGACATAACAGTATGTTGATTTAAGTGGGAGGGGATTTGGGATCCAATGTCACCAATAGTTTGGCGGCGAAAAGGAGGTCAGGGGTATCCGCTGTCTTTGGAGCAATTATCCTGATTCAGATGGCAAACGATATAATGATGGGCTGGTGGTTCCCATGGGACCCAAACAATGAAGCAATCAGATTCTGGCCGCATTTTTTCCATGCATTGTTAATGATTCAGGTGATCGCCTATTTTATCTCCCATTTCCGGCAGATGCTCGACCTTCGCGTTGTACGGTACCAAATTCTGTGGCTCGGCATTTTAACGCTTCGATTTCTTTATTCTGGAAATATCACCGGCAGTCTGACTCTATATATGAGCTATTATGCTTTTTGGGTATTCGTATTCTGGGGATGTTACTGCATGGTTGCAAACGGACACTTGAAAGTGAGGCAAGTTGCCGTTATCGGTACTGTACTCAATGCACTTTTTGCACTGCGCACAATTTTGTATATCTCCTTTGGCTTCTGGATTGGAGTCAATGTGGGATATGGATCGCCATCCGACCATATAGCAAATGCTGCATATCCGATGCTCTGGTTTACCTTGATGCAAATGCTGGATCTGAAGATTCCATTCGGGAAGTCCGTCGCGCTGTTGGGTGCAGCCACGATCGTGTTAAGCACAAAAAGGGGTGCGCTCATTGCGCTGATAGTGTCCAGTATAGCTTATGGAATCAGCTATGCATACATTCACAGGCAAAAACGCGGATTTCAACGAGTGGCCTTAGTCTCAGTATTATTGGCTATCGTCATTGCAGCAATGGTTTGGGTGCGCGCGGCCGATATCTCTGCGCGCTGGAGTGATTTGGGCGACCCCGAGGTTGCTGGTTCTGGCCGTGCTGTTTTTTGGGCGCTTATAGCGCAAAACTGGCTGATTGCAAGCCCCATAACGAAAGTGATCGGATATGGACCTCATTCGGTTTATGACCTGACCGGCGATTCATGGTTCGTTGCAGTACCGGCACACAACGATTGGCTGATGCTTTTGCACGAATTTGGCATTTTAGGGTTGGTGTCATTTATCGGAATCCTTTTGGTGTTGGCGTCGAATCTTCCGCGTCTTATTCGAAACTGCCCCCAGTTGGCACCTGCATTCACTGCCGCACTGGCTGGCGCCCTTTGCGTCATGGCATTTGATTTATTCTGCTATAATACAGAAACTGCATTTTTCTCTCTTTTGATCGCGGTTCCACTTGGCATATGCGAACGAAGGTTTTCAAGCCGCGCTGTTCGAAAACCGAGATACAGTTTGCTATGCCGAAGAAACGCTATCCTGAAACCCGTTCACATCGGGTAGCATTTGATCTAAATATGGGATTCTCCGGCGGAGGTTTGAAGCAGGTATAAGCTCAAATGCGGGCTAGATAATGCAGAAATGGGGAATCAGGGCTGGATGCCGGGAAGTAATCACATCACTACTAGCGGGCACCGAAAAACTTGCGTACAAGGAGGCCTCAAATAAGGATAGCCACCGTTAATAACTATTATTATCTTCGCGGTGGGGCTGAGCGCGTGCTTTTTGATGAAGAATCGATGCTTCGGGCGCATGGCCACGAAGTGCTGCCGTTCTCGGCTGGGTGGGCGCAGAACTTTCCAGCTGAAACCAGCCACTATTTTATTGGCAGAAAGAATCTTTACCGCACGTTTTCGCTACGCAGTCCCGCTGATGCGTTTCGTCTTATACACAATCGTAGGGAGGGGAAAGCATTTGCCCGGCTGCTTGAGGAAATGCGCCCCGAGTTGGTTCATTGCCATAATATCTACGGCACGCTGACCACTGCAATCCTTGACGAATCCAACAAGCGCGGTATTCCAACAATCATGACTGTACATGACGCAAAGTTGGTCTGTCCTTCCTATCTATGCTTTCATCGCGGCGTGGTATGCGAAGCCTGCAGCGGTCTTCATTTCTATCATTGCATGTTGAATCGTTGCCACAAGGAAAGCTTTCTGGCATCGGCAGGATATACGATTGAAGCTTACTACAACAAATGGCTGCGGAAATATGAAACGCTTCGATGCGTCATCACACCCAGCCGCTTTCTCAAAGCACTCCTGGAAAAAAATGGCTACCCGGCGGACTGGATTATGTACCTCCCTAATGCAGTAGACGTAAAGAGAATTGTGCCGAAATTCCAACCCGGCAAATATGTGCTTTATGTCGGTCGTCTCTCAAAGGAGAAGGGGGTCCTTTCGTTGCTCAAAGCAATCAAAGACACTAACATTCCCCTTAGAATTGCGGGTGATGGACCGGTTCGGCCGGAAGCCGAAGCGTATGCGCAGCGGCATAAAATAGCGCACGTTCGCTTCGAAGGTTACCAAAAAGACCGGGAGTTGATTGAATTATTCGAAAATGCTGCTTTTATCGTGATGCCCTCGGAGTGCAATGAAAATGGACCGATTTCGTTGCTTGAAGCCTACGCTTATGGGAAACCCGTGCTTGGTGCCCGGATTGGAGGGATTCCGGAGTTCATAATACCCGGCGAGACGGGAGATTTGTTTGAATCTCGGAACGTAGACCAATTGCGAGTGAAACTGACGCAAATGTGGACAGACAGGGAAAAGATTGCGGAGCAGGGACGCGTTGCGCGAAGGCTTGTTGAGGAGCAATATTCCCTTGAGCGGCATTACGAGGGATTGATGCAGATTTATAAGCGTTACGTTATTTAGCAGGGAGTCTTACTAATGGAAGCCGCTATTATAGCTACCTATCGATGCCCAATGAAGTGTGTCATGTGCAATATATGGAAGCACCCGACCACAGCCGACGAAGAGTTCAAGCCGGATTTGCTGAGAAAACTGCCTCGGTTGAAACTAGTCAACCTGACTGGCGGCGAGCCTGCGATTCGTGAGGATCTGGAATCCATCGTCGACATCCTCTTCACCAAGACCTCCAGAGTAGTCATCAGCACAAGCGGTTGGTTTGAGGAAAGAACCCTCGCTTTGGCGCAGAAGTACCCCAAGCTGGGGTTTCGCGTCAGCATCGAGGGACTTTCTCAGAAGAATGATGAACTCCGTGGAAGGCAGGGCGGCTTCGACCGTGGGTTGAGAGTATTGTTGGGTTTGAAACGGATGGGGATAAAGGATATTGGTTTTGGGATTACCGTATCAAACAATAATTCATCGGATATGCTTGCGTTGTACGAATTGGCTAAAGAACTGAATCTGCAGTTCGCCACGGCTGCATTTCACAATTCATTCTATTTTCATAAGGACGACAACGCCATTACAAACAAGGATGAGGTAATCAGCAATTTCGAAGATCTGTGCAATCGGCTCCTGGCTGAACGGCATCCGAAGAGCTGGTTCCGAGCATACTTTAATATGGGGCTCATTAATTACATTCGCGGCAATGGTCGGCTGCTTCCTTGCGAGGCAGGCAGTGCGAGCTTCTTTATCGACCCATGGGGTAACGTGTTGCCCTGCAACGGGATGGAGAAAAAGTGCTGGTATGGCATTATGGGCAACCTAAAGGAAGCCGCCGATTTTATGGAAATCTGGAACAGCCGGCAGGCAGAGGAAATCCGCAAGAAGGTTCGGAATTGTCCAAAGAATTGCTGGATGATCGGTTCGGTATCCCCGGTCATGAAGAGGCACATGAGGAAGGTCGCTATGTGGGTCATCAAGAACAAGATCCGCAGGGCATTTGGCCAAAAAATCCTTTCTGACTATATGCCAGCGCGCATTGGTTCTGCCGGCCCGCCTAATGCCGAATAGTTTTTGCGCCCAGAGGGCGCCTTCGGAGATGCGGCAGCTTGCCGCCGCTTTTGAGGACAGACCGATTTTCAAGAATTCCGCGAAAAGCGCAAGGAAGCTTGCGCACTCCGAAAGCTTCGCTTACAGAATGCATGCGGCATTAGCCGCCCCTGCCGGTGCCCGATGGGCCCGAGAACACACGTCATCATGTTTATGAACACCAGTGCTTAGCTAGTTTCTGTCGCGAAACATCTATGCCGGCCCTCCGGGCCTCAATTGCGAGTTTCGCGACAGAAAATATCAAGGCGGACGGAACGGCTCTGCCATTCTAAATGGGTAAGGTGGCATGCGGATCGCATACCTGGTTTTAAAGAATCTGCTCCGAGGCGGGGGAATTGAGAAATACACTTACGAGGTTGGCAGGCGCCTCGCTTGCAGAGGGCATGCGATCGTAGTCTATTCGATGGGAAATTACGGCAAGGTCGAAACCACCGTTGACGGAATACAGGTGGTCAAGGTGAGTGCGCCTAAGGTGATTTTTGCCGAGAAGACCTGGGCCAGTGGAGCGGCGGCCTTACGAGCGACTTTTTCTCGCCCGCAGTTCGACATTTTTCATTTTCACAGCGTAGCAGCAGGAATATTCGGCTTTATGCCTTTGATGCTGAAACGGCGAACTGTGTTGCAAATGCATGGGGTAGAATGGCAAAGAAGTCGCTGGGGAGGAATTGGACGCCGAGTGCTCAGCACGATGGAGCAGCTGTCATTAGCCATGCACGCTAACTGCACGGCAGTATCTCAAACGCAGTGCGAATTTTATCGTAAGCGATACGGCAAAGACCTGGTTTACATTCCCACTGGTGCCGAGTTGCCTTTAGTCTGTGAACGCACGGATAAGTTAGAGGAAATTGGATTAGAACCGGGCAGATATATCCTTTTTACATCCCGTTTAGTAGCGGAAAAAGGGGCCCACTATCTAATCGAGGCCTTCAAAAGCCTCTCCTCCGATTACAAGCTGGTTATCGCGGGTGACGCCCGGGGCGAAGAACAATATATGCGTTTGCTACGGTCTTCCGCTGGAAATGATGGGCGAGTTTTATTCCCAGGCTACGTAGAAGGAGACCTAAAAAACCAGTTGCTTTCAAATGCAGCAATTTATGTCCAGCCTTCCGAGGTAGAGGGATTGTCAATCGCACTGTTGGAGGCTATGAGCTATGGACTATGCTGTTTGGTAAGTGACATCCCGGAGAATATCGAGGCGATTAAAGATGCTGGTCATATATTCCGAAATAAGAACGCGCTCGACCTGGGTAATAA
>Ga0335071_10008286_pt1 | contig 10684 bp, 9 predicted proteins | sample Lox_Sample_15_FD_206724 | JGI IMG/M metagenome (GOLD analysis project Ga0335071, IMG submission 206724) | Soil microbial communities from Loxahatchee National Wildlife Refuge, Florida, United States - Lox_Sample_1.5 | ecosystem: Environmental > Terrestrial > Soil > Wetlands | place: USA: Florida...
GACCGCTCCTCCAACAGGAACTGTCGTTTGTCCAGAGGAACGCGACGACACTGCTCTTCGTTGTCGGGTTCATTGCGTGTGGGGTTGCGGGTTTTATATACTTCGAGAAACAAAAAACCTTGAAGCTGCTCCGGACGATGACGTTTCAAATCCACAACATTCCCGATCAGCATTCCTATGACGAGCTCGTCGGGCGGATACAACGAAGTGCGCAGGAAACGGGGCTCGAGCCGCGGCTCCGCAAGATCCTCGAACGCCAGGGTATTCTCGGAAAGGAAGGGTGGCGATCAGCGGCGTGACATGGATGGCCGTGAGACCGACGCCCTCATGACGCTTCGGTGACTGCGGCTCGCTGCGATGGACTTTCTCGGGGGGATTGATAGATTCTGGCGTGATTCGTCGGAATGGGTTGACGAATATCAGTCCATGGAGTACATTGGATCAGACTCATCGCATCAATGCTGAAGGGTCTTCTTTGTCTTCGTTCCTCCCAATCTCAGGAGAAGAATATGACGCACTTCCGAAGCATGGCGGCAATACTTGTGATGAGCTCGGTGAGTCTCACCTCGGCAGGTTCCGCGCAATCGAGCAAGATCGCTTTGCCAAATGATTTTTCTCTCGAACTGTTGGGCAAGTGCCTGGTGTACTCCATGTCATATCAGCGGACGGTCACGCCCAATGTTGGAATCGAGATTGGCGCATCGGTGCTCGGCGGTTCAGGGGCGAGCGTGACCTTCTTCAATGTTGGACCCCGGTTCTACGCCGTGAAGGGAAATGCTTCTCCGTGTGTTGCAGGGGGCGTCGTCATAGTGTCCGGGTCAACGGATTCCGGACCGTTCTCGAGCAGTGCGTCCGGGGCTTACGGCTACATCGGCCCGGGGTTCGAGTATCGATCTGATGGGGGGTTTCTCTTCCGCGGGACGGTGTACTTTCTCGTGCGTGACGGCTTCTTCGTCTGGCCGGGACTGCAGATTGGCATCGCATTCTAACGGGTGAAGAAGGAAGGCCCTCTCTCTCGGCGAGTGCATCCCTCGGGAGGATTCCTCTGCGACGGGGGAGTTCACGAGACTCGGAAATCGATGACGACTTCCGTGCCGTGAGACTGACTTCGATGATTCCCGAGATCTGGTCCACCGGCTGGGGGGGGGAAAATCCACTATCGACTAAAAAATCGAGAAAAGTGATGGGTGTGGACACTCTCACAAAACAATCCTGCCATAGATTGAATGTCTACACGATCTCTTTTTTCGACCAATTTCACCTCCGCCCTGCCCCTGAGAATTCCATCCTTCTCAGGGTTACGCAGGCACATACTGATTAGCCTTCTCGGGCGTGTCTCTTCTCTAAGATTCTTTGCTCGAGTTGGGCTCGCGGTCATCTTGAAATTCATCGGTCCACGGTGTAAATTCCAATGAGAATACCTCACCCCGGGGATCCGTTCCGATCCCGCCTGCTCGTTCCAGCTTCTCCGGCTCATTTGGATCCGGCAGTGCCTACGTGCACGCTCCTCCTTTGATTCATCGAGCCGACCGGCGTCTGAATTCGCTCCATTTTCCTATTCACGCCCCGTACCTTGCGGTTTCGCCAGTCATCCCTCCTCCATGGGGAGCGTCTGATCCGGGAGCAACGCGATGAAGAAAGAGGTGTCGTGTAGGGCTCTTCAGGCGTTGTTTGAGGGGGCACAAAGGAAGAACCTGCCACGTGGGGCACTCTTAGCGGGCGTTGTTTCGCCGGAAGGGATCTTGCGCAACAAACATGAACATGTGGATTGGAACACGTTCTGCACTGTCGCCGCGAATCTCCGGGCATTTTTCACCGATGAAGAGTTTGTTGAATTGGCACGTGAATCGACCGCCACCGGTCTCTTACTGGGTGGCAACACGCTGATCGGCAGACTCTTGTATAACTGTTCGGACCTCTACTGGTGGATGAACACCACTACGAAGGGACCGGGGTCTCAACTGTTCGCTTGTGTAACACCGTCCACGGAAAAGGTCGGCGACCATCACCTGCGGGTCACTCTTTCGCTCGCTCCCGACCATCGCTATTGCCGAGAGTTCTTCTTGCTCTCCAAGGGAGGTCTGGAGGCTACTCCCACCATCATCGGCCTGCCACCAGCCAGAGTTGAGATGCGTGAGATTGCCGATGGAGCCGTTTACGAAGTGTTTTATCCAAGGGGAGGCGGAACTCTCTCCTGGCTCCGGAGGGGGGCAACGTGGCCATTTTCTGCGCGCGCCATCGCGCGTGAGCTCAAGCAGGCAAACGAAGTCCTTCTGGAGCGATACAAAGCGTTGGAGGAGGCCCAAAGGGAGATTCAGCATCAGGCTCTGCAACTTCAGACGGCCTTCAGCATCAGTGAGGTCATCCGCAAGAATCTGGATCTTGATGCAACGATGGCGGCGGTTGGGCAATCGCTCATCGATGTCGCACACTTTGTCGCCGCGGAGGTGATCGTCTTCACACCACAGGGGAGGGAGGGTCGGAACCGGTCTGTAGTGCAAGGTGCCATCCCTTCCGCTGCGAGAAGGCTGAACCAGCCCCTTGAGGCGAGAGGCACACCCGTTGGAAGCATTTTCGTCTGGCTCCAACCCGAGGCCGACGCTCGTGCCTCGGAAGAACTCCTGCATCAGGTTGCTCCGACCATCGCGATGGAGATCAACGACGCAGTCTCCTATACGCTCCTCTCTGAATACCGCACGAGGGAGAGCCTGATGCAGCATGAGTTCTCGCGACGACAGATGGAGTCGCAGGAGGGGGAGCGAAAACGATTGGCTGGCGAGCTCCATGACGGCTTGGCGCAAGACCTCCTCGTGGCGAGCAATCGGCTTCAACAGTTTCTCGAGGAAGGAGAAGATCCTCACTACGATCTGCGACAAGTGGCGTCGCTCCTCCAAGGCTCGATCGAAAGCGTGAGAGAAATCTCGGCGAACCTTCACCCCCATCACCTCGACCGGTTGGGGTTCGTTCCTGCAATCGAAGCGATGATGGACAAGCTTCGTCGGACGTCAGCCCTCGAGATTGAAGGGTCGTTCGAAGCGCTTGACGGTGATCTCCCGAAGGAGACCGAACTCCATCTCTACCGTATTCTTCAAGAGGGTCTGACCAACATCGTTCGCCACGCATCGGCCAGCCGCGTAAGACTCTCTGTGAAAAAGAATTTCGGGGTTGTTGAAGTTTTCCTGGTGGATGATGGGAAGGGATTCGACGTTTCGGATCCATATGGCGGTAAGATTGGAGCGGGAGCGCGCCATGGGTTTGGACTGGCAAGTATGGCCGAACGTGCCCGGATATTCGGGGGCGTTGTCAAGATCGAATCATCGCCGGGCATGGGCACTACGGTGCACGTGATTGTTCCGTGCAAGGACTGAAGGACCATGAACGCCACGACGCGAATCATCATCGCCGACGACCACCCGATATTCCGGGATGGTCTCGTGAGGACCATCGAGCGAGAGCCGATGATATCGCTTGTCGGTCAGGCTGGGGACGGAGCCGAGGCGCTGCGCCTTGTGACGGAGATGCGTCCGGACATCGCGGTTCTCGACGTCTCGATGCCGGTGCTGGACGGCCTGGAGGTCGCTCGATCAGTCCACGAGCTGGCGCTGCCGACGGAGCTGGTTTTCCTCACGATGTACAAGGACGAGAAGTACTTCAACCGGGCCCTGGATCTTGGTGTACGGGGGTATCTGATCAAGGATAGCGTCTCGTCCGAACTGCTGGCGTGTCTCAGGGCCGTGGCCGGGGGGCAGTATTACATCAGTCCCGTAATTTCCCACCACCTCGTCGAGAGGAGCAAGAAGGCAGAAACCCTGGCCGGCGCAACGCCCACCTTGGAACGGCTGACGCCCGCAGAGCGCCTGATCCTCGGCTTTGTGGCCGAGAATTGCACCAGCAAAGAGATTGCCGAGAAGTTGTTCGTCAGTGAGCGCACGGTGGAGAACCATCGGATGCATATCATTCAAAAGTTGGGACTTCGTGGTCACAACAAATTGTTGCAGTTCGCCCTCGAGAATAAATCGGCCCTGAGTACTTCCACTCATGTGAAATGAGTACTTCCCGTCGACAAAGTTGAGTAGTTCGTTTCATTGAAGAGCCTCCGAACCCGCCGTACCTTCTCACCAGCACCCGATAGCTTTCACATTCCCAGCCGGATATATGATTTTTCTGATCGTCGACGATAATCCGAAGATACGGGCTACGGTAAAACAGTTTCTTGCCTCGAGGATCCCCGGCCATCACATAGTCTACGAGGCGTCCGACGGCAGGGAAGCGATCGGTATATTCGAGGAGAGACGTCCGGACTGGGTCTTCATGGACATCAAGATGGAGCCGGTCGATGGACTGACGGGGACCAGGAACATTATCGCCGCACACCCTGACGCGAAGATCGTCATCCTGACCAATTATGATGATCCGCAATTTCGGCGGGCTGCAAGAGAAGCGGGTGCGACAGCGTTTGTGGCGAAGGGGCGACTTGAGCGTATTCTCCAGGTTCTTGCGGAAGTCGCAGCATTCCATTGGAACGGGGCTTCACAAACGTCCTGATGGACATTCATGAAGCAGCCGTGAAGGAACTACATCTCCTCTTTTGAGTTTTCTGACCGACGCAGTGACGTAGATCTTGTCGTGTTAGCCTGCCGGCGTCCAATCGATTCACGGGACGGTTGAATCGTTTTCGCATTGCCAGAACCACCCGAATCCCCGTCCGCCTGATCAAGCGTAATTCCAGGGAAGGCAGTCGGGCGGGCGTTCAATCCGACGACAGTGATCAGTGGCAGCGGCCGGCCGCCAGCCACGTGCGAATTGCGGTCTACGATATTCTTGGCGGGGAAGTGGCGGTCCTGATGGATGAAAAGAAGGAAGCTGGGAGGTATGAGGTGACGTGGGATGCGGGCGGATTCGCACGTGGTGTGTACACTTGCCGGATGACGGCGGGCATCTTCGTCGACTGCAAGAAGATGGCTTTGACAAAGTAGAAAGTCTGGGCTCCTTTGCCCGGTACGGGGGAGCGTTTCGTTCAGACATAGAATCTCGTGTTGTTGAGGCAGAGTCTGCATTTGAGACCGACAAGTGAAGGAGGAACAGCGATTGACCACCTCGTTGAGGAGGAACAAATATGAGAATCATTTGCAGATTTCTTCTACTAGTCCTACTGGGTTCGAGCGGCATGGATGTACTGCACAGTCAGTGGGCGCAAACGAATGGGCCGTATGGTGGACCCATCTCTTCTCTTGCCGTAAGCGGTACCAGTCTCTTTGCCGGGACATTCAACGAGGGCGTCTTTCGTTCAAGTGACGAGGGCACCAGTTGGGCTCCGGTCAACTCCGGCTTGAGTTGCCTCAAGATTGGGCCACTTGTCGCCGCGGGGGCATATCTTTTCGCTGCGACATCGGACTGCGGCGTCTATCGGTCCTCTGACATGGGCCTTAGCTGGAGGGAGGCGGGCTTGCAGGGAACGTATATCATTGATCTTACGGTGAGTGATAGCAATCTCATTGCCGGAACTCAGAGCGGCATCTATTTATCCGCTGACCTCGGCACAAACTGGGTTCCGGCCAACAACGGGCTGCCAAAGTGGCTCTACGATACAACATCCTACGCTGTGATTAGCGCTGTTATCTCTCGGGGACGGAAGCTCTATGCTGGGACAGGCGTGGGGGAGATTCTTGTTTCCACCAATAACGGTCTGTGCTGGTCTCGGGTCTCCACAGATTCAATTCCACCGGCTTGCTTTCGGATCTCCTCATTCGCCGTCTCGGGCACGAATCTTTTTGCTGGGCTAGATATGAATATGCGGCCCTGGGCAATCATCTTGCGATCTGTAGACAACGGCACGACATGGACTTGCCCGAACAAGCTGGTGATCACTGACTCGGGCTGGACTCTTCCAGGCTCCGCGTTCCTTCCCACAATCCATGCTCTTGAAGCCATTGGGACGAATGTCTTTGCCGCGACTGATGGCGGCGTCTACCTCTCCACCAACAACGGCACAAGTTGGACTCCAATCAATGAGGGCTTGCCAAAGCCCACATACGATTCGACGCAACCCATCCCAGTCTGGTGCCTTGCGATAGGCGCAACGGACTTGTTCGCCGGCACCTATGACGGCGGTGTGTGCAAGAGGCCATTAGCGCAGATGATTACGTCGGCCCAGCCATTGGCGACGGTTTCACCCCAGGGATTCTGCCTTGAACAAAACTACCCCAACCCGTTCAATCCGAAAACAGGGATCAGGGTCCAGGGGTCAGGGAACAGGGACATGCGGCTTGTAGTGTATGATCTTCTGGGGAGAGAAGTCGCTGTCTTGGCGAACGGCAAATATCCGGCTGGAGAACACACGTTTACCTTCGATGGAACGAACCTGGCAAGTGGTGTTTACATGTATCGCCTGACAGCCGGGGCGTTCTCCGCGGTTCGGAGGATGCTCTTGGTTCGTTGACGGCAGCACGCTTTTTCTCCCCTTCTCCGATTCCCCCCCATCTCCCCTTCGGCGGGGCATGGGCGCAGGGATGCGGACAGTGGACAATAGGGTACGGCTTGTGGTGTACGATCTGCTCGGCCGGGAAATTGCCATCCTGGCGGACGGAAGATATCCGGCGGGCAAATACGATTTCACCTTTGATGGCAGCAACGTTTCAAGCGGAGTGTACTTCTGTAGACTATCGGGCGGGACGAGCCAAATCACTCGCCGAATGATGCTCTTGAAGTGATGGTCGACTGTAAGCTGTTTGCTTGTTTCAACCTTCTCTCCCGCTCCCCCACTCTCCCCATCTCCCCCTTTGCATGGGCATGTGGGGAGGGTGTCGAGCGGCGTCTGTTTCTATCGTCTCACAGCCAGATCATACTCTGCCGTTCGTAGAATGATTATGATCGGGTAAGCGATCAGGTCCTTCAGGGACCGAAAGGAGGATTTATGCGAAAGATGATACTGTTGCTGGGGTCCTGCCTGATCCTGGTCGGCGCGATCACCGGTCAGCAAATCTCTCGAAAACTCCCCGCTGACAATCGGCCCGACTGGCCGCAAATCCAACGTGTGGTGTCGCACGATCGCAACTTCACGAAAACGTCGGGGCTGTCATTCTACAAGAGGAAATCGGAGTGGCAAAAGATTATTGATTCAACTTGGGGGCCGGGATTGCCGCTTGCGTCGAAGTTGCAGCTTTTCGATAGCTATGCCCAAGCACTGACGGAGAAGTTCGATGGCTTCGTGTCCCTCGGCATCAGTTGGGCTTCATGGGATTCGATCAAGACTGCATTTCGTTCGAGGATCAATGACTCGACAAGTCGAGGCGCGTTTGCGGCCATCATGTCACACTTTGCCTGGCAACTTCGTGATGGTCACACTCAGGCTTTGGACACCGTTGTCACCAGCACACCTTTGAACCCCGGAGTGCCTCTGCTGAATATCTGGCCGATGTCGACCGCGGAACATTTTGGCGCTGTTCTCACAGCGCTTCCTGACAGCACCGCTCTTGTCCTTCGTACGGTTCAGAACCATCCTTTGGGTCTTGAGCCGGGAGATGTTGTTCTGGGATACGAGGGCGTGTCCTGGAAACGTCTCGTGAGAGAACTCATGCTCGCATGGCTCCCCATTAACTCGTCTGGTGAGGGAGCCGCCTCAGCGGAGATCCACACGCTCATCCGGAGTGTCGGGAATAACTGGCATCTCTTCGATACGATCGACGTCTTAAGACACTCAAAGGGAGACACCGCGCACCTCTCTGTGCTGCCACTGCTCAGTCTTCCTCCGGATCCGATGATGGGGAACGAACAGCTGGCAATTGAAGGAATTCCCTTCGGACAGTGGTTCTATTCAGATCCAACCAATCCAGTGTTCTATGGTGTGATTCCGGGAACGAGCATAGGATACATTCAGATGTTTGCCGAGTATCCACCAGATTTGGCCAGCCAGCACCTGTACGAGGCTATCAGCGCATTGTGGAAACCGCAGGGATTGATCATCGATTTACGATGGAATACAGGTGGGGGGGCAGCGCATCCGTTTGACGCGTTCTTTTCAAAACTGTTCAATCAAAGCATCTCACCCATTGAAGATGTCTACCGAGCCAATGCGACCTCCTTTGATCTCGTGACACGTGATACGAGGGATTTCTATGAAATAGTCGGTGATCCAGCCTCTCTCTACGACCGGCCGATTGCAGTTCTCCTTGGACCTGCTTGTGTGAGTTGGGGGGACATCATGGCGTGGCTTCTGCGTTGTCACCCAATGGCGCGGACATTCGGCAAACCGACTTTCGCCAGCCTTGGGGACAATGTCACTCCCGAAGCTCAGGATTGGTTTTTGCGCTACTCAATCAGTGATCCGTTCCTCATCTCTCTGCCTAGCCAGTCTCTGAACCGATGCGAGTTCCCAGTCGATGAACCTATCTGGTTCACTCCGGATGATGTGGCAAATGGCTCCGACACCGTTCTGAAGCGGGCGCTCGCGTGGATCAACACTGTGACCTATGCTCACGATGCTGCGCTCGACCATCAGTACGCCCGACCGGGAGTTGACAGCGTGTGTATCACGACTGTCTTGGCCAACCCCCTGAACCATTCGGTGGTTCTGAGCGCGATTGAGACTGATCCCCTGGGCGCCGTTCGGGACAGTGTGCCTCTCCACAATGATGGTCTCCACGGGGATGGCAGTGCAGGCGACAGTATCTGGGGCTGCTACGTTCGTGCCCCATCCGATCGAGGAATCTTCGTTGTGAGCATCCGCACCGAGGATGCTGCGCAAGGTTCGTTCCGAAGACTTCCCAATGTCTTGGCGTTTGCCACGGTCGGACCTCTAACGGTGGATAGTGTTGCGTATGCAAAGGGAATTCGTAATTACTACAAGGTTACACCCTTCATCAAGAGCAACGACACTTATTCAACCATCCACAATGTTTCCGTGAAACTTATCTGCAACGATCCGTGGGTAGGGATCGTCTCTGGTGCGTCCTGTGCGGTTGGAGACGTACCGCCGGGCGAGAGGATCTGTCCTTCAAGCAATTTCCTGATCTCATGCAACTCCGCAACGTTCCCTGGGTACTTCGGGTTCAAGTTTCAATTGTTAGTCAATGGATATCCCCTCTGGATCGACTCGGTGAGGGTCGTCGTCACAGACGTGGCGGAAGCACCGACGATTCCGACCACTTTTGCGCTGGAGCAGAACTACCCCAACCCGTTCAATCCCACAACAGTGATCAGGGGTCAGTGGCCAGTGACCAGTGTCGTGCATTTGGCAGTGTACGACATACTCGGACGAGAAGTGGCGGTGATGGCGGACGGGCGGTATCCGGCGGGAAGATACAGGTTCAGCTTTGATGGGAGCAATCTCGCCAGTGGGGTGTACCTCTGTCGTCTCACAGCGGGATCGTACAGTGCTGTTCGGAAGATGCTCTTGGTTCGGTGACGTGGCGACTCCAAATTATGCGACATAACTCTACGAAAGTCCCCGGAGGAAAACCAGAAGGTTGAGTGACGGGGAAATACTCCGACAAGACTCAATAGTTCATTTTTTCCCTTTCCACACAGAAGAGCGCATCATGACGACAACAATCAAAATTATCCTCTGCCTTGGGGGACTTAGCCTTTTGGTTTCTTTCTCCGCTCCTTCGCAAGATCTCCCTTTTCGTGCTGAAGGAACATCTCCCCGCGGGGGAGCGTCCTCCCCGTCCGGACAGTTGATAACTAGTCCCGTGCGACAATTCAAGATTCCTGGCAGGAAGGCGACGCAGTACCACTCCGAAGAGTGGGGAGCCTGGATAGATTCAAGCTGGGGTCCGGGACAAGGGGCGACAACGCAGCTTCAGATCTTTGACTCGTTCTGGAATATGATCGACCAACAATGGGCGGGATTCCCTAATCTCAATCTCAACTGGGATTCTTTGCGAACCTTTTACAGGCCGCAGATCGGTTCAGGCTTAAGCCGCGGCCGTTTTTACGCGTTGATGTCCCGGATGTGGTTGGCGCTTCAGGATGGTATGCACAGCTATATCTCGGATTCCAAGGTCGATGCAACCTTCGGCGCGGACAACCTGTCTATGTGGCAGTACAAAAGGGGCTTTCCGCTCATGAACATCGGCACAGGCTGGTGGGATTTGTTAGGAGCTCCAGCTACTGCATTGCCTGACAGCACGGCACTCGTGTATAGTATCGCGCCGGGAAATCCCTTGGGTCTCGAACCTGGTGACTTGCTTCTCGGATATGAAGGGGTGCCATGGAAAGTCCTGAGCAGGCAACTGCTTGCAATCGGGGTTCCAGTGAATTCCCTGTGGTCCGTCACAGCCGCGTGTCCGGAGGCTGGGGTTCAGTGCTTGCTGTCCGGGGTGGGAGCCAACTGGGGAATGTTCGATACCATTGATGTAGTGAAGTATTCGACCGGCGACACCCTGCACCTGGCGACTGCTCCGCTTGCTAACCTCACACAGACGATCATGGCGAGCGACCAAGTGCACGTCCCTGGTGTTCCGATGCCTCATGGAGCCTACAACAACGGGCCCGCAGTGTCCTGGGGGATCGTTCAAGGGACAAACATCGGCTATGTCTATGTGTGGGACTGGGCGACGGCACAGACTGATCAGCTCTGGTACAATGCCATCTATGATCTTGTATACAACAAGAAAGTGGGCGGACTCATCCTGGATTTTAGAATGAACATCGGGGGGACTTATGAAGGGAAATCGGGATGGGG